>Ga0315309_1001974_pt1 | contig 12148 bp, 13 predicted proteins | sample TDP4_MG_FD_203080 | JGI IMG/M metagenome (GOLD analysis project Ga0315309, IMG submission 203080) | Freshwater sediment microbial communities from Lake Towuti, South Sulawesi, Indonesia - TDP4 | ecosystem: Environmental > Aquatic > Freshwater > Lake > Sediment | place: Indonesia: South Sulawesi...
GCCTTCTGTGGTAGCAGAAGTGTGGCCAGATGAGTATCGTGGTTTTGCTCTGGGACTGACTCATACAGGATTTCCCCTGGGCGTATTGCTATCTGGCGTCTTGGTCTCCTGGACGCTGGGAAGGTTTGGTAGCGATAACTGGAGATATGTTTTCTATTTCACTTTGATTTCAGTTATTCCTCTCGTCTGGTACTATTTAATTTCTACAAGGACAGGTTACGAGAAAGCCTATGCGGAGTTCGATAAAAGAGGACTGACCAAGCCGAGTTTAGCGAGGGAAGCGAGTCAAGTTTCTGGCGCTCAACTGGTAGCGAGAACATTCAAGATAAGAAATGTGCAGAGTGTAGCCATAAACGCTGGAATTTTTATGGGCGTTATTTCAATGTTTATGGCATTCTACCCTAAATACTTGAGCGAAATCCACGGGTTTAACTATGCTCAGGTGGCAGCTCTTTCTGTAGCGTGGTCAATTACCGGAGCTTTATTTCAGGTTCTCTTGCCCTGGTGGTCGGACAGGTTGGGGAGAAAACCGGTGCTCACTTTAGCAGCGGTCTGGATGGGGCTGGTTATGATTGCTCTTCCTTTCTGTACGACGTTACTTCTGGTCATACTGGTCCAGATAGCATATGGCTTTGTCATAAATGCTGTCTATCCGATACTTTATGCAGTGGGAGCTGAATCAGCGGAAAAAGGCGGAGTGGCTACTGCAGTGAGTATAGTGGCCCTCATTCTTTTCCTCGGTGGTGGTGGATTTCCGCTTCTCGTTTCACCATTGATTCAGGCTTTTGGCGGATGGGGAGCGGCTCGAGGTTACATCTGGATATTCGCTATTATGGCAGTTCTTTGCTTCATTGCTGCTGCTATCCAGCACTGGAGAACCACCGAGACCGCAGTCCTGGCGAAGAAGTAAAGATGTCGTCGAGAATTTATTGGTACTCGGGGTCAGGGAGTGTAGTCGCGTAGGTTCCGTTTTCTTGTTGAGGAAAGAGTTAGAGCTTTCCCTCTCCTTTGGCGGGAGAGGGTTTTAGGGTGAGGGGAAAAATAAATTTTTGAATTTTTTACTTGACAAAAGAAAAATTACTTTGTTAAAATCTAACAAAATCAATTATCCACCATAGTATTGGATTTAATCAAACAACAAGCCATATTGAAAACTTGCACGAAAATATTCTCAACCCCGACGAAGGTTTATTTTACAACTCGCCTTAGATCTTATTTAGGATAGAACATTCAGAAAGGAGGTGAATCTTTAGCTTTTAGGTTTATACCTGAAAGAGATAGTTTTAGGCCCAAAATATGGCCGTGAAATCAAATTTAAAGAAAAGGGGGGAGATGAATGAAAAAGAAGTTATTAGCTTTCGGCGTGGCTGGTCTTCTCTTGGTCCTTGTAGCCAGTCTAGCACTTGCCGAGACTGAATTTTCCGTTGGTGGCCACTTCCGCGCACGCAGTTACCTTTTGACCAATCCTGACCTGAAAGAGGGTGGTCCAGAAAGGTCCTACACCGACCAGAGGTTAATTCTCAATCCCGTGTTGAAGCTCGGCGATTTGGCCCAGGTTAAGGTGCGCATCAGGGCTCTCGATTATATTTGGGGTGACAACGGCGTGCCTGGTCTTACTTGGCCTGAGATGATTGGATGGGATAGTGACAAGCTCGCAACTAAAGAGCAGGGTCAAGGCGAAGCTGGAACTAACAATTTCCAGGTTGATCGAGCGTGGGTACACATTTTCCTGGGTAAATATGGCTCCGTTCAAATTGGCCGTCAGCAGACCGACCTGTTCCATAACTTCTCTATTGCTGAAGACGATACTTATCCCAGATACCACTACATTACACCTGTTTTTAGTCTGCCAAAGGACAACAACATAATGTTTGGTTTCCTGTATGATAAGAGAAGCGAGGGTGGCAGGGATGTTAATACAGAATCGAGTATAATCGAGTATGGTCCGAATGGGACTCCAGATATAGCAGACCGGGGCCAACGTGTATTACCAGACGGAACAACGGAATATTATCTGCTCCCAAGATCCGACGATAAGGATGTCAATGAAGATGGCAAGATAGCTAAATTAACTGCTCAAGACTCCTTTGCCTGGTGTCCCTGGGTCTTTTTCTGGAGGCCGAACCTGACGATTGGCTATGTCTTCTTCGTCTGGAATTTTGCTGGTGCGGCGGAAAATGGTAAGTCTGCAAACTGGATTATGCACGATGCTATGATTAATGCCAAAATTGGTCCTGTTGACATCAAGTCAGAGTTTGATTATCTCATGGGGGACGCGCTTCCGTGGGCCGCAAGTAAGGCCGGTGACAATACTAAACACAACTTCGAGTTCTTTGTTGATGCCGGTGTTCCCATACCTTCGCCAGTTGTTAACAGGGCAAGCGTTCTGGTTGGTCTTTTCTCAGGCACAAAAAAGCCCAAGGACGGTGAAGTTTATGGGTCGATTGGTTCGAATGAAGACTGGATTGATGACTGGAAAATTGACCTGATTCTCTGGGACCAGATATTTAATGCAGTCTATAATGCTTGGATCATTCGGCCAAAGATAGACTTCGTGGTTCCCAATAGCAAGTTTGGCGGATTTGTCTCAGCCTGTATGTCTTTTGCTGACCAGCAAGCGGGATACTATTATGAGGAACATGAGGTAAAGCTCCCAGACTATAGTTTAACATACCCAGAATGGACGTGGCGGAACCCGCATCCAGTGGATCTTACTCAGGGTACTGAAAAGGGCATAGGGACTGAGATTGACCTGGGAATCAACTACACGCTGGGACCGAGACAAACCATCGAGTTAGTTTTGGGGTATTTTGCTCCAGGCAAGTATTTTGCTGATCGAGATGGTACTATTGGTGCAGCTCTGAAGACGCACATCAGGTTCTAAAGCCCAGGGAAAAGCGTTGACAGTTCTTCTCCTCGAGCGAGAAGGGGAGTTTTGATTAAGGGTAGGGCGGCCTGGCTTGACCCCGTCAAATCCCGAGCCGTCCTACCCAGCGTAGAGATTTATGTGAATTTCTTCGTTGGTCTTGGGTAGACCAAGAAAGAAATTCATTCTTTCAAAAAAGCAATTCAGGAGGCCTATTTTTTAGGTTACTTTCTGATTTCCTCTCAAAATACCCTCTAAAGTTTTTTTAAAGTACAACTGGAAACTTCACATTAGAATGATTTTTTGTCCCAAATCGAATCGTAAATGCGGACTCTTACTCCGTATATCTTGAAACTTAACAGGGAAAGGAGGTGAAAAAAGATGAAGAAGGCTTGGATTATTGCAGTGTTGCTAACGTTTGCCATGACTATGGTTGCTTTCGCGGCCACAAAGGTGGCGATTGTCCAGGGAGACGAGAAGATACTGAAAGACTCGACGATTTTTCCTGATAGATTTGCGGGCTACCTTCCGAGATACCCGGACAAGACGCGCGTAGAGCATCAGTGGACCCTGGAATATACTCCGGCCAGCATTAAGGAAGTGGAAAGGATGGTGCGTAAGGCAGTAGAGCTCGCTGGCGGGTGGCCGGTAAAGAAGGGCGACACCGTATTTATTAAGTTCAATGCCAATAACGACCAGTGGTATATGCTGTCCACCGGTCACGGGAACGCGGCTGACTTCACCGCCACGAACACGGATGGTCGGGTAGTGAGAGCGGTGGCACTGTTAGCTAAAGAGTCGGGAGCTAAGAAAATATATGTTGGAGAAGCTCCGGGACTGGCAAATTCAATTCCTCAGATGAGAGTATGGGGAGCCTATCTGGCTGAAGCGGATGCGGGAGTTGAGCTGGTTGATTTGGACCGCGTACCATACAGATGGGTTAAGGCGCCGCACGCTTTGGCAGCTAGTGAATATGCTATCCCCAATGTGGTTCTTGACTCAGATGTCGTGATTAGCGTTTCTGCGTTGAAGACTCACGGCTTTGCCGGTACTACGGCGACCTTGAAGAATGTTGGCATAGGTATTCCTCCTAACCGGGTTTATGGCGCTCCCAAGACAGGTTTGCGACACGACAAGCTTGCCAGGACTATCGCTGATGTCTGTGAAATTGTTGACATTGATTATGCGGTGATAGGAGCCATATACGGTGGTGAAGGAGACGGGCCGACGAAGGTTGATGGTATTTACCATGGCATAGTCATTGCCAGTCCAGACCCGGTAGCCGCGGATTCCACAGGAACTTCCTGCATGGGCCGCAACCCGGACCGGTATGGTTACTTGAGAATTGCGCAGGAGATTGGTCTGGGCACATACAAAGACATCCAGGTAGTCGGCAACAGTATTGATGAGGTTGTGAAGTTTTACAAGGAACTTCCTGGCCATGGCCCTGCCTCCTATGGTGAAGTCTGGGGCTGGTAATTTGTGCAGCGTGGGGGCTTATCCGTACAGAAATTACGCCCATAAAGGGCTACACTACAAGTAGCGTTTTGGGTAGCGTAGGGATTTATGGCTGTCCCGATAAATCGGGATGCCAATAAGGGCTACACTACGGACGAATTTGTATATTGTTTGAAGAAACAGAATAGAAAGGAGGTGAAAAATGATGAGGAAAGCGTTGATTTTTGCAGCAGCCTTCATTGTTGTGCTTAGCGGGATGGCTTTTGCAGCCGCGAAGGCAAAGGTAGCCATAGTGAAAGGTACTCCCCATGACCTGATAGGCGATTCCTTCAAGTTTAGCATGTTTGACTTTAGGAAGCGTTGGGAATCAACCTGGTCGGCCAAAAGCGAGAAGGCAATTGAGGATATGGTGCGCAAGGCAGTCGATCTCGCTGGTGGGTTTCCGGACGTAAAAGGCAAGAATGTGATGATCAAGGTCAATCTTGTCCAGGATATGTGGTTTGTATTTTCCATAGAGTCCCAGAGGGCAAGGTGGACTAATACAGCGATGAGAGATGCAGACTGGTTTAACCACCAGGTTCAGTCGATACTCACTGATGTAAGAGTGGCCAGAGCGGTTGCCCTTATCTGTAAAGAGAAGGGAGCAAAGAAGGTCACGATTATTGAAGGGCCAAATGCTGGCAATACCCACGCATACTATCTGGTCTATGGTTACACGGACATGGCTAAGAAGCTGAACCCGGAGATGGACCAATGGACACACAAAGGTGGTTGGCTTGAACTCTATGACTGTAATGACGCCGTAGCTGATGGGACATGGAAATATTACAAGCCAAAACGCGGTGGTCTTCACGGGCTTGACGAGTATCCCCTGCCTAATAACTGGGTCAATGCGGATGTCAGGATTTCCGTGGGAAAGATGAAGACCCATGATAATGCTGGCGTTAGCTTGACTCTGAAGAACGTAGGCATAGGAATTCCTCCTACCCGGATAATCGGAGCGATTAAATTGGGGCTACCGCACGACAAGACGCAATGGGTCGTTGCTGATGTTAACTCCATTGCCCCAATAGATTATTCTATCGTTGATGCTATCTGGGCAGTGGAAGGATGGGGAGCATTCTATGGCGAGCCGGTTCCTATGGATTTGGTCATCGCTGGGAAAGATGCCGTGGCTGTTGATGCTACAGGGACCCGCGTTATGGGACTTGAGCCATCGTTTTATGGAGTCATCCGGGCGTGTGCAGAGTCTGGACTGGGAACATACAAGGCAGATGAAATCGAAGTAGTTGGCGATTCAATTGCAAGCGTAATGAGACAGTTCGACATTGGTGCTATTCGGGGAGTTGGGAAGTACGTCACAACACCTACGGCCTGGTAAGGCGTTCTGACCCGGAAGTGGTTCAGACAACTGGAGATTCCATGGGCTGTTCGGGGGACAAGAGCGAATCTTGTCCCCCGTTTTTTATACCCTTCATTTGGTTTACCTTTTTTGTAGCAGCAAAGCGAAGCTTTGCCTTCAGCAGAGCCTCGCTCTCCAGCTACATCTTCCATGTTCCCTTTGTAAACGGATAAATTACGCAGGACGAAGTGTTGCAATTTACTTGACTTTTCCGAATCAACCTGATAAATTAGATTTTGGTGAATTGCGATGGAGAATATGAGTAGTTTCCTTATGAAGAGTGGACTATATAGTATATGGTCAATATCGGTCAATATGTTTTTCCGACTCTGGTACTTCGTAGCTATAGGTATAATTATTGGGTCTTTGATTACTGTCTTCGTTCCCACTCAGAAACTTTCAGAGGTTTGCAATAGAAAGGGAGGTTTGACTTCGATTGTTCTGGCAACTCTTCTGGGTCTGGTATCTCCATTGGGTTCTTACGCTGTTATTCCCATATTTGCTGCAATGATTTCTACCGGTGTGCCTATAGCTCCGGTAATGTCATTTCTTGTCTCATCTCCTCTCATAAATCCTTTTATATTTATCACCACTTGGGGTGTTCTGGGCCCCGGTCTGGCTATTGCCGTACTCTCGTCGGCTTTTGCGCTGGGTGTATTGAGTGGGCTAATATTCCACTATTTAAATAAGAAAAACTTTTTTGCTGAACTTGTGAGTAACAATCCCGGAAAATCTGATAATAACCGGCAAAATGACCTTATCTCGAAATTAACTCAAAAATCTTCGGGCAACAAGTGGCTTGACGCACTCAAGTTAATGTATAAGATGGTCAAATATCCCGGGAAATATTTCTTGATTGCTATTCTTATTGCAGCGGTCGTTGACACATATATTCCTCAATCGGTTGTGGTGATGACCTTAGGCGCTTCTCGCTTTGCTGTACTTTTGGCAGCGGCAATGAGTATACCTTTTTATGTCTGTGGAGGAGGAGCGATTCCCCTCATTTATGGACTGATGAATATGGGAATGAGTAAGGGAGCGGCGTTAGCTTTTTTCATTGCCGGCCCTGCCACTCGTATCTCGCCTATGGTTACTGTAGCCCTACTGGTAAAGAAAAAAGCCTTTCTTATCTATTTTCTGGTTGTCGTCCTTGGCGGAATTGGTTTTGGCTATCTTTACGGCTTGATGTAATCTGAAAATAATCGGTAGCCGCTCCGATTCATCGGAGCGAATATGGACGCAATCTGAAGGTTGCGACTACCATTCTTAAGGTGGTAACCGCAGACTTCAAACAGAGGTGAAAAAATGAGGAGATTAATTTTTCTAAGTTCAATTTTGATCCTGGGGATATTGTTGGTTTCGGGCTGTAAGAGAGCTCCTTCTTCCGGTGGGAACATTGTTGGTAAAGTGACTGAGGCGGGAACCGGTAGGCCAATGGCAAATGTAGAGATTACGGCATATTCTAAAGAAGGATTAAGCCTGAAGACTACCACCGATAGCTTGGGCAATTACTCTTTAGCGAACGTCCCAGCCGGTTCGTACAAAGTCTCGGCGTTTCTGCAGGGCTACTACCTAAATGAAACCAGGGAAGAAATCCAGATAGAAAGAGGGAAAAAGAAGGTTGATTTCCAACTTGTAGTCGTGGGAGGAGGCACATAATTTGGTAATCCCCTCACGCCTTCCCTCTCCCCTTTGGGGAGAGGGTAACCAATTTATTTCCTCTCGCCCATAGGGGAGAGGATGAAGGCAAGGGGTCCTCTACAGAACGTAGCAAAGCTTAGCTTTGCGGCTGGATGAAGGAGGGAAAATGAAGAAAATTTTTACTATTGTTGCAATAATTATTTTCACTTGGGTGACAGCTGCTCAGGCGGGACCGACAGTGGCGATCGTCAAGTCGGATAATCATGAATTGGTGGGAAAGTCCTGGCAGTTTAAAGACTGGCATATGCTCCCCCAGGGGCCTCCCTGGGCAAAGGGAAAATACTGGTATCCCACATGGTCGAGAAAGAGCGAACTGGAGATTGAAAAGATGGTGGTCAAAGCGGTCAAGCTCGCTGGTGGGCTGCCTGTCGGAAAAGGAGACGTGGTGTGGATAAAGGCAAACGCGGTGGCGAGCTTCAATTTGCTCCTTGGGACAGGTAAGACTAAAAATGAGGAGATTCAGTGTTATAATACAGACCCGAGGATAGTGAGAGCGATTGCACTTTTGGCTAAGAAACAAGGGGCGAAGAAAATCTATATTGCTGAGGGCCCTCCTGATGCCGATGGGATTGCCAATATGAAGACATACGGGTATGAAGGAGTGGCCAGGGAGACAGGAGCCGAACTCTATGACATTAATTCCGCGCCCTATAAGTGGTATAAGCCGGAAAGGCCTTTGGCGCTCAAGGAATACGCATTGCCAGTGGTGATGGTTGAAGAGGCCACCAAAATTATTAGCGTTTCACCAATGAAGACCCATTATCTTACGGGAATTACCGGGACTCTGAAAAACCAGGCGATTGGTTCTGCACCAAATAGAGTCTACGGAATCCCTAAAGTGGGATTACCCCACAACCAGATATCCGAGGTGATTGTTGATATTGATTCCATAAAGAAGATAGACTTCGCGGTGATTAGTGGAATTTGGGGTTGTGAGGGACACGGACCCACGAAAGGGGAGCCGGTGTCAATGGATTTGGTCATTGCGGGAAAAGACCCTGTAGCAGTCGACGCAGTGGAAACTATGGTGATGGGTTTCAAGCCAGAAAATTATGGACATATAGTGCTGGCGGAACGGCTGGGTCTGGGGACGATGAAGGACATCAAAGTTGCCGGTGACCCGATCGAAAAAGTTATGAAGAAGTTTAAGCCAGTGCCTGAGGAACTGAGAGCGCCGGACGCCTGGGGCCGCATTACCGCATGGGAATAGAAAAATAACAAAAAGATGGTTTGTTCATCGCTTGGGGGATTTCTTAATGCCAAAAGAGTGAGGGCGGAAAGGACTTAATTTGTTCGCCACTGGGTAATTTTTTCACGCTCGAGAACTTCGGCCTCTGTAAGGCGCAGAATCAAACTCGCCTTCGGGTCGAACAAGATTCTGCTGGGAAGCCAGATTGGTCGGCCTCGTTCTCTCGCTAAAATTTCCAATGTTTCTCACAAATTAAGCGCTTTCCTGGTAGTAAAATGGACTTGAAAATAGTACGTCGTCGTTTTTTGGCTGAAATTCCGGAAGCTTTTCCACAAACTATCTTTTAAATGTTGATAAGAATGTGAAGGAGGGATGAGATGAAGAAGTGGCTTATTTCTGGAATTGCACTATTGGTAGTGGGGCTATTGATTTTTGGATGCGAGAAGGCTCCGGAAGGAACAGGGGTTTATGGGAAGGTAATTGATAAGGAAACTAGAAAGCCCATTGAAGGTGCGACAATAACTCTCACTTCACTGAGACAGGTTACGGAGGCCTCTCCGGCAGTCTGGGCGGTAACTGCAACTACAGACAGCTCTGGCAATTACAGTATTAAGGAGCTCGAACCTGGCAACTATGGAGTCACGGTCACATCATCGGGATACTTCGCTTATTCGCTTAGTGAGCTTGTGGTAAAAGAAGGCAAGATGAAGAAGCTGAACATCAAATTGGAAGAATCCTTTGTGGGTGGATAAGAGGATTAGGGATTGTTCTTGAGATCAAAAGAGGTGAAGAGAAAGTGAAGAAATTGGTTTTCTGGGCATTAATAGCCATACTTGGGTCGGCCTTAATTTCAGGATGTGGCGGAGGAAAAGAGGCGGGAGGAGCGATTGTTGGGAAGGTGAACGATATGTTCCATGGCGGCGGTGTTGAGGGAGCAAAAGTAACCTTGGCTTCAGAAGAGTCGGTTCTTACTACGACAACAGATACTTCTGGGAATTTCACTTTTTCCGACCTTTCTCCCGGAAGATACGAGTTGGTGGTTACGAGGGAAGGTTTCTTTGACAATAAGTTTGGCGGAGTTAAAGTGGAACAAGGTAAGGAAACATCGGTTGAGATTAACCTGATAGTGGCTTTTGGCGGTACTTGATAGCAGAATAATGCGGGAGGAAATTTTTGTTTGACATCGGGATGCAGGAATTGGTTGTCATTCTTGTCGTGGTCTTGATACTTTTTGGTCCGCGGCGATTGCCAGAGATTGGCAGGGCTATTGGAAAGGCGATGAGAGAGTTGAAAAAGAGCACGCAGGATTTACGGGAAACCATTGAACAGGAGCCACCAGAGGAGATAAGGAAAGAAGTAGAGAAAAAGCTGTCTGAGGATATTTCCAGAGAAGAGAATGAACAGAAGAGTAAGAGCGGGTAAAATAGTTGTTTTTGGGGTGGGCAACTTGCTAATGAAAGATGAGGGCGCAGGGATACACGTTATTCAAAGGCTCAAGGAAATAGGAGTTGATGATAGAGTGGAGCTCATAGATGGGGGGACTTCTCTCTTAGATTTTCTACTTGCGAGAGAAGATATTTCGAAACTGGTCATTGTAGACGCCATTAAATTGGGAGGTAAACCGGGGAAAATTTATGAGATTTCTTTTGATGGTTCTCTTTTGAAAGTCGGTAATAGGATAACTTCGGTGCATCAACTGGGCGTAATGGAAGCACTTAATGTAGCCAGAAATATGGGTAAGCTTCCGCCTACAGTCTTAATTGGCATTGAGCCGAAAGAGATAACCTATGGACTAGAGTTATCTCCCGAAGTTGAAAAGGGAACAGCGGAAATGGTTGACCTGATCCTCAAGGAAGTAAGGAATAAGAGGAATTGAGGAGGCAATGTTATGCTCGGTGGAATAGGTGTAACGGAGCTAATAGTTATTTTGGTTATTGTCCTGATTATCTTTGGCGCCGGCAAGTTGCCCAAAGTTGCCAGGGGCATAGGCGAGGGAATCAGAGAATTTAAAAAGGCAATTAAAGAGAAAGAGCCTAAGGAAGAAACAAAAGAAGAAAAGAGCAAAGACGAGCCGCGGTAAGGAATGTAGGACAGAATTGGTATGGAGTTTACAAGAAGGGAATTCTTGAAGATTTGTGCCGGGTCTGCAGTGGCTCTCGGGATTTCCCAAATCTGCATTCCCGAAGTGGTGGAGGCATTAGAGAGAGCTGCTGCTGGGAACCCTCCAGTATTATGGCTACAGGGAGCGGGCTGTACGGGTTGTTCGGTTTCACTTCTCAACACTACACACCCAAAAATTAGCGAAATCCTTCTAAAAATCATTAGCCTCAAGGTACACCCGAATTTGATGTCCGCATCTGGCGATAGGGCTATCCTCTCTATGGAGAAGACTGCTGAAGAGGCAAAAGGTAAGTTCATTCTGATTGTTGAAGGGTCGATTCCAATGGCAGATAATGGTATATATGCTACGCTGGGCGAAAAGAACGGTAGGCCTATTTCATTATTGGAATGGACCAAGAAGCTGGGAAGCAATGCTAAATATGTAATCGCCGCGGGGACCTGTTCTTCCTATGGAGGAATACCAGCAGGCGCTCCGGACCCGACGGGTGCAAAGGCAGTAGAGGATATTCTCGACAAGAAGGTAATAAATGTTCCGGGCTGTCCACCTCATCCCGACTGGATGGTAGGCACTCTTGTCCATCTCATCCTCTACGGGCTCCCAGAACTTGATAAGAATCGAAGGCCAACTCTGTTTTACCGCTTTCTATTGCATGAGAATTGTCCTAACTACTCGTTTTACATTCACCAGAAATTGGCGAAAGAACTTAGCGAAGAAGGATGTATGGTCAAGCTTGGATGCAAGGGGCCGCTTACTTATTCAGACTGTCCTTTACGCCGGTGGCACAACGGAATTAACTGGTGTATTGGTGCGGTAACTCCCTGCATAGGTTGCGTGCAGATGGAATTTCCGGACGGCTTATCCCCATTTTATGGCTGGCCTGAGAGAAAGAAATAACAAATGGCGAAGAAAGTCATAACTATTGATCCGATTACCAGGATTGAAGGACATCTTAAAGTTGAGATAGAGATAGAAGGGGGTAAAGTCGTCGATGCCAGAAGTTCTGGCACCCTTTTTCGGGGATTCGAGATAATACTCAAAGGGAGGGACCCCAGGGACGCTCAACATTTAGCGCAGAGGGTCTGTGGCATCTGCTCTGCGGCTCACGCCAGTGCTGCCTCTTTGAGTTTGGAATCTGCCTTTGGAGCGAAGCCGCCTTCCAACGCCAGAATTATTCGTAACCTGGTCGCTGGTGCAGACTTCCTTCAATCCCACATCCTCCATTTTTATCTTCTAACCGCATTAGACTATTTTGTTGGTCCGGAAAATCCTCCGTTCATTCCTGAAACTAAAGGTGACTATCGGCTATCCAAAGAGATGAATAGTGAGTATCTGGATCACTATATAAAGGCGTTAGAGGTTCGCAGGAAAATTCACGAGATGACAGCAATCTTTGGAGGCAAGATGCCCCAT
>Ga0315309_1001975_pt1 | contig 12144 bp, 12 predicted proteins | sample TDP4_MG_FD_203080 | JGI IMG/M metagenome (GOLD analysis project Ga0315309, IMG submission 203080) | Freshwater sediment microbial communities from Lake Towuti, South Sulawesi, Indonesia - TDP4 | ecosystem: Environmental > Aquatic > Freshwater > Lake > Sediment | place: Indonesia: South Sulawesi...
GAGTTACATTTCGTTGTAAGTGTAAACTCCAGACGTCGCAGATGCAATTTCCTCTCACAATGTTTGTTGCCGCAAGACTGACTTATCAGCATATTGGTCCAAGACACACCAGGGGCACGTGTTTTATTCCCATGTTTTCATTCTTTTTCTCAGTTGATTGCCACAATTGAATCGAGCAAAAATCTCCAGATGCAAAACTGCACTAATCAAAGAATATTTCGAACAAAGTATTGTAGGACGAGCTATTGATGGAATTAATTTTAACCAAGAAACCCATCAAAATATGGATTTCTTAACTCTAGGAAAATGGGTCTATACTCCGAGAGAATGGTTTAGCAATCCTTCAAAGTTATCCTGATGTTGCTTTCTCAGACATTGGCAGAGATATTAGCATTGGAGAAGAAAAACACGTCATAGATAAAAATTCTGTCAGAGAGAACTCTGCGAAGAATTGATTATACTTCGGTACATTTGCACCGATAGAACAGCAGATCAGAGCACTCGAATCCAGACTTAATCAGCGTTTTCGCTTTTTCAATGGTTCTAATTTCTTTGCAAATGAAATCTTCGTTTCGTTTCTGAATAGTTATTCCTCAAGTTCAGTATGCGCGTTAATCTTTTATATCCTGATTTTCTCCTTTCTAACCGTGGTCGTCATGAAAGGAAAGTTCAAAGGGATTATACCAATCATCCAGACGCCGTTTACCGATGATGGAGAGATAGATGAGGTTAGTCTAAGGTCAGAGGTAAGTTGGGCAATCAAGGTTGGAGCCGATGGTGTTGGCACGGCAAATGCGAGTGAGACCAGTCTGCTCTCGGAGGAGGAGCGTGAGAAAGTTGCCATCATCATCCTAGATGAAACAAATGGCAGGGTGCCCGTCACGATCTGTACGGGTCATCAAGGGCTCCAAGTGGCAGCCAAGTTGAGCAAACAGGCCCAAGAGATAGGAGCTGACGCCGTGTTGGTGATGCCATTTATCCAGACCAGTGTTGACAATTATGAACGCTACTATAGAGCTATTGCGGAAGCCGTTGAGATTCCCGTCATGATCCAAGACGCTTCATACCCTCTTCCCTTAACACTCATTGCGGAACTAAACGAAGAGTATGACCACATCTGCTATGTGAAAGAGGAAACCCAACACGCTCTCGAAAAAACTCGTGAGATATTAGGAGCGTTAGGAGACAGGATAACTGTTCTCGGCGGTTCAGGTGGAAACTATATCATAGAACAGTTTCCGAGCGGTGTCAAAGGCTGGATGCCAGGCACCTGTTTAACCGACCGTTTTGCACTTGTATATAAGATGCTCCTAAAGGGAGACCTAAAAAAGGCCAGAGAACGGTTTTACAACGGCTGTCTTCCCCTTGCTAACTTTCATTCAGTCTCAGAAAAGTTTGTTACGGTCGAGAAAGCGGTTTTGAAAGCTAGAGGGATAATATCAAGTGCATATTGCCGAAGTGAGACGCCGCTAGACCCATTCTTAGAGGGGCAACTTGCAGCACTCCTCGAATACATGGGTATCACTTGACCTCCTTCTAACCATTTTAAAAAATGCAAGGTGAAAACGAATGAGAATAGCAAAAGCGCAAGTGCACATCTGCGAAGCTGAAGAAAAGTACATGAATACCGACCGTATGAGAAACTGCCCAAATGCCGCTCCGGGACCGCTGAAGATATTCGGGCTTGCAAGAGTCTTCACAGATAAGGGTATTGAAGGATGCTACCAAATCAACCCAAACGACGCGCAATCTTTTATCGATTTTGTTAGACAATATCTAGTAGGCACCGACCCTTTCGACAAAGATCGAATACTTGGAAGATTCCGACCTGTCATACGTCGAGGAGGAGAGTGCTTCCACTTTTATGGGCAACCTATGAGGATCGTGGGGGCCGCGGAATGTTGTCTGTGGGACATTCTGGGAAAAGCAGCCAATAAACCAGTTTATAAGCTTCTTGGTCAATGTCGCGAAAAGATCTTAGCCTATGCCAGCTCCAAACACATCCCTTCAGTAGAAGAGAATATAGCGCACTATAAGGATTGCATATCTGAGGGCTTCCGCGCCTTCAAACTGCATCCTCCCTCTACTAACTGGGTTGACCCGGAAACGAGACGAAAAATTAACTGGAAAGTTGACCTTCAGGTGGTTCGTGAACTTACAAAATTAGCTGGTGACGACATAGTGCTCCTATACGATCCCGTTAACACATATGACCGCGAGATAGCACTCATCGTCGGGAAAGAAATCGAGCAGCTCGGGTTTTACGTCTACGAAGACCCAATGCCTACCTCGGATATAGAAGGGAACGCGAAGCTCTGCGAAGATTTGGAGATACCTATAATGCTCGGGGAACAGTTGGATGACCTCTACAGATACACGGAGCTCATAAACAACCGGGCGGCCGACATCCTTAGGTGCATCCTTGAACGTGTCGGAGGAATTACATCTGGTATGAAGTTAGCCCATCTGGCAGAGTTGCACGCCATGAAGATGGAACCCCATAGCTTCGGAAACCAGACAACCCAGTTCTCCCACCTGCAAGTGATGCTGTCAATGGAGAACAATGACTTCTACGAGGCACCTGTACCTCAGGGAACCTCCGACACTGACGTTATCAAAGATACGATAAGGATCGATGAAGAGGGATTTGTCCACCCACCGACAAAACCGGGCTTAGGTTTCGAAATCGACGAAAAGATCCTAAGGAAAAGGACGAAAAGCATTGTCTCATGACCAACAAAGGGGAGACAGCCCAATTGCTGATTCCGTTAGATAAGACAATGCTGAAAACCGATGCAACAGCCAGCAAGACCGCCCATTTCTTCTCGTTTGCTTGCTGTACCTGTTTGCACGCTAGAGGAGTTCGAAGGCTCGGAATAAGTTGGTTCGCGTAGCTGCCGCACCATAATATAATCTCTTCAGGACCACCAATGCTGAGGTGTGATACGCGTTCGTTTCTCACCCAGAGTACCTTGGACGTTTCGATAGGGTCTTAGGAAGCGTTAAGGGTCTAAACGGCTTGCCGTCTGTCTTGGATCTGATTTCGTTCATTAGATCTTCAAGTTTCATCTCTCTGAGCTTTCCTAGCTCTCCAACCTTTCCGATGCTTCTCTCTCTAACCGTTAGAATATCCGACTTAGCCTCTTTCTCCCCGATTACCACAACGTACGGTATCCATTCTGTTTCGGCTTCTCTCACCTTCTTCTGCATGGTCAACGGTCTGTCATCTACGTCTACTCTGATCTTGTGGCTCTCTCGATTCTTTCAGCCAGTTTCCCGACATCCTCGTAGAAACGTTCAGAGACCGGTATGACCCTAACTTGGGTTGGTGACAGCCAAAGTGGGAGTCTTGGCGCTCTTCCCTTATCCCGCTCCATATGGGCCTTTTCCAACATGGCATAAACATCTCTTTCGATAGCCCCGCTTGGAGAGCAGTGGAGAATCAGGGGATGTCTTTGCTCGCCCGCTTCTTCAGTGTAGGTTATCCCGTATCTCTCAGCGTTCTCTATATCGATCTGATCTGTGGATAGGGCTGATGCCTTGTCGAGGCTGTCTACGAAGTTGAATTCCCATTTTAGGACGAAGTAGAAGAATCTCTCATCCCACATCTCGACTAAGGCTGGCTTACCGAACAACCGGACAACAGGATTGATGAGATGATCGCAACGCTTATTAATTCGAATAAAGAACCTTTTATTCGGTCGATGCGGTAAATGGCTCAAAGTCGAGTTGGCTCGAAAGGGGAGCTCTTTCCTCCTAAGGAAATGAGGGAGAAACTTGGCCTCAGAGCCCACGTGAAGGTCATCTACAAGATCGAGGAAGGTAGACTCGTAGTCGAACCTGTCCCAAGCCTAGAGGAGGTACTAAGCGTGCCCCCATCCGTCGAAGTAACCTTCGACGAATTTCACGAGTTCAGAAAGGAACTCTCAAAGAAGACGGAATCTTGAGGCTACTAGTTGACACTACATACCTATTGCCGGCGATAGGCGTCTCAGTCAAGGGAATCCCGGCGGACGGAGTGATCGGACTGAGACAGCAAGGTCACGAACTACATGCAAGCGATATAAGCATCTTCGAACTCTTAGCAAAGGGCGCCAAGCAGATAGCTGAGCGAAGACTCTCTCCGGAAAGGGTGGCGACTGGAATAAGAGCAATAATCTATGACGGAACGATAACGATGATTCCAATCCATGAGAGTGCGCTTCTCCTGACAGCCTTCAGACTCAGAAAAATGCTCAGCGACTTCATAGATTGTCTGATTCTCGCATCAGCCATGAATCACTGCGAAGTGCTGATAACTGAAGACAACGATATCAGAGATCTAATAAATAACAGGGAGTTCATTGCACTCTGCGTAACAACCAACCCGAAGTTTGGGATTCGAAAGCTAACCGAAACTATCCGAGACTAACGACTTCCACGCATACAGCTTTGCCGAGAGACGCAGAATTCAAACGGATCAACTCTCAGAGAATAGTCTGTTGGGCCAAGAGCTCAGCATGGCTAGAGCGTTCGGCTGATAACCGAAAGGTCGCCGGTTCAAATCTCTCTCGACCCATCGACTCGGAAATATGACGCAAACTCATGTTGAGGTAAGGCGCCCTGTTTTTCGGAGATCTTCGAATCCATGTCTTTGCGGAGTGGATACTCAACACCATTAGGTATAGGTTTCTTATCAAGAGAATCCTGGACGTTTTGATAGAGTCCTAGGAAGAGTTAGAGGCTTGAACGGCTTGCCGTTTGTTTTTGGTTTGATCTCGTTCGCTAAGTCTTCAAGTTTCATCTCTTTGAGCTTTCCTGCTTCTTCAAACTTTCCGATGCTTCTTTCTCTAACCGTTAAAATATCTAACCTAACTTCTTTCTCCCCGATTACCACAACGTATGGTATCCAGTCTGTTTCGGCTTCTCTCACCTTCTTCTGCATGGTTAATGGTCTATCATCTAGGTCTACTCTAATCTTGTAGCTCTCGATTCTTTCAGTTACTTTCCCAGCATCTTCGTAGAAACGTTCAGAGACGGGTATGACCCTCACTTGGGTTGGCGAAAGCCAAATGGGAAGAGTAGGCGGCTTCACATCATTTTGCTCCATATACGCCTTCTCTAACATAGCATAAACGTCTCTTTCAATCGCCCCGCTTGGAGAACAATGCAGTATCAATGGATGTCTCTGCGTGCCTGCCTCATCTGTGTAGGTTATGCCGTATCTCTCAGCATTCTCTATGTCGATCTGGTCTGTTGATAGGGCTGATGCCTTGTCGAGGCTGTCTACGAAGTTGAACTCCCACTTCAAGATGAAGTAGAAGAACCTCTCATCCCACATCTCGACTAGCGCTGGTTTGTCGAACAACCGCACCAGCGACACAATAAACTCTCTGTTCTTCTGATAGAAATCTTTGGTGAACCTTACTGCTAGCTCGTAGTCATCTTTGGACAATCCAAAGCCTTCTAGGACACTCATGCTGAGTTTAAACCTTGTAAGAAACTCGTCTTTAGCTTGGTCTAGATCCGCGCACATGGCGTGGCAGTCGGGCATCGTGAACGCTCTCAGTCTCCTTAATCCAGCTAGCTCGCCGCTCTTCTCCCTTCTGAAACTGTACTTGGTAAGTTCGTAGACTCTTAGAGGAAGTTGCCGATAGGATATCTGAGCGTCATGAACCATTAGGAACTGACCGAAACAAGCGCTGAACCTTAGGAATAATTCCTTCTCCTCAGACTTTATGACGTATTGCCGAGCTGGGAACCTGTTAAGGTAATCTGATAGGCTTGGATGTTGAAAGTCATACATGATCGGTGTCTCAACCTGCATCGCACCGTATTCAGTGACCTTCTCATTAACAAACTCCTCAATCAGAGATTTGATCAAGCTTCCCTTGGGATACCATCTAAAGTTGCCAAGATCGCTCGCAGGCTCATAATCAGCAATCTCCAACCTCTTCATCAACGTCACGTGCGGAGGAACTCTCTGGACAGCCCTAACCTTAGCGATCTCATATCTCACAAACTTCTCGAGCTTATCATGACCAGCAAAATCGAAATCTTCCGCGGCAATCAGCTGGCCGTCTGGCTGAAGAATGAACCAGCTAGACTTCATCTTCTCCTCGGCTTTCAAGGCCTTTGAAACGGGTTCTTCCACTTTTGCCTCCTCTGGCGATATGATCCTGAGTTGCTCTGCTAACGGGTGTCCTTTTATTGAAAGCGAAAACCGTTTGCACCAACCGAAGGGCGCCCTGAATGTCTCTATGCCAATTTCTTCTCCGTGGGACTCCATCCTCTTCAGGACTTTCAGGGCATCAACAGGGCTTGCTAGGCTGGTGCTCAAATGTGCGTATGGATAAATGAGAACCCTGTTTACCTTTAACTTGTCCAGAGAGCCTTTTACTTCATCTATGGCCCTGATAGCTGTCTTCTCATCGTCTCCTTTCTCGACGCAAGTGAATAAAATGACTAACTCCTCAAGACGGTGTTCTTCTTCATCAGATTCCTCGGCTGAGGCGATCTCCTTCTCAACAGGCTTATACTCAATGAAATCTGAGTGCAGCTGAAGTATCCTCAAGTTAATAACCCCGCCTAACGATCATCATACATCAACCCAGCATATCGGGTATCTTATGTCCTATAACGCCACTTGTCCAGCATCCGATCCTTTCTCGTTGCCTTCTTGAATTCCTTATAGTGATCCCTACAGAGGTACGCATGTCTCTCCTCACTGATCTTCAACCCCGCAGCAACGACCTTGTCGCTTGGGAGAGAGCGAGACGCGTCTCTGCCGCATCCGACAACGCTACATTTTACGCCCTTGGCCACTTTTCCCATGGGAATCCGCCAGTTTTAACATTGATGCATCTTGCCTTAGATAGGATAGCCTTCTTATATTTTAAAGGATTTTGGTATCATGAAACACGGAGGTTTGAAGATTAGAGTTTTACGTTAGACATGAACAGAGAACGCAGAGATCAAAGGCTCAGCCGACTTGATAAGGCTCAAACGGTCTATTGAAAACAAGTTAGAGTTTGAATGTCTTCAACGTTTCAAAGGCTTCAGATGCTCTTTCGTAAACCTCTCTCTTCTCGCCGAATCTGGATGGTCCCACACCCTCAACAACGAATGATGCCGATGCCGACCCAACACATGCGCACCATGATGCATCCTTGCCCTGAGCATATTCGACCAGGAATGCGCCGATGAAGGCGTCGCCTGCTCCCGTTGCGTCAACGAAGACCTTTGGCTTACAGGCTGGTATCACCCAGATTTCTCCTCTGTGAGAAAGCATCGAACCTCTGGTTCCCTTCGTCACGATGACCGTTTCCACCCCGTATTCATGAATTCGTTTGAAGGCATCATGCAAATCGTCAGTGTTAACAAAGCATTTGAGCTCATCCACGGAGGACTTGAAGATATCGATGTTCTTTAAAATTCGGTGGTCGTCCATTCTTTTGAGGCTGACGTTTCCTTCACTGTCGAATTTTCGAACCAGACCTTGGGGGTCAAAGGCGAGCACACTAGTTAGACCCCTTAGTCTACTTATCGTCTCGCTTGATAACTCGTTTGCGATTGGGGCTGCGTGGATAACCTTCGACTCTGAAGATTCCGGTATGTCACGTAGCTCTATAGGCGGTGCTTGGCTCTTCAATAGAAGCCTACGTTTGCCCGTACTCTTGTCATACATTAGAATGAAACGCGTGGTTGAGGCGCCCTCAACCTTCTTCAGCCCGGAGAGATCTATCTTATTTGCAGCCAACCAGTTGACATATTCGGGAGGAAAATCAGAACCAACTTTGGATATTACTGATACGTTTGCGCCCATTTTTCTTGCCGCTAAAGAGGAGTAGGTTGGCGGCCCTCCTAGGGTATCCCTAGAATGCGCTATCTTAGGTGAGGTTATGAGGTCGATTGCAAAGTGCCCGACTGTTACCAAGTCAAACATGGTCTCTAAGAGATGAAAGTATAAGCTATAAGAATATATCTTTGTGTAGGGTATTATGCCATAAGCATTAAGAGCGTTGATTAGAGATGCCGATTAAACGTAAGAGTAGAGGAAGAGCCAAGGGAGGAAAAGGAAGAAGCTCGCTCGTCCAGTGTAGCGCGTGCGGGGAGCTTGTGCCGAGAGATAAGGCTAAGAAGTTCTCCCATCGAGTATCAGTAGTAGATCCCGTCTTAGCTAGGGAGCTTCGACAGAAGGGAGCCTATCTCCCCAGTCGATCCGAAACAAAATACTACTGCGTCTCCTGCGCTGTCCACCGGGGCTTGGTGAAAGTCCGGGCGAAAGAATTCCGAAAATTCCGAAGATAAACGTGGGCTGGTAGACTAATCTCTTGCATTTGTCTACACTTGTTAAAGCCCTGCACCCTAAGCAAGCAGTTTGGACCTCTCTCCCAAAAGGCGTCCCTCACGTAACTTGCCAACCATCTCCCGCGAGCATGTATATTTCCCAAGTTTTGGAAGCAGGCGAAATCCCAATTGGCAAACTCTATATTGGACGTAAGATTTTTTGCGTCATATACGTTCATGTATGTTTTCGTCTGTGTTAACAAGAGCTTTCGGAGCCACCAGCAAAGGCAGCCTGAGACAAGGCGCCTCTAGGGGGATCATGCAGAAGTGATCAGCGCAATCTCCGCTACGGACGAAATTGGAAATCTGCTTAGGGCTATTCGGCTCGCAAGACCAGACGGACAGCTCTACGCCAACCAAAAAGACAAGTTTCAGGAAGCCATGAAAATGGTAGAGCAGATCGCGATTACTGTTCGAAAGATAAGCCGAAAGAAAGAATTAACTCTCCTGGACTGCGCATGCGGAAAGGGCTATATCACATTTATGGCAGACTATGTCCTCAAGTCGAAACTTAATCGGACGGCCCATTTCATTGGTGTGGATAGAAATCCCGGCTTGATCCGTAAGTGCATTGAAGCTCAGCGGGTACTAGGCTATCAGAACATGGAGTTTTACGCCAGCGACATCATCGAGTTCGACCCTGATAAACGTCCGGATATAACCTGCTGTCTCCATGCTTGCGACACTGCGACGGATGAAGCAATAGCAAAAGGTGTAACCTTAGACTCGAGGTTCATCATCGTTGTGCCGTGCTGCCAAAGAGAGATTCATCGCCAAATGCAGCGCCATCCGCTTACGCCGGTAACACAGTTTCCTCTCTTCAAGGAAAGACTCAGTAGCATTTTCACTGACGCTGTGAGAGCCTTGGTCCTGAGAGCCGCGGGTTACAAAGTGGAGGTATTCGAGTTCATAGCGTCGAGTGTCACCCCGAAAAATACTATGCTCAGAGCCGAGAAGATCTGGACAGAGGACAAGGAAGCATTAAGACAATACTGGCAACTGAGAAAGACCTTCAATATAGAACCAAAGATAGAAGAATACCTGACGTGGTTACAGCCTGCATAAGGTTCTTCTTTTAGATTAGATGATGTATATTTCACTAATCACAAGTGAGGCCAAAGCATTGAGGCAAGTCAGGCAGATGCGCATTCAACCGGGTATGAGCGCGGGCGACCTTACATTTGAGATGAAAGAAGCGGGCGTGCTTGGCGCGGGAAGGATTGGCGAGGCGGTCGAGATGACCTCTGAGATGTTTGGAGACCCTGATTACACGGTTTTCCTAACGCTTGCCGGTCCTCTGGTCCCCAGTGGTTTGAGGCTCGTTATTCGGGACCTTTTAGAAAAAGGGTACGTTCACGTATTAGTTACTACGGGAGCCAACCTCGTCCACGACATGGTTGAATCCCTAGGACACAAACATTACAGAGGAACTTTTCAAGCCGAAGACAAGAGGCTCAGAAAGGAGAAGATCGGCAGGATTGGAGACATATACGTTGAGCAGGAGGCTTTCCAACACCTAGAGAAGTGGCTGTACAACCTCCTAGACGATTTACCCAAGGAGAGGAAAGAGGGGATGTCAATAGCGGACCTGCTCGTCGAGATAGGAAGTAAACTGCCCGACCAGAACTCAATATTGGCAATTGCCGCAAAGAAGAAGGTTCCCGTGATCTGTCCAGCCTTCCTCGATTCCATAGCCGGGTTCCACCTCTGGCTCTATGGACAAGAAGGAAAGATACGGATAGATCCCCTTCTCGATGTTAGTAGAATCGTGGATAAGGTCTATGAGGCGAAGAAGGTTGGGATAATCATCTTGGGCGGAGGTGTTCCGAAGCATTTTGCCCTCTTCGCGAATACCTTCAGGGAAGGAGTCGACTCGGCGATACAGATAACGATGGACAGACCCGAACCCGGGGGATTAAGCGGCGCCTCATTGGAAGAGGCAATAAGTTGGGGCAAGGTGAAACCAAAAGGAAGAGCAGTAACAGTGATATGTGACGCGACAATCGCATTCCCACTTGTCATAGCTGCAGCCCTGGAAGAAATAGGGAAGAGTCAACCAAAAGCCTAGGTACGCTTACTGTCTTTGGCATTGTTTGGAGATGTTTGGCATGAGTGAGGTTGTTAGAAGATACTATGATGAAAATGCTGAAACGGAATGGGGAAGACTGGTTCGCGACGCATACCACAGACTTGAACTTATCATAACGATGCATTTCTTAGACAGATATCTGCCGAAGGACAGCTTGATTCTTGATGCTGGAGGAGGACCGGGCAGATATACAATAGAACTCGCAAAGAGAGGTTACGATGTTGTCCTTCTTGACCTGTCACCTAAATGTCTAGAAATAGCTAAAAGAGAGATTGATAAGGCTGGTGTCGAAGGGAAAGTCAAGAAGATTGTTGAGGGCTCTATCACGGGTCTATCAGGATTTTCAAATGAGAGTTTTGACGCTGTTGTTTGTCTCGGACCACTATCGCATCTTGTTGAGAGAAGAGATAGAGAAATGGCAACCTCCGAGCTGATTAGGGTGGCAAAGAGAAAAGCACCGATATTCGTTTCGGTCATCAGCTTATATGGTGTTTTTAGAACAGTTTTACAACGACTTCCTGATGAACTCTCAGATCCTTATCATGAGGAGATGTTTTCGCAAGGGATACATAGGGCAAGTTCACATAAGCATGAGGCTGCCGGAGGCTTTCCCGATGCTCACTTCTTTCATCCGAATGAACTGAGAGAACTGTTTGAGAGTCATAGGGTTGAGACTCTTGAGATGGCTACGTGCGAGGGACTGTCATCGCATTTGCAAGAGGAAACTAACAGAATTTATGAAGATGAAGAGAAATGGGAGCGTTGGTTGAAGATTCTTCTCCGGACCTGCAACGATCCCTGCATCTTAGGCCTAGGTGAGCATTTTCTCTACATAGGTCGAAAGATATGATATGTCCTCCTTAGAACATAGATCAAGAGATTAGAGAGGATGTTGACAGGTTACTCTGTTCTGCTGATTACTAGAAAGTTATTGGTTCCCACGTTCTCGTCTTTATCGATTTGTAACAAGCGTCAAGTACGCAGTTCACCACATATCCATCTTTAAAGGTTTCGCGGGGCTGCTCATCCCTTTGTATGGACGATATGAAGTGCTGTAGTTCAGATAGGTATCCGTATAGTTCGTGCTCTCTCCATATAGGGTACATCCACCCCTTCTTTGACTCCGCCTTCTCCACGATGTATCCAACCTTGTCTTCAGCGGCAACTGTGAAGACCTTGATGCCAGTTTCTCTTGTTATGTCGATGAAGATCGCGCCATCAGAACCATAGATCTCCAATCTTATGTCAAGTCCTCCGTGAGCAGCCCAACTGTTCTCTGATTGACTGAGCTCACCGCCCTCATACTTCACCAATGCGAGGCTGTTGTCTTCAGCCTTAGTTTCATGAACCAAAGTGGCGCCCCAACCATTCGCCTCAATCGGTTTCCTGCCGATAAGATATCGCGCAACCTCAACCGAGTGGCAACCCATATCCATTAAGACGCCGCCACCAGCTAGACCGGGATCCCAAAACCATGCAGAGTGAGGCCCAAAATGCGCCTCCCGACTCCTTATCCAGAAGACGTCGCCAATAGCTCCGCCGTCAACGATCTCTTTCGCCTTGGTCACTTGGGGGATGAAAACCTGATTCTCCGCATAACAAGCTATCACGCTATGTCTATTAACTGCATCCAACATGGTCTTAGCTTCGCCCATATTGCGGGCCAAAGGCTTCTCACAGATGATGTGCTTACCATTTTCAGCTGCAATCTCGGTTGCCTTTTGATG
>Ga0315309_1001976_pt1 | contig 12144 bp, 9 predicted proteins | sample TDP4_MG_FD_203080 | JGI IMG/M metagenome (GOLD analysis project Ga0315309, IMG submission 203080) | Freshwater sediment microbial communities from Lake Towuti, South Sulawesi, Indonesia - TDP4 | ecosystem: Environmental > Aquatic > Freshwater > Lake > Sediment | place: Indonesia: South Sulawesi...
GATTGACTTCCTGCATGCTGCTATCGAGTGTGGACGACGATACTGCCACCGCCCAGAGCCTGGGCGAATCCGTTGTCGTAGACGATGGTTTCCGTTCCGGCGTTCTCTTCCCAGATCTTGATCCGGAAGGCGTCCGGCTCCCCGTCCTTGGCCCAGATCATGAACTTGTACTCTCCCAGTCCGTTGATGGTCCCAGTTCCCTTGAACTGGCCATTGGATCCGCCCTGGTTCACCACGAGCCAGTCATAGTCGTTGCTGTGGAAGTTCATGTCGCCCGCTTTGAAGACGAACTCGGTGTTGCCTTCGGGCATCTTGGTTTTCTTGTTGTACTTGGCGACGAAGCCGAAGCTTGCCTTGCCCTCTGCGGTTGGATCGGCAACGAGTGCGCCTGCGGGTGAATCGATCCACCCGCCTCCCGTTACGAAGCCTCCGGACGGGTCATAGACAACGATCATCCAGGTGTCTTGGATGCGTCCGCAGACGGAGGAGGCTGTGACGGTGTATATTGCTGGGCTCGTTGAGCTGGCTGTGACCGATGCTTTCCCTTCTGCGTCCGTCTTGTCCTTGGCGGGGTCTATGACTAGACCTGTCGGAGAACTGGTGAAGACAATGGGTATGCCCTCCGCAGGGTTTCCGTCGCTGTCTGTGAGTATCGCTGTCAGGCTCGCCGGCGTTCCAACCTCCACAAGAGAGGTTGATGCCGGGTCAAAGGCCAGGCTTAGGCCAGTGACGTCCACTTGCGGCTCGTATGCCACCCTGTAGGGTTGCCTGGCCTTGGTTCCTTTCACCTGATCATTAACCCTGACTTCCTCCGCCTTGAAGCGAACCTTGGCCCAACTGGCCACGAGCTTCTCGAAGTCGCTGCCCTTAGTCTGGGGAGTCAAGCCAGCTTTCCCCCCTTTCGGCTCGGTGCCGTATGGCTGATAATGCTTATGTGGCAGGGGCGCGCCATAGCTCGTGTCTCCCAAGTAGCGTTCGACCTCGTCCTCCGCGATGACCTTTGCACGGCCTTTCCACTCACCGGGATTCCCTCGTACACGGTTAGGCAGCCTTCCCCATTCGGATGCCCAGCTCCCTGATCTTCTTGAAGAGGAACGACTGCACCTTCGAATCCTGCAGGAGTCGGCTCATTGCCACGTCGGCCTCGGACCTGTCCTTCTCCGCCCTCTCCGCCGCCTCCAGGCTAAGGGGCCTTCCGCACTTGCTGCAGTAGCCTGATGTCGGCGAGTTCTTGTACCCGCAGAAGAAGCATTTCCTGACCTTGAAGGCCTCCTCCCGCTCCTTCTCCTCCTTGGCCTCGACGCCGTGCAGCTTGAGGAGGGCGCTGTCCACGTCCCGGCCCGAGAGGTGCACGTAGGTCGCGGCCATATCGGATCCCTGGGTCCAGCCGAACATCCCCTTCATCTGGGCCTCGGTCAGATGCGTGGCTAGGTGGCTGGCCCGGCTGTGCCGGAAGATGTGGGGATAGACCCGCTTCTTCACCCCGCTCCTCTTCGCCAGGCGCTTGAACATGGCCCTCACCGCCGGGTATCTCAGCGCCTGGTGCTGGGCCCTGGGCTCGATCCCGGTCCAAAGCGGGCTGTCAGGGTTCTCCCTGTCCGGGTGGCTCTCGAGCCAGGTCGCCAGAAGGGGCGCGGACGCGACCAGCCTCACCCTCCTCATCCCGGTCTTCCCGGCCACGATCAGCCTCGCGCCGTGCTCGTGGAACTCGACCTGCTTCACCCTCGCGGACAGGATCTCGCCCGCCCTGCAGCCCGACTCGTAAAGCACCAAAACGAATGCCCGGTCCCTCGGGTTGTCCGCCGCCTCGACCAGGGCACGGATATCGGCCTCGGTGAGGACCTCCTCCGGGAGCTTCTTGTGGTTGTTCCGGGTGGTCGTCTTGATCCACTTCACCTCGGGCGGGTAGTCCTCCAAACCCCTCAACCACCGGTAGTACTTCTTGAGGGCGACCTTGAAGTCGTGCATCGCCCACTCCGAGTAGCCCCGGCCCTCCAGCTTTGACAGCAGCTTCACGACGTCCTGCTTGTCGGCGTCCTTCAGCGGCCTGCCCATGTTCCTGGCGAGCTGGGCCAGGAGCCTGAGGTAGTGTATCCTCCTCAAGGGGCTGAGGCCCTCCGCCGCGCACGCCGTGTCGAACTCGATGATGGCCAATCTGTCGTCGTAGCCTATCTTGGAGTCAGCCTTGATGGAGTTCAACGCAAGCTGCAGGCCGCGCGCCTGCTCGTGGACATCGATGGCCGCGGGTCTCGAGAGCACGCGATAGACAAGGTGAACGCTCCTTACAAATTGTGGGCTTCGAACTGGTAGTTCAGAGCCCCGGGCGGGATTCGGACCCGCGACCTCCTGCTTACCAAGCAGGCGCCATAGCCAACTAAGCCACCGGGGCACCCTTGGCCGTGCCTTCAAGAAGGGTTCTTCTCAGGGCAATGCCAAGTTCGAGCGTCCTCGCCGATTGCTCTAAAAACTCTTTTGCCCTCAGGAGGGAGTCCACCTCGACCCGGAAGGGTGCGTCAACGTACTCGATCTCCCACAGTATCAGGTTCTCGGGCTGTGCCGGTGCTAGTGCCAATCGCGCCCTTCCAGCTAGGGCATCGCGGACTTCTCCCTCCTCAAGATCCCCGGTGGCGACAAGCTCCATTGCCGAAATGATCTTGCGCACCTGGGTCCAGAGGAATCCCTTGGCCCTGAAGTACACACGGATCGGTCGTCCGTCCTGAACCCGGATCTCGTCAATTGACCTCAGCGTCGCTCGCTCCGAGGGCCGGCAGAACTGGGCAAAGTCATGCTCGCCCAGGAACATCTTGGAGATGGACTCCAGAGCCGACGCACCCACGCCAGGGTTGTCGAAGAGGTACAGGTAGGTTTTCGACCTTGCATGCGTCCGCGGGTTGAAGCCCTCATCCACCTCGGCCGAGGCCCAGGCGAAGATGTCGGGCGGAAGCTTTGAGTTCAACCTCTTCACGATTGCCTTTGCGGGCCCGGCCAGCCGAAAGGCTATCACCTGGCCGAGGGCGCTCACGCCGCGATCGGTTCTGGCTGCGGATGCGAACTCGGATTTCCCCGGGTCAGGCACCAGCCCGCATTCCTTCAGGGCCTGGATCACGCAGCCCTCCACCGTCAATCTGCCCGGCTGCCGCTGGTAGCCGTAGTAGCCCTGCCCGACATACCCAAGCTTGACCGCGACCTTCATGGGAGCCTCCACTAGCGGAGCGAGAGTATGATGATTATGATGGCGATGCTGATGAAGGCGACGCTCATCACCCGACCGAGCACCATGCCGATGACTATCACCGCCCCGGCGGTCGCCCCCATGTTCGTGAAGGCCGCCACCAGCAGGACCTTGGTCAGCCGGTTGGTCCAGAACGTGGACACCTTCCTTATCTCCCTTAGGCCATGGAAGTCCTTGACCTGGGGCGGGTTGACCAGGATCTGGACGTAGCCCGATATCCAGCCCGTGGCGATCAGAGGGTTAAGGATGCCGAACGGTGCTGCGACGAACGCGGCGGCGATCGCGAATGGATGGGCCAGGGCCGCAAGGGCTCCAAGGGCAGACAGACCACCCCCGATCCAGAAGAGCTTTGCCATGATGTCCAGGAACTTGTCCCACCCCTGGGAGTAGATCGTCCAGATGAATATGGCGAGGAAGGCGATTGGAATCAGGTAGCCGGCGAGCTTCAGCGAGAAGATGCTGCTCGGGATCTCCTCCAGCCCGGCCAGGTCCACCTGCCGGTCGCGCTGCAGGTTCTCCACAAGGCCGTTGAGGTGTCCCGCACCCACGACGGCGACGATGGTTCGGCCCGGAGTGGCCTTGGCGAGGTCGCGTATCTTGCCGGCGATGTAGACATCCCTCTCATCGACCAGGACCTCCTTGGCCTTGGGGGCCAGCTTGCCCAGCTCCTCCATCATCTCGGTGATTATGTCCTGTCTTTTGAGCATTTCGATGTCGATCTGCTGGCTCGCCTCCGAGGCCCCTAGGAAGCCGTAGACAAGCTCCTTGAAGATCCTGAACTTCTCCCGCAGGCTCATCTTGCTCCAGGCCCGCCTCAGGGTCACGGCGATCTTCCGATCGACAAGGGCTATCTCGGCTCCGATCTCCCTGGCCGCAGCTATCGCCCCGAGCATCTCGGAGCCCGGTTCGACCCCAAGCTCCTCCCCGATGCTCCTCTGTATCATGGCCAGGAACGACTGCCCAAGGAAGAAGTAGGGCTGCTCCCCCCGCAGGAGCTTCGTCAAGGGGGTCTGTTCCCAGCTCTTCCTGTCAAGCAGCACCTTGTAGCGCGGTTCGCACAGCTCCACCGCCACCGTCTGCGGCTCCTCCTCTAGGATGGTTCTCCTGACCTCCTGCACGCTCTCCTTGGAGATGTGTGCAGTCCCGACCAGAACAACCTTGCTTTCGCCGACGGATAGCCTTCGGATGTTGGGGTGCGCCGTGGCATCATCCATCTCAGTTCGCCTGGGCAGGGTCGCTTTGCCGAGGTCTGGGCATGATTATAATCTTTCCAGCGGCCAGCAGGGTCGGCATTCCTCTTGCCACTTCGCGCCAAGGCCCCGATGGCGGGTCGTTTCCCTCGTCCCACGCTTGTCTTCAGGGCACACCTTGATCACGGAATATTTTTATTCAATACTCCACTGCCCGGGCGGGGGTTAAGGTATGTCTCGACCAGCCAACAGCCGACTGATGTCCTGTTTGTCGCAACGAACGTGGAATCGTGTTGATATGAGGACTTTGACCCTCCTACTCCTCGGAGTTCTGGTGGCAGGTTTGGCGTCAGCCCGGTGCGCGGATGTGGCGTGGTGGAATCCATTGTGGCACTGCCGGTTGCCGGCCACGATCTCGTTCGGGAATGCTGCGAGGGAGAACTTCCCCGTTGAGGTGACGGTGAACCTGAAGACCAAGCTTGCGGAATCCGGACTCGTTGGCACCATTGATCGCGACTCGGTCAGGGTTGTCGATTCGAAGCTGAACGAGGTGCCATCGCAGGCCGATTGGGTAAACGAGACGACCGCTGAAGTTGTCTGGTTTGTGAACGGGACGGCAGGGTCGGAAGACACCTTCTGGATCTATTTCGACGTGCTGGAAAACGGCAAGAAGAGCTCGCCGAACTACCCAAGCGAAGTGATCTGGTCCGAAGCCGACCACACGCTCCAGAACAGCCGAATCAAGGCAGTCTACAATGGATACCAGAGTGCAATCACGGAACTGATCGACAAGGAGACAGGCGTGGATGTCGCAAACGTGATCTTTCACGTAGCTTGGTCATCGGTCCCCGGCTCCTATGGGACCGCAACAAACCAACTGTCGGCACAGTGGAGTATGTCTGTGGGGCCGATACGGGCGAAGGTGACCACGAATACCGACTTTGGCCCGGTGAACGTGACTGATATCACCGCCCGGGTAATATACTACATGTACGGGCGACTGCCAGCCCTCAAGATGAACGGCGTCTACGTCACGGGCGCCAATCCCTACCAGAACACAAACGTGATCCAGTCTCCGAGGGCACATCTAGTTGGCGGGCTCTTTGACAAGGCTTGCACGAACTACCCGCAAGATGGGGCGGTAACGCTGACGACCCAAGCTGGATGGAGTTGCTGGACCCATAAGACCGAGGAACTGCCCGTGACAGTCGTCGTCTGGGACTCAAACGCCAAGAACGGAGCCTTCGGCTTCACCGCCCTGAGGGATTGCCCTCCAGATGACCTGGCCCTCGCCCTCGGCCAGCAGTCGATATGTCTCGGGGACCAACAAGAACTGACGATTGTCAAGCTTGACTACAACAGACCGCCAGAGTTTCCTTGGTTTCCCAACCCCAACTCAGCATGCTCCTGGGGAACGAAGATGTTCACGTTTGCTCCGAGCAAGGAGGATGTCCTGCGGATCTCAAACTCTCTATCGTCTGCCGTCGGGGTGAATCTTGGGTCGGCAGCGACGGTTGTGGAGATCGGAATTTCCCAGTGTGCGGCTGTCTTTGGCCTTATCATCTTGGGCAGACTGCGGGTGCGGCGAGCCCAGCTTTGATGTCCGATGGTTGATGGTGATAGAGGTAGGTTGGGCATCATGGCCAGACGACGGCGGTTGCGTTCAGGGACCGGTTGGAGAAGAAGCACGTTCATGGGCTCCTAGGAGTTCTTGGGGCGATCCATTCGCAACCTGCCAGCGGGCCATTGCCCTCCATTGCCGTGTGTCAAGGGCGGACTGTGAGCCGCAAGCTAGCTAAAAGAATTATATTCAAAACACCTTCGGCAAGCGCGTGGACGCGGTCCTTCTCGCGGCTGGCAAGGGAACGAGGCTCAGGCCCCTCACCGTCAATCGTCCCAAGCCCCTGGTCCCCGTCGCGAACAGGCCTGTCATGGAATACCAGCTGAGGCTCCTGGAGAAGGCTGGATTCGAAACGGTCATCATCCCGTTGGGGTACCTGGGCGAACAGATCGCTAGCTACGCGGAGTCCTTCGAAAGCGAGCTCGAGTTCGAGTTCTCGTTCGAAAACATCCCCCTTGGGACGGCCGGGGCAGTGGCCAAGCTTCGCGACCGCCTGGACGGGACCTTTCTCATCATCAGCGGCGATCTGCTGGTCGACGTGGATGTCAGCGACCTGATGGATTTCCATCGCCGGATGAGCGCCTCGGTGACCATAGCCCTCACCCGGGTTGAGGATCCCACCCAGTACGGCATTGCCCTTCTCGAAGGGTCGCGGATATCCACCTTCGCGGAGAAGCCTGACCCATCGAAGGTCTTCAGCAACCTCATCAATGCCGGCATCTACGCGATGGAGCCGGAGGTGCTGGATGAGGTGCCGCCCAACGCGCAGTTCGACTTTTCCCTCAACCTCTTCCCATCGATCATCGACCGCCGGTACGTGGCCGGGTACCTCATGGAGGGCTACTGGAACGACATAGGCAGGCCAAGCAGCTACCTGCAGGCCAACGGCGATGCCCTGCTGGGCCGGTTTCCCCTGGACAAGTTCGTCCGCGAGCCGACGCTGCCCACAAAGGTGACCCCCGTGATGGGGAGGAGCTCGACCGTGGGCGACGTGGACATCTCCGGCCCGGTACTCCTGGGCGAGAACTGCCTTGTCGAGGGAGGCTCGGCCTTGAGGAGCTTCGTCGTGCTGGGCGACAACGTCTCCGTGGGAAAGGACTCCGTTCTGGATTCCGTCGTCGTGCACGGGGGCACCAGGATCGGTTCCTCGGCGAACGTCAGGCACTGCATAATCGGCCGCGGATGCGTGATATCGGAGGACGTGCAGCTCGCGGAGGGAACCGTCATCGGCGACGAGACCAGGATCGGCCAGGGCTGCCGGATAGGTGCGAACATGAAGATATGGGCCGGAAGCACGCTTGGCCCCAACACGATCATCATGCCCGACTGAAGGTGGCAAGCTTGGTTGATGCTCCTTCGGATTTCGCTTGGCTCGGGCCTCCGGGCAGACCTCTTGAGGACAGGAGCTGCCGGCATCCAAGCCCATGTGGCGCAAAGCCCGAAACCCTTATCTGTCGAACGGATCGAGGCCTGCAAGCCTCCATCCCACAAACGGTGATCGGATGACGCAATCATGCCTTCGTGTCGAGACGCGCCGAATAGTGGGCGATGCGAGCGCCCTGAACGCCTGCACGGCCGCAGCGTTGGGCTCGGGCTTCGGCCAGACGATCAGCTCGGGCAACGTCGTTGTCACGGGGAGGGACGGCAAAGGGTTCTCCAGGCTATTGAAGCGGGCCATGACCTGCGGCATAATGGAGAACGGCGTGGAGGTCCTGGACACAAGACTTGTGCCCCGTTCGGTGACCCGGTACTGCGTGAGCGACACCGCCTCGGACTTTGGCGTCTATGTGGGTTTCGATTCGCGGAGGCCGGGTATCCTGGGGGTCACGTTCTTCGACGGCAAGGGGGCGTTTCTCGGCCAGGACATGCTTGAGGGAATCCTGGGGAAGATGGGCTGCCTGGGGAAGACGGCATCCGCGCGAGAGGTCGGGGACGTCGTCTTCTTCTCTGATGCGGGCCCGAGGTACGAGGCCGAGATCCTCAAGGCGGTCGATCTCAAGGCGATATCCGCTGCTCGGCCCAAGGTCATGCTGGACTGCTCCAACGGGCCCGTGTCGGTCACGCTCCCGCAGATCCTCCGAAAGCTTGACTGCCAGGTCGTGGCCTCCCACGACAATCCGGCCGCGTATCTTGGGAGCAGGCCCGTTCTGGCCGATGATGGGCTCATGGCGGAGTTCGCCAGGAAGGTCAAGGACGGGGGGGCCGACCTGGGCGTCGCGCTGGATCCATGCGGTGAGTCGGCAAGGTTCGTTGATGATGAGGGGGCTATTTTGACCCAGAAGGACCTCGGCCTGATTCTGGTCGGGAACGCCGGGGTGAAGAGGATGGGCGTACGGCCCGAGCTTGGTCCGGAACTATCCGGCGCCGGGGTGGGAATCAGGATCCTGGAGGACGATGATCTGATCCTGCCAGGCGAGCTTGATGCCGCCCTGGGACAGGATGACGCCTGCTACCTCCGAGGCGGACAGAGAAGATGGTGGGATGCCTCGCCCGTGGCGCTCAAGCTGGTCGAGATCGTCTCGAAGGGGAAACGGATCTCCCAGCTCAGACGCGCCGCCTAGGCCCGTTCAGCTGTAGGTAGTACCTGTAGCCCTCCACCAGGGCCGTCTTGCTTGCCTCGAGTATGTTCTCCGACACCCCGACCGTGGCCCACCGCTTCCTGTCCGCCTCGAACTCCACGAAGACCTCCACCGAGGATGCCGTTCCCTCCATGTTTATGACCGTGACCTTGAAGTTCGTGAGGCTGACTTTCGCGCTGTTCGGGAAGAAGGGTTCCAGCGCCTTCCTCAGGGCGTTGTCCTGAGCATTGACCGGGCCGTCCCCTTCCGCTATCGTGTGTATGACCCTGTCCCCGACCTTGACCTTGACCGTGGCCTCGGCTATCTTCCTCCCGTTTGAATCCATGGATGAAAGGGTTCTCCATTCGGTCACGTCGAAGGTTCTCCGCAGAAGCCCCAGTTCCTCGGCCATCAGGAGGTAGAGTGTGGCATCGGCGTTGAGCAGGTGGTATCCCTGCGACTCCAGGTGCTTGACGCGCTGCAGGATCCTGGGGGTGGCCTCGTCCGACTTGTCCAGCTTGAGGCCGAACTCCTTGGCCTTGGACACCACTGCGGCCCTCCCGGAAAGCTCGGATACTGACAGCACGCGGGTGTTGCCCACAAGCTCGGGGTCCATGTGTTCGTACGAGCGCGGATGCTTGTTGACCGCATCCGCGTGAACGCCGCCCTTGTGGCTGAAGGCCAATGCCCCCACATAGGGCTGGTGCGGATTCGGCCTGGCATTGAGCAGCTCATAGAGGTAGTCCGAGGCCTCCTTCAGCTTCCTGAGTCTCTCCTCTCTCTTCCTGTCCCTCAGGACCGTCGCAACGCCGAGTTTGTGCTCCAGATTCGGCAGGACGGCGCAGAGGTCGGCGTTGCCGCACCGTTCCCCGATGCCATTCAGGGTGCCCTGGACGTGTTGCACGCCGGAGAGCACGGAAGCCACGGTATTGGCAACCGCACACCCCGAATCGTTGTGGCCGTGAAAGCCGAGTTCGGCCTTCACCTCCTCGCGGGCCTTCAATGTGATGGATGAGACTTCGCTCGGGAGGCTGCCGCCGTTGGAGTCGCAGAGGACGATGACCAGCGCGCCCGCATCCTCGGCGACGCGCAGGGTTTTGAGCGCATATCCGGGATTGTCCTTGAAGCCGTCATAGAAGTGCTCGGCATCGAATATCACGCCCAAGCCCCTGTCCCTGAGGTACTGGACAGAGTCCCGGATCATCTCCAGGTTCCTCTCCTCCGTGGTGCGAAGAACATCCGTCACGTGGAAGCGCCAGGACTTTCCGAATATCGTGGCAACCGAGACACCTGAATCCACGATTGATGCAAGGTTTGGATCGCTGCCCGGCTTGCTGTCCTTCCTCATCGTCGAGCCGAAGGCCGTCAGCTTGGCCGAGAGCGAGTAGTCCCTGATCTTCTTGAAGTACTCGATGTCCTTGGGGTTGGAGGCCGGCCAGCCGCCCTCGATGAACTGAACGCCGAGCTCGTCCAGCTTCAGGGTGAGGTCGATCTTGTCCTGAAGCGAGAAGGTGATCCCGGTGGTCTGCGAGCCGTCCCTGAGGGTGGTGTCGTAGACGTCTACATGCGAGGGGAGTTGCTTGCCCATAGCCATCGCTTTCTGGAGGGGAATGCCCAGGCGACTGCCTAATTGGCCGGAGGAAACTTAATTAGTGTTTCGCGCTCGGCCGCGATGTGGCTTCCGTAGCGTCTTTCGGTGCAGCATCCTGGAATGCTGGCCATGCCTGCCGGGCTGGAATGCGTTGGGGCTGGAACACCGTTGTTGGCGGAATCAGGGGATACCGGTGCAAAGGCCCATCATGGCCAAGGAGCCGGCGCCATCCGGAGCGACAGTTAAGAGGCAGAGGGGATGTACCGGAAAGATCGTGAAGGCGTTCGCTCCCGCCTTCGTGTCTGCCTGCCTTGTGCTTGCATCTATTGGGTGTGCCAGCGCACGCGAGCCCCGTCGGGATCCCTCAACCGGCAAGGTCAGACTTCTTTTCATAGGCAACTACGTGGGTCGGGATACCCCGGCCCGCGTTCTGGAGCATGAACCGCTGCTGCAGGTGAGGGGAGTCCCGGCCACGCTTGCGTGGTACCAGGAGAAGTTCATACGAAAGTTCATGCGGATCTACATGCCGCGAACCTACGAGGATCTCTCAACCAGGAATGATGTGGTCGTCTTCAGCGACGCGGGCGTGGGCTTCTTTGAGGCAAGACACTTCACGTGGTTCAAGGATGCGGTGCTGAACGAGGGCCTTGGCCTGGCGATGATAGGCGGGGTGGAAAGCTTCGGCGCCGAGCCGGGCCGGCCACCGTGGATCGGCACCAAGGTCGCGGAGATTCTGCCGGTCGAGGGGGTCTACCAGAGCTTCAACGGGGCAACGGGCAGCGTGGAGATCGTGGACCCTGGGGACGAGCTCATAGCCAGCCTGCCCTGGGACACGCTCGTTCCACCCCTCAACACATTCCTGAGATTCAACGACCTCATCCTCAAAGACGGTGCCCATCTGCTGGCGGTCCTGAAGGTGGGAAAGCAGAGCTATCCGTTTCTCGCCACATGGACGCAGGGCGCCGGCCAGACCCTCGCGATGGGAGCGGGCTGGCACCCCGCGGGCGGGGTGTACTTCATGAGATGGGAGTACTACGGGGATTATGCGAGCAACCTCGTTCTGTACGTGGCCGGAGTGAAGGTCCCAAGCGAGCATGGGTTGAGGCACGTCTACAAGGTCCAGGTAACGCAATACCAGGGGGCGAAAGCTCTTCTGATGGCCACCCTCGAGTTCGTTGAGAAATTCAACGCCGACACGCGATCTCTGGTCTCAGACCTCGGTATGAACAACGATCGCTCAGACGAGGCGGAGCGTCTGTACATCGAGCAGGACTTCCAGAGGGCGACCTCTCTGATGGAAGACGCCATCGAGCGATTGGAGGAGCTCACAGTGAAGTCCCTGAAGCTCAGGGACCGCGCTCTTCTCTGGGTCTACATTATCGAGTACCTGGTTGTGACTGCGACCTGCCTCATCACGGGTACCGTGGTCTACACTCTGATGGTGAAGCGTCGCCTATACCGAGAAGTGTACTTCACAAGAGGTAGAGGAGAGAGGCTCTAGACTTCAGGCACAGCTTCATGACAAGAATCGCCGTGGCAGTCCAACCTGCGGCAAGTCCATGCGTCTGGATTCCCCCCTTATGGGAAAGAAGTGGACAATGTGCAGCAGCGCGAAAGGCTCTCCCCGGGGGCTGTGCTCTGGGCTCTCTCCCAAGGCCGCTCTCGTTGGGGAAGAGGGAACCACCGGGTCCGGATTCTGTGGCAGCGGCTGGACCATTGCGGATTTCGGGAATGCAGAGCCTGAGTTGAAGAAGCCCAATATTAGATTGCCCCCTTCCTACTGGCGCGGGCAAGCCCTCCGGAAGCGCGAAGGGTTCTTCCCTGAATGGAGGGGGGTGCCAACCCTTCCGGCGTCGGGGGGCTGCCTTGGTCCAATGGTTGCGCGGATCCCCTCGCTCAACCCCCTGAATCCGTGGTCGACTGCCGTTATCAGGGTTCGGCAGTGGCTGTTT
>Ga0315309_1001977_pt1 | contig 12137 bp, 11 predicted proteins | sample TDP4_MG_FD_203080 | JGI IMG/M metagenome (GOLD analysis project Ga0315309, IMG submission 203080) | Freshwater sediment microbial communities from Lake Towuti, South Sulawesi, Indonesia - TDP4 | ecosystem: Environmental > Aquatic > Freshwater > Lake > Sediment | place: Indonesia: South Sulawesi...
TGCGCTGCGGTCAACTGTGTCGGCGGAGACTCGATTTCCTTCCACGTAGTAGATGTAGCTGAACGGGGCCGCCAACACCAGCTTGGCGTTGATGTCGCGGGCCGCCGCGTCTCCCGCGTTTGACAGGACGATTGACAAGGGAATGTTGGTGTCTCCCGGATGCACTGACACGCCTCCAAGCGGATTCGTTCCCCAGTACACGCTTGTCACGACAACATCCGGTCCAGTAACAGCTTGAACGTTGCCGACGAAAGGCGCGGCCATCGAAAGAGTCATGAGGATCAAGAGGACTGATACGCATCGAGTCAAGATCTTACGCTCCCAGCGCAGCTCGGATTGAGGCTTCGATTCCGTGTATATCAACTCTCCTGCCTCGCCATCTGCTTTCGATTCTAGATTGTTCGTTTGGACAGGATAGCTGCAACTGGTAACAAGAGGACGCTGCTCAGCGCGAGGACGAGTATGTTGACTGCTATCGCGTCCAATCCGACCCCGAGATAGATAACCCGCCTAAGCGCGTCGTTTCCATAGGTCCAAGGCAACATCCACGCCATCGCGCGCCCTCCCGGAGCCAACATTTCCGGCGACTGAACCGCTCCCGAAAGCTGGAAAAGTGGAAACGTTATCGCGATCTCAAGTATCGTCAGCGTCGAAGAACCGCGAACCTTTGTGGAAAGCAACAAGCCCAGAGACATCGTAAAGATAGCCACGAGAGTGGTCGTCAGGTAGACCAACGGTATGCTGCCTCTGATCACAAGCCCAGTGAGAGCAAAGATGACGAGCATGAGCGTAGTCCGAACCGCGTTGAGAACAACCGTTGCGGATATCTTACCGCTGTAGATCGAGAGAATACTTGTGGGCGTAAGAACCAAACGAGGAAACGTGCCACGCTCCCGTTCTCTAGCTATGGCGTTCACGATGTCATCAAAAGCGCCCAGTATCGTGATCATGCCCAGCATCCCGGGCAGAAACGTGTCGCCGGTCGGAGGACGCCCTGAGATGGGTCTGAGGATCACTTCCACTGGCGAGCCGCTGACACCCAACGGAACGCCAGCCATCCCCAACAGGCCCTGGGTAGTGCTACTCACGGCGCTTTGGACCAGGGACGACGCGGTGATCTTTGAGTTGTCGGTTTGTAGAACAATGAAGGCCAGTCGATTGTTGAGGAACGCGTCCCCGAAACCGCTCGGAATGATAACCGCTCCAGTTGCCGCCCCCGACTCAACCGCATGCAAGGCCTGCTCTTCTGTCTGGAGGAATTGAGTCACATGAATTATGGGCGAACTCGTTAACCTGTCTATCAGAATCTTCGATACGGATGACCCGTCTAGGTCTGATACAACCACGGGTATGTTGTAGCTGGGCGCGCTGAACGCCGTCACTATGACGACGAAGAGCTGGATCAAGAGTATCGGAAACATTATCGTAAGAGCTAGGGAAAGCGGGTCTCGGACGAGCTGTCTTAGTTCCTTGATGGAAACGGCTGTCGTGTCACGAACTAGGCGGTTCATGTAGCAAGCCTCTCTCGCGACAACCGAAGGAGAAGATACGACAGACCATAGAAGACCACTATCGATATTACAACAAACTGCAGTTGCCTGGCCAAGCTCAGCAGGGGCTGTCCGATGAGTATGGTGGCTCTCAGCATCTCGATACCGTAGGCCCAGGGCAGCAAGTACGAGATTGTGCTTGAGATCCCTCTCAGGAGTTCTCTATCTATTATGAACCCGCTGAAGGAGAAAAGGAACAGTACTAGGAAGAATTCTATGATAATGACCGCTCTCACACCAACCCCTAAAGCGGAGATCAGAAAACCGAAACCCATCGTTATCAAGGCCATGAGAAGCGAAAGGAGCAGGACTGTCCCGAAATCCGTGTTCAGGCTCGCTCCATAGGCGTAGATACCGATCCCGAAAACAATGAACGTGCGAATCACGTTCAGAACCAAGTCATACGCCGTCTTACCTAGAATTATGGCCCCAAGACTAATCGGACTTAGGAGCAGACGGGCATACGTTCCATCTTCACACTCTCGGGACATCCCTCCCGCAATCTCATAGAATGTCGCGAAGATTATTACCAGAGCTAGGATGATCGTGAGGCCAAACGCGAAACCAGAGAAGCTAACACCCTTCTGTATGATCTCGACTTGCGAAGGACCGCTACTGAGCAGTGGCATTGCCTGGGCGGTGGGGCTGAAGCCTTGCAAGCTCTTTTGCAGACTTGAGACAATTTGGCTGCCCAGACCGTTTACGCTGTCGTCCTCGTAGACTACTATGTTAGCGCCGCCGTTGCTTGTCAAACCCTCATGGAAGCCTCGAGGCACTATGATGACTGCAAAGATCTTCCCTGTTCCCAGCATTGCGATAGCATTCTCTTCCCTGTAGCCTTGAACCAGGTTGTCAAAGTCTCCCGAACTCGAAAGCGCACCGTAAAGACGGCTTGAGGCAACTGTCAGATCATTGTCAACAAAAGCGATGGGGATCTGGGCTGTTGGAGAAAAAGTCTCGCCAGCTCTACCGCTTGCTCCTCCAAGAGAGACGGTGAAGAAAACAGGCAGAATCACAAGTGAGATGATGATCGCCGTGCGGCTACGCCTGAAGAGGCGAAACTCGTTCCCCATAACAGCCAGAACATCGCCGAGAAATCTCCGTGCAGGCATTACAGCTCACGTCTTAGGTCAACCCGAGAAGCCGCTCGTTTTTTCAATTCATTCTCTTCTTGATTTCTCGAGAAAACGGTCGATCTCTTCTTCGCCGCCAGTCAATCTGATGAAGGCCTCCTCGAGCGTGGGGCCTTTCGTGTTGATGGATCTGATCTTGGCGCCCTGTGAGAGAAGGATCTTGGTGACATCTTCAGCAAGCTCAGGGTAGTGTAGACATCTGATCTGAAGCATCGGATCGTCGTAAGAGACATTGGACACGTCCGCCAGGTTCCGGATCGACTCAACCTGCTCCGGCGAGAGTCCCGGGGTTTCAACTTCCATCACAGACAGCTCGCTTACCTTTCGTTTCAATTCGTTAGGCGAGCCAACTTGGATCAGCCTTCCCGCGAACACGATTCCGATACGGTCGCAGATCTTCTCAGGCTCCGTCATATAGTGAGTCGTCCAGATTACCGTCACGCCTTGTTTGCAAAGGTTCCTCGTGAAATCTTGGAGAGCGGCTGCCGATTGTGGATCGAGACCGGAAGTCACCTCATCTAGGAACAGGATCTTTGGGTCGTGAAGAAGTGCCGCGCTTATCAGAGCTTTCTTCATCCAACCCGACGAGAGCGCGCTCACCTGCCGCTTTGCCTTCTCTTCGAACCTAAACATGTCCAGCAAATCTGTTATCCTCTTCTCTGACTCTCTCGTTGGGAGATTGTACAGTCTGCTGAGGAACTTCAGGTTCTCTTCGATCGTCAGTTCCTTGTAGAGCATAACGCCTTCCGAAACGACGCCGATCTGGCGTCGGACCTCAGCGGGTTCTCGCAACAGGTCGTGACCCGCGACAGTTGCCGTTCCGCGCGTAGGCTCGATCAAGGTACAGAGCATGCGTACCGTTGTGGTCTTTCCGGCACCGTTAGGTCCGAGCAGACCAAACAATTCGCCTTCCCTAACATCCAAGTTCAGGCCGTCCACAGCGGTGAAATGGCCAAAGACTTTCGTCAGGTTCCTTGTGGTAATAGCGCTCTGTGGCATGCGACGGTTCCTCCCGCTTGACGATCTGTTCAATTCAATTAAGGTTTCGCGCAGTACCCGACGCACATGCTGCGTTACACGTTCCGCTCTTGCCTGGCCGGATTCCTAGTGCTCGCCCGCCGCCTTTGGGTAGTCTTCGCCTTCCAGTTGAATAGTGGTGTGATCAATTCCAAACTCTTCTCTCAACATGTGGATCAGTTTCGTGATCAGTTCTTTTCTATCTATGCCTTCTTCCACTACTACGTGGCTGCTTATGCAGCACATCTTTGTGTCGGCGATCGACCATACGTGAAGGTCATGGACGTTCCTTATTCCCTTCACTCCAACTATTCTGCGCTCGAGCGAGGCTACGTCGATGTGAGGAGGAACTCCCTCAAGGAGAACGTTCACGGAGTCTCGGACTATTTTCCCGGAACTGTACAAGACCAGGACGCTTATCATGATACTAGCTATAGGGTCGGCCACGTACCATCCGGTGAAGAACATGATCAGCCCAGCCGAGATTGCCCCTACGGAGCCCAGCGCGTCAGCTACCACGTGTAGATAGGCGCCTTTGAGATTCAGGCTCTCGTTCCTTGATCTTGAAAGCGTTGCTGCAACTAGTCCGTTGGCCATGAGGCCAAGAACGGCAATGACGAGCATGTTCAGGCTCTGGACGCCTGGGGGTTGTTGAATCCGCTGAATCGCCTCGTAGAATATGAAGACCACAATAGCCCATAGGAAGATACCGTTCAGGAAAGCTGAAAGGATCTCGACACGGTAATAGCCGTAGGTTCTCTTCAGAGTCACAGGCCGCTGCGCTAGCCAAGCAGCAAAAAGTGCGTAGGCTAGGGCGAAGACATCGGTAAGCATGTGGAAAGCGTCCGTTTGAAGAGCCAGACTGTTTGTTAGAATTCCTCCGACCAATTCTATGACGAAGAAGGATGCTGTTATGCCTAGGGCTATTGCCAAAGCGTTCGTGGCTCTTGAGACGCCAGAATCTGCGCGCATTGGGAACCTTGCTCTCACCGAACTGGCGAGCCAACACTCGCTGTCAGACTTTTATACCTTGACGTTGTCACGGCTGTCCTCATCAGCGACCAAACGCATCAACCGAGGAAGCATGGAGATTACTTGTCTAGCCTAATCTACGCGGCTGTGAGCGTCGCAATAATCAGTTTAACGTCGCTCGTCGGCATCTTTGCCATATCTCTCAAAGAGAGCATGCTCGACAGAATACTCTTTGTCCTTCTCAGCTTCTCAGCAGGGACCATCCTCGGGACAGCCTACCTGGATTTGCTGCCTGAGACCGTGGAACTCTTCGGTGAAGCACAGCTTTCCGCCGCAGTTGCTTACGTGACAATTGGGTTTCTCGGTTTCTTCTTTCTGGAGCGATTCATCTACTGGTACCACGGACACGTACACGGATACGAGTCCGTTGTAGAAGAAAAGATGACTGTTAAGAGATACGTCTATCTCAATCTGATCGGAGACGGAATCCACAACTTTCTTGACGGAATGATCATTGCAGCCGCGTTCCTGATAGCCGTTCCAGCGGGCGTAGCAACAGCTCTGGCCGTGGTCTTCCATGAACTCCCCCAAGAGATCGGAGACTTTGGGGTTCTCGTCTACGGCGGCTTTACACGGTACAAGGCCCTACTGGGCAACTTCGTTACTGCCCTGACGGCTTTCGGGGGAGTCCTCGTATCATATTATTTCTCGTTCCAGATAGAGAACTTCTCGGCTCGTCTCATAGCCTTTGGCGCTGGAGGCTTCATCTACCTTGCAGCTTCGGAACTAATCCCTGAGATGCAGGAAGAGAAGAACATACGGAAATCTGTTGCCCAGTCTGTTCTGTTCATTCTCGGAATAGCCCTAATATGGTCGCTAGTAATCCTGGTTCCTACCTAGGCTCGGGAACTGGCGATGGAGCAATCGAAACACTGTACGGCGCTTTTTCGATAGGAGAATCAGTCCTCGCGCTTCTTGCGGACGGCCACGACGCTGACGAGAAAACCCAGAACGCCTAGTAGCCCTATCCAAGGCGCAAGTAGGCCTAACTTGTCGACTGAAAGAGCAACGCCTCCTACAGGGGGCACTTCTCTCAAGTTGCCAAAATCGTGATGTATCGAGAAAACTGCCGTGGCCGGAGACGTATCGCTGACTGTGATGACTATCGGACCTATCAACGCTGCAGTTGTCAGGCCGTCTGCCTCTAAGATCTTGACGAAGAACGTATACGTTCCAGGCTTCACCTCAATCAGGTTGAAGCAATAGCTTCCCGTCAGCATATTCTCCCCGCTCTGAAGTGTGTCTGGATGTAGATCTTCAGGGGAAGGATAGGTGAAGTTGCCCGGGTAGTACTGTGATGCTAGCGTCTGCGCGTCCGCGCCGAGGAGTGTCACCGTGACTCCGTCGATGCCGGGTTCAGTTTCGGGATCATATACGCCGTTCCCGTTGAGGTCCAAGAATTTCGTGCCACATATGTGAATTGTGGAGGGAAAGAGTTCAGTACGTCCATCTTCGACTTGCGTCTGATGGACTAGCTTGTTCGTCTTCGCAAACCTCGTAGTCGTCGGTATTCTCGTCCAGCCATAGAGTGGGGCAGAGCCTACCTGCTCGAAAGAGTGGCCTGTTCCGGAATCAATGTTGGCATCGTATGGGTCGTAGCTGATGTGCAGGGGGTACCAGCCAACCGGACGAATGGGCAACGTAGTATTCTGATAGTAGATGTTCATCCTGTCGTCGCCCACCGGAATCGTGCTGAGATCTGTCACTGGTACAGAGGTCGGCTCAAACTCCGTCGCTCTCGGGAAGAACCAGATACGGCTGTCGCCAACCACGCCTCTGCATCGAATTGTAATGTTCAGGTCGACCCATTCTCCAGGTCTGAGAATCCTCAGATCACTCGCAAACTGGCTTGAGTCGGTGTAGTTTACTCGGTTGGACAGTCCGTCCGGAGCGCCTAGGTTCCAGTGCCATATTGCGACTGGAATGCTAGTCGAGTAGGGCGAGTAGTAGGCGGGGGCGGTCTCATTTACTCCCGCAACAGCAATCGGCCCTAGGTCCGGACGACTATTCGAGGGATCGTGTATCAGCCAATACGCTTGAGATAGTATCTCAACGCGACTTGGGTTCAGGTTTGCCGCGGCCAGCGTTACGTACTGAATGGTGGACGCCACATCAGTTATCGCCGCACCCGCAGTATTGGTGAATCGGATCCTGACCGTCTCCTCCGGGAGGGGGCCTGTCTCTGTGAAATTTAAGAAGTTGTCGGGATCGCTTATCAACGTCATCTCTCCGGTCGGAGCTGCTTCGGCAACTGGAACCGGGCTTGTCAGCGGAACCAGACCAATCAGAAGAACCGCGATCAATACAACCGGAAGCCGACGGCGCGTCTTCGCTAGGATCTTTAAGAGCCGGACTCGCATGGGGTGCGTTACTCCTTTCTAGCTACCAGAAGAAGTTGGAACCACTCTACAGTTCAACCGGACCCGCATTTAACATTTGTTTCGTTTCGCAACCGCTACTTGGGGCTCGCGACTTGTGGGCAGAACGGCTAGATTCTGTGAAACGTGGAAGCCAATGTCTCAGCCGAGAAGGCCTAGAACTTGAGGCGGCTCTGCAAACGAAAGGAACATAGCAGTGCAGTCGCATGTCAGAGAATGAGCTCTGTCAGAAGGTTCGAAGACGCATCGGAACAAGCCGGGAGAGGCGGGTAGTAGCTCTGGTTCACGTTGGACTGGAAGGAACGTTATGAAACCGTTCTACGAGGCGGCGTCATTACGAATATATAATGAGGACATCCTGCAAATACGAGCTATCGAGAAAGAGAGCGTAGATCTTATTGTGACGTCGCCTCCGTACGACGTCGACATCAAGTATCAAGACTATGACGACAATCTACCCTATGACCAGTATTTGGACTTCACCAAGAAGTGGCTGTCTACGATCCACGGTCTGGCGAGACCTGATGGGCGTCTATGCCTCAATATCCCGCTGGACAAGAACAAGGGCGGTCAACAAAGCGTATGCGCGGACATTACGACTATCGCTAAAAATGTTGGGTGGAAATATCACTCGACAATCATCTGGAACGAACAGAACATCTCCAGACGCACTGCGTGGGGATCATGGATGAGCGCCTCCGCGCCATATGTCATCGCCCCTGTGGAAGCAATACTCATCATGTACAAGAGCAGATGGGAAAAGACCCGTAAGGGAAAGTCGGACATAACTGGCGACGAGTTCATCCAATGGACAAACGGCGTCTGGAACTTCAGCGGCGAAAGCAAACGCAAGATTGGACATCCAGCGCCCTTCCCAGTCGAACTCCCCAAGAGATGTATCAAACTATTCACGTACCAGGGAGAAGTTGTGTTGGACCCCTTCCTCGGCAGCGGAACCACGCTGATCGCGTGCCAGCAAACAGATAGGACTGGAATAGGCGTAGAAATCAACAGAGACTACTGCCGGTTGGCAGCGAAGAGACTGAGTGAGCCTCGGGCAAACACACGTCTGTGAGGAACCAACCAACGCTAGTGTATGATCAATTCTGTCTGATGGCAAGAGAACAAAATGAGGGAAGATTTCGGGACCATGTCCTTTCCATTCTAGCGCTCAAACCGAGGTTTCCGGGCGCTTCCTGCGGAGCAAGAAGAGGCCACCGAATAAGACAAGCAGCGACGTCACTACGATCATTCCGGAAGGAAACTCAGGAACCGGCGTTGCGGGGTCCGGCCCCCAAGTGCTCCAGCCGTGTACGCTGCAATTCAGCCTCGCTTGGACCTGAATGGTTCCGCCAACGGCCCCAAGGTTGTATGTCTGCGTGAAGACTGTGGTTGTGGGTGTTGGCGATATGGCAACCGCGGGCAGTTCCGTCCATGACGATCCATCTGTTGATGTTCGCACCTGGAAGTCAGTCGGGCGGTGGCCCGGTGTGGGTGGATCTGACATCTGAGAGAAGTCGAACTGTACTGTGAGAATGGTGTTTCCAGAACCGTCAACAGAATTGGTGATCTGAGGAGACGAACCCCAAGCGTAGGCATGAGGATAAAGCGTGAATCCGAGCGTGGCAAGGAGCGCTACTGCGCCTAGAACCAACCGTTTACTCATTTTCCAACCTCCAAAGAATCGTTGTCGTCTAGCAGGCGGTGTTGCAACTTAAGCATGGAACCAACTCAAACGCAAGTTTTTCTCGACTTGAAGCTTCCATTCAAGAATTCCCGATAGAAGTCCACGTTAATCAGGCACAGTTCGAAGGCGCAAGATTAGAGCAAGCGAAGTTGCCACGGATCAGAAATCCCTTGGAACACTTGGATCCGACTTCCTTGGACGCGTAGAGGCCCCGCACTCCCCAATCGATTTCCTCAGAACTCCTAGCCCGATGATAAGCCAAATCGTTGTTATCAGGACTAGTGCCATTCTGCCGACGTCAAGCACAAGCTGATTGGGAGAAACTGACTGCAAAACGGACTCGGGCGCTACCAGAAAAAGCATCAGCAGAGGAAAAGCATTTAGAAAGGCGAAGATCAGCGGAAGCACCCAAGTTGCTGCCACCCATCTCTTGGACCAGCCTTGGGCGATCGAAGCTAAGAGAACGAGGGGTAGCACGAAGTTCAGGTTCTGCTCTGAAACCCATGATCTGGTTAGAGAGAGACCCAGCATTATGGCAAGAGCTGCGAGAATCAGATCGGAAGGTTTGGTGATCGATCTCTTCGAAAGAACATAATAGATCAGCATCAGAGAAGGCAACCAAAGATACCCCAGAAGGTCCAATCCCTCCGTAGACAGATTGATCCCGAACAGGAGCAGGATGCTCATGGGTGAGAAAGCGCCAACGCGCAGAAAATGGACGTTCCAGTTCTCGACGATGGGCGTGATACTCCAGCCAAGCAGAAATGGAGTAAACGAAAGTCCAACAACTGCCAACACAGGCACAGAATATTCAAACGCTCGCCTCCATCCTCCACGCTTGCTTTCGTGAAGAAGTAGAAGAGGAAACAGAACGACCGGGATCACCTTCAGTGCGATAGCACCTCCCAACACCGCAGCTGAAAGACACCGTCTGCTCCGAGTCAACTCAAAAACGGAGAGTAACATCAGAAAAACACTGACGGTGTCAAACTGTCCCCAGATCGCTGTAGTGTAGATGACGTACGGGTTGAACAGCATGAAACGAGTTGCTCTCTCCGACAGGATAGCGTCCGAGTTTTCTGACAGGACCATTTTCCCGACAAGCAAAGCGAGAAGGATGTTGCCGATTATTACCGGCACCTTGACGGCGAGGTTGTAGAGGATTAGATTGTGAAACAGATTGTAGCTGAGAAGATAGCACAGCGACAACATCAGGCTCCAAGGCGGAGGATACCCAATGCCCGGAACAGGCTTCGGGAAAAGTGACCGCCCGAACACTTCCGAAACGTTTGCAGGCACGTAGGGTGAACTCCCATGAGCCACCGAATACCCAACAGCCAAGAAAACTCGCCCATCGTAGGGGTGCGCGGTGAAAGCCCCGAGCACCAGCTGAATGGCGGCGCTCAGAACGATCGAATAGCGGGTCCTCGATGTTTCCACCCTGGTGTGGCTATCAAGTTCTTTTCTCTAGTTTAGGCTCCTGAACATGAGGTCTGTTATGGCTTCGAAGGGAACGCCAACGAGCGCGTATCCCGGTTTGCCCGTATGCTTCCATATTCGATGCTGGACGGCGGCCTTGGCGATTCCAAACTTCAGTTTGAACTCCGAGAACTCCGAGTCGTAGAGCAGCGAATGATCGATCAGCCTCCATGGCGAATGACGCCAGTCCTGTTCGCGGAGTTTGTGCTTGACCCTGTCATAGAGACCCGTTCCGGGGATTGGGTACGGAAGGCTGAAGGAAACATAGTCGAGAGGAAGTTTGGTCGCGAACCTGATCGTCCGTAGCATCGTTGAGTCGTTCTCTCCAGGGTAGCCTAGGATGAAGAAGCCTCCGGCCTTCAACCCGGCCGTCACCGCGGCTTCCACGGCTGTCTTGGCTTGAGAGACATCAGTTCGTTTCTTCATTTCTCTAAGGACTCCATCATCCCCGGATTCGATGCCAAAGAAGACGCGTTCACATCCAGCCGCGTTCATCTCCTTCGCCATCTCCAAGTCAAATACGTCAACTCGTGACAGACATTCCCACCTGAGATCAAGTTCTCGATTCTTGATCTCTCGACAGATCTCCAGAACCCTCTTCGGAATCAGCGTGAAACAGTCATCTGAGAACCAAACGGAGTCGTATCCGAGTCTGGAGATCTCTTCGAGCTCATCGACCACGTTGCGTGCTGATCTCGCTCTGAACCGGTTTGAGAAGATTGGCCGGCTGCAGAAGTCGCAGTCAAATGGGCATCCTCGAGTTGTGATGAGCGAGGTCTCTTCGCGGCCGAAACGTTTCCTGAAGTACTCTCGATAGCCGGTATTGTCAAATAGGTCTCTTCCGGGGAAGGGAATCGAGTCAAGATCTTGGGTCGGGGGGCGAGGCGGAGTTCGTATCGTCGACTCGCTCGAAATCTTCGAATCTTCACTTGTCCTGATGCAGATACCTCGAACACGTGATAGGTCACCGTTTTTCATTTGTGTCTCTACAAGCTCAAGCATCGTTTCCTCTCCTTCCCCGATGCAGACGACATCAAAGGCCTCCAGGTAGTCCTCGGGAAACAGGGTGGGAAGAGGTCCGCCGGCAACCAGCAGGTCACAGTCGTCTCTCAGTAGTTCGGCTAGACGAAGGGCCTGTGTGCCCATAGAAAACATTGAGTAGATTCCGATGATCGTTGGAGAGAGATCTCTCACTGCTCGGATGGCTTGATCTTCTGATTTGAATGTGCAGTCGACAAGTCCCACGGAGAAGCCGTGATTTCTCAGGTAGGAGGCTAGGTATCCAAGCCCTAGAGGAGGAAACCTGAACGGGGATCTATCTCTTGAGGGACCGAAGTACGGGTAGACAAGAACCACACTAGTCAACGACGGAACCTTCGATAATTTGGACTCGATACTCCAGAGCCTGCGGCATCCCCTTGTATAGCAGATCTACTCCAGACCAGGAGATGCGGCCTCTCACAACTTCTCTTCCTCTCACGATCAGCCATCCACTTGGTCGCCGCAGGCTAAATCCCAGGTCGAATTCGGGGGCATGCAGACTCGCCCATTCGGCTAAAGTCGTCCGCCAAGGTTCAATCTCTCCACCATGAAGTTTGATCCCCGTCGAGTCTGTGTACTTGCTGAACAACCTTCCGCTTTCCTCATTTGCGAAGACGACGCTCTGCAGCCCCTCTCGGGACAGCCCTTCGAGATCTGCGTTGATCTGCAGGCTCCTTCCGCTAGGGAAGTAGGCAACCACTATTCGTCCCTTTGAGCGAGATGCCAGATACTCGTTTGTCATCCCGAGTAAGCTGAGCAGGTCTAGCGTCAGAGTTGCATTGACTCTGAATCTGCGTATAGCACGATATACTTTTTCGAG
>Ga0315309_1001979_pt1 | contig 12132 bp, 10 predicted proteins | sample TDP4_MG_FD_203080 | JGI IMG/M metagenome (GOLD analysis project Ga0315309, IMG submission 203080) | Freshwater sediment microbial communities from Lake Towuti, South Sulawesi, Indonesia - TDP4 | ecosystem: Environmental > Aquatic > Freshwater > Lake > Sediment | place: Indonesia: South Sulawesi...
AGCGTGCCGGGTTCCAAGACCGTGACCTTCGCCGCGGCACTCAGTGCCGCTGCGCCCGCGCCCAGCCGCATGAAATCACGACGGGTAAGTGAGTTCTTTCCCATGGGGATTGGAACCTCCTTCAAATGCTTAAAATGAGAGCCATCCAGCAAGCGCTCAGTCTGCCAGAAAAGGATAGCAAGGAAAAGCGCTTTTGTGTCGGGAGTCTGGACAGCACCCCGAACGCTCAGATTAGAAAGACCACTCCAGTGGGGGCAAAGACGGCGGGTGGCACAGGCGCTCTCAAGCCCGCGACCGGCTGGAGAACCCGCGCTGGCCGGCTTTCCCGGGGCGGCGCGTGTGGGACAGCAAAATCTCTTGCGTGGCACTTTACTCTGTGAACATCTGGGTCTATACCGTGCGCCATCAAGACACGCTAGGGTAAGCGTCCTGGGAAGTTGTGACGTGTGAACCCGGGAAGGCACCCAGGGAGGATCTCGATAAGGAGACTACTGGTTCTTCGGCTGATCGCTGTGTTCGTGGGCATCGGACTCGCCACCGCGCAGGCCAAGGCTGCCGGCCAGGAAACGGAAAAGAAGGTCTCCCCTGCGAAGGGAGTTCGCTGGAGCGGCGCCAGCCTCTGGATGGATAAGGATGCCATGACGCTCACGGTCCGCAAGAAAGGTGGCATGGAGAAGATCATCCATTACACCAGCGCGACCGCCTGGACCAACGTCGCCAAGGCGACGGTTGACCCGGCACGCTCAAAGAGGTCGACCGCGTAGTCCGTGTCGGCAAGACCGAGGGTGACGAGTTCGTCGCCACGGAGATCATCGTCCAGACACCTAAGTAGATGTTCTCTCGGATGAGAACGAGGGCAGCAGCCGGCGTGAGTCTCAGGCGCCGCCGGCTGCAATGTGGACGAGTGCCCGGAGAATTCCCCGGGTGATGTTGAAGTCTTCCCCCAGAGCCTCGTAGAAATCCTGCTGGTCAATGCGCAGGGTCTGGCTGGGCTGGTCGGCCATCGCCGATTCTGGTTCGGGTTCGTCGGCCAGGAGTGCTAAAGCACCCACGACGTGGTTGGGTCCGACCTTGTGGGGTTCCTGCCCGCTGCGGAGTATCTCGACTTGGCCTTCCAGCAACACGAACATGGCCTCGGGGGGATCATCCTCAAGGAAGAGGAACTGGCGGGTGTCCCAGCTCACCTCCTGAGCGATGGCCGCCACGCGTGCTAGGCTTTCAGTGAGGATGCTCTGAAAGAGCGGGGCTTTCTGCAAGAGATCAACCTTCTCAAGAGTTGTCAGCATAAGGTTTCTCTACGCGGTAGGCGCAGCCGCTAAGCGCGCGCTGGCCCAGCGCCAAGTCTCGTCCAGCAGCGGATCGGTTTCGTGCGACACGCGCCGCACGTCTTCGCTAAGCTCAGTCAGGCATTCGTCGCCGACAGTATACAGGGCACAGGCACACAGCCAGCAGTCCTTGGTGTGCAGCAGGACGCGCAGGGCTTCGACTCTTGAGCGCACGCTGGCGCGGCACAGACGTTCCGCAAAGCTCAGTTTCTCCGCGAGCGTGAACTCCGGGTCGAGGCCATAGGACAGCCGCCGATAGAGTTCCGGCGGCAGGAGGTGTTCCAACACCTCCAGCGCGTTCGCTTGCAGTTGCGGGCGCCCCGAGGTCAGCCCCACGTAGGCGTTGTGCACGTCGCGCATGGGGTACGTCAAGGCCAGCAGGCGGAAGATGCGCTCGAATTCGTAGTCCATCCGCTCCCGCAAGGCTCGGCTGAGGAGCGATTCTGTGCCCGGCGGGCGCAACAGCGCCCAAGCCTCCGGGTCAAAGGCAGCCAGGATCTGGAACGACCGGTAGTAGCCGATCAACTCCGAATCGAGCACATCGCCGAAATCGATGCCCTTGGGCAGCAGCGCAGGGTCCCGGCTCCGCAGTTTATTCAGCGCCTTGAGTACCCCGAAGCGCAGTGCCGGATCACTCTGGATGAGGCTGTTACCCAGGGCCGCTGCAGCCCCAGGCGTGGCTATGCCGGCCAGCACGGCAGGAATCGCCCCGCGGACAGAGATCGAGACGGTGTCGTCGTTGAGATAGTCCTGAAGCGTGCCTACGGCGCGTTGGCCGTACTGGGTCAAGGCAGCGCGGGCGGCCCCGCGCAGCCGCCGCTGCCCCAGCTTATCCACCACCTGCGGCAGGAACTCGCGCCCCTGGATCTTGCCCGCGCTGAGGAGTGCCTGTTCCACCACCTCAGGGTTTTCATCACGCAAGAGAGTGAACAACTCCGCATGCAGTTCGGAGGGAGGAGGAACTAGGCCCAGTACGCGCGCTGCCTCGCGGCGCGGGCGTGCTGCGTCGGGGCCGGTCGTCGAAAGCATGGCTTGGAGGATGAGTTGCGCAGCGCTGAAATCCCCCGGATCCCCAGTCCGCGCCAGGTAGGCCACCACCGGGCCCTGGACTACGTACCTTGGCAACTCGATCTTAATGGCCTCCGGGTTAAGCGGGTCGAGCCTGGCGTGTACCACCAGGTAGTGCAACGCCTCGGTGCGCACCTCGAGGGATTCGTCCGCTAACATCGTCTCCACCTGCGGCTGGATCTTGCGGTCGCCGGCATCGCTGAGCAAGCGCAGCGCCCGCTGCCGGACGGCGGGGGAAGGATGAGCCAGCAGATCGCGCAGCCGGGGATGCCAGCCCGGTTCACGCCCGATCTCGAACAGGCTTAGTCCGTACAGAACTTGTTGCTCGCCCCCGCGCGCCAGAGCCCCCGCCAGGATCTCAGTGGTGGTGGAGTCCAGAATGCCGGCAGTAATCCGTTCCGGGTCCAGCGTGCGGCGCTCGATGGCCCGCCGCAGGACGTTCAGGTACTCCCGGCGCACACCATAAGCCATGGCAATCCAGCCCGCCAGAACCACGAAGTTCACCAGGCTCATGCGCCCAGGGCTGAACTTCAGCACCGTGGCAAATAGCCACAGCACCACACCGGCAACGCCGTCGGCCGCCCGCCAGATGAAACCATCAATGAACGACTTGATCTGACTCTTGATGTCCGGTGGCGCCACAGGCAGCCAGAGCAATTCGGCGGAAGACTTGTCCAGAGAGTAGCGCAGCAACTGGTGGCTGCCTTTCAGAATGCACGCCGTCAGCACCACGGGAACCAGCAGCAGGGCCATGCTGCCGCCAATAAACACGACCGGCAAGACGAACAGCGTCACCCGGATGCCAAAGGAGCGCAGTAGGTGCCCGGTCAGGAGCATTTGCAGTACAAAGGCGGCCACTCCGATGTAACCATTGAAGCGGGCAAAAAAGGTAATGAGACCTGCCTTGTCCGCGCCGTAGCTGGCCTTCGCAATCATCTTGAATTGATAGCCGATAATCGTGGTGGCCACGCACCCGATGGCAATCAGCGCGGTGATGAAGAGCAAATAGCGGGAGTCGCGGATAAAGGCCCAAACTTGCCGGACGTTCCGCGGCGTGCCCGCGTCGGCCGCAGGCGCCAGGCCCAGCGCGCCCAGCCGCGGGCCGGTTTGCCGGCACAAGCGGCAGACTGACAAAGCCGCGACCCACTGCAACGCCGCCATTACCAGCAGTAACGTCTCCGGACGGAGGCGCCCGTGGCCAGTCACGTCGGCCGTAATAAAACCGGCGCAAGGCGCTCCCAGGACGGCCCCTGCGCCGATAAAGCCGAACAGCCGCCGGGCCTCGCGGGTAGTCAGGACGCAATTGGCCAGCGTCCAGCCCATGGTGGGCCCCATGACCCCCGCCAGATATACCCACATATAAATCAGAAGATAAACCCACCGGGTCTCAAAGACTGTCAGCCACCAGAACAGCACAAAGGACAGGGCGAAGAACACGAGCGAACTGATGACCAGTGTTTCGAGCCGCAGGCGGTGCGAAAGACGAATGTAAACCGAAGCGAAGGCGCCAACTATCAGTGCCGTGGCCACGATGGCGTGGGGCAGGTTTTTGGGAAAGACGTTCAGGAACATCGCGTCGAACACCGACTGCCCCATGATGTAGCAGCCGATCATCAGGAACAGGTAGAGGAAGAGCAGCGACGCGGGCGCAAGCTCGTCACGGCGTACGTTCAGCGTCTTCTCCAAGTAGGGGATCATGGCTCCTGCTTCTTTGCTCCCTCGCCCGGGCTGTGCGCCGGGGTGGCTTCGCCACCCTCCGGCGCCCGTAGGACCTCCGGCCCCTGGTCGGCGTAGTAAGCGGTGAAGCGGCCGTTCTGAATCTCCAGCGCCGAGGGCCGACCTCCGTACTGCTTTTTCAGCATGCCCGTGTCAATCAGGAACGCCCGCTTATCAAAGCGGGCAGCAATGTCGTACTTCGGCCTCACTGTGTGCCCCGCCACGATGTAACCTGCTTTCAGCCGCGCCAGCATTGCCTCCAGACTGCTTTTCAGATCCTCCTCCGGCTGCAACGCCAAGCCCCGATACCAGATGGGGCTGTCCGGCAGAAATACCCTCCAGCCCTGAATGCTGAGCAGCTTCTGCATGCCCTCGGCAGCGAGAGGATCCTCTACCTGGCCGCGCAATTGAATCGCTCTCCATGCCTCCTGGACCTGGCGCGCCGCCTCATCCAGCCCCATGTACCGCCAGATGATGTCCCTGTCGACGAGCAACTGCCACAGGGAATCAAAGTTCGCCAAGTCGGAATGGACGTGGTCGTTCAGTTCTTTGATATGGCGGAAGTGGAGTGTGGGGTTCAGGCCGCCGTGCACGAAGAGCACGTCGCCCACCTGGACGACGGCATCGCGCTGGCGGAGCCAGCGCCCGTACAGGCCCTTCGGCCCGAAAGCGTCACGGCGCTCGAAGTAACCCAGAGGGTAGCCAGCCATGAACTTCTGCCGCACGGCCTCTTCCTCGCGATTCGCGCCGCCGCGCTGGTTGCCATGTGCGGAAATGAACTTCTTGTACGCCGCGAAAGCCTGGGCACGCACCTGTTCGGAATGTTCGTCGGCAAAAGCCCGATAATCATCGGGATCGACGTACCGCAGGTCGCCCATCATGACCATCACTTCGTGGTTGCCGAGCAGGGCGATGACTCTTCCCTGCTGCTGCGCCGCCTGCCGCTCCAGCTCCATCACCAGGTCGAGGCACTTGCGGCTGTCGGGTCCCCGGTCCACCAGATCCCCGGTCTGCACCAGGACGCTCGAACCACCGATCCACTGCCGGTTGCCATCGATCAGGCCGGTCTTCTGCAAAATACCCACGAAATCTTCGTAAGCGCCATGCACGTCGCCGACAGCGACAATCCGCGTTTGCGCGATGCCGGAGACAGGCAGTGCCAGCAAAACGCTAAGGAAACCACAAACCTTGCGAAAGTAAGGGTAGGCAGCTATTTTCATCCAGATAAGCTCGCTCCTTGAATTGCCCGCTAATCTAGTCTCCTCTCGCCGCAATTGCAAGCCTTTCCCGGCGCAGGGGCAAATTTACTCGCCGGTCACCCGGGCTGCGCAGTCCTGCCGGAACAATATAGCGTAAGGGCAGCAAACTCGCCGCGCTGTCGCCAGAGTCCACGTACGCGGGTGCGGGAATCTGTCGCCGGGCCTTGTCTTGCGGCGTGAAGGGGAGTAAATTCCCATTAAGGAGACCGGTCCCCGCAAGACGAGGGGGAGGGATGTGATGGTATACCGCCGAGTTGTCCTGGTATTTGCCGCCGCAGGCTGGCTGGCCGCAGCAGGCCTCCTAAGTGCAGCGGAGGAACCCAATCTCACCCCGGAGCAGATGAAAGAGTTCCTGCTCAATGCCAAAGTCATCGACAGCAAGCAGCTTGGCACCGGCAAGACCCACCCCTGGCGGCTGACGCTGAGCGACGGAACTCTCACCCACGATGCCGCCTTTCAGGCCGTGGACATACAGAAGAACGTCATGGGCTTCGTCGGCGGAGGTAGCGAGGTCAATTTCCGCGACACGTACCATTTCAACATCGCGGCCTACGAGCTGGCTAAGTTGCTCGGGCTGGACAACATGATGCCGGTGACGGTGGAGCGCAGCTGGAATCGGCAGCGGGGGGCGCTGAGCTGGTGGATCCCCAAGAAGTGGGACTTCACCAACTATCCCAAGCCGGTACCTGACGTGAACGCGTGGAACAAGCAGATGTACAAGATCCTCGTGTTCGCCGAGCTCGTGTACGATACCGATCCCAACATGGGCAACAGGTTGATCACCGAGGATTGGAAAATTTGGATGATCGACTTCACCCGCGCCTTCCGGCTGGACCACAACTTGCTGGAGCCCAAGAACCTGATGCGCTGCGACCGGCAGTTGTGGGAGAAGCTCCGTCAGTTGGACGCCAACGGAGTCCTGGCGAGCACCAAACCCCACCTGGGCAAATCAGGGGTTCAGGCGCTCATGGCCCGACGAGACAAGATCGTGAAGGCGTTCCAGCAGCTTATTGCCGAAAGAGGCGAAAACGCGGTGTTGTATTAGGGTCGCGTTGCCTGAGCGAGAAGGCAACGCACGGGGCCTGACGCGGCGGGTCCAGCATCCACCGGCGGCTAGGCTTCAGGCACATCCGTCAGACCCGCGGCGAAGTGGCCTTCAGTTTCCTGGCACAATTCCTCCATAGCGCGGCGAACTTTCCTCTGCGTTTGCGGATCCAATCGGCGCTCGATCAGCGGCAAGAGCCGGCCCTTTTCGTTGAGTAAGTGCCCGCGCACCCACTGGATGTAACGGCGGCCTGAGTGCGCCACGCCCTCGCGATTCCGGCCGCCCTCGACAAGGTGCTCGACACTCTCCCAGAAGGCTTCTTCCGCCGCCTCGCCCGTGTCGTTGTCCAGACGCATGCGGTCGAGTGTGGTGCTCACCCCCTGGACGTGCGCTTCCAGGGCCGGATACAGGATCTTCTCTTCCTCCTCCAAATGTGCGTGCAGCCTTTGGGAAATCTGGCCGGCAAGGTTCCGCAGGCGTTCAAAAGTGTCCGCGGTGTTGCGCGCCAGCGGCAGCGCGCGGAGTTCATTGTTAAGTTCGTTCAGCAATTGCAGGAGTTCTGCGTGTTCCTGTTTCAGGTAGTCGGTAATGCATTTTGGCATTCTGCGGGAAACCTCCCTGCTTTGTTCGATGCGGAAGCCGGCCCGAGGGATTCACCCCAAGCATCCCGTCATTATGAGAGACGGCGGGACATCACACTTCCCCTGCACGGGCTTGGGTACGCGTCACGAGGCGCTCCTTTCTTGACTTGTCGCACAGCGTGCCGATAGAATTTCAGATTTGGAGATTTCCCGACATCGCTTGCTGCATGGCTCTCCGCTTGTATAACACGTTGTCCGGACAGGTAGAGGATTTTGTGCCGCTGGAAGGGAACAGAGTCCGCATGTACACCTGCGGCCTGACGGTGTACGACTACGGGCACATCGGTAATTATCGGACGTTTGTCTTTCAGGACATCCTGCGCCGCTACCTGAAGTACCGCGGCTACGAAGTCTGCCAAGTGATGAACCTCACTGACGTGGATGACAACACTATCCGCGGCGCCCAGGCCGCGGGCATTTCCCTGGCCGAGTACACGGAAAAGTTCATCAAGGCCTTCGAGGCGGATCGCCAACTCCTCAACCTGGAGACTCCCGAGATCGTCGTGCGCGCCACCGAGCACGTTGACGACATGGTGAGGCTCATCCAGACGCTCGAGGCGAAGGGCTACGCTTACCGCAGCGACGGATCCGTGTACTTCAGCGTGCGGAGTTTTCCCGCATACGGGAAGCTGGCGCAGCTAGACCTGGCGGGCATTCGCCCGGGCGCCCGCGTGGACTCCGACAAGTACGATAAGACCGACGCCCGCGACTTCGTGCTCTGGAAAGCTGCCAAGGAAAGTGAGCCTTACTGGGAGACGCCGCTCGGCCCGGGCCGGCCCGGCTGGCACATTGAGTGCTCCGCGATGTCGATGAAGTATCTGGGGGAGACCTTCGACATCCACTCCGGCGGCATCGACCTGACTTTTCCCCACCACGAAAACGAAATCGCGCAGAGCGAGGCGGCCACGGGCAAACCCTTTGTGCGCTATTGGCTCCACGCTGAGCATCTGATCGTGAATGGTGAGAAGATGTCGAAGTCGTTGGGCAATTTCTATACGCTGCGTGACCTGATCGCCCGGGGCTACCGCCTCACCGCCATCCGCTACCTTCTGGCCTCCGTACCCTATCGGAAGCAACTCAATTTCACCTTCGACAGCCTGCACCAGGCGCAGCATTCCATCGAGCGGCTTAGGAATTTCCGCTACCGGCTGACCATGGAGAAGTTCCCCGCGGGCGAGAATCGCGAGTTGCAGGCGCGCGCGCAGGCAGCGCGGCAGGCCTTCGAAGACGCCCTGGACGACAACCTCAACACCGCCGAGGCACTGGCGGCAGTCTTCAACTTGGTCCGGGACGCCAACACGGCCATGGACCGCGGCGAGTTTCGCGACGTCGATCGGCCGGTGCTCCTCGATGTGCTCGAACGTTGGGACCGCATTTTTGCCGTGCTTGAGGACACCGACCACGCAAAGCTGCGGCAGTTCGGCCTTGCCGAAACTCGCGACGCGAGCCGTGCTGCCGATGCCCTGCTCGCGGAAGGACCCAGCGACGAGGAAATTGAGAAGCGGGTCGCCGAGCGCGACGCAGTACGTCGCCGCGGCGACTTCGCGCGCTCCGACAAAATTCGTGCTGCCCTGTTGAGCGCTGGCGTTATACTGGAAGATACGAAAGCTGGAACCCGGTGGAGACGGAAGTGAAGATGACTCCCCTAATCCTTCGGTTTACTCTTCCCTTGCTGGCGCGGCCTAACCTTTTCGGCGGCGATTGATTCTCCTCTATCTTCCCCTCCCTCAACAATCTATCGGCCCGTGGACCGAAACTGAAAAGAGGCCAGAGGAGCGAAATCATGAACAGGCAACTTCCGCAGATTAAGACGCCGCTACCGGGGCCCGAGGCCACGAAGGTCCTGGCCCTTGACCACAAGTATGTCTCCCCTTCCTACACGCGCGACTATCCGCTGGTGGCGCGGCAGGGAGAAGGCATGATCATAGAGGACGTGGACGGGAACCGGTTCCTGGATTTCAGCGCCGGCATCGCCGTGGTCTCGACCGGCCATTGCCACCCGGACGTAGTCCGCGCCGTCCAACGCCAGGCCGAAACGCTCATCCACATGTCGGGGACCGATTTTTATATTCCCCTGCTGGCCGACCTAGCCGAGAAGATGACCCGGATCACGCCGGGCAATTTCGCCAAGCGCGTCTATTTCGGCAATTCGGGGACAGAAGCCGTGGAAGCCGCGATGAAGCTGGCGCGCTATCACACCAAACGGCACCGCTTTATCGCCTTTCTGGGCAGCTTTCACGGCCGCACATTCGGTTCACTGTCGCTCACGGCCTCGAAGGCTGTGCAACGCAATGGATTCGGTCCGTTGCTGCCGGGGGTCACGCACGTGCCTTATCCCAATCCCTACAGGTGCGCCATCGGCCACCAGCCCGGCGAATGTGATTGCGACTCCATCGGTTTCATTGAGAAGTTGTTCAAGACGGCCGTGCCGCCGGGCGAGGTCGCTGCCATTGTGGTGGAGCCGGTGCAGGGCGAAGGCGGCTACGTTATTCCACCGCGCAATTTCCTCAGCCGGCTGCGCAGCCTGGCTGACCGGCACGGCATCCTGCTGATCTTTGACGAAGTGCAGTGCGGGATGGGGCGAACCGGGAAGATGTGGGCCTGTGAGCACTTCGAGACGGTGCCCGACATCCTGGTTACCGCCAAGGGCATCGCTTCCGGCATGCCTTTGGGCGTCATGGTGGCGCGCGCCGAGGTCATGAATTGGGGTCCCGGCGCACATGCTTCCACGTTCGGCGGCAATCCGGTATCCTGTGCCGCAGCGATGGAAACCATCCGTTTGCTGGAAGAGAAATACATCGCCAACGCCGCCCGCATGGGTGAATATATCCTGGGGCGGCTGGCGAATTGGCGCCAGAAGCATCCCATTGTAGGTGACGTGCGCGGCCTAGGGCTGATGGTCGCCGCGGAGCTGGTGAAAAGCCAGCGGGCCCGCGAGCCTCATCCCGAAGCGCGCAAGAAGGTGATCTATCGCGCCTTCGAACAGGGTGTGCTGCTGCTCGGCTGCGGCGAAAGTACAGTGCGCTTTATGCCGCCGCTGATTGTGGAGCGCGAGCAGATCGACTACGCGCTCGAAGTGCTGGAGCGGTGCATTTCTGAAGCGGAACGATGAACTATGAACGCGGAACGATGAACTCCTGAGACCTCGCGAACGGGTGACAGAGTTCATCATTCAGCATTCTGCATTCAGCATTCAAGGTTGCCCGTGAGCTGGTTCGCTCGCCTCATGTATCGCGCCCTGGTCTGGAAGGAGCGCCAGCGGGCGCAGCGTGCGCGCCGCTCGCTCGGGGCCGGAAAAGCCTCCGGGCCAACGAACCACCTGAAGACCGGCGAACGCGGAGAAACACTCGCCTACTGGTATCTGCGCCAGGCTGGATATACCGTGGTCGCCCGCAATCGGCGGGCCCGCTCGGGCGCAGGTGAGCTGGATCTGATAGGTTGGGACGGCCCCATTTTGGCCTTCGTCGAAGTCAAGACCAGAACGTCAGCCGAGGCGGGCCCGCCCGAAGCAGCCGTCTCCCGCGCCAAGCAGAGGCGGATCGCCAAAGCGGCGAAAGAATACTTGCGGCGGCTGGGCCGAAAGCCAGTAAACTACCGTTTTGACATTGCCAGCGTTTTCTGGGACCCCGAGAAGGGTTACGCAGTCCGGCTGATTAAAGACGCGTTCAAAGGCTAGCGGGACTCGGCGTGGGGGCCAAGGATTCACGCTGGCCCCGGGTTACAGGCGTTAACCCCCGACCGCTTTGAAGAGGAGTTAAGAGATTGCCTGAACTAAGAAAAGATCCTATTACTGGCCGATGGGTCATCATCGCCACCGATCGCGCCAAGCGGCCGACGGATTTCGTGCGCGAGAAGGTCCAGATCCGCGGTTCCGGTTTCTGTCCCTTCTGCTACGGCAACGAAGGGAAAACGCCGCCGGAGATTCATGCCTACCGCAGCGGCAGCGCCAAGGATGGCCCCGGCTGGACGTTGCGCATCGTGCCCAACAAGTTCCCGGCCCTCGGGATCGAAGGCACGCTTAACCGGCAGGGCGAAGGCCTCTACGACAAGATGAACGGCATCGGCGCGCACGAGGTGATCATCGAGACCCCGGAACACCCGTTGACCCTGGCCACCATGCCCGTGCGCCGCATTGAAGATGTGCTCTGGGCTTACCGCGACCGCATCCTGGACCTGAAGAAAGATCGGCGCTTCAAATACATTCTGATCTTCAAGAACCACGGGGAGGCCGCTGGCGCCTCGCTTGAGCATACCCACTCACAGTTGATCGCGCTGCCGGTGGTTCCCAAGCGGGTACGCGAGGAAGTGGACAGCGCCAAGGATTACTACAACTTCAAAGAGCGCTGCATCTTCTGCGACATCATCCGGCAGGAGCTGGAGGACATCGTCCGGGTCATCGCTGAGAACCAAGCCTTCATTACCCTAGCGCCCTATGCCCCCCGCTTCCCCTTCGAGATGTGGATCATCCCCAAGGTGCACCAGTCGGCCTTCGAGGAGTCCCAGAAGCACGAGTTCGAACAATTGGCCGCCATGCTGAAGGATATGCTGACGCGGCTGGATAAGGTCCTGGACTCTCCGGCGTACAACTACATCATTCACACCTCGCCCGTCCCAGAGGGCTCCAACGACTACTACCATTGGCACCTGGAAATCATGCCTAAGCTTACTAAGGTGGCCGGCTTCGAATGGGGCACGGGGTTCTACATCAATCCCACGCCGCCGGAAGAGTCCGCCAGGTTCTTGCGTGAGGCGCTGGTGCCCGCCAGCGCTTGAGGCCGCCCGTTAGCCGCGGCGGTGGGGTTCAACTTGACAGCGGCAAGCAGGGGTTTCTATAATCTCGCTGTTAGCAAAGGAAAGCGTGGTTGGGCAGCGCGAGCGGGAATAACTCAGTGGTAGAGTGCGACCTTGCCAAGGTCGAAGTCGCGGGTTCGAATCCCGTTTCCCGCTCCATTTCTTTGTGAGAGGCCAATTCGTCTCGCGGTCTTCGTCAGGCGCGGTACCCAAGTGGTAAGGGAGAGGTCTGCAAAACCTTTATACGTGGGTTCGATTCCCACCCGCGCCTCCAGTCCCTGCAACAA
>Ga0315309_1001981_pt1 | contig 12123 bp, 10 predicted proteins | sample TDP4_MG_FD_203080 | JGI IMG/M metagenome (GOLD analysis project Ga0315309, IMG submission 203080) | Freshwater sediment microbial communities from Lake Towuti, South Sulawesi, Indonesia - TDP4 | ecosystem: Environmental > Aquatic > Freshwater > Lake > Sediment | place: Indonesia: South Sulawesi...
GTGGCTACTAACCTGTCGCTACCATCCTTAACATCAATCTTGCTGAAGAAGAATTTTCCTTTTCTCTTTATAATCCTTGCTTCAGCAAAGATTTCGCCCTCTTGTATCGCAGACTTAAACTCCATATCCAGCTTAACTGTAAAATAGACTCTACCGCCATATTTCGTGGACAACGAGACCGCTGCAGCAGTATCTGCCAAGGAACATATTGCTCCCCCATGAAGAATGGCGTGCGGGTTAGTGAACTCCTCTGCATAAGGCATCACTATTTTCCCAAAGCCATCCTTTGCTTCCAGAACCTGCATCTTGAGTAATTTTTCAAAAGGAGCAACTTTTATCATCTCTTCTCCTCGAAATCAAGCCGAATTCTACTCTATTCCCAGTTCAGATAGGGTCCGAATAAAACTGAGAATACTATCCCTGCCTATTATACCCACTAACTCGCCGTCCCGGACAACGGGAAGTTGGCTGATATCTTCTCGAGTCATTGTCTCAAATACAGAAAATAGAGGGTCACTGGGCTTGACCGCCTTTGTCTTATCTAGAGGAATCATCACTTCTCTAACAGTAGTAGTATTCCAGGCAGGGCGAGGAATCTCCTTCACCTGATGCATTGTTACTAGCCCCACTACCCGACCTTCTTCAATCACCGGAAGACAACGGTAGGCGCCACGGATGATATGTTCGTAAATGAGCTGTTCCAGCGTGATATCCCCTGACACTCCATAACACTCCTTAACCATCGCTTCTTCGACCGTTACCCCGCGCATTGTATCCTTCAAGGCAACCAGTCGATAACTCCTCTCAGCGGCATTATTGAGGAACCACCCAATAAATACAAACCATATTCCATTAAGAAATCTAGCAGTAAAGAACATAAACATGCCAAAGAAAATCAATAGAAACGCTACAAATTGGCCCGCCACTGAAGCGATTCGGGTCGCTTTTTTAAAGTTACCGCTGATTTTCCAGACAACTGCTCTCAGGAGACGGCCACCATCAAGCGGGAAACCGGGAATCAGATTAAACATAGCCAGTATGAGATTTATCCTGCTCAGCCAATAGGCCAAAGCGGAAAGAGGATGAGCAGGGGAGGCCATCAGGAGAACAACGAATCGGAACAGGAGAGCAATTACAATACTTACCAGGGGTCCCGCAAAAGCCATAAGAAATTCTTTCCCCGGCCTTTCCGGCTCGCTTGTGATTTGGGCAGCTCCGCCAAAGATAAATAGCGTAATGTCTCGCACAGTAATTCCGTGAGCCCGGGAAACCAAGCTGTGCGATAGTTCATGGGCCAGTACCGAGGCAAAAAATACCAGGCAGGTCATTAAACCGACAATCCAGTAAGTAAGAGGTCGCCAGCCCGGATAGTAATGCGGAAAGTAGTGACTTGCCAATGACCAGGTAATCAATAGGAAGATAATAAACCAACTGTAATCTATCCTTATCTGGATACCAAAAATTTTCCCCAGCTCTATCGTATTTCTCATCTTTTACCTATCTCCACAATATTTCCTAACGAAAGATTTCACTTGAAAAAGAAACGCGCTCCAATAGCGCCGTCGATTTCAAAATCGGTCTTCTCAACCACCTGGAGGACAGGAACGACTTCTATGAAAATATCGAACGGAGCCCGGGAGAAAAGATATTCCAGCCCAATCGGAACCCTCACTCCCGCTTCGGTTTCGTCTCCCAAATTAACCCGAAACCCTAAACCGTAATAGAGAGGAAAGCTCCCTTCCTCTACCTTAATGAGACCAAAATTATGCCAGAGATAGTCTCCATGAATCTGAAATCTCCCCTTATGGCTGAAAGACCAGGCAGCTGCAGCAGCTAAAGCATTACTCTTACTCAGCCAGAGTTTTGCACTCAGACCCGTGGGAGAACCAAGAATAATCCCCAACCCAAAATCGTTCTTCTCGTACGCCAGCCCGTTTCCATAATGGCTAAATAGAATTACCATCAATAACAACACGGAGAATATTTTTTTCATCTTCACCGCCCTTTACCACCTCCTCTTCCACGACCTCTCTCTGGTGGTACATACTCTCTACCTGGCTTTTCTTCTCCATATTTGGGTCGTGGTGCACCAACCTCCTCGCCCGGGCGTACCTTCTCCTTCCAGGACTGGCGGAGAGTACGCCGCTCCTCGCGTGTAAGTTCACTTCTAATGCGCCGATTTTCTCTTCTCACTTCTCTTTTTGCTTCTCCTAATTTTACCCCAAGCTCATCCGCTATCTGTCCCCAACCCTTTCCTGCATCCCGCATGGCCACAATTTCGTCGAGCGGCTTTTCTGTCATTTTAGAAAGTACCAGTGCATGGCTAATCTCTCCATAGCCGAAGCGTCTTGCTCTCAAGTCTGCCAGAGTCTCTTTATCCACTCCGAACCGCTCCTGATATTTCTCCAGAATCTTACTTTCGTTCTCCAGAATTCTCTCTCTATCACGAAGTCTCTCCTCCTCACGCAGCCTCTCCTGCTCACGAAGCTGCTCCTCTTCACGGGCCCTTTCTCTCTCCTCTTCCTGGGCAATAACGGGCGCTGCCGCTACCACCAGAAAAATACTTAGAAAGACAATTCCCAATACATGCGAAAATTTCCTCATCTCTCTTACCTCCATTTTTCTATCTCTTTTCTTTAAATTTTTCCGAACTCAGTACACCCGCTATTCCCCAATTCTGTTTAGGGACATCCCTGATTATCACTGTAACTGCTTCCTTGGGACATCCAGTAACTTCTACAAGTAGATCGGTAATTCCTGCCACCAATCTTTTCTTTTCCTCCACGCCTCGACCTTCCCATAAATCGACATTGACTAATGGCATCTCCGCCTCCTATGTGAATCAGCTCCGATGGAGTCCGACCCCTCAATCGGGTTTCGGAGTCCTGTCGGACCTGTGGCTATAATTTTAAAAGCAGTTAGATTATATATCTTATAAATCTCGCAGTCAACCACAAAAAAGATATTTGTCTCGGGGATAGTGGATGGAGGGATTCGATTCGCCGAACATTTCCCACAACTATGTAAACAATCTATTTGCTATTAGTCCAGCAATAGGAGGGAAGAAAAATGTGCTGGCAAGCCGAATGAGTGTAAATTTCCAGCCCATTATACCGACTTCCAAGGGCAAGCGAGCGAATGACCATAATGACCATCCTGTCAGAAATGCTACCATAGCTCCCACACTGGCACCAGAACGCAAAAGCCCTGCGGCAATTGGTAAATTGACATAGGGATTACCGGGTGCCAAAGCACCCGCTAATGTGCCGATAAGTATCCCTCGCATGCCAGATTCTTTACCTATCCACTTTGATATAAGTTCCTGTGGAACAAGTATCTGAACCATTCCGGCGACTATGAACGCAAAGATTACTATAGGCAGAATCTGGATGGTCATGTTTATTGCTGATTTCAATCCCAGAATGTGTTCTCCTTCCCCTCTATAATAGCCGATAGAGACGAGAAGAACCGCCAGAAGTCCCATGATAGCCGTAGCGATTACCATTCGCACTACCTCTATAACGACAGTGAAATGAAATTAGAAATCTTCTGTCCCTACTCGTACATAATGCCGACGCAGAAACTAATGAAATGGCCGTTGTATTTTGCTTCCTCTATGTACCTTTGCAAAATGAACCTGTAAGAAAGTTCTGTTCTGAGGGAAAATCTCTTACCTATTCTCGATTTCAGGCCGAGAGCTGCCACGAAAGCCGGGTCTAAATTGTTGTGGCTATGGATAGGCCGTTTGACCATCTCAAAAACGATTCCCGTCCCCAGCTTGATAAAGGGCAAATGTCTCGCTGGCCTGAAATGTTTAATGTAGGATAGAGTAACGGGAATCATTAACAGCTTAGTCTGCTCGGCCTCCTTCTTTGTCTGATAGGTGATTCCTAAACTTGCTTCCAGAGGAATAAGGATTTTCGAGGTGTAGAGAAAGATATTCCCGTCAACTCCCAAGTTAAGGGAACCGGACAGACTTCCTACAGCGATAGTCGGCCCGAGATTTACCCCTATCCCCTGTAAGATTCCTGCCTCAACTGGCAGGGAAAAGAAAATAATAGCGAAAAATATGAGGAAGATTCTTCTCATCTTCTATTAAAAATAGTGTTGATGGTCTGGACAATTGCAGATATTCACGAGGCCGTCAGAGCCCCATCCAGGATTCAGCTTATAGACTTCGTTCAATTTCTTCCTGACATCTTCTTCCAAATACGGAACTGGACATACCCAATTTCCATTTCTCTTGACACCAAAGTGCACACATTGGTCAATATATCCTGCCTCCCGCTTACCCAAATATCCTATAATATCCCCCCGTTCAAGCGATTGGCCTAAACTGACCGCTATCTTCTTGTCTGGCTCAAATAGATATATAACCGAAAGTTCACTATTATATTCCAGCTCAACATCTTTGGTTTCGGAATAATAATCTCGGCCTTCAATGATTTCCAAAATAATGCCCGGCGCTCCTGCTACGAAAGGTGTGCCTTCGTCTGCGCCTATGTCTATCCCATTATGGGCCGTACCGCCAGCCCCTGCACCTGGTGTGCCATAAACGCTGCCTACCCTTCTAATGGCATCCAAATTCAGAGGCGGCCCAATTTTAAAATCTTTAGAAGAATACTCTTTTTGTCCAATTATGTTAAATATGGGTACTTGCTCACAGGAAGTAAGAAAGATAAACACCAGAATAAGCCAGAAAACAGAGTATCGCAATTTAACACCTCTCTAAATCTTCCTTTTGTATCTCTTCATTAATAGCGAATTACTGACTACGGAAACAGAACTGACGGACATGGCTGCGCCGGCAAGCATAGGATTCAGAAGAAACCCGGTAAATGGATAAAGCAAACCCGCTGCCACAGGAATACCCACACTGTTGTAAAAGAAGGCCCAAAATAGGTTCTGTTTTATCTTCTTCATTGTGTATCTGGATAGGTCCATGGCCATAACTACATCCCTGAGATCATCTTTGACCAGTACTATATCTCCAGATTCAATGGCTACATCGGTGCCCGTGCCAATGGCAATACCGATATCTGCTTGAGTAAGTGCAGGCGCATCATTTATTCCGTCGCCCACCATAGCCACCTTTAAGCCTTGCTGTTGAAGGCTTTTTATCTCATTAGCTTTATCCTGTGGCAGAACTTCTGCCAGGACTTTCTCCATTCCCAATTGCCTGGCTATAGCTTCTCCTGTTCTTCTGTTATCTCCCGTTATCATAATGACTTCTTTGCCCATTTTCTTAATTGCTTTGATTGTCTCTTTTGCATTTTCCTTTGGAGTGTCGGCAACGGCCACTATCCCGAGAACCGAACTATCAGAAGCTACAACCATCACCGTCTTACCCTGTGCTTCTAAGTCCGAGAGGTTTCGTTCCAGTTTTGACAAATCTATATTTCTTTCCCGCATCAACTTCCTGTTGCCGAGAAGAATCGTTCGATTCTGGTATCTTGCGCTGACTCCCTTTCCAGTTATAGATGCAAAAGATTCTGGTTCAGGGATATCTATTCCTCTTGCTTTTGCCCCTGCGATAACTGCCTCCCCCAGTGGGTGCTCGGAATTCTTTTCCGCTATTGCTGCAAGTTTCAATATCTCGTCTTCAGCCATTGTATCCGTGCCGATGACATCGGTTAATTCTGGTTTACCCTTGGTCAGGGTGCCGGTTTTGTCAAAAACTATTGCATTTATCGCACGAGCCAATTGAAGCGACTGGGCGCTTTTAATCAATATTCCATTTTGCGCTCCAATTCCTGTTCCTACCATTACTGCTGTAGGCGTGGCTAAACCCAAAGCACAGGGACAAGCGATAATCAGAACAGAGATACCGACTGTCAAAGCAAAGACAAATCCCTGACCAACAGAAAGCCAAATGGCAAAGGCAATTATTCCGATTAAGACCACTGCAGGGACAAAGTAGGCGGAAATCTTATCCGCCAATTCTTGAACCGGGGCTTTAGAGCCCTGCGCTTCCTCAACAAGTCTTATTATCTGGGCTAAGGCTGTATCCTTGCCCACCTTTGTGGCTTCAAATCTAAAGGAGCCCGTCTTGTTGACTGTGGCGCCAATAACTTCATCGCCTGGCATCTTGTCCACCGGAATACTTTCACCGGTAATCATTGATTCATCCACACTGGAATGGCCGGAGACGACCTTCCCATCTACAGGAATTTTCTGCCCCGGCTTCACCAGAAGAACATCACCGACCACAACTTCATCTACTGGAATCTCTTTCTCCTGTCCATTTCTGATTACAATGGCGGTCTTTGGCTGCAATCCCAGTAGCTTTTTAATCGCCTCCGAAGTCTTCCCTTTGGCAATCGCTTCCAGCCATTTCCCGAGAAGAATAAAGGCGATAAGGACTCCAGCTACTTCATAATATAGATTCTCCACTCCATATCTGGGATTACCTGTCCATATTGCTATGGAGACAAATAGGCTATAAGCATAGGCTGCGCCCGTTCCCAAAGCCACCAGGGTATCCATATTTGCAGTTCTGGTCTTAATAACTGAACTGAGACCTTTGGTATAGAATTGGTAGCCAGCTACTATGATAGGAGTGGTGAGAAGGAGCTGGATGAGAGCCATGTTTTTTAGGATGGAATCGGAAACTGGCAAGCCAAGGTGGTGTCCCATGGCAAGATATAGAAGAGGGATAGCAAGCCCCAGGGAAATCAAGAACCTAATCTTCAGGCTTTTTATCTCCTTCTCCCGTGCTTGTCTCTCTATATCTGGCGTCACTTCTCCTTCCTCAATCGGCATATAACCAGCATCTTTAATCGTTTCTTTTATCTTCTCCTTGGTTAACAAAGATGTATCAAATTGGATTCTTGCTCGCTCATTGACATAGAGTTCTTTCTTTGTAATTCCTCGAAGACTTCTTAACGCTCCTTCTACAATGCTTAGACAATGGGGATTGTCCATACCAATGACTTTCAGATTTAGGGTCGAAATTACCTGCTCTCTTCTTATTGGCTTATAGCCGGTTCGGGAAATCGCTTGCTCAAGTCCGTCTCTTGTGACTTTGCTCGGATCGTACTCAATATGCGCCTTCTCCGAGGCAAAATTTACTTTAGCATCATAAACGCCTTCTACTTTCTTCAGAGAATTTTCTATGGTAAGCACGCAAGAGGAACAATGCATGCCGGTAATGCCTATTATCGCTTTCTCCTTCTTCCTTGAAGGAGTTTCGATTTTGGACTCGGAACCCACATCCTTTTCCTGTGCGCCCAAAAATTTATCCCGACAAATCGGGCTGCAGAAAAAGTATTCTTTCCCATCTTTCTCTACCCGAATCGCTTCTTTCTCGTCTACTTCCATTTTGCAGATTGGATCTTGAGCCATGTTAGTCTTCTACTTTTACCTCGCCACTTTTTTCTTCTTTCTTACCTCTGGCTTGGGATACTGGCCAGTCCAGCAATAGAGACAGAGCTTCTCCCTGGGTAGACCAATAGCCTCCACCATATCATCCACCGTCTGGTATCTGAGTGTGGTAACCCCTAAATCTTTGGCAATCCATTCCACCATCTTTCTGTATTTCTCAGAGTTGTTGTTAATATATTCCGTGACATTCTCTAAGTCTTTACCCTCTAAGCTGCGAATGGCTCTGCGGGCAGCCAGTTCATGGATAGACCGCGTGGAGAGATTAAACCTGCAGGGAAACATCAATGGTGGGCAGGCAGGCCGTATGTGAACTTCCCTGGCATTGCTGTCCCACAACTTTCTTATGGTGAAGTTCTTAAGCTGAGTACCTCTAACTATTGAATCTTCACATACTACAATCCTGTTGCCCTCAATTATTTCTTTGATCGGAATTAACTTCATCTTGGCTATCAAATCTCTAGTCTCCTGTGAAGGCGGAGTATAGCTCCTCCCATATCCGAGGGTATACTTCACGAGCGGTCGCCGGTAAGGCTTCCCACACTCCATGGCGTATCCTAGAGCATGTGTAGTTCCCGAATCGGGAACGCCGGAGACCACATCTACTTCCATATTCCTGTCCCTTTTTGCCAGAAAGCGACCGCATCTTTCTCTCACTATTTCCACGTTTATCCCTTCATAGCTTGAAGCGGGAAAGCCGGCATATATCCAGAGAAATGCGCAGATTTGATTCGTATCCCCACCTGGCCTCTTCTCCCTCATACCCTGCTCATTTATCAGAATTATCTCCCCAGGTGCGAGGTATTTCACAGTTTGGAAGCCAATATTGGGAAAGGCACTGGTCTCGGAGGTAACTGCCCAGGCATCTTCTCGCTTACCGATTACCAGAGGCGTATAGCCATACCTATCTCTGGCAGCATAGATTCCATCTCTATTTAGTAACAGAACTGAACACGACCCATCTATTAAATCGAACATCCTCTCTATGCCATCTATCAAGTTCTCGCCCTGGGTAATGAGCTTGGCCACGAGCTCAGTTACATTAACTGCGTCCTTGCTCACCTCGCTGAAAGATATTCCTTTCTCCATAAGGCCTTTGGCTAATTCTTCACTATTCTCCAAGAAGCCGTTAGTCACTATGCAAAAAGGACCGAACTTGGAGTTCAAATAGATAGGTTGTTCATCAAGAGCACTAATAACGCCGATGCCCTTGTTGCCCTTCATATGCTTGTAGTCCTCATAGAATTTTGACTTGAACTGGTTCTGGGTTATGCTATGGATTCGACGGCTGAACTCTTCTCCTAAAACTGCCATGCCTCCATATTCTGTTCCCAGATGCGAATGGTAATCCGTGCCATAGAAGAGAATCTCGGCGCAATCTCCCTTAGAGACGACTCCAAACAGTCCACTCATGTTTTACTCCCATAATACTTAATTTCAGATGCCAAATTTCAAATTTCAGATTAATTTGTAATCTGTAATTTGTAATCTGTAATAATCTATTTCTTTTTTATTCTTTCTAACTCCTCCAAAAATTGTTTCGCTTCTTGACTTCGCCTATCATGAAACTTTTGTCCCAAGATATGTGCTGTTCTCAAGTATTCAATAAATCCACTTATCTGTTTAGACACTTTCTTGGCACCATTATATAACCCATCGAATTCTTTACTATCAAAGTAACCTATATCCCTGGCAATAAAAAGTTGCGAACGCAACTCACCGCAAGAGCCTCGAGCAATATATAAAAATTGAATTAACTCCTGTTTTGTGCCTCGCTCAAAGCCCTCGGCAATGTTACTGGAAACTGAGACTGCCGCTCTTTGAATTTGATCTCTTAATCCAGAATCTCTGCTAAAGTTGCCTCGAGAGGTAATTTTATAGATTAGGATTGCCAATTCCTTAGCGCTTTTCCATACTGGTAGATCTTCAAAGGAATTATAGGTGGGCATATTAAAACCTCAATTTCAGATTAGCCAATTTCAAATTACAAATTAATCTGAAATCTGTAATTGGTAATTTTTATTTTATCTGTCTATGGTATTCCTGGATTGATTTCACAGACATCTCCGATTTCTTAATCAGGGTTTCAATTCCATTAACGGATGCCTGCGCGCCAGCAATAGTAGTTATGAGGGGGACACTATAAAGAACGGCATTGGACCTTATTTTTGCCTCATCCTCCTTGGTCGCCTTTCCCGCAGGAGTGTTTATTATCAAATCAACCTTGCCATCTTTTATGAAATCAATGATATTGGGCCTTCCCTCGCCAAGCTTGGGCAAAGTCTCGACTTCTATATCGTTCCTTATAAGAGTAGCCGCTGTACCAGAAGTAGCCATAATCTTAAACCCGAGGTCAGAGAGCTTTTTAGCAATGAGCACTATGCTTCTCTTATCCTGATTCTTAACACTTATGAATACATTCCCCTTTTTCGGCAACTTTTGTCCAGCTGCTATCTGGCTCTTCGCATAAGCCACACCAAATGTAGAATCTATTCCCATCACCTCGCCTGTGGATTTCATTTCCGGGCCAAGGATTGCGTCTACGCCTGGGAACCTGATAAAAGGAAATACAGACTCTTTTACTGCCACGTGTTCTATCTCTTTTTCCTTCGTAAATTCCAACTCCTCCAAAGTCTTCCCCAGCATTGTTTTGGTTGCTAGTTTTGCCAGAGGAACGCCTATTGTCTTGCTCACAAAAGGAATCGTTCTACTTGCTCTGGGATTCACCTCCAGAACATACACTACATTGTTCTTAATAGCGTACTGGATATTCAACAGACCCTGCACATTCAATTCCTTTGCCAGAGCGTAAGTATTCTTCCTTATCACTTCTATTATGTCGTCCCCCAAAGTATAGGGAGGAATTACCATAGCGCTATCACCGGAATGGATTCCTGCTTCTTCAATATGTTCCATAATCCCACCTATCACGCACCTCTTGCCATCTGCTATTGCGTCCACATCTACTTCTATAGCATCTTCCAGAAACTTGTCAATAAGAATTGGACGTTCGGGAGATGCCTCCACCGCTTTCTCCATAAAGCCCCGCAAACCCTCCTCATCATAGACTATCTCCATTGCCCTACCGCCCAGGACATAGGAGGGCCTTACCACTACGGGATAGCCTATCTTGTTAGCGACCTTCTTTGCTCCTTCAAATGATGTAGCAGTCCCATTATCCGGCTGGGTAAGCTTCAATTTCTTCACCATCTGTTGAAACCTTTTTCTATCTTCCGCTCTGTCTATAGAATCGGGACTTGTTCCTAAAATCTTCACGCCTGCCTTAGCCAGAGGGACAGATATGTTCAACGGTGTCTGCCCGCCAAACTGGACTATCACTCCCAGAGGCTTTTCGATATCGACAATATTTAGCACATCCTCAACAGTCAAGGGCTCAAAATATAGTTTGTCCGAAGTATCATAGTCAGTAGAAACCGTCTCGGGATTGCAATTTACCATAATGCTTTCAATGCCTTCTTCCTTCAAGGCATACGACGCATGACAGCAACAGTAGTCAAACTCTATGCCCTGCCCGATTCTATTAGGGCCCCCTCCCAGGATAAGAACTTTCTTATTCCCAGATGCATGGCTCTCATCTTTCGTTTCATAAGTAGAATAATAGTAGGGCTTGCTCGTCTGAAACTCTCCGCCGCAGGTATCTACTAATTTATAGACTGCCTTGACGTTGCACTTCTTTCTATACGACCTTACTCTTTTCTCTGTGGAATTGAGAAGATAGGCAAGCTGCCTGTCAGAAAAGCCGTCTTTCTTCGCTTTCTTAAGTAATTCCGGCGGAATTGTAATCTCACTCTTTACATTTTTAACTCTATATTTCTTTATCTCTTCTTCCAGCTCCACGATTTGCTCCATATTGTCAATGAACCATCTATCAATTTTTGATAACTCGTAAATTTCGTCTACGCTCAGTCCCAATTTAATCCCATACCTGATAAAGAATAACCTCTCATCATTTGGTATCCTGATCTTTTCTTTTACTCGCTTAATCAAATCCTCTCTCGCCGATTCCAATACTCCGTCTGAGAAGATGTCTTTCCCATCCGAGCCTAACCCAAATCTCCCTGTCTCGGTAGACCTTATTCCTTTCTGGAGCGCCTCCTTAAAGTTTCTCCCAATAGACATCGCCTCACCAACTGCTTTCATAGATGTATTTATAACCCTTTGCGCTTCAGGAAATTTTTCAAAAGTGAACCGGCAAATTTTAAATACACAATAATCGACCGTTGGCTCAAAGAATGAGGTAGTCTTTCCTGTAATCTGGTTGAGAACTTCGGGGAGAGTCAGGCCAACCGCCAATTTCGTCGCCACCCTGGCTATGGGAAAACCAGTAGCCTTAGAAGCTAAGGCGGAACTTCGTGAGAGCCGGGGATTGACTTCTATGATAACAATATGGCCATTATCCGGATTCTGGGCAAATTGAATATTTGCCCCTCCCCCGGTTATACCGACCTTTCTTATAACCTTTTTGGACAAATTCACGAACTGTGCGTACTCATCGCCGCTGAGACTCTGGGATGGCGCAACCACAATACTATCACCAGTGTGGACGCCCATCGGGTCAACATTTTCCATAGAAGTAATCATAATAACATTGTCCACGCAGTCCCGCATCACCTCAAACTCTATTTCTTTCCATCCCAACACAGACTGTTCCACCAGTACCTGTCCGACCGGACTTATCTCCAGGCCCTTTATTAGAGATTCTTCCAGTTCCTCCCGGTTATA
>Ga0315309_1001986_pt1 | contig 12106 bp, 18 predicted proteins | sample TDP4_MG_FD_203080 | JGI IMG/M metagenome (GOLD analysis project Ga0315309, IMG submission 203080) | Freshwater sediment microbial communities from Lake Towuti, South Sulawesi, Indonesia - TDP4 | ecosystem: Environmental > Aquatic > Freshwater > Lake > Sediment | place: Indonesia: South Sulawesi...
TCTTCGATTGTCAGTATGTTGAAGTCTTTTGGCAGAACCTTCATTTTGTTTTCCTCAGCCGATGCCCCTGTGAGTAAGGTTATGCGAAGATAGTGTTACCTTAAACATATAAAAATGTGCTTAGCACCACTTTTCCTCGAAGCCTCAAGAAACTTGGCTAACGAATCAATGCGGAATTGCTTCAGATATGTTGCATATCTGTAATCTAAGGAAAGTTATAAATTGAATAAATTTGATTTTATAATTGGTAACGATATGTTCTTTATTGTCCTTGCGAAGCTGAGGGGAAAGATAACACCAGCGTTCAGAGAAGCCACTCAAAAAGCTTTGAAAAGTCCTCCTCCAAGCTTAAAGATTCACAACGTGTTCTGGACATTAGGACAGTACGACTTCGTAATAGTCTATGAAGCCCCGAATGAAAAAGAAGCTATGAAAATGGGCGTGGCGTGGGCTGAGTTCTGTGAAACTCAAACTATGGTTGCAATCCCAAGCGAAGAAGCGCAGAAACTCTTCAAATAAAACTTACCTATTTTTCTCCTTTTAACCGTCTTCAGCACAAAAAACCAAAAAGAGTGGAATATGCATTCTCTCTGGCGGGTACTCCAATGATTTGCAAACTATTGCCTTCTGACTTTGATTCCATACTAAGGGTTGTTAATGATGCCGCACAGGCTTACAGAGGCGTAATCCCTGATGACAGATGGAAAGAACCTTACATGTCAGTTGAGGAACTAAAAAAGGAAATTGAGGCTGGCGTCAGATTCTATGGTTGGGTGGAAGACGATATTTTACTTGGAGTGATGGGTGTTCAATCTGTGAAAGATAATACGTTGATTAGGCATTCTTATGTACTTACAAAATATCAAAGAAGGGGGATTGGAGGAAAGTTACTAGAGCATCTGAAGAATTTAGTTAAAACTTCTGAGATTTTAGTAGGGACTTGGGCTGATGCAGCTTGGGCTATTCGTTTCTATGAGAAGCATGGTTTCAAATTAGTATCGCGTAAGGAAAAGGATAGGCTTCTCCGAAAATATTGGAGCATCCCTGACGGACAAATAGAAACTTCAGTGGTGCTTAAATTTAAAAAATAATAGGTTTGCATATTCTTCTTCGATCTTATATCACCTAGGTGAAAAGATCATCGTCCAAGCATGCGCATTATTCCTCACTTTTAAAAAACAAAAAGAAAGTAGATAACGGGTCTTTGTTGATGATTATCTAAAAGATATTTGTAAGTATGGTGTCGAAAGCAAGGGATAAGCGAAAATGTTGTTTTCAGTAATGTGTTGGTAAAAAGTAAACAATAAAGATTAAGAGTTTAGCTTACAATAATAGCTAAAACTAAGAGTTGACGATTATGGAGAGCATTGCCGTAATAGGTGCAGGAGTAATTGGTGGAGCTATAGTGAAAAGTTTGCTGAAAAAAGGATACAAGGGTAAGATCATAGCCACGAGACGTGAAATAGAAGAACTTAGAGAACTTGAAAAGTTAGGAGCTACCATATCTACGAATAACAAGAAGGCTGCAAAGGATTCTGACATCGTTTTTATATGCGTGAAACCAAATGATGTAGGAAAAGTTCTTAAAGAAATAAGCAAAGAAATCGAAGGGAAACTCGTAATCTCCACAGCCGCCACAATTCCGCTAAAATTTTACAAAAAGATCGCTCCCAAAGCCAGATTTGTTAGAACCATGCCAAATGTCGCCGTTTTGGTGCAGGAGGCCTTTACCGCTTACTGTTGCGACGAAGATGTAACTCCAGACGATAAAAAGAAGGTTAAGGAAATCTTGGATATTATGGGAATATCCGAAGATGTTGAGGAAAAACATATGGACGCTATAACAGCTCTAAGTGGCAGCGGACCAGGATATATCTGTATAATAATGGAAGCCTTAATGTATGCCGGTATAAAAGTTGGTTTGCCCAGAGACCTATCTTTATACAGCTCAGCACAAACTGTTCTAGGAACGGGAAAATTGATTTTAGAGACACGGGAGCATCCAGCTAAAATAAAGGATATGGTAACAACGCCTGAGGGAACAACAATCGAAGCAATTTACGAATTAGAAGGTAGCCAAATAAGACAAGCACTAATGAAAGCGGTTGAAGAAGCAACTAAAAAATGTCAAGAGATCCGAGAACAATTGGCTGCAAACTAACAAACCTTTCGTGTTCATTGAATGGAGTAACGTGGAAAGGGAATGGATTCTGCTACTAAACGCATAGCAATGCAACGTATTCAGACGCTTTTCCATTTAGCAAAGGAAACTTTCCACGAAGACTCAGCTTTGGCTCAGCGTTACATAGACATAGCTAGAAAAATAGCCATGACCGCTAGAATTCGTTTGCCAATGGAATATAGGCGTCAAGTCTGCAGGCACTGTAAAAGCTTTATTTTGCCATGTGTGAATTGCCGTGTACGAATAAAGCAGCGGAGAGAGCCTCACGTTGTAATTACATGTTTAAATTGCGGCAAGCAAATGCGGATACCGCTGAGAAAAAAGGAGGGTAAATCAAAATTATGAGCAAACTGACCACTGGAATGAGACGCCGGATTAAACGCAGATTAAGCGGAGAAAAACCCACGGTATGGATTGGCAAAAGTGGAGTTTCACAAGAACTGTTGAAGGAAATCAAGAAACAGTTGGATAAAAGGGAAATGGTTAAGATTAAAATCTTGAAAAGTGCTCTTGAGGGAGACGAAGCCAAACAAATCGCTTCAAGAATCGCTGAACAAACAGAGGCATCATTAGTGGAAGTTAGGGGCCACACCTTCATGCTTTATAAACGCTGCAAAAGGTGAAAGCCTTTATATTAGGCTTCATGATTTACTGAAGGAAAAGTTAAGAGGATAAGAAGTCTTGACAACCCCCTACGATGTTCCAGCGTCCAAACTCATCGAAAAACTGGCCAAGTATCTGAAAGAAAATGTGGATGAGATAAATCCGCCCTCATGGGCTAGCATTGTAAAAACTGGTGCCCACGTTCAAAGGCAGCCGCAGAATCCAGATTGGTGGTGTATCCGTTGCGCTTCACTATTGCGAAAAATTTACGTTCACGGGCCAATAGGCTTGGAAAAATTAAGGGCTGACTATGGAGGAAGAAAAGACTTTGGCGTCAGGCCAGAACACGCAGTCAAAGCAGGCAGAGCAATAATAAGAAAAGCTTTACAACAGCTGGAAGCCGCGGGTTTAATTGAAACATCAAAACCGCATGGAAGAAGGGTAACACGGGAAGGCAGAAAACTTCTACAAGAACTAGCTGAAGAACTTCAGAAGGAATTGGTGAAAGAGCTTCCCGAGTTAGAGAAATATCAGAAGGGAGAATGAAATGTCAGAGGACGAGCTAGAAGAGCTTCGAAGAAAAAAACTTTTAGCGTTGCAGCAGAAATTAGCCGAAGAGCAGAGACAAGCTCAAATGGAGCAGCAACTAGAACAGCAGAAACAAGCTTTGCTGAGGAAAATATTAACTCCAGAAGCAAGACAAAGGCTGACAAACCTAAAAATGGTTAGACCGGAATTCACAGACCAGTTAGAGTTGCAACTAATTCAACTGGCACAGCAAGGAAAAATACCAATACCATTAACGGATGAGCAACTAAAACAGATACTCATTCAGCTGCAAGCCCAAAAACGAGAAACAAAAATAAGGAGAATATAATCATGGCTCGAAGCAAACCAACAGCAAAAAAACGGAGACTGGCAAAGGCAGGGAAACAGAAAAAAGCTGTTCCAACATGGGTTATAGCAAAAACAGCCGGAAAATTCAGAACACACCCTAAAAGAAGGCGATGGAGAACCAGAAAAATAAAGGCTTAGGAGGAAACGTCGGATGAAAGAAAAAAAGGAGGAAGAAGAACAGAAAGCCGAGGAAGAGCAAAAAGAGCTAGCTGAAACCGTCGAAGAAACAGAAATTGAAGAAAAGGCTGAAGAAATCCCTGAAAAAAAAGAGGAAAAGAAAGAGGAAATCGCAGAGGAAGCGGTTGAGCCCGAAGAAGAAGAAATGCCTCCGCCAACTGAAGAAGAGGCTAAACCACCGCCACGGGAGGAGAAGCCCGAGGAAGAAGAAATAGTTGAAGAGAGAATTTACACCATTCCACTAAGTAAAGCGTGGATTGCGCCGCCAAATAAAAGGGCACCAAGGGCAATGCGGATAATCAAGAATTTTGTGACGAGGCATATGAAGCTTGAGACACGTAGGGAAGGGGAAGAGGAAGAAGAGCCTAAAAGACTTATTATCAGCAATGAAGTGAATGAGGGGGTTTGGAGGAGAGGAATAGAGAAGCCTCCGCGAAAAATCCGAGTGAGAGCTGCAAAAGATAAAGAGGGCAATGTCACTGTTTATTTGGCTGAAGGGGACTAGATGGGCATTAGCGTTTGTGTGTGCGTGCAACGGTTGTAGGCCCCTCTATTTGGAGCCAAATATGTGTGGGGTTGTGCTGTGCGTTACAGGTTTGTTCCAGAATTGGGTGTGGAGGTAGAGGGGGAGAAGGCTGAAAGAAGAGTTTGGTTCGTTGTCTTTTGTTTTGAAAACCAAACGTACGTTTGGAAAACCAAACAAATATAAGCGTCGGCAACAAGCTAAGAATTATGTCTGAAGTGCTTACACCAAAGGTTATCTCTGTTTTAAGGGTTATGCATTCGAACATTGAAAAGTGGTACTATACAAGAGAATTGGCCAAACTTGCTAAAGTCAGCACATGGGTTGTGTCTAAAGAGTTCAGTAAGCTTGTGGAGGAGGGGATGATTCAACAAAGATCGGAAGGTAGAGAAAAGTTTTACAAGCTTAATTTGGCAAACCCGAGAACAATAAAATTATGCGAGCTTTTTGAGACCGAAAGAAGGGAAAAGTTTTACAAAGCGAATAGAAGGCTTGCTTGGGTTCTGGAAGATTTCACAAAAAGGGTTTCTGACTTTGTTTCTGAGGCGCAATCCATAATGTTGTTTGGAAGTATAGCCAGAGGCCAAGCTACTCCAAGAAGCGACATTGATATTCTTGTTTTGGTACCAAGTTGTGAAGAGGAGCGGTTCAAGAAACTGATGGATTTTGTTGACAGGTTGGCTCGTGAAGTCAGTGGAAGGCACCCTGCAAAGCTCGTGCCAGTTGTTATGATGGCAAAGGATTTTGAGCAGAGTATTAAAGATAAAAAGAGATTTGCTGTCGATGTATTGAAAGACGGTATTGTGCTCTTTGGACAAGAAAGATACTATCATCTGCTTTCAAAGGTGATTTGATGACAAGGTTACCGACATGGGAAGACTGGCTGCGAAGCGTTAAGATATGCGAAAGGTCGATGAAGTTTTTTGAGAGGCCAAAAGTTGCAGCCATCAAAAACTTGCCAAAAAGAATTGCTCAAGAGAATGTTTTAGGACATTTAAGGAAAGCTTATCATAATCTAGACTTAGCAAACAAGGTTTTTGACATGCATGAGGACAAAGCGTATTTCAGGTATGAAGGCGAGAATTATTTCGACTGGGTAATTACCATCTGCTACTATGCAATGTACCAAGCTTCGCTAGCAGCCTTGGCAGCTGTAAGAAAAGAGGGCGAGACTCATGCAGCAACGGTTTGTGCGTTGATTTACTATTACGTGCACAAGAAGAAGAGACTTGGGGAAGAACACTTGATTTCCTTGGATTTAATAGCAGCTTTGGCAAAGCAGGATGTACAGAAGCTTGTTGAGAAGAAGGAAGAGCGAGAAAAGGCTTCGTATGATACAAGCTTCATAACGCAAAAAGGGCTTGCTGAGAGAGCCTTAACTGATGCAAGGGAATTTGTGGCAAAAATTAGGGAGATTCTTGAAGAGGGAATAACAAGAGGATTTTTCTCTGAAATTTGATTGCTTTGAATGAGATTCTGGTCTGAACATTGCATAAAAACAATTTGGACTTCATTAAACCAGCCCGTCTATTTGGAGCCAAATATGTGTAGGGTTGTGTGTGCTATGTTTTATGGGGTTTTGCTCTGAAAATTGGGTGAAACAAGCAAAAACGATATCATTTTGATATCTTGATGGACAAGTTAAACGAATGCAAATGTAGAAGTTAGTGCGCACGGCATTTGGTGCGGAGGATTAGGTTTAAACATCGGTTTAAATTCTCGGAATTTTGTAGAATGGGGACTATTTTCGTGTCTTTTCCCTTGATATGACAAACTTGAATGAGAGTTCAAAGTTCTCTTGTTGGAATCAGGGCGTATGACTTGAGCTTGCTATGGTCGCAAACATTTGTAGTTTGGAAATAATATCTTGATCTGCGGCAAATCTTGGTCAACGATTTCTTCTTGGGTTTTGCAGGTCATGCACATACAATGATCGAGCCATCGCTTTCATTCTCCTTTCTTTTGAGGTCTGGTTCCTCCCAAAATGATTATGGTACTCGCTGCCCCGCCACCGAGAACAGGAAGCATCTGAGAAAAGCTCCGCTCATCCAATTTACGTTGATCTCCTATGGAACCTTTGTTGCAAACGGCTTTTTATCTCGCTTGCAGATGATTTGAATTGTATTGCGTCTTGACGTGGCAGTCAGCAATTCGTTTGGGTTTGGGTAAAAACTTTGCTCCAAACAACCAAGTGGAGGCTCAAGTTCAGAAAATACGAGAGATCGAAGAACAACAAGGCTATCCTATATCCACAAACGTAACCCTAGCATTCCTTTTTTCTTTCGCTACATAGAAATATAGGGTCATTGGCTTATGGCACTCAGAGCAAGTAAGCGGCAGCGCGCGCTTCAGCACGCACGCGTTTAGAATCAAGTCTGGACGCATTTAATTCGTCGCTTCTGAAAATGGTCGTGCACTATTGCGTGGAGGAAGGCTAATTAATGTTAATGCAAGTATAGCATGAAATCAGCTGCAAGATGGAGAAGGTTGAATGGTGAGAAAAGAGGAATCTGTGCCCCTAAAAGAAGCGGTTCGTGAAGTTGAGGTTGCCATGTCTAGAGTAGCGCTTTTGCATTTGTCTTTTTCCAGAGTCTTAGTTGACGAGTTCGGCGAGGAAAAAGGCAAAGAATTGATAGTGAGATCCATCTTGGAATATGGCAAGAGGATTGGCGAAAGGACTAAGCGGGGCTATCAAGACTTGCCACGCTACGGCGTAGTGGGAAGATTCGAAAACAACAAGGCCTACGATTGTGTTCTTGCAAAAATCTTTCGTGATTATGGAGAGGAGGATCTGGGATGTCTATACTGCTATGTGGATGGTGCGAAATCGATGGCGGTTGATCCTGCTAGCAAGTTCATTCATAGAACGTGTGCCGCATGCGGAGATGAATACTGTACTTTTGAGCGAAAACAGACGACGACGAAGGAAAGAAGGGACTTTAAAGCGAAAAGCAGCGATTGGAGAAGTGTTGATCCGCGCATTGTTGAAGGGCTGAAGAAGGATAAGCAGAAGGAGGACTGAAAGCGTAATGACAAAAATTCATGGTTACAGCGAAGAAGACTTGATGAAGATGGATGCAGATGCTTTGCGGGCGATACTTCATGAGAGAACTCATCACACGATAGAGGTCATGATCTACAGAATCCTGAACGGAAAACTGAAGAAACCAGAAAACTTTGGTCATCAAGCCAAAGTGGTTCTAGACGTGTGGAAGAGACGGAAGCTGCCCACAGATGTGCCTGACATAAGATGGTGCATGAAATACGTCGCACTTGCAGACCAGCTCAATTCAGGAGAAAAGGTAACCATCGACGAAGAGTTGCCAGCGCCTTTCTCTGAAAAAGAGATGAAGACCGTGAAGAAACTGCTGTATGAGCGAAGGTCAATCAGGCAATTCAATGAGAGACATGTGCCTGATGAGATGATTAACGAGATTCTGTTTGCAGGATTGATGGCTCCGCAAGGATGCAACGTGTGCTCAACCAGATTCATTATCCTTCGAGACCCAGAAGAGTGGAAGCTGGTTCACAGCGACATACCTATAGAGAACAGTGTTATGATAGTTGTCTGCCAAGACATGCGTGTTTACAAAGTCTTAAAATTTGACGAGTACGTTCCTCACAACATATATTTTGACGCTGCGGCTGCAGCTGATCACATGTGCTTGATGGCTCACGCTCTAGGCCTTGGAGCATGCTGGCTGACTCATGGCGAACAAACCCAGAAAAGGATTCGCGAGCATTTCGGGTTGCCTGAAACATTTGTTAGTAGATGCCACATAATCGTAGGATGGCCTGACGAAGCTCCAATTAAATCGCAGAGAATCAGCTTGGCTGAAGCTATCGTAAGCAAGAAAACGCGCTAACCTGACAGTCGCATTATTGTACAGACGGACTTTGTTCGAGGATGATTATGAAACACGGCGCGCACGCACGCGGCGTGGAGTTTGTGTAGGCATAGGTAGATGTAAAGGTAGAAGTTGGCAGGGCCGTGATTGAGTTTGAATGATCAGTTGAGTGACTGGTAGTTTGTGGTTGGTTGGGGTAGAACTTTATTGAAATCCCCCTGAAGGCTCCAAATCTCCACAATTGGCGACTTTTTTGTCTTAAAGTTACTAAGAGAAAAAAATGGACTTTGAACCCTTTTGGGTATTAGTCCGGTTCACTCTGGCCCCTCCAGATAAGAAATCAGTCACGACAGATTGAGCCCTACAAAATCGGATTCCGATTCTTTAATTAGCGGCAGTTTGTCACGACAATGATGACACGCATTTCGTAGTCTTTTCATGAAAAGAACGTGAAAAAGGCTTTAGAAGGATGAAGTGCGGGGGGTGGGATTCGAACCCACGGAGAGGCCTATACGTTATTTGTCCCTTTCCAAGTCTAATATCCAAAGTTACAAAATCGCCGGATTTTACAGTACAATATTCTGTTTCATCTCCAAGCTCCATCAACACGTCTTTAATTAAAGTATGGCTAACAATAATCTTTCGTTTAGACTTTGCAAAGCCTATAAATTGTGCTCCTATTTTGAACAAAAACGCTAACCTTCAGATTGACCTTATGATAGACTTTAAAAGTGAAAGCAAAAACTATAAACTTGGCTGACACTATTGCAGAAAAGCAAAAAGCTCAAAAACAACCTCCTAGAAGGAGACTAATCCTTGGCCATTTACCTATTTAGTCTTATTGGAAGCGCAAGCATAGGCGTATACTCGCTTGCAACAGACAATATTGTCATAATCCCCAAGTTGGTTCCGCTCAGAAAAGCTGAAAGAATTGGAGAATGGCTGAAAGTTAAGCTAATACACACAATAATTGGCGGCTCAGTCCTCGTTGGTGCCCTTGCATGTGCAAACTCAAACGGGATATTGCTTCCACATTTTGTTCGAGAAGAAGAACTTGAAAGCATAAAATCTGTTTTTGAAGGAAACATAACAATAATGGAAACCAAGAAAACCGCATATGGAAACATGGTTTTAGCAAACGATTACGGTGCAGTTGTTGACCCCTGGTTAAAAGCATCAGAAATTAAGGAAATCTCTGAAACTTTGGGCGTTGAAGCCGTGCCTAGCGAAATTGCAGGCTTACCATATGTTGGGTCGCTGGCTGTGGCAACGAACAAGGGAGTTTTGGCGCACCCCATGTTGAAGGATTCGGAGCGAAAACTTTTGGAGGACGTGTTGAAGGTTCCAGTTGATTTGGGCACAATTAATTGTGGTATACCTTACGTTGGCACTGGTTTAATTGGCAATCGTTATGCAGTTGTGGCTGGTTCTCTGACAACTGGACCCGAGGTGTTTATAATTGGGAATGCCTTGGATGTTGTGAAGGAAGATGAGTGAAGTGAAAGTTTTCAGGGTAACAGGTGAAATTCGAAAGCCAAATTTAAAGACATCTTTTAGAAAGGAAGTAGTAGCCATGAAACCAGAACATGCTGTGGAAAAGGTTTACGCCGAATTAGGCAGCAAACACCGCGTAAAACGTTTTCACATAAAAATAGTGAGTGTCGAAGAGGTTCCGCCTCAAGAGATAGAAAATCCATTGTTGAAAAAGCTAGTTATTGGAGAAGAGGGATTTGGCGAGCAAAAGTGAAGAAGAACTCCGCAAACTAAGCGCTGAAATGCGATTTCTTGAACAGACCGCGGAAGCCATGCAATCTAGGATTAATATGGTAAACGCTGTAATAACAGACCTAACCTATGCGAGTATGACGCTGGAAGGCATAGAAAAAGAAAAGGAAAACTCAGAGCTTCTAGTTCCGATAGGAGGCAACTCCTACATCAAAGCTAAACTTGAAAATCCAGACAAAGTAACCGTTGGAATGGGTGCAGGAGTTTCTGTTGAAAAAACATTGCAAGAGGCAAAGGAAATCATTAAAAATCGTCTAGAAAACCTTGAGAAAACAAGGATGTCCCTTCAGCAACAGCTCGCCCAAGTTGCAGAAAGAATAAGCGAAGACAGGGAAAAATTTGAGAGTTTGGTAGCCGAGATGAGAGAGGAGAAAGCTCCAAAAGATGTTTGAGAGGCTTAAATCCGGACTAAAAGGACTTGTAAACAAGGCCACCACAACCGAGCTTAAGGCTGAAAATCTACGTCCACTACTTTCAGAGTTTAAAATAAGCCTTGCAGAGAATGATGTTGCTTTTCCCGTGACGGAGCGAATATGTAATGAAATGGAAAAACGTTTGGACGGAGTTCAAGTTAAACGACTCGAAGACCGCAGAAAAATTGTAGAGAAAAACCTGCGAGAAGTGCTTTTGGAGATTATGCTCACAAATGACAAAACAGATTTGCTGGAGGCTGTTGAAGAAAAACGCAAAATGGATGAACCATTCGTCATAGTTTTTGTTGGGATAAATGGCACTGGAAAAACCACAACCATAGCTAAAGTTGCCCGCTTCTTAAATAAGAAGGGTTATTCCATTGTTCTCGCCTGCAGCGACACTTACCGAGCAGGCTCCATCGAACAATTGGAAGAACATGCCAAACGTTTGGGAATACGCATGATTAAGCATAAGTATGGTGCAGACCCAGCGGCTGTAGCCTACGATACAATAAACCATGCAAAAGCCCATGGAATAAACGTCGTTTTGATTGACACCGCCGGAAGAATGCAGACAAACAGAAACTTAATGAACGAACTTGCAAAAATTAAACGCATTGTAAATCCGGACCTAACTATTTTAACTGTTGATTCACTTACTGGAAACGATGCCGTTATGCAAGCAGAAGAGTTTCACAAAAGCGTAGGCATAGATGCAACAATATTGACTAAAGTGGACGCAGACGTTAAAGGCGGCTCAGCCCTAAGCGTAACATATGTTACCCATAAACCCATTCTATTTATTGGAACAGGACAGAAATATGAAGACCTAGAAGAATTTAACCCAGAAAAATTTGTGCAAATGATTTTAAAATAATCGTTTGCTTCGTTAATGATAAAAGTGTTTAAATTCCTTGAAATTCAAACTTAGCCTATGAGATATCGCTTAAGAATTGAAGTTAGCTTAAAGCCGGGACACAGCGACCCTGAAGGTGAAACCACAGCGCGCTTGCTAAAGGAACTCGGCTATAATGTTGAAGCTGTAGGCGTGAGTAAAGTCTACAGTGTGGTTCTTGAGGCTGAATCTAAGAAAGAGGCTGAGATGAAAGCTGATGAAATGTGTAAGAGACTTCTGGCAAACCCAACAAAGGATAATTATGCGATAATGATTGAGGAAGAAAAATGACTGCAAGCCTCTACACCCGCAGAAAAACTCCATTTCTAATCTTTGAAGTAAACTTACTTGAGGCTAATGACCAGCAGCTTTTGGAAATAAGTCGCGAACTTGGCATAGGCTTAAACTTGCGAGAAATGAAAGCCGTTCAAGAATATTTTGGGAAAAAAGGGCGAAACCCAACGGATGTCGAACTTCAAACTATAGGACAAACATGGTCAGAACACTGCTTCCACAAAACCTTCAAAGGCAAAATAAAAATCAACGGAAAGGAAATCGACAGCCTCTTCAAAACATACATTGCAAAAGCTACCAAAGAAATTAACCCGAAATGGTGTTTCTCAGTTTTTGAAGATAACGCGGGCATAATCCATTTTGACAAGGGTTATGGAATAGCGGTTAAGGTTGAAACCCACAATCATCCATCCGCAATAGAACCTTTTGGTGGTGCGGCTACAGGCGTTGGTGGAGTAATCCGCGACATTTTAGGCGTGTGGGCGGACC
>Ga0315309_1001987_pt1 | contig 12098 bp, 9 predicted proteins | sample TDP4_MG_FD_203080 | JGI IMG/M metagenome (GOLD analysis project Ga0315309, IMG submission 203080) | Freshwater sediment microbial communities from Lake Towuti, South Sulawesi, Indonesia - TDP4 | ecosystem: Environmental > Aquatic > Freshwater > Lake > Sediment | place: Indonesia: South Sulawesi...
GGACCCCTGATCAAGCCGTTCCACAGGCCCTTGTACTCGCCCAGCGCATGCGAAACCTCCCATTGTTTCGTCGCAGCGGTGCAGGGAAGGCTCAAGCCCAGCGATGAGGTCGATCCATCGAAGACCGGATTCGTGGGGCGGCTGAGACTGCAGAAGATGCTGGAGCAGAAGGAGTTCGTTCCGGTTGCCAAGGAGCTGTGGTTGGCCCTTCTGAAGCATCTGGGGAGTCGAGAACCACTGGAAGCCATCTTTCCGATCTAGAGAAGCATCGAACTCCTCAGCATCAGACGGTGCCGACTCAGGAGCTCGCTCTCAAGAGTCAGGCCAGGTGGCTCCCTCCCCTTGCCGCCGAAGGGCTGAGCGCTGACCTGTCGCTGTGCGAGTGAGGTCTAGCGGCCGGGGCCCGACTCGGGGAGGAGGATGAGCAGCTCGCAGAGATCCCGTATCAGGTGGTCGGGCGTTGCCTTGCGAAGCTCCGACGCAGGCTGGACGCCACCCGAGAAGGCCGCAGTCTTCATGCCGGCTGCCTTTCCCGCCAGAACATCGTAGGCAGTATCGCCTATGGCAAGGCATTTCCCCGGCTCCAAGCCGAGCTTCCTTGAGGCTAGCAGGAACAGGTCCGGCTCGGGCTTGCCTCTCTTGACCTCATCCTGGCTGGCAATGGAATCGGTGAGATGGTTTAACCTCACTGCCTCAAGGCTCCGAGCGATGACGCGGGTGGGATTCGACGAAGCGATCGATATTCTGTACCCCCTTGCCTTGAGGCTCGCCAGGGTTTCCAAGGCTCCCCGAACGGGCTTGAGCTCGCTCGGGAGTATCTTCAGGTAGATCTCGTCCTTAAGGCGAAAGGCTTTCTGGACATCCCGATCATCCCCCCTGCCCAGCAGAGCACGCGCTATGTCTTCACTCGATCTTCCCAGGTGGGGCCTGATGTCCCTCTCAAGCGCCGCGACACCAAAGGAGGCGACGGCACTGCTCCAGGACTTGATGTGGGCCGCATATGACTCGACAAGGGTTCCATCCAGATCGAATACCAGCCCGACGATCTGCGCAAGGCTCCTCTCCAAATGCAGGCTCCTCCAACACAGGCGGGCTTTCCTGGCCTCTCGTTGCCGCCCCGCAGGGCCTTGGAACCCAATGCGTGCGGAGCCTTGAGAAATGTTTGCCGCGTCCGGAAGCCTGGACCCCGGACCGAAGGCCTTATCAACGGCTCGGACTCCCCAGCAAAATGGGAGTGGACGAGGAGGCGAACCTGGCCGGCAGCTGCGGACTGTACTGCGGCCTGTGCCCCCGCTTTCAGTCCAAGGCACCCAGTCGATGCATCGGCTGCCAGCTTGGCGAGCAGCATTCCTACTGCAGCGTCTACCGCTGCTGCAATCGGCACGGATTCAGTACCTGCGCATAGTGCGACGAGCACCCCTGCGAGAGGCTGTTGAGAGTCTTGGGCATCGAGGAAGGGTTGCAACAGTAGGAAGATCCGCTACCACTTGTGCCCAAGTGGTACCATTCATGACTCTGACCGGGCTCGGAAAAGAGGGTTAGAACTAGAATACAAGATTGTGTGCCTATGCGGCTTCGACAAGTTCCCATACCAACCCCAACAACTTCTCACCGGAGAGATCCTGGCAAACCAACCACGATCGCCTACAAACAATGCCGCGGTACAGCACCGTTCTCCATGCAGGGCTCTCCCCTGCGACAGCTACCGCTTTGCCCTCCGTCAAAACCACCGTCGCAATGACCGATCCGGACAAGTCCCGGACAAGTCTCAGCAGAGAGGGGGTAAACAGACGGTTTTAGGCCCGTATGAACGAGTCTCCCCTGCCACAGTGACCCGAACCGGTAGAAAGCAAGAAGGAGAAAGGGGGGCTGCGGAGCACTATCCCAGGCGCTGGTCGGTATGAATGCGCGAATGCCCGAATGCGTGATTGTGTGATTGTATGACTGTAAAGCGAGCCTATAGGACAGAGCTGGATCCAAACAACAAACAGAAAACTCTACTATCAAGAAGTGCAGGAACTCCCAGATTCGCGTGGAACTGGGGCCTACAGAAACGGATAGACGAGAATCGGGCAACCGGCAGATCCAGCAACGCCATTGCCCAACATAGACAGCTCAACCGCTACAAGAAGGCTTTCTTCCCTTGGATGTACGAGGTCTCCAAGTGCTGTCCACAGGAGGCCCTCAGAGACCTGGACAGGGCGTACAAGAACTTCTATCAAGGCAGGGCCGGATTCCCAAGATTCAGATCCAAAAAAAAGATGGGCATGCTCGTTCAGGCTGACCGGTGCGATCAGCGTCTTTCAAGATAGGATACAGCTGCCGCGCCTCGGCAGGATAAGGCTTAAGGAGAAGGACCATATCCCTACCGATGGCCACATACACATGCTCTCGGCCACGGTGTCGGAGAGGGCGGGGAGATGGTTCGTCTCGGTAGCGGTGGAGGAGGAGATACAGGTCCCAGAGAACGATGGAGCGGTGGCAGGCGTGGATCTTGGCGTAACGCGTATGGCCACTGTGTCGGACGGCACCGTGTTCGAAAATCCCAAAGCCCTCAACAGGCACGAACGCAGACTCAAACGCCTCCAAGGCTCCGTCTCCCGCAAACAGAAAGGCTCCAACAACAGGGCCAAGGCGAAGCTCAGGCTCGCCAGGCTCCACCTCAGGATCGCCAACGTTCGCAGAGACGCCGCCCACAAGGCCACCAGTTGGCTGGCGAGAACCAAGTCGGCCATCGTGGTGGAGGACCTCAACGTCCAGGGCATACACAAGAACCACCACATGGCCAAGTCGATGAGCGATGCGGGTATGGGCGAGTTCAGGCGGCAGCTGGAGTACAAGACCCTTTGGTACGGGTCTAGGTTGATCGTGGCCGACAGGTTCTATGCCTCCACCAAGACCTGCTCGGCCTGCGGTCATGCCCAGAGCATCGCCCTGTCCGAGAGAACCTATAGATGCCCCGCGTGCGGCCTGGAGATCGACCGTGACCTGAACGCGGCTCTGAATCTGGAGAAGGTCGCCGCAAGTTCTGCGGAGACCATAAACGCCTGTCTGAGGCGGGAGGTCCATGCATCTCCCACGGTGGAGGCGCAGGTGCCTGCCTATGATGCAGGAATCGAACACCATTTGGGAGAATCCTAAATGGGTAAGTTTCGAGGAACGGCTCGACAGCTTCATCAGCCACAAGCCTGCACTGCCGAACATCGAGAGGATCAGGAAGATCGGCATCGAAGCTTACCTCCAGGAGGAAAGGGAACGACGGCTCCTGGCGGAGCATCTCTTGGAGCATTGCAACGAGGGACGCTCCATGAGTTTCTACTGCGCGGCCTGCGCTCTGATGCCGCCCGAACTGATCGCCAGAGCTTTGAAGGAGATCAACGATGGCACGGTTGATCTTTCGGATCTGAAAGCAAAGGCGAGAGCCATGAGGGAGTTGATCGCAAGGCTTGCATCGGAAGCCGGGATCGACATAAGCCTCAGGAAGAGATGACCGAAGGATGGACGAAGGGCGAGCCGACCTCTCGGGAGGTGGGGCTGCGCAACCCGTGCTCTTGGTCACATCATGCCCGCCGAAGCTATGTGGAGCCTCTGGACCGCAGAATGCTGTGGACCCCCTGGGCATCTCGAGCCATGCGCCTCCAGGGGTCCTCGGTGGTCCTCAGGCGCTCCGGGATCGACCTGATGTCAAAGTTTTTCGGATCGATGCAGGATTCGCACTCATCCCACGTTATCGGGGTCGAGACCGTGGCTGCCTGCGTCGAGCGAAGGCTGTAGGCCGCTGCAAGCGTCCGGCCCCAGCCATTCTGGGCCGGGTCGAAGAACACCCTTCCCTTCTTGTCCTCGGCTTTCCGGCTCATGGTGAAGGCGTCGCCCAGCTTTGATGCCAGATGCTCCCCGACCTGAGCTGCAAAGGACCGGGTCTGATCGTAGGTAAGCTCGCTCTTTATCGGAAGGTAGAGGTGGAGGCCACGCTTTCCGGAGGTCTTGACGTAGGTGCGAAAGCCAGCCTCCGACAGCGCGTCGCGCAGCACGAGGGCCACACCGCAGGCATCCCGGTACTCCGCCGGGCTCACCGGGTCGATGTCGAATATCACGAAGTCGGGCCTATCTGGCTGGTCCCATCTGGACAACCAGGGGTGTAGCTCGATGCAGCCCATGTTCGCCAGCCACGCCAGGGTCTCGACATCCTGGCACAGTATGGAGTCGATCAACGTGTGCTGATCGCCATCGATCTGCTTCGACTCTATCCACCCCGGCGCGAAGGCCGGGCGGTTCCTCTGGAAGAAGCTCTCACCCATGATGCCGTCGGGCTGTCTGTACAGGGTCAGGGGCCTGTTCCTCAGGTGAGGAAGGATGGCTTCTGCGATCCTCATGTAGTAGTCGAAAAGGTCGCCCTTTGTGTATCGGGTCCCGGGCCAGAAGATCTTGTCCGGGTTCGTCAATGACACCCGTCCCCATCCTGCGGCCCGCTCCGGTGGCTCCACAGGGGGCCCGGTGGGCAGGATGACATCGCTCGCCTCCTTGTCCGGACGGAGTCCCATGAAGACGGGGAACCTGATTGCGCCCTCCAACCTCTCTGAGAACCTCACGTCGCAGACCATCCTTGGCTGAGCCCACCGGGCACCCGGCTCCCCGGGGTCCTCCACGAAGGGCCGGACCTCCGTCGCCAGATCGCCTAGGCTCCTGCGGATGCCAGCCAGTTGCCTGCCGTCGAAACCCGTCCCCACCTTTCCCGCGTAGCGAAGCCTGCCTGCTTCATACTGGCCCAGCAACAGGGCCCCGAAGGACCGGCTTCTGCCTCTCTTTCCAGGGGTCCAGCCCCCGATCACGAAGTCGTCCCTTCTCTCAATGCGGATCTTCAGCCATTGGGCCGACCTCTCCCCAGGCTCATACAGGCTGCCCTTCTTCTTGGCTATCACGCCCTCGATCCCTTTCTCCTTCGCAGCCAAAAACCAGGCCTCTCCGTCGCCCTCGACATGGTCCGAGTACTTGAACCGGGAGGATTCCTTGAGAATCTCCTTCAGGATGCGTTTCCGTTCCTCGAGCCTCTCCCCCATCAGGATTCGACCATCGAGGTACAGCAGATCGAACGCGTAGAAGGTAGCCGGCACCCTCTCGGCATGGCTCTTGATCTCGGATTGCGAGACCAGGTTGATCCTGCCCTGGAGAAGCTTGAAGGAGGGTATTCCGTTGGCGTCGAGAGCAACGATCTCACCATCGACCACGGCGGATCGCGCCCTGATGCTGGCGGGAGCCTCGGCGAACTCCGGGTAGGTCTTCGTCACGTCCCTAAGGCCCCTGGACTGTAGCCTGACCTTGCCGGAGGACAGATGGACCAGGCACCTTACACCGTCCCACTTAACCTCGAAGAGCCACCCCGGGTTTGAGAACGCTCTGGCCGCGATCTGGGCCAGCATCGGCTTCGTGGGCCAGAGGGGCCATTCGTCAACTGCCACGTCGCACCCCCCGCGTCTGTCTGCTCCGATGGAGCCTGCGTGCCAGACCCAAGGCCGCCCCCACCAGGATGGACTCGGTTCCAGGACCAACCCGGCTTGATCTGGCCAGGGTGGTCTCATAGCCGCCCTCCCGAAACGCCTTGTCCGTTGGCAGGTAGCCGACGTAGTCGTTGGCCAGCTCGGCCACAGCCGAGTAGTCGAATGGAGAGCCAACCTTGACCATCAAACCGATCTCCACAAACAACTCGCCTGGAATGCCAACGAAGACCGTTCCTCCGATGTTGATCGCCTGGACGGTCGTATCCAGGAACCGCCTGGAATCACGCGAGAGCGAGAGCGCCTCGCGGGCAAACACGGCGTCGGCTTCGCTGCCCTTCCCTGCTCCAAGGATGGTTCTAGCCCGCTCAAGATCCGCCCGCAGAACCCTGCGAGCAGGGAGCCTGACCTTTTTGGCAAGTCCCCCAACATCAGGCTGTGACCATCCACCTTCCTTACCCGCCATTCCAAGGAGGTCCCTGAAGAGGACGCTGGCCATCATCCTGCTCTGTGTCGGTCCGGCCTGACCGGGAAGGCCCCGGATGTTGATGTGGTTCACATCGCCGCATGCGCCATTCAGATACACGAGATTGGAGGAGTCGCCGAAACGCTTCCTGAAGAGTCCTGCGAGCATCCCCGGATAGTCCGGGCTGATCATCGTCCCGCCCATGACGTCCACGTGGTTTGAGTAGTTGAAGACACAACCCAGGACCTTGTCCCTCGCATCGCGGATCCACATGGCCACTATCTCGGGGTCGACGGGCCCGGCCGGCTCGATCACCCCGGGGTTGCGCACGCCTGGGTTGGTCCTGACCGAGCCGTCCTTCATCCTGAAACGCCGGTTGAAGACCAAGGAGGCGTCGCTGCCCCTCACCGTCCTGACGGATGCTGGCCGCATTGCGTCGTGGGCGCCCGCGACGCATCCTGCGATCAACCCAGGCAGCCGCGAAAGGTAGTCCTCATCAGCCTTGGACGAGAAGATGCTGGTGGTGCAGGGCCCCGTGTGGATGTGGGTGCAGGCGATCATCACCTTGCCGGGGGAAAGGCCAGTCTCGTCGCGGATTCGGCGCTTGCTCCTTTCAACCCAGACCCCTGGCAACGCTATCAAGTCGCACGAAACCAGGGCAACTTCTCTTCCGCCCGAGGAAAGGACAACCGATGTCGCATAGAGGGGACCCGCGACACCAGTCGATACCCTTGGTTTGAAGTAGCCGATGAGGCCCGAGCCCACCTCTGGGGTGATTTCGACCCGGCACGTACCTGCCAGAAGCGCATCATTCAAGGGGACGCACCGGCCGCATCATCCTCATGGACGCCATCGAAGCAGTGAATCGGAATTGCCCACGCTGCCGTTAAAAATGTCCGCCGCCCGCTGTGATGGCTTCCCACTATGGACCCTCGGGCCCGGGGCCGAGCGGGGCTCCTGGAATGGCTCCCATATATCAGGCGGCGGGGGGTTCTGACATCATATGAAGGCTGGTAGCTGGAAGGTCCGGATCACGCCCCCCGTCGGCTCCCCGTTGGCGGGATACTCAAGACGGGCCTCCTTCTCGACAGGCATACACGATCATCTCAATGCCCGCATACTGCTTCTCGATGATGGCACCATCCGAGGCGGGATCGTATCGTGCGATCTGATAGGCGTCTTGGCGGAGACAACCGCTTCCATCCGGGATGCCGCCGGGAAGCTGGGGTTTCCCGGTTCAAATATCATGGTGTGTGCCTTCCACACCCACTCCGGGCCGGTGCCCGACCTTGGCTACGGCGGGATGGGGATCTGGATGAAGGAGATGTCGGCCAGGATCTCCAGCGCCTTGCCCCGGGCAGCCTCGCGCCTCGCGGACGCCAGCTTGTCATACGGTTCGTGCACGATGGAAGGGCTGACCATAAATCGAAGACGCCCCAGAGATGGGCCCGTCGACCCAGAGCTTCTGGCTGTCAGATGGCGATCAAGTGATGGAAGGCTGACGCATCTGCTGAACTACTCATGCCACGCGGTCGTGCTGGGGCCGGACAACTACCTGATATCGGCCGACTATCCAGGGTATGCCATGCGAAGGATCGAGACGGAAACTGGCGGGACGTGCCTTTTCACCAACGGAACATGCGGGGACATCAATCCCCTCACAAGTAGCTTGAAGTCAAGGCTTGAGGCCGGAGGTGATGTCTACGACAGGACGGGAGGGACATTCGCCGAGGCAAGGAAGCTGGGCCTCAGCCTCGCTTCGGCCGCACAAAGAGCGCTCTCCGAGGCTTGTGACAGAAGACGGGCCGACCTGCGCTTCGCAACGCACGAGCTGGAAATCCCCGTCCGACCAACGGTCTCAGAGAAGGAGATCGCCAGCCGCATGGCTGAGCTTGAGCGGAGCATGCCCATCATGGAGAGGGACCGGGCTTCCCCCGACCAGCTCTACCGGGCAGGACTGGAGCTGTCATTTGCGAAGAGGGCCCACGCCTACCTGAAGGACGGCTGTGCGCGCAGCGAGATCCAGGGAATCAGGATCGGCGACCTAGCTCTCATCGGGCTGCCGGGCGAGGTCTTCGTAGAGACGGGGCTCAAGATCAAATCGCGGGCGAGGTCCCGAGGGATGAAGGGGATCGTGGTCGAGCTCGCCAATGATTACCTCGGCTACATGCCAACCGATCAAGCCTTCTCGGAAGGCGGGTACGAGGTCGGGGTAGCTCGAAGCCTAGGGTTTGGGCCTGGCCTTGAACGGTCGCTGCTTGAGGGGGCGGACGCAGTTATGAGGGATCTATGCTAGCCTGCCGGGCGCGTTGACGCCGCCGGCTGGCGATGAACCTCCCCCTGCTCTCCTTCAGCCACCGGGCGTGGCTACCCTTCGACGAGCAAGCCCTGCCTTCCCTGAGCCTTCGCAGGGTTTCCTAAGAATGGCGCAGTACGGGTCCATGCGGGTCTCACAGAACGGTTGAACTTGGAGACGTACCAGCTTTCGTCCCGCATCTCCTCGTAGAGCCCGTGCAGGGACATTAGAAAGTGCGTGGGATCCGGCTTGCCTGTCCGCACTCGGAGTGGCTCGCCGCCGTCATTGTTAAGGCCCTCCCGTCCTCAGGTCCGTTGCCTTGAACTTCTCGCAAGCCGGCCTAGATGAGGGGAAGCTCGATCGTCTTGCCGGTCTCGGCCGACATGTTCGCAGCGATGCATGCCTCGTGGGTGTTGATGGAATCCTCCAGGCTGCAGTGGCTTTCCCTGCCCCCCTTGATGCAATCGATCAGGTGGTTGATCTCGGGCTGGAAGGGATGGTGGGTCACCTCTCCGCTGTCGGGCAGTATCGTCGGGATGGTGATGAAATCGGTCTGGCCAGGGAACTTCCTGGAGTAGACCCTGTTGTCCTTGATGGTTCCCTGGTCGCCGAATATCTCAATCGGGAACCGGTATGGCATCACGCAGTCCCAGTTTGAGGATACTTTGGCTATGGCCCCGCTCTTCATCTTCATGATGGCCACGATGAAGCCGTCGTAGTCGATCTCCCCCTTCCTGCGCCGGTATCCGCCCGAATAGGCATGCACCTGCGCGATGTCCATCGTTTTCTCGGCGCCCTCGCCCGCGAACCATCTCAGGGCATCGACGGCATGACATCCCGCGCCGAGAAGGCTGCCCCCGCTCAGATCAAGCTTGCTGTACCACTTCCAGCCCCTGGCCCATGCCCCAATGTTGTGCTGGTAGTCGGTTTCCTCGTAGTATATTCGGCCAAGGGCTCCGTCAGCTATCAAGGACTTGACTATCTGGAAGAGCGGGTTCCATCTGAGCACGAACCCAACCACCGTCCGGACTCCGGATGACCTCACCGAATCGCGGATCCTGGCCAGCTGGTCGAGCTGCAGGCTTGCCGGCTTCTCTATCAGCATGTGCTTGCCCGCCTCCGAAGCCTTGAGCACCTCCTCGAAATGCAGGTTGTTGGGCGTGGCTATGCACACTATGTCCACGTCCGGCCTTCTGAGCATCTGCTCGTAGGTCTTGCATACCTCGGCGGACAGCTTCATCTCCCGGACCTTCGCCCTTGCGCTCTTCAGAGAGCTACTGCAGATGGCCACGACCTTGGAATCCGGGTTGGCCTGGAAAGCCCTGATGTGCTCACCCGCAACCCAGCCCGCTCCGACCATTCCGACTCCGTACATTCGATCAACCTGCAGCTCCGTCGCCCACTTCCTCTCTTAATGATTGTGTCCGCGGAGGCTCCTTGGGTATCGTGATAGGCCTGCGATTAATGCAATCGCCGCCCCGGCCCATCGGGGCTTATTTAATAGACTTCTGCTTTCTTCGTAGGCCAGGCAAGGAGGATCTGCTTTGGATTTCCACGCCACGGTGCTCGAAGTCGTGCTCATAGCCGGGGTAGGCGCATACATCGGGTTCCTGATAGGTCTAAGGTCCGGCATATACATGGCCGCAACCAGCGGATCCCACCCCAAACGAGCCAAGGCCCCCGCCAAGAACTCAAGCAAGGCCAAATCCGGCGAGCAGTCCAGGCCCTCAGCAAGCTAGACCCCCTCTGTTTGCAGTGCCCCGGCAGGAAATGGGCGCGGGCCAATCCTATGCGGCTTCACCGGACGCCCTTTCCCTTCGTGAACGAGACCCTATCCAGCAGGCCAGACTTCTAGGTTCCTCCGAGCTCACGAAATCCGCACCAGTTGTGCAGGAACTCGAAAAGGGCACAGGCCTCAAGCGCGAGATCACCTAGCTTCACCCTCTCCCCGTTCGAGTGCGCCTGTTCAATCGGGCCTGCACCGAAGACTACGGTGGGCATTCCGCCCACCCTGTTGAAAAGCCTGGCGTCGCAGCTTGCTATCAGGCCACGCGTCCTGGTCTGGATGCCCACCCTCTTGCAGGACTCAACCATTTCCAGGACCAGGGGATGGGCGACCGGTATCTGGTATGAGTCATTGTGCAGGGCCGGGAACTCGATTGTGGTGTGACCCGCAAGCCAATCATCCCCCCTCCTCGGGATGGAGAGAAGCTCCCTCTTGATCGTCTCAAGATCCTTGTTGGGCAGGAATCCCACCCCGCCCTCCATGACGGCCAGGCCGGGGACGGTTGACGGCCAGTCCCCGCCCGTCAGCCGTCCGATGTTCACCTGCACAGGTTGCTCGTATTCGGCGAACAGAGGCTGGCCCCCGCTTCCCTGGCCCAGTTCAGCCTCGTACTCGTAGAGAAGCCGGATCAGCTCGACCGACTTGTCAATGGCGCTCACACCGCTGGCCTTCCTGGCCATGTGGACCGGCTTTCCCCGCACGGTCGCCCTGAACCAGACTGCCCCGCGGTTTGCCGGACAGACGGTCAGGTCCGTTGCCTCCAGGACGACGACTCCGTCGGCTGAGTGACCCTGCCTGATCAGGGAAAGGGTGCCGTTTCCACCTATCTCCTCCTCGACGACTATCTGCACAGCCGTGCGCGAGCGCGGCTCGACTCCCAGCTCCCTCATCATGCGGAAGAGCAGGTAAAGGGCGGCGATCTGCCCCTTGCAGTCCACCGCCCCCCTTCCGGTGACATAGTCCCCATCCACGGTCGCGTCAAAGGCCGTGGCCCAAGACCCCGCGGGTACGACATCCACATGCGTGTTCAGTATGACGCTTCGGCCCTCCCCGCGACCCCCCGCAAGGACCATGATGTTCGGCCTTCCCCTGAAGGGCACAGGGTGGTCCGAATGTGAGTACTCCGGATCCCCCCGGAGACCCTCTCTGATTGGCACCTGGCGAACCCTGCAGCCGATATTGCGGAGGGCATCACGGATGTAGCGCTGGGCCTCTGCCTCCCTCCCGTATACGCTGGGGATCCTGAGCAGATCAAGAAGGAAAGCCTTGGTCTCGTCCAGGTGGGTCTCTGCACACCGGCGCAGCTGCCCACTTGGGATGCACGCCATGCTTGCTCTTCCCGACACTGTCCTTCTTCCTGTTCTCGGGGTTCTGCTCCAAGACACATGTGCAAGTCAGCAACGGCACAAACCCGACGGTCAGCTGAATCCTTTTGTCCGGGTTGCCGCGACCTCGCGGTAGAGGCGCCTCTTGATCATGAGGGTCCAGAGGATGGAACCTGCAACCATGCTGACTGCCGTCACGGCCAGCCACTCGATCACATAGACCCACAGGAGCGCAGCGTCCTTCAGCCTGAGGGCCCTCTGGCCGACTTTGACCAGGGCTTCCTCGCCCTGCGAGATGTACTCCTGTGACTCGGAGAACTCGTGGATCAGGTAGGCCTCATTGGCCTGTTTCTGCAACACGTTGGCAGCCTCCATGTCCCTCCACAGTGGGCCGGTGTTTGCCTTGAACCTCTCAGCAAACTCTATCAACCCAATGCTGACGGCCTTCCTGTCGTTGAACTCGAGGAACCGCCTGCGAAGATCGTGGAGCATGAGGATGTCCTCGGGAAGGGGTTCTCCGAGGGAGTAGTAGATGATGTTGCACAGGATGTCCACCCCGTAGGGGTTCTGGGTTGGAGGGTTGTAGAAGCCGTACCACCACTTCACCTCCATATCATCCGCCGCGACCCAGAAGAGTGTCTGCTTGGCGCCGACCTTCCAGGAGACAAGCCAGGGCCAGCCACCCTCGGGCGCGTTGGGGAGGTTGGTGTCGTACAGCGTTGCCCATATGGTA
>Ga0315309_1001989_pt1 | contig 12087 bp, 13 predicted proteins | sample TDP4_MG_FD_203080 | JGI IMG/M metagenome (GOLD analysis project Ga0315309, IMG submission 203080) | Freshwater sediment microbial communities from Lake Towuti, South Sulawesi, Indonesia - TDP4 | ecosystem: Environmental > Aquatic > Freshwater > Lake > Sediment | place: Indonesia: South Sulawesi...
ACAGGGTCTATGACCTGGGGTCGGGTGATGGCCGAATCGTGATCATGGCAGCGCAGAAATTCGGAGCCGAGGCGGTGGGCGTGGAGCTGGACGATGACCTCTTCAAGGAATCCTCGGCGCGCATCGCAGAGCTGGGCCTGGAAAAGCGCGCCAAGATTCTGCACGAGAACATGTACGAGGTGAGTCTGCGCCCTGCCACGGTCGTCACGCTCTACCTGCTGACCAGCGTCAATGAGCGTTTGCGGCCCATACTCGAACGGGATCTGCGCCCCGGTGCCCGGGTCGTCACTCACGACTTCCAGGTTCCCGGCTGGAAGCCGGAGAAGACGGTGCAGGTGACATCCGAGGCGGGCGTCTCCCATACGCTCTATCTATATGTCCGACCCTGAACCAACTACCCGGCAGCCCTGGAGGCTGGCGTGAGAGCAAGCGTTCCACAGAGATCTCTATGGCTTTCCCTGCTGGGCCTTCTGCTGCTGCAATGCAGTACGTCACGGAATGAAGTCTCAAGCCCCGACCCTGTTTCCGGCCAAATCAGCGCGGACGCCGAAGAGCAGCGCCAGGCGCGCGAGCAAATGGTCCGCGAGCAGATCGAGGCGCGGGACGTGCGAGACAAGCGCGTACTGGCGGCCATGCGCAAGGTCCCGCGCCACCTCTTTGTCCCGCCCTCCCTGCTCCTTTATGCCTACGCGGACGAGCCGCTGCCTATCGGTCACGGGCAGACGATTTCCCAGCCCTATATTGTAGCTTTCATGTCTGAAGCGCTGGAACTCAAGCTGCAAGACCGTGTGCTGGAAATCGGCACCGGGTCCGGCTATCAGGCGGCCGTGCTGGCAGAGCTGGCCCGGGAGGTCTATTCCATCGAAATTGTCGAGCCCCTGGGGAAAGAAGCCGCGGAACGCTTGAAGCGCCTGGGTTACGCCCATGTGAATTTGCGCATCGGGGATGGCTACCGCGGCTGGCCGGAGGCTGCTCCTTTCGACGCTATCATGGTGACGGCTGCGCCCGACCACGTTCCGCCGGCGCTTGTGGACCAGCTTCGCGAGGGAGGACGACTCGTGGTCCCCGTAGGCCGCTTCTTCCAGGACTTAATTCGCGTCCGCCGCACCCGGAAGGGCGTGCAGCAAGAAACGCTGCTTCCTGTGCGCTTTGTCCCGATGGTAGGTGAAGCGGAAAAGGCCCGGCCCCCCGAGTAGCGGCGGCAATCAGCCGCGGTAATAGTAGGTACCTTGGGCGATTTGCTCGACGGGGCCGGTAAGCGTCACATCTCCCTTCTCTTCCCAAGCGACTTCCAGAGGTCCCGCGGGCGTGTGGACGCGCACCTTGCGGCGGGTTCGGCGGTTCAAGACACACGCCACGACCGCCCCACACGATCCCGTGCCTGAGGACATTGTCTCGCCCACGCCTCGTTCCCAGAAGCGGACTTCGATTTCCCTTCGGGAAATCACATTCACAAATTCCACATTGGTGCGCCTGGGAAACAGGCTGTGAGATTCGATTTCGCGCCCCAGACTTCGCCAGTCGAGCGCCGTGAAATCGTTCACCAACACCGTGCAGTGAGGATTGCCCATGGACGTGACGGTGACAGGCACAACCCCGCGACTGGTCTGAAGGGGGAACCCCACAACGGCCGACGCGGACTTGCTGCCCTGGAAAGGAATTCTTCGGGGCGCCAGAATCGGCCGGCCCATGCCGACGCGAAAGATCCACCTGCCCTTCCCGATTTTGACCGGCCAAACGGACTTCACGCCGGCCAGGGTCTCGATGGTGAGCGGGCCCTGTAGTTGCCTGTGGCCCAGCAGAAAGGCGGCGGCGCAGCGGATACCGTTGCCGGACATTTCCGCCTCGCTGCCGTCAACGTTGAAGAAGCGCACCCGCGCGTGGTGCCTCTGGTTGCGGACGGGCATGACCACCAGCAGGCCGTCGGCACCCACGCCAGTGTGCTGCGCGCAGATCGCGCGCGCGAGCCGCGGGAGAGCCCGCGGCAGTCCGGCGGACCGGGTGATGAGGAAATCGTTCGCGAGACCGTGAAACTTGCTGAAGGATATTTCAAGATTCGTAGTCATCGTCGGTCCCTTGATAGAAAGGCGCAGGTCAGTCTCTCTGGAAAGATCCGACGCGTCAAGCGAAACTCAGCGCGTCGCGCGCCGGCGGTAGATTCTCACGCGCCCTTCACCGGGCAGCGTTTCCTCGTAAATCAGGTCGTAGTTGGCAAAGGCTCGCGGATAAGCAGCCATCAGCGTGTCCACCGTGTCGCCATCGCTGCGGATAATCCATGCCACCCATTTTTCTGGCTCGGAGCGCAAGCTGGTCCAGCATTCCCGGTTCGCTTCACTCAGGGTCTTGCGGAAAGGGATCATGACTTGCGGCATCACGCACGGCCACTTGCCGGCTGCCACGAGAATGGTCTGGCCGTCGTACTTCTCCCGCAGGAGGCGAATGACGGCTTGCTGCTTGCGGGAGCGGCACGGCGTGTTCACCATTCCTTCCTTGGCCACCACGAGCTCGCGGGCCCCGTGCGAAGCAGTCGAGAGCGCCTGCCCCCCTACGACGCAAAGCAGGATTACGAGCAGCACGGAGCGCAACCGTCGGGAGATGTCCGGCGACAGAAGGAAGGAGGGTAGCAGTGCCACTGCCGGCAACATCTCCAAACCTAAGCGCAGGTTGAAATAGGTGTGAGGAAAGAGCGTGGGAACATAAAGAGGAACCGCCGCATAGGCGAGCGCGTGCAGGTAAAATGGGAAAGGCACCAGCAGCAACAACGCAGCCGAACGGCGCGGGCGCGCGCGGCGGTCCGCTGCCCAGGCTACCAGACCCAGCGCCATGAGCACCAGCGGCCAGACTCCGATTACCAGCTCCAGGTCGGTCAGGTAGTAGCGGGCCGCAGCCCACAGGCTGCCGTCGGTCGGATAGCGGAAAGCCGTGGTGGCAAGTTGATGCGCGTATTGGTCCACGGTGGATCCACGTCCGTTGTAGAACTCCCAGGCGTTGCCGTAACGGTATGCATTGTGCAGCAGCCACAAGACCGGGCCTGCCCCCGCGATTGCGGAAAAGATGAGAGCGTGGCGGAGACGAACCTGCCAGTATTCTCTCCGCGCGAGCAGCACGAAAAGGGCGGCAAAGGGTAGCAGAAACCAGCCGTCGTAACGCGTGAGCGTGCCGAAAAACGCCGCGAAACCCGCGGCCAGGAGCGCACCAATGTGCCCACCCACCTGGAAGCGAAAGAGGCTGTAAGCCACCAGCACGGCCCAGAGGAGAGCAACCGGCTCCGTCAGGGGCGTGCTGGCGAGGTACAGCATGTTGGGGCAAAGCAAGAAGCCCGCGAGCGTCAGCACAGCGGCGGCGCAGTTGCGATTCATTTCCCATGCCAGGCGAAAAAGGAGCCAGGCCGTCACGCCAAAGGCGGCCGTGGACACTAGGCCGCCCGCCAGTCCCGTTCGCCAGAGGAAATCATTAGTAGCCAGGGGCGAAGCCAGAAGGTGGCAGAGCGGCAGCCAGACAGTGCCAATTTCGCTATACCCGGGCGTCACGGAATCGAAGATGCGCCGGGCGCCTTCCATATGCGCCATGGCGTCGCCGTAGAGATTGTTGAGGCCGCGGGAGTAGAAGAGGTAAAGGCTGCTGGAAGCTACTGTGAGAATGGTCAGCCAGACGGCTATACGCGCGGGGAGCGACAGTTCTGGCGCCGGGCCAGCAGACTCCGAGGCGGACAAAAACCGGTCAGACATCAAAGTGGGTCAGCGTTTTGAATTCCCGGAAGCGGGCTTCAATTCCCTGCGGCGTCAACCGGAGTAAGCGGCCGAGGCCAAACTCCTCCACTGCAAAGCTGGCCAAGACCGAACCGTAGACCACCGCGCGCCGCAAGTTGGGTTCGGAGAGGTCGCCCGTGCGGGCCAGGTGCCCCATGAAACCTCCGGCGAACGTGTCGCCGGCTCCGGTGGGATCCTGGACCTGATCGAGAGGATATCCGGGCGCGGAAAAGATCGAACCCGCGGTGAAAAGACTCACCCCGTGTTCGCCCCGCTTGACGACCACGCTGCGGGGGCCCATCTTCTGAATCGCCGCTGCGGCCTTCGTCAGGTTCCACTCACCCGAGAGCATTCGCGCTTCACCCTCATTCACCAGCAGCACGTCCACCGCAGCCAGGGTCTTCTTCAGGGCTGCGAGTTTTCCTCGGATCCAATAGTCCATGGTATCCAGGCCTACCAGCCGGGTGTGGGGAAGCTGCTCGCGGACGTGTAGCTGCAGGACGGGATCGATGTTGCCCAGGAATACGTACTCGCTGGCGAGGTAGGATGCCGGGATTTTCGGCGCGAACCGTTCAAACACGTTGAGCTGGGTGTCCAGCGTGCGGGCCTCGTTCATATCGCCCACGTACTCGCCGTGCCAGCGAAAAGTCTTCCCCGCGGCGCGCTCCAAGCCCGTTGTGTCAATCGCCCGGCTGCCAAACACGCGGAGATGTTCGTCGCTAAAGTCTTCGCCGACCACGGCCACCACGCGCACGGGAGTGAACCAGCTTGCCGCAACCGAGAAATAGGTTGCCGCGCCGCCCAGGATGCTATCGGCGTAGCCGTGCGGGGTGCGAACAGAGTCGAAGGCCACGGAACCGACCACCAGCAAAGACATTCTGCTTCCTCCCACGAGCGAAGATCACTCCGGGCAACTTCGGTCGAGACTTCAAGTATTACTTCAGGTATTTCCCTACCAACAACGCCAGCTTTCTTCTGAACGGCGGCGGGATCTTCTTGGGGTCGGTCAGAATCGCGTGGGCCAATGCCGACCCGCATTTGCAGCTTCGCTCTTTGGGCATTTGGCGGACGGCAGCGCGGATGATCTTCTGGGCATTCTGCGCATTCCGGGTCAGGTAATCAATGATCTGCTCCACCGTGACGGCATCGTGCTCGGGATGCCAGCAATCGTAGTCGGTCACCATCGCCAGGGTGGCGTAACAGATTTCCGCCTCGCGGGCCAGCTTGGCCTCCTGGAGGTTGGTCATGCCCACGACGTCCATCCCCCAGGCGCGGTAGGTGGCCGACTCCGCCTTGGTGGAGAAGGCCGGGCCCTGCATGCAGATATACGTGCCGCCTTGATGGCAGTTCACGCCGCTCGCGGCGCAGGCTTGGCTCAGGACGTCCACCAGCACGGGGCAAACAGGGTCGGCAAAGCTGATGTGCGCTACGATACCGCCCCCGAAAAACGTCGAGGGGCGATTGCCAGTGCGATCGAAAAACTGTGCGGGCAATACCATGTCCAGCGGCTTCAGCTCCTCGCGCAGCGAGCCCACGGCACTCACCGAAATGATGCGCGTGACACCCAGCTTCTTCAGCGCGTATAGATTGGCGCGGAAGTTGATTTCGGAAGGCATCAACACGTGCCCGCGTCCGTGCCGGGAGAGGAAGGCGACCTCGCGCCCTTCCAGCTCGCCCAGAAGGAAGGCGTCGGATGGCTGGCCAAAGGGCGTGGTGACGCGCACCTGGCGCAGGCGTTGGATGCCGGGCATGTTATAGAGCCCGCTTCCGCCGATGATGCCAATCTCTGCTTTAGGCATAGTGAATGGTCCTTTGTTGGTGATTAGCTGTCATTTGTCCGCTGGGCTGCGAGCCGCGGACCGGTGACGGCCACATCCTCATCATGGTGAATCGACTGGCCGGGCCACGATTTTGCCGTTCTCTTCGCCCAGCCTGGCCCAAGCCACATCCGGGTCGTGCGGAAAAACAACCAGGGTCTCTTGTTCCGCCAGTTGCGGCAGCAAGCGTTCCTTGTTGGCCAATGTTTCCAGCGGGTAGAGATCAAAGCTCGTGATCCACGGGTAAGGCAAGTGGGCGCGAGTAGGAACAAGATCGGAGAGGAAACAGGCTTGCGCCTCCCGCGACTCAATCCACACGCACTGTAGGTCCCGGGTATGTCCGGAGGCAACCTCAACGCGGATTCCCGGAACGATTTCCTGATTCCCCTCCAAGAGTTCGGTCTGTAGCTCCGCGGGGCGAAAGAACTCCGGGACGTAGCTGGCCTGATCGCGCACCGTGGGATGAAGCGCGTGCTCCCACTCGCCGGCCTGGATGAAATAGCGGGCGTGCGGGAACGTAGGGATTATCCTGCCGCCCTCGCGCCGCGTGTTCCAGCCGCAATGGTCGAAGTGCAGGTGGGTGTTGATGACGATATCGATGTCCTCCGGCCGCAGGCCCAGGCGCTGCAAATCGGCCAGCAACGTGGTGGACTTCTCGATGCCGTAAATCTCGGCATACTTGGCGTCGAACTTGTCCCCGATGCCGGTTTCGATCAGGACGAAGTGCTTGCTGGTTTCAACCAGCAGGCATCTCAATGCCAGCCGCACCCGGTTGTGGGAGTCGGCGGGGAATTTCTTCTCCCAGAGCGGCTTCGGCACCACGCTGAACATTTGCCCGCCGTCCAGCGCAAAGGCACCGTCGGAAAGCATCCGGAGTTCAAAATCCCCCAGCTTCATTTCTCTTCCACCAATTCGATCAGGACTTCCGCCGTGCTCGCAGGATGCAGGAACGCGATGCGCTTCCTTCCTGCCCCTACCCGTGGCTCCCGGCCGATAAGGCGAAATCCCGCTCGTTCGAGCTCCGCCAGTGCCTCGGCAACATTCGATACCGCCAGCGCCACGTGGTGGATTCCCTGGCCCCGCTTGCCGAGGAAGCGGGCAATCGGCGAGTCGGGCGAGGTGGCCTCCAGCAGCTCGATACGACTCTCGCCCAGCGCGAAGACCACCACGCGTACCTTCTGCTCCTCGATGGTCTCTTCTGCCGCTGGCGCGCATCCCAGCAACTTCTCAAACAGCGGAACTGCCGCCCGCAGCGACTCCACCGCAATACCGATGTGGTGAATCTTCATGGCGTTTTCTTCGATGCTCTGTGTTGGCCGCGGCGAAATTCCCCGACGAGTTCTTCGACCACCGAATGGGGATCACGCCGGCGTGCCATGACCTCCTCGACCCGAGCCTCAATGGCGCCTTCGTGCAGTCCCTTCACCGCGCTCTCCAGCAAGCTCTGGCGAAGCAATTCTAGCAGCCGCGCCCGCCACTGCTCACGCTGCCGCCCCAGTCGCCGGGCATCCTGTTCGCTGAAAGCACGAAACTGCTCCAGAGCCTCGCGCAGAGCCCCGACACCTTCGCCCGTGGTGGCCACCGTCTTGACGACCGGGGGCCGCCAACTATCCGGGCGAGCCGCCAGGGAGAGCAGCGCCGCGACCTCCTGTTCCACCCGCTCGGCGCCGGGCCGGTCCGCTTTGTTGATGACGTAAAGGTCTGCGATCTCCATCACCCCGGCCTTGAACGTCTGCACATCGTCGCCCATACCGGGAACCAGCAACAAGGCCGTCACGTCCGCGTGGCGCGCGATTTCCACTTCGTCCTGTCCCACTCCTACCGTTTCGATGAGCACCACCTGGCAGCCCGCCGCATCCAGGATGGTGACGACATCCTGCGCCGTCGCCGTCAAGCCGCCCAGATGCCCGCGCGTGGCCATACTGCGGATGTAAACGCCCGCGTCGGTGGAAAGCGTCTGCATCCGGATGCGATCGCCCAGGATGGCGCCGCCGGAAAAGGGGCTGGTGGGATCCACGGCGATGATGCCCACCCGCAGACCAGCGCGGCGGTATTCACCCGCCAGCTTCTCCACGAGCGTGCTCTTCCCTGCCCCCGGCGACCCTGTGACCCCAATCACATAGGCCCCGCCCGACTTTGGGAACAGCAGCTTCAGCAGTTGGATTCCGGCGGCTTCGCCACTTTCCACGGCCGAGATGGCGCGCGCGATAGCCCGCCCGTCTCCGGCGAAAATCTTCTCCGCCCAGGCTGACAATGAATCGGACATCAGGAAAGGTTACGAGTCAGCGAACGACCATGAATGCCGGAGCGACTCTCACGGGGATCCCTTTCTTTTCTCCGGTCGGCCCGCCGCATTTCCGTTGACTCGGGACCCTGTCGCCGCCCGGATAGGCCGAAAACGTAAGCTATAACACATCGCTACACCCGTCAAGGAATGCGCAGCCGCGTCACGTTGGAATCTGCCGCGAGGCCGGCTGTGTTAACATCCAGGCTACTGAGCATGAGTGGGCGAAAGCGACTCCGCGCTGCCGAGCTCGTCGGCGCAATCATCTGGGCGGGAATTATGCCCCCGGCGCTCTCACCTGCCCGCGAGAAGGAGCCGCCCTCGGCCGAGGTGAGGGTCTGCACCGGCCGCGAAGGCTGCACCGTGGACGTGGATTCCGTATCTGTGGGGAAGACGTCAGCCACGGGGACTTTCGTTATCTCTGCGCTCGAGCCCGGTGACCACTACGTTCACATCCGCTGTCCGAACGAACACGGGAAAGCGTACTTCATCTCGCCACGCGCGGGAGAGAACTTGGAGGTCCGCCACGAGGTGGAAGGGCCAGCAGCGCCAGAGTCCGCCACCACAGGGCTGGAACCTGCCGAGGTCAAAGTCCGACTGCGCTGGCACATTCAGGAGGCAGTCCAACTCCGCGCCCGGGGACGCATCGAGGAAGCAATCCAGCACCTTCGGGATGCCTACCGGCTGGACCCCGAGAATTCCGACCTCCACCGCGAGATGGGAATCACTTTCCTTTCGGCCAAAGAGTGGAAACGCGCGCGAGTGGAGATGCTCGAAGCTGTCCGGTATGACCCGACGGACGCCGACGCCCACAACGGCCTGGGCTATGCGGTCGAAAAACTCGGCGACTTGGAAGGCGCCCTCCGGGAGTATCGCACTGCTACCCGCTTGGAACCTGACGACCCGATCTACCGCCGGCACTATTTCGATGCTCTGGGCAAGCTCGCGGCCAAACAAGCCACCAAGAAAAAGTGAGTGGGGACTGGCGTGCGGTGTGAACCCGGCCCCTGCCACGGGAGTCACGATCACCCATTCAGTTCAGGTACATGTTGTTTTGTGCGGTTCGCCCAATACCTGGCGGAGGGCGTGGAGCGCGCGCTCGCAGCCGGCGCGGTCCACATCGAGATGGGTCACCATGCGCATGGTTTCTGCCGTCACGCCGTTCGCCAGCACACCCTGAGCGGCCAAGCGCTTTGAAATCTCAAATGAGGTAAGGCCGGCCCCGGATACATCCAGAAACAGAATGTTGGTGACGACCTTGGCAGGGTCAATCTTAATTCCCGCAATCTCTGCGAGTCCCTGGGCGAGAAACCGGGCGTTTGCGTGATCGATGTGGAGCCGCTTGGGACCTTCCTCGAGCGCGATGAGGCCTGCGGCAGCGAGCACGCCTGCCTGGCGCATCCCACCCCCGAGCATTTTCCGCACCAGGCGTGCCTCCTCAAAGAATTCCTTGCTCCCCACGAGCATCGAGCCCACCGGGGCGCCCAGACCCTTCGAGAGGCAGAACATCACGGAATCGAACTTGCGCGTCAGTTCCACAACCGAACGCCCTGAAGCCACGCTGGCGTTGAAAATGCGCGCGCCGTCCAAGTGCACGGGCAAGCCTGCCGCATGCGCGTGGTGGCAGATGTCGTCCGAGGTTTCCGGAGGATAAACCGACCCACCCGCCAGGTTTGCAGTGTTTTCCAGCGAAATAAGCCCGGTGCGTGCCCGGTGGTCACTGCGGCCGCGCACGTAAGGCGCAATCAGGTCCCACGTCAGGATGCCGTCTTCAGCCCAGATGGGCCGCGCCAGGCAGCCCGAGAAGGCCGCGGTCATGGCCATCTCGAAGTTGAAAATATGGGCGCGTTGCTCGCAAATCACTTCCTGGCCATGCCGCGTGTGGACCTTGATGGCGGCCTGGTTGCCCATCGTTCCCGAGGGCACGAAGAGCGCCGCCGCGCGCTGGAAGATTTCAGCCGCGCGCTCCTGGAGGTGATTGACTGTGGGATCCTCGCGGTACACATCGTCTCCGACTTCCGCCTCGTACATGGCGCGTCGCATGGCGGGTGTCGGCTTCGTCACGGTGTCACTACGCAAATCGACGATAGATTGATTCATGGATTTTAATCTGCTCCGGTTTGAGCCTCCCTTGTCCGTTGTCAGTCGTCCGTTGTCCGTGGTAGAAGGTCCGGGCTGGTTGTTCACAATTGACAACTGACCACCGACAACTGACGACTATACTGCCACAAATTCCTGAAAGATCTCGTTGGAGATCAGATAGGCCTGTTCGGTCAGGCGGATGGTGTTCCCTCGCCGCTCGAGCCAGCCTCTTTGAGCCAAAGCGGAGATAGTTGGCTCCCAGCGCGCGACTCTGTCGGCTCCCCACCGGCGGCTCGCCATCGCCAGATCAATCCCCTCGCGCAGCCGCAGGCCAACAAAGAAGAATTCCTCCAGTTGTTCTTGGGGCGAAAGCCTGCACACTTCAGCAATAGGCGAGTCGCCGCGCGCGAGCTTCTGCACATAGACTTCGGGCGCCGTCTCATTGGCCCAGCGGTGCTCGCCGTCAAAGGAGTGCGCTCCGGCACCCAAGCCGAGTAGGGTTCGAGCCTCCAATACTTCTGATTGTGCCGGGATTCATACCCGGGCAACGCGAAGTTGGAAATCTCGTACTGGATGTACCCTTGGCCGCGCAGGAACTCGCGCGCCGCTTCGTAGGCTTCCGCCGTGAATTTCTCGTTCGGGACCGCCGCGGCGTGAAACCGAGTTCCGTGACTCAGCACTTCCCTGCCCAGGCGGCTTTTCTCGTCTACCTCGAACAGGTAAACAGAGATGTGTTCCGGCCTGATCGTCGCGACGACGCGCAGGCTTTCTTCCCAGGAGGCCTTGGTCTGATGCGGCAATCCGGCGATCAGGTCCAGGTTGAGATTCGTGATACCTGCCCGGCGGGCCTGCCGCGCGAGTTCACAAGCGGCCGCGGCCGAATGGAGGCGGCCCACAGAGCGAAGTTCTGTGTCGTTGAACGACTGGGCGCCAATGCTCAGGTGATTCGCTCCTTGCGTGTGTGCCCACGCGAGGAAGTCCGCATCGGCGGAGCGGGGGTGACCTCGAGAGTGAATTCGCGCGATGGCGCGAGGCGGAATCGGCCGCGCACGGCGTTGAGAATACGCTCGAGTTGCTGCTCGCCGACGATGGGCGGCGTGCCGCCTCCCACGTACAGCGTATCGACAGGGAAGTCAAGCAGTTGCAGTCCAACCCCGCGCGGCGCGTATAGGCGCGGTAGTTGCTCGATCTCCTGCTCCACTGCGCGGCAATAGCTGCCGAACACGTCCGCGCGGGCGACCTGCGAGCTGAAATTGCAGTGGCTGCACTTGGACGCGCAAAAAGGAATTTGAACGTAGATGCCCAGATTTCCCATCAGGCTTCCCACGTGTCAGGTGGCGTAGGACCGTGACGAAAGCGCGAAGTGTAAAGTGTGAAGTCTGAAGAAAGACCTTCTAGAAGCTCGCCGTTTTCATACTTTACACTTTATGCTTTACCCTTTAGTCGGAGACGATCTTGACGCGCAATTCGCGGCGCCGGGGTCCGTCAAACTCACAGAAGAAGACGCCCTGCCAGCGGCCGAGGACCAGCCGCCCGTGCTCAATCAACAGGGACTTCGAGCAGCCGATGACCGCGGCTTTCAGGTGCGCGTCGCAGTTGCCGTCGTCGTGGCAGTAATCGCTGTCGAAGGGCGCCAGCTTTCTAAGGAAATGGTCCAAGTCCTTCTGCAAGCCCGGGTCGGCATTCTCATTAATGAGGACGGCCGCTGTGGTGTGGGGCACGAAAACGTGGCACGTACCGCTCTGCACACCTGATTCTGTGACGAGCCGCTGAATCAAACTTGTGACGTCTTTGAATTCGACCCGCGCCCGAGTTTCCACCTGCACCGCGTGCGCGCGAGCAGCGGTCTTTTCGGTTCCCGCGCGCTGGTTGCTATCCGACATCATGGCAATTCCCTTCCCGGGCCTAGGTTTCTTCCCGGAGCCCTGTAATGTCTTCAAATGCTCTAGGTTTAACTGCGCGACGTAATTATAGCAGACCCGCTCCCCAACTCCAGGCAGGCGCGCGACCGGACGATGAGGGTGTGGCGGGATGATGGCCGTTCCCGGCTAGTAGACGAGCACCTGATGGTCCGAGGAATGGGTTTGCACGTGTCCCAGGAGCCGCGGGAGCAACTCGTAGCCGGCACGCCCCAGGAAGTAGATGCCGCTCACCT
>Ga0315309_1001990_pt1 | contig 12085 bp, 9 predicted proteins | sample TDP4_MG_FD_203080 | JGI IMG/M metagenome (GOLD analysis project Ga0315309, IMG submission 203080) | Freshwater sediment microbial communities from Lake Towuti, South Sulawesi, Indonesia - TDP4 | ecosystem: Environmental > Aquatic > Freshwater > Lake > Sediment | place: Indonesia: South Sulawesi...
CTTTGGATTTGCAGAACTAAAAGAGAAAGCTTCAGAATGCTTATGCCTCGGATCGATTGAATCTAAATATCAGTGTCATGAAAGCTATGTTTCACTGGGCAAGAAGAAATGATGTTCTTGAGGTTATTCCAAATATTGATGCCATCTCAAAAGGCAGGGCCGTTCACAAGAAAATGTACACGTTCAACTCGCAGCAGATTAAGAAATTGCTGTCTGCTGCAGATATGAAGATGCAGGCCATGATATGGTTAGGTCTAAATTGCGCATTTGGATGTACAGACTGTGGTAAGTTAAAATGGAAAGACCTGGATCTTAAGAATGGCAGGGTCAGATTTCCGAGGAACAAGACAGGAACTCCAAGAGATCTTCCATTGTGGCCCGAGACAATAGAGGCGCTGAAGAAACTGCTGAGATCGGGGCCATTGGTATTTTATACCTCGCAGGGACAGCCCTGGGTCACGACTGTGGTCAAAATCGAGAGTAATGGAGAGCGAAAATATATTGCTGTAAATCGGATAACGCCGACCTTTTCGAGGCTAATGAAAAAAGCCAGAATACACGTGCCCAAGGGGACAGGTTTCTATGCTCTTCGCAGAACTTCTGCCACCACGACAGCGAGGTCGGGAGACCCCTTTGTAGTTCAAAGGCTTCTCGGACATGTTGATTTGACGATGGCAACAAGATATGTTCAGGATGTTTCTGAACAAACTGATAGAGTAATCGAGAATAGCAGAAAGCATTTCATTGGCAAAGAGGATGACCCTGTTTTACCCAAGGCGATCAGACACTATGTGGTGATTCGTTATAGTTCTTGTTTTAGGTTGAAAAATTATTATTCAGTCAAATCGAGTATTGATAAGCGCTACCCCATGTTCTTACCGATAGGAATATTCAAGGTCCAGAAGCATCGTGAATACGATTCCCATATTAATGATATATAGAAATGCCTTGAGAAGCCAACTAACTCCTCGTCAAAAAAAACATTAGGAGCTGCATTTTGTATTTAGAATTTATTTTATTAAATGATACACACAGTGACTTTTTTAGACGCCAACTCATATATAGCTTCCTATACTGCCAATATCTTGAGGTATTCATGTCATGGCCTTCCATCGAACATTTTATCAATAAAATGACGCTGGGTTGTATAGTAGCAATTCTATGAGAATGTTAAGTTCATAATTATTTTTCCGGTCTGACTTCGATGATTAGGCCAAAGCGACCGGATTGGTCCGGCAAATCCCCAATGACTTTTATTCGAATTCTTCTTTAATAGCGTCAAGCACCTCATCCGACATCTTATAGGAGTGTTGCTCATCCGGGAAAACGCCTGTCCGCACTTCTTCGGCATACTGTTTAAAGGTTTGCAGCATCAACTTGTTAAAATCCTGATAACGTTTCGCAAAACTGGGAGTAAATGCATCAAACATTCCCAGCACATCCGGTGTGACCAGCAATTGCCCCGAACAGCCCGGCCCGCCGCCAATACTCATGGTAGGTACGCGCAGCTTCTTTGTAATATACGCAGAGAGTTTTGCGGGAACAGCTTCAATAATAATCATAAATGCTCCGGCTTCCTGCAGAGCAAGAGCTTCCCGTACTACCTTCCGGGCCGTTTCCACGTCTTTGCCCTGGACCTTCATCCCGCCAAGAGCGCCTATAGCCTGAGGGTGCAGTCCAACGTGGCCGACCACAGCGATCCCCATCTCGACAATCGCATGGGTTTTTTCTATGTGGTTTGGTGTTGCTTCGAACTTAACGCCGTCGACCTTCGCTTCAGTCACAAACCGAGCGGCATTACGCATGGCATCTTCCACGCTGTACTGGAAGGATCCGAACGGCATATCTGCGATAACCATCGTTCGGGTGCATGCCCGTGCAACAGCGGCACAGTGCAGGACCATCATGTCCATTGTTGCTCCGAGGGTATTCGGATGTCCGTGCACCACCATTGCGCATGAATCGCCAACTAAAATCATGTCGATACCTGCGTCGTTAATCTGCTTGGCTGTGGGATAGTCATATGCCGTTAACATAGTGATGATTTCATTTTTGTCCTTCATTTCCTGAATGGTTCTAACCGTATGTTTTTTATCACTCATGATCTGCTCCTGCTAAAAATGTCACATTCATTTTAATTCGATATTTTATTTTTTATCACATTCACCTGGAAATTCCCATATACACATCACTTTTGAGAGCCTTTTTAAAGAGATAAGATATTGGCCTCAATAAATTTCCAGGTCTCGAGGTAATCGCCGCCGGAAATCAATGACTCGAACTTGTCCTTATCTATCGATAAGAGCTTCGTCCATATCTTATTCGTCATTCGGGTGTTGGCCTCAAACGTTCCCTTTATGTCCCACCGTGTGGGGGACGTGTCCGATGTCAAGTAGTCATTGTAATTATACTTTTGTAAATAATACAAAAATTCTACGTATTCAAGAAAATTGTGGGAAGCTACCATATAATCCCAGTCCCATTTGGCGTTGTTATCATTGATATGTATATAGTAGGAGTAACGGCTATTGGCAATCAAGGACACCACTTCGGCAGGGTTTTCACCACCATATTTGGAATGGCCGTAATCTATGGTGATACCCATCTGCTCGATACCGATGTCATTAAGCAGACAGAGTGCCTTTGCACCCGTATCAATGAAGCATCTGCCGCGGGTTTCGCTGGGCTTATATTCAACAAAAAGCGGAACCTCCATCAAATAACTTGCTGACTCTGAAAAGGTCTCCACGAGGTACTTCCACATCTGAGCATAGTCGCAATTAAAGTTGAACTCGTAGCCATCACCAAGGGGACAGCAGGTGACTTTGTTCGCTCCGACAGCCTTTGCAAAATCCTTAGCTTGCTTGATAAACGTCACTGCCTTTTTTCTTATAGCTGGCTCTACCGATGTTAAACCGCCATTTCTAAATTCTGGCTCAGCTTTGACGTTGACATTGACGGCAGCGTTTTCAAGCTGATATTTCTTTAGAAGCTTTAGAAGCTGCTCGGCATCGTTGACCTCATAAGGAAAAACGACCTCCACGCCGGTCATTCCCTCTATTTCGGAGACCATCTTTAGCCGCTCAGCGAGTGTCTTTTCTATATTATATTCATGAAAACGGTCCTTTGTTTTGCTCAAAAAACCTGTTATTACAGCGCATTTTACTGGATAGTCCATATTTACTCCCTATTGCGATGTTGTTAACGATTTAAGATATTGTAAGCCCGCTTGATACTCACTTCTAACTTCTTCAGCGTTACAAGCGATTTCAATATCCAGGCTTCCATTATACCCCGAGCTGAGCAAATTTTTCATAAATGGCTGCCATTCGATAGAGCCTTTTCCAGGGGCTAACGAAAGGTTCTCTGTACCAAAATTGTCACACAGATGAAGTCCAAAAATTCTATCCTTTAATCTCAACGGCAATAAAGGCGCAATCTCCCTGCAAGCCCAAGCATGTCCTGTATCCAGATTAATACCCAAATCTGACGAGCCAAGCTCACTACAGACTGTTAAAAAACCTTCAATTCCGCCAACTATTGAAAACGGCAGAATTTCAAGAGCGAGAACAAGGCCGGACTCCTTTATCAATTCCAGAAACTTATTTATTTTTTCTACAAGTCGTTTTTTTATCTCCATTGCCCAGTCTATGTCTATATGCTGAAGCTTATCCCATTGAATACTAAACTGCCCAACTGGAATTGTAAGAACTCTACAATTGTTAAAATGTTTAGTAATTTCAATAACTTTTTTCAGGTCTTCCAATCCTGAATCTGAACTAACTTCTTCAGGCGTTGAGAAGTATTCCATCATAAAATGCGCTATAAATTGAGTCGCTTGCAAACCAAGCTCTTTAGCTTTTTTGCTTATAGTCTTCGAGCCGAAATCGGCCCAGTCTGGCAATGCCTCCTTTATGAAGATTTCAGGCTGAAATCCTGTAAATCCTAATTCTTTAATGACCACCAGCGCCTTACAAAAATCCTTAACGGAAAATTGTTTCCCATAAAGGGACAAGACAAATGCAGGACTGACGCCAAACATAAATCTATGCTTTCTTAGTTTGCAAATAAATATTCAATAGTACTGCAGCCAAAGTTAATAAAAACAATAATGCAAATATTATAATAAATCGTATTCGAATTGCCCTACGGGATAAATTCTTAGCCGACGAGCGATGCGGGTCCATAAACAGCCAGGCTATAACAGCCAGCACGTTTAAGGCCCCTGCAAAGACAAAGAAGGAATTTGCCGTTCCGATTTCCGGGGCTAAGTAAGGTATTGTTATATTGTTGACAAAAAGCGGAAATATAATGGCACTGACCGCCGAGCCGATATTTCCCGCCATGTTCATTGAGCCTGATACCGCACCGGATTTATCGCCGCCTATATCCATACAAAACGACCAACTGGGACTTAGAGTCATATCCACGCCGAAGATGGCAATGCTGAAAAAAAGTACAAACAAATGCAGATTAAGAGCTTGCGTGGCAAGCATCAGGCCAATTGCCCCGAGCAGAAAGCCTATCATCGCCGGAATACGCCGAGAGCCTACATGATAACCTTTATTGTAAAGGTATGTCACCAGAGAGCCGCTTATCCAGTTAGCTATAGCTGCTACAAACATAGGCATCGCGGCATAAAATTCTGCTTTAGGTCCCCAGGTTTGTTTCAGATAAGAGGGCAGCCAGGTCAGGCAGACAAAGAACGTAATATTGCTGGCAAAATACTGAAACATATTCAGCGACATATTCAGCGAGGTAAATATCTCAGCCAGAGATACCTTCGTTGATACGATAAAGTCACTCTGTCGTCCCTGTTCGATATAATCCAATTCAGCATCATTTATCTTGGAATTATCTTTGGGATTATCACGGAACCACAAAAGCCAGATAGTCGCCCATACAATGCCGACTAAGCCGTTAGCGACAAAGGTAAGACGCCATCCGATTAGGCTAATTAGAACCGGCATGATAAAGTAAGATATAGCTGCACCGATTCGGCTTCCTGAGAAATTAATTCCCTGTGCGATGCCTCGTTCCTTGACCGGCAGCCAGCGATAGAAAGCACGTGTCGCCCCTGGAAACGCCCCGGCCTCACCGACGCCGAAAATAAACCGATATACCAACATCGACAGGGCGCTATACGCTGCACCCGTAAGCATCGTGAATGTGCTCCAAAATGATACGACTATCGTCAGCCCTTTTCTTGGACCAAAGCGGTCGGCAAACCAGCCTGATGGAACCTGAAACAGCGCGTAACCGACCGCGAAGACGCCGAAAATCCAGCCCATCATCTGGTCAGAAATGCCAAGGTCCCTAATAATGTCGCCCTTCGCTGAGGCAATACACACACGATCCATATAGGTATTGATGGTATGAAAGAAAAGGATGGCTATTAGAATGTAACGCTGGCGACTCATAATATTTCGTGGTATCTGCATAAAACGCACCCACAGAAAAAACTCATGCCAATTGCCTGTCGCTGAATCCCAGAGACTCCTTAATCTTATCCTTTATTGCTGAGCATGTTAACGATCTTAGTGAGAGCATCTGGGCCACCGACATTGCCGGGGAACACGATATACGGCAAGTTAGGAAATTGGCTGCGTCCATCAGTTCGCCAAACAGGCACACCGGGTAAAATTTGCCCCAGAACCCTTGCACGTTGTATCTGCAGGGCCTGGGTAGCAATATCGCTGGAGGTGATCCCACCCTTGGCGAGAATGTATCTCGGCCTAGTCTTTATGGCCTGAACGATCTCTACCAGACTGGTTGATATTTGCTGACCTATTAACAAATTCTTCTCGTTATCTTCTACGGTTATTAACTCGCGACTCGTGTATAGTACGACGTCTTTTGACCGCGATAGCGCATCATCAATATGCTCGATGGCCTTATTGATTTCTTCGATTCTGCTTGCTTCCGATAGGACGCGCTGTACGGATAATTCAATATGTTCTGCGGGGGCGTTGTCCATAAGGTGCTTCAATTGCGCTGATGATTTTGGCACATAAGAGCCTACAATGATTAATGCACCTGTCTGGCCAAAAGCCTTAAGTTCCTCCGGTAAAAGCAGCGGTCGAAGGAACATTCCGGCTCGGACGGGCACAAAGCAAGCCGCTGTGCGATAGATGAATTCTTTGCCCTGCTGCTGAGCAGCCAAAAGTCCCAGAGTCACAACCTCCAGGTCGCGGTATTCTGTGGCATTGACAACGCAGACATTTTCGAAATTACATCGCGAAAGAATAGCTGTAATTTTATCTGGTCCGCCTTTTCGGATATCATCCAGACTGAGAGATACGACCGAAGAGCAAGCAATCCTACCCTGTGTCTTTTCCTGAACCCAGTCTTTAAGATCAGAGTGTTTGTAGCCGAAAACAGCATCCTGGGCAAAGGGAGTTTCAGACGCAGGTATAAGGTAATCGCCTTCTAAAAGGTAATGGACATCACCTATAGTGAGCCGGCCGCCTTCTTTAAAAAATGGAATAATGACGTGAATTGCATTTTCTTTTCCAAGGGCCTGTGCAATAGCATCGACCTCAACGGGGTAATGACCTCGCAAGGTTGAGTCGCTTCTGCTGATGACAACAAATCTTCTGCCAGTTTCTTCTGAGACCTTTTGCAGATTGAAGCCGATCTGTCTGGTTAATTGTTCTGCCGGGGTGCTGGAAAGGCTTCTGGAATTTGTCAGAATATAAAAAAGTGGAGTAGCTCTTTCAAACTCCTTTCTAAGTGCATACACATCCCAGCCTGTCAAGATAGGGGTGTCGTAGACCGTTTGTGTCCCCGTTGGATCATCATCTAAAACAACTATTGACTCGTTTCGCTGAGTGACTTGCTCTCGAATGGCTGGCAAAAGGTCATCAGGCCAGATAGGAGGAAGTTCATTTAATGTCTTTTGTGCAGGCAGTTGCATCAAAACTCCTTTGACAGGCAGAGCAAATGCCTTGGCTAAGCCTCGATTGCAAAGGCTCGAACGGGTGAGCCATCACCTTGGGCGATTTTAAGGGGAAACGCCATAAAAGTCACTTTTTCTTTAGAGATTTTTTCCGGGTTTGCGAGGCCTTCTACAATGATGACACCACCAGCCAGAAGGGTTCTATGGATCGTGGTTAGTTCCTCGATATTGTGTACATCTGCTACGGAAGGCGGCTCAACGCCGAGCATCCGAATGTTTTTGTTCACACACCAGCGAGCTAATTCCAAACTGATGCGAGGCAAATCGTCCCGATATGTGGGACTGTGAATCCGTCGACTCCAACCGGTTCGAATCAACAGGCTGTCCCCAGATTGTATATTTTTCTCAACCGCGCCCAGGTTTTCAATAGAAATCAACGAACGAGGTTTCATGCCTGAAAGGTCAACGAGCCAAGCTGGGCCAATGCATTTAACAAGCGGAATTTGGTCTATCGTCTGGCTGCTAACATCAAAGTGTTTGGGAGCGTCCATATGTGTTCCACCATGCGAATACAAATGCAGCGTTGTGGCGTTCCACCCGTCCTTCTCAAAAAGGTGCGCGGTATCAATTTTTACTCCCCGCATTGGCTCTTGCAGAGGCAGTGTTAGATCGATGATCTGAGACATTCCTTATTCTTTAAGATGTTGCACAATACGTTCTGTTACTTCCGTAGTTTTCGTCGCTCCTGCCAGATCGACAGTCAATATTTTTTCCTGGGCGGTCATTTCGATGGCTTTAACGATAAGCTCTGCTGCTTCTTTCTGGCCTAAATGCTCCAGCATAATTGCACCAGACCAGATGGCGCCAATAGGATTGGCAATCCCTTGGCCAGCAATATCCGGAGCTGAGCCATGGATCGGCTCAAACATCGAGGGATATTTCCTCTCAGGGTTGATATTGCTGCTGGGACCGAGTCCCAGGCTGCCGGTAATGGCACCGCCCAGATCGCTCAGGATGTCACCGATGAAGTTTGTTGTCAGAATCACGTCAAAGCGTTCGGAACGAAGCACAAAATTGGCTGTGGCGTTGTCAACGTACATCTTCTCATATACCACGTCAGGATATGATTGTCTTACCTGTTCGATAACGCTATCCCAATAAGCTAATGAGTGAATCAATGTATTTGACTTGGTGACATTGGTTACTTTATTTCGGCGCTGTTGTGCCAGGCGAAAAGCATAATGAGCAATGCGTTCGATACCTTTGCGGGTAAATATGCTGGCATCCACAGCGAAACCATCTGGAGAATCCGGCTGAACAAATCCGCCCACCTGCACGAATTCACCCTCGGTGTTTTCCCGAATGACAACGAAATCAATGTCTTTACAAGTTTTATTTCGCAAGGGACTCTGGATGCCCGGCAACAAACGAGCTGGCCGGTAGTTGACATACTGGTCAAAACCTTTTCTGATTTTGAAGGTAAACATCTTAGCAGGCAGAGTGTCATCAACACCGGGCAATCCGACCGCACCGAAATAGATGGCGTCAAACTTGCTCAATATCTCAAGACCATCCGCAGGCATAAAATCATCGGTTTGCTTGTAGTAACCGGCCCCATAACCAAATGTCTCAATAAGCAGCTTAAAATTAAAACGGTCAGCAGTTGCCTTGAGCACCTCGATGCCGGCGGGAATTATCTCATTACCAATACCATCACCTGCAACAACAGCAATGTTATATTTTTGCCTCACCATCACAAATTCTTAGTTCCTTGTCTCAAAACGAGCTACGTTCTATCAGCGCTACCCAGTCCTGTGATTTTTCTGCCGGTGCAAAACCGATAGATGGTTGACCAGGACCTCTAATTGAAGCAACCGAACCGAATAGCAGCTTGCCACCCGTGCGAGGATTGTACCAGCGGACAGAATACGTTTCGCTAATGTCCGTCAGAGAGATTTTCGTCGTACCTCCGCTTTTAAGATAAACGACATAAATTTGGCCGGGCTTGCAAAAACAATAATCATCTTTGTTCGAGGTCAAACCGTCATTACCGCTCATCTCCCAGAATGGTATGTTGTTTTCCTCGAAGAACTCCAGGGCGAAGCGGGCCAGGTCCCACCAGTGGTCCCGGGTCCGGAAGTCCTGGCAGGTCAGGTCCGAGTGTGGGTGGTTGTAGCCGAAGTAGAATTCGCATCCGCCTCCCCCGGCCGTCAGGTGGCCCCACATCCCCTTGCGCACCGTATCGTGCCAGTAGTCCTCGGCGTCGGTGACCACGCCGTCGTTGGCGGGGTTCGTCTCGTCCCAGGCGACCACCCACGGCTTCCCGGCCGAGACGGAGCGTTCGAGGTAGTCCTTGGTCTTGCTGAAGACCAAGTCGGGCCCGGTCTGGAGGGAGAATCCCGTCAGCTTCGAGGCGCTCCCCAAGAGGTCGTAGTGGGGGTCACCATTGTGGATGACGATGTGGTGCTTATACGGGTCGTGTGTCCAGAAGTAGTCAGCCCAGGCCACTTTCTGGGCTGTCGTAGCGTCGTTGATCTCTTCGCCGAGATTCCAGTTTAGAGCCAGGTGGTGGCTAAAGCGCGCAATTAGCTCGCGGTAATAGAGCTTGCGCTCAACACCCAGATCGCCTTTGTCGAGCAGTAACTCATTCTCCGTTTCCTGGGTTTTGAAGTGCAGATACATGCCGAGCTTGTCGGCGTGCTCAAAAACGATTTCCCACTGTTCGAGCCGCGAGACATCCATCCGCAGTCGTTCGTCGTAGGTAAGGTATGGAAACACGTTCTGGTCGTCGCCAGCAACATTCATCGTTAAAAAAGAAAAGACGTTCATGCCTTCAGAGGCCAGATAGTTGATTGCACCGATGATGCCTTTGCCTTTGTCGTTTTTCCAGGTAGGATCTGCCGTTTTCCAATCCTTGATGTGGGGCTGCCAGGTTTTGATGAAGTTGTCTTTGTTGCCATCGGTCTTGAAATCGCCATCGAAATCGGCGTAAGCAAGTAAGTTCTCAGGCGCATCGGCGCCGCATTTGAGGAAATATTCGCCGGTTTCGGCAAAACGCAAGTGGTGCTTGCCGACATATTCGAGTCGTCCCTTGCCGCGGAAGTCACGGCCTTTTTTGTCGGTGGATTTTACGTCAAACGAGCCGGTTTCGCCGTCCATAAAACCGGCGTTGCTGCCTGCCGCAGTATCTTCACTAACCGCGACGTTTTTGCCTTTCCGGAAGGAAACCGAGTAGTTCCACATGCCTGTTTTGTCCGGTGCAAAGTGGACGCGCCATTTGTTGCCCTTGTCGGCTGAGGTATTGGCGGCATTGCCATCAGCGGCATAATACCCAGGGACAACATATACCTTTTCTCCATTGGAAAACGTAACGGTCAATTGGTAATCCGTAAACGGATTGGGCTCAGCCGTCTCGCTCGTCTCGGGTCCGTCGAAAGTCAACGTGACCCTGTGCCATTTCTTCAGTTCCCCGCTAATCTGTTCAGCCAACGCTGTCTGGCTTAAGATGACAGAAATCAACATAAGACACACCACACACTCTAACTTCTTCAAATGCTTGACCATACAAGAATCCTTACTTAAAATGTTAATAATATTTTGCAAGTCCGAGCGATTTTACACGATGAGGAGGCAATCTTGCAAGACAATTTGTTTCACCACTTTTAGCTTATTGCGATATACCTTATGTTAATCTAATAATAACAATAAAAGCATCATACAGCGAGTAGCAAATTCTCAAATGTTGGTCTTGTGGGCCACTCCATTTTATTGTCTTGTAAAACAAGCTCCAGCTATTCTTGAAGAGTAAGTGCCCACTCTTATAAACTCAAGCGTGGGCCCATTTGATCAACTTCATCCAGAACTTACTGGCTCGGCAGCCTTAGTTGCCCTAACCTCCAAACACAGCCTTGATCTCAGCCTGCGTCAGAACACCACTGTAAATTCGGATATCGTCCAGGAGACCTTTATAATGCTGAGCGACGCCAACTCCTGGTCGCCAGCCTATGAGAACCGTACCACCCGGCCCAGTCGTCATCCGCATGCGCTGCTGGGTGGTCTGCAAACTTCTCAAAATCAGCGGTGGTCGTACCCAGAATAAGCTCGCTCACATGATGCCCGTCAATCGCAATGGCTGACACTAAGGTTTTTGGATCAGTGGGATCCACATTAGCGTCCAGACTGGCGATTGAGCCAATCGTAATAACCGGTTGTAGAGCAATAACACCATATAGGTGTATGTCGTCAAAGTAAACCTTTCCCTTGCCACCAACCGCTCCGCTACGCTCAAAGCCAATAATCAGCTCAGTGACATTTCTAAGATTCACGCCGAACAATGTAAGCTCAATATTCCACGGCTGCCACGCTGTACGCCTTAAATTAGCTGCATCACCATTGTATATCACCTTAGAGCCGTTGAGCTTCACATACATCTTTTCAGTTACAGAATTGTTCGGATCGCCATAGAAATATAGCGTCAATGTCTTAATGCCGTACTTGGTCCAATCCTTGCCAACCTTTAGATTAGCAACATTTGCTGTGGCCTCCGAATAGCTGGCAGTAGTAGTGTTGTCGTAATTAAGCGGCATAGACTGCTTGCCGCTGTGTACGATCCTTCTCTCTGCAAAAGGAGGCTCGGCGTAACCTACCTGCGAGCCGTTTGCAGGCACATTCCAGCCATCTATCCACGTGTCGAATATCCGGTCAGGCTCAAAGTCGTTGTAGTCCTCAAAATCTTCGATGACAAAATATTGCTGTGTGCTGAAGTTCCAGACATTACCCTGCCAGGTGGTAGGAGTCTGGGCTTCATTGACCTCATCGACACGCCAGTAATAAGTCTTGCCTAAATTAAGTGATAAGGGACCATAACTTGCCTGACTAACAGTAGTAACAGGAGCAGTTCCGTCTATCACAGCCTGATTGCTGTCACTAAGGTACACATTGTGCTTAGCTGCCTCTCTTCCTGCTCGCCAGCTAACAGTTACATTATCCACACCTACATTTATTGCCTCGGAAGCTGGGTTAGGCTCTCTTGCAACGACAGGTATGTAGAAAAATCGTACCTCACTGAGACCATATTGGGGAAGGACGCCTCCCCAGTTGCTCTTAGCGGTAATCTTGACATACTTTGCTACTATGCTGCTAAAATCAACCGTAGTATTATGGGCATAACCAGCAGTACCAGGGGCA
>Ga0315309_1001991_pt1 | contig 12080 bp, 8 predicted proteins | sample TDP4_MG_FD_203080 | JGI IMG/M metagenome (GOLD analysis project Ga0315309, IMG submission 203080) | Freshwater sediment microbial communities from Lake Towuti, South Sulawesi, Indonesia - TDP4 | ecosystem: Environmental > Aquatic > Freshwater > Lake > Sediment | place: Indonesia: South Sulawesi...
CCGCTGTGTTGGGCTACGGCCTGCGCCGTAAAATCGGGGTGGCGGCCGTCTACTCCATGCGGCCCGGCATTTTCATTCTCGATGAGCCCACCACTGGCCTGGACTGGCGGAGCACCATAGAGTTGATGGAGCTGATCGGGGAGATGCACCGCCATGGCCACACCATCCTATTGGTCACCCACGACATGAAGCTGGTTACCGGGTTCTCGCAGAAGAGCCTGGTCCTCCGGGAGGGCAAGGTCCTGGTCTACGACGATACAAGGACCGTTTTCAAGCACTCAGAGGTTCTCAGGGACACGCAGATCGAGCCGCCCCAGATCACCGCATTGGCCAAACGGATGGCCCCCTACGGGATGCCAGACGACGTCCTGAGCGTGGAGGAGTTCTACGCTGCATATTGTGGGTTGGTGGTTAGGGGCTAGGTGAACGATGAGCTTTAGTTTTGACCTCTATGTGCAGCGCCGATCGTGGTTGCATGCCGTGGACCCGCGGGTCAAGTTGGCCTTTGTCTTTCTGGGCACCATCCTTATGCTGACCTTCAAAAACCTGTTCATCATGCTCCTCTCCCTGGTGATCACCCACCTGATCATCTTCTCTGCGGGTGTGCCTGGCCACAAAGTCAAGTGGGTCTGGAAGACGATGCTGCCCATCAATATCCTGATCCCGACCTTGTGGGTGGTCTTTTATCCAGAGGGGCCGACTGTTCTGTTCCAATTTTGGTTTTTGAAAGTCACTGCCCTCAGCGTCCTACGGGGGGTATCCCTGGCCCTCCGTCTGGATGCCATCGCTTTCATCTGTTTCACCTGGCTGTTCACCACCGATCAGGCTTCTCTGGTGCGTAGTCTGGTCAAACTGGGCCTGCCCTTCGAGTGGGGACTGGTGCTGGCCATCGGCCTCCGTTACATCCCGACCTTTTACGGACTGTACACCGTAGTCTCTGAGGCCCAGCAGGCCCGCGCCCTCGATCTCAGCAAGGGTAACTTTTTCACCAGGGTCAGGTCCTATCTGCCGATTCTGGTGGCCATGATCATTAGTGCCCTGCGGACCAGCGAGCAGTTGGCCAGGGCCATGGAGTCGCGCGCCCTGGGCTTGCCAGGGGTAAAACGCACCTGCCGGCGCGACATCCGCTTTCGGCCCGCCGACTATGTCTACACAGCCTTTCTCATCGCCGTATTCTCCGCCCTCCTCACCCTCCGCTTCCAGTTTGGCTTTGGAATCCATCCCCTGTACCTTTTCTGAAAACGTGCCCCCAACATGTTTAAGTTTGCATTATCGGCTGGGGATACAGATCGAGTCTCAAATTTGTAATTAGCCTCGTTCATCTGTGTTAAATGCCAAGGCCGGGGTCAAGAGACCCCGGCCCTCGTGTAAGGAGGAGAGTTTTTAGACGGCACGGGCCCCCGCTGACCTGCGCCGGTGGCCAGTAGCCCGAGTGCTCTGGCCGGCAGCGCCAGGATGCGCCCTGATCCGGGGAAAACCGTGCCTGAACGTGCAAACCCAGTATACTACATACGCGACGGCTTTGCTGGACGACCAGCCTACGGCTGCCCAACGGTTGCCTTGTGCTCTCGGGACGCAACCAGTCCAGTAGGGAAGGGGAGCTTTGAAAATTTTAATATTAAAATCTTCGCTTCACCCTCGACAGGCGGTTTGTCTTTGTGGTATAATAATAGAGGAAGGCCCTACCTGGCCGGGAGTGCTCGGGGTGGGTGTGTCCCGGCGGCAGGTGGGCCGACCGATGAGGGGGCCTTGCTTTTAGCAAGGCTCTCTTTGTTTAGTCTTCATCAATTGGAACCCGAACCCTCACAACGTGGCCAGTTTCCCCATCGGGATACCTATGCCTATATCCTCCAGCTTGTCAGACCTGCTTCTTTCTAGAAGAGCCTGAATATGCCCAGCCTCCCAGGCTTTCAGGAAGGCTGCTGCTACTTTCGGGTCGAACTGCGAACCGGCAGACCTTTCGATGATCTCTAAGGCTAGCTCTGGCCCCATCCTCTTGCGATATGGGCGATCGCTAATCATAGCCTCAAAAGCGTCAGCTACAGCCAGGATACGCCCCTCGATAGGGATATCTTCGCCAGCCAGGCCGTAGGGATATCCTCGTCCATCGTAGCGCTCGTGGTGGTATAGGGCATAGGGTATGGCCGCTTCAAGGGAAGGGCCACCAGCAATCAGTAATCGTGCCCCGGCTTGTGGATGTCTTTTCACCTCATTGTATTCCTCTTTGGTGAGGGGGCCAGGCTTTTTCAGGATGGTATCACTGATCACGATTTTGCCCAGATCGTGTAGAAGCGCGCCTATCTCGATGGTGGACATCCTCTCTTCTTCCCAACCTAAAGCCCAGCCTGTGGCCAGGGCCAGGTGGGCCACTTGTCTGGGGTGTCCGTAGATGGACGGATCATGAGCCTCAATAGCACTGACCAGCACGGCGATAGCGTCCCAGCGGACGCTTCGTGGATGGATTAAGCTTGCTCGCTCGACAGTGTACTCTTCTCCGCGCTGAAAATCTTCCCTGGCTGGGCAGTGATGTATGCTGCCAGTAGAGCCACCCAGGAGAATCGGTCCTTTCTCCCCTTCCCACACGAGGTAGTCTGGCTCTCTCCCCACTCTCCTCATCCTTCCTATTCTTTTTGGTTTGGTGCTATTTCTTCCGACCCGGTTTCAGCACTTGCGTTCGATATCACGCACCGGGCTGTAAGCCAGCATCTCTGACCACTGTTGCGGTACAGGCCATCTCCGATAAAGGCGATGGGTTAAGATGCTTCGATCCACAGATGCCTGGTTTAATGAGAGACGAAGGGCACTCAGATTGGGGATGAGTGCGATCTTCTGGCTCAACTGAGTTCGTGCCACACAGACGTGGTTGATCCCTTCGGGGCCGCTCTCCCAGGTGATATCCGCGGGTTTAAACCCGCAGTAAGCAAGGATACTGGTAAACTCTCGGGGTCTGTAGTAGTTGGCCTTGTAACCCACGTATTTGCCTGAAAGGGCGAAGGCCTGTGGTGTGAAACAGTCGGTGAAGAGCACTCCACCAGGAGCCAGCAGATGCCTGTGAATGAGTTTCAGATGATTCACCAGATGGGGCTTGGGGATCCAGCAGGAAAGTCCCACAAACATCACCACATCGTACGGCCCTGATTGCTTGAACCGTTCCCTCATCTCTGCCGAGGTAAGGTCCCCCCGCACGAACTCAAAGCCTGTCCTGAGCCCCGTCGAAGGGCCGATGCCGGCCTTTTGAACCGCCTGGATCAGTTCCCTTTCAATGCGGCCATCGGGGTCAAGATCTGAGGCGAGGATGTGAATCGGCCTGACCCTTTCCCGACCTGACCTGGCGATTCGTTCCAGGGGTTGAAGGAGGTCAAAGGCGTATCCGCTGGGGGCAGTCATGACCTTGATGGTGTCCCCTATCGGGAGTTTTTCCAGGCGGTGCCAGAATTCCCTTTCCACCGCTCGTTTCAGAATCCGTAGTCGGTGGTATACTGCCCTATGGAGTGGATAGTCCAGGAAGATTCGGTCTAATAGACCGTATCTCTGGCTGTCCTGGAGGTAGATGGCCTTCATGATCCCTGCCGAATATCCTTCTCTAAAAAAGAGCTGTCCAAGTTGCGATAAGGGGAAAGTCAGTTCGTGAGCGCTGCCCTGGTGCAGATTGGGCAGGGTGTAACGTATTAGATACTGGTAGGTTAGCGCCTTCTTTACCACTACGGACACGTTTGACAGTTCTTCGCTGGTGGTTCCCAATCGTCCCCGCTCCTCCCCCCCACGCGTGAGGGGGAGGAAGAGGGGGTGGCGGAGCGGTAACCTGCGGACAAAATCGAGGACTTGCCGCAGGGTCTGCCCCATTGAAAGCCCTGTGACGTCAATGACGGCCGTATTTCTTTCACCCTGTCGGCGACGGAAAAACTCCACCACGCGTCGGTATATAGTTTGAGCCTGGGTCAGGTCGTGTATGTTTTCATGGCGATCGAGCTTCTTGCCGCGAGCCATCAGGCGAGCCAAAGCTATTTCCGGGGCGATGTCCAGGAAGACAAGGGCATCTGGGAGTGTCATGAGGCCAAGGTTCAGCCGCTCATCGAACCAGCGCAGCCAGCGCATCAATTTCAAGCAGGGTATAGGCCGGACCATTTTCGGGGGTAGCGGCTTGCCTTCCATAACATGGTCATAAAGGGCTTCGATAGAGGCTTTGAAGGTGGATGGGTCGGCTTTCGAATCCATATAGTTGATAGCCCGCCCTGCCGATGAGAGAAGCAGGTTCCCATCGCAGAAAATCACATCGGGTCGGTAGTTGGTATCTATCTGTCTTGCAGTCCGTTCCTGCATAGCAAGTTGGGCCAGCTTCAATGGTGGGTAGAGCCTCCGGTAATCTATGGCTGCCTTGGCCCCTTTCCGGAACAATCGGTCCAGGCGGGCGGCAAGTATCTCCCCGTCGGGAGCAAAACCTGGTAGGAATAGGTCTTCCTCCGGAGTCTTGCACCGGAAGTCGTCGCCTACGGCTACAGCAGTCACGCCCAATTCGGCTGCCACAAGGTCAGCAAGGGCCGGTGTCACCGTACTCTTTCCACTGCCGTCAATTCCAATGATGCTGACATAAAGGCTCATATTACGAACCTCACCGGATCAGCTACTTCGAACCTGATCCGGGCTGGCGCCGTGAAGGTGTCTTCATCCAGGGCAAGGGTTGTCGAGCTGCTCTCTGGAAACAGGATCTCTATCGGCCTTTCAGGGGTGATCTCGTACTTGCGGACTCGATGGTTCAGATTCCGCCAATTCAATAGGGTCCAGATAGTTTGCCCACGTCCTTCGTGCGGGATAAGGCAGAGCACCAGGCGCGATTCGCTGATATCACATCCTCCCTGGATAGGAAGTTGTGGAAAGTCGAAGTTGAGGAGCATCCCGGCCAGTAATCGAAATCGCTCGCTTCGATCGGCGTATCTTACTTCGACCAGCTCAGCTTGCTTGGGTTGGACAATACACCTCATGGCCCGTATCATGCTAAAGACGACGTATTGCCAGGTGTTTATCGCTTCCAGGGGCACTAGCCAGGATGCCCATTGCATCAGCCTGGGATGCTTATCCTTCCAGCGTTTGATGTCGTCTGGGACACGTGCGAATTGCCCCAACCCCCCCATAGTAAGCCCGTATTCTTGCTTCGCTTCGCCACTGGGATAATAGAAGGTGCAACGGTACACACAGCAAGGGCAGGTCCGTCCAGCGAAGAGGTCGTCAGCAATGCGGCGCATTCCTTCCAGTGGCTCGTGGGGCAGGCCGAAATATTTGGGAACCAGGTTGCCTGAACCCAACCGCAAAGAACTTATCTGTACATCACTCAGGCGAATTGTCCCCTTTTCGACTTCTTCCAGCAGGCCCTGGACCAGCGCCCGGTTTGTCCCTCCTCCACCTCCAGATAGCAGGAAACACGGTCCCCGAGGCGAGGCCAAGAAGTTCTGGATAAGGCGCAAGACCTCCTCATGTCCCTCCGTAACCTCGAAGACCCTGTTGGCGATCGGATCAAAGCAGTCGTGGAATGCGCTTTGCAAACGTTCAATGTCCTCGGTCGTGCGGCCTTTTCCGGAGGGTCTGTTCACTACAATGAGAGCTGACTCGATCCTTGATGTTGTTCGAGTGTGCATTGCTCCTCTTATCTTCCTTTATCCACCACTGTTGCGGTACAGGCTGCCAGCGGTGGCTTAAAGCCGCATCGTGTCGGTAACGTGCTATCTGGGCCGCGCGCTCCTCGGGCGTCCAGCCCAACTCGGCGGCCATCAGGTCGGCGACGGACTCGGCAGCGTCCTGACCCTGGTCGGCGGCCAGGGTCAGGACGTGGGTGCGGCGCTCCAGGACATCCCCCAGGGTGAGGGCCATCTCGTGACGGACGGCGTGGACTGCTTGCGCTTTGATGACTGGCAGGTCGGGAGTGATCCGCTCGGCCAGGGTCGGTTCCTCCTCCAACAGCTTGAGCACACGGGTCACCTCGGTGCCATAAGTGGCCACCAGACGTCCGGCTACTTCATCTTGCAATCCGGTTCCGTTGACGATCGCAACCCTCTGCTGCGCCTGGTAGTTGGCCCAATCGCCTGCATCGCCACCGGGGAGGGGCGCCTGGGTCTCGTTCTTGAAACCGGACGGACGAATCCGGTGCTCCTGAGCCAGGATGTGGGCCACCTCGTTCACCGCCTTCCGCGCCATCGTGCAGTAGGTGGTGAGCTTGCCGCCAGCGATAGCTATCAGGCCTGGCATCACTTCACGGATGCGATGCTGCCGCGAATTTTGGTAACTGGAGATCCCATCTTCTCTGATAAGGGGGCGCAGGCTGGCGTAGGTGCTCACCACATCGTCTTCACTCAGGCGGGCCGAAGGCAAAGCCCGCTGGGCGGCTTCCAGGATGTAGGCCACGTCCTCCGACGTAGCGAACACTTTATCCGGGTCCCCCTCGTGGTCGGTGTCAGTGGTGCCGATGATGGTGTGGGTTTCCCACGGGATGAGGAACATAAAACGCCCGTCGCGAGGGGAGTTGAACGTGATGGCGGCCTGGGTGGGCGCCCGCTGCCGGGGAACAACGATGTGGACCCCTTTAGTCGGGCGCAGCCACCGCTGAAACGGTATCCCTATCAGTCCCAGTAGCACATCGGTCCAGGGCCCCACGGCGCTGACGACGACGTGGGCCTGGACTTCTACCCCCGCGCCTCCCCGTTGGTCGTACACATGAGCACCGACTATCCGGCCTCTGGTCTGTAGCAGCCCCATCACCTCGGTGTAGTTGGTGATGACTGCTCCGGCCTGGTGAGCATCCAGAAGGGTGGCCAGAGTCAGCCGGGCGTCGTCAGCGCCGCAGTCATAGTAGTGGGCGGCCCCCACCAGTCCTTGGGGGTTGAGGAGAGGCTCCCTGGCCAGAACCTGGGGCGCTCGCCACATCTGGTGGCTCTGGGTGTTGCGGAAGGCGGCCAGTGCATCGTAGAGCCACATAGCGGTCCGAATCTGCCACAGAGGACGGGGGCTATCCCGATAGATGGGCAGGACAAAGGGCAGCGGCCAGACCAGGTGAGGGGCGAGGTGTAGCAGCGTGCGTCGTTGCTGGCAGGCCCTGAAGACCAGCCCCAGATCCAATGCCGCCAGGTAGCGGAGGCCACCGTGCACCAGCTTGGACGATTTACCGCTGGTGCCACCAGCAAAGTCCCCCTTCTCTACCAGGGCTACCTTGTAACCGCGCCGGGCGGCGTGGCGGGCGATGCCCGCTCCAGTGATGCCGCCACCGATGACCAAGATGTCGAAGGTTTCCTGGCCTAACCGTATCAAGTTGTGATGTCGCGTTTCGGCTGAGAAGTCTGCAGTTTCTTTTTGCATTTCTGGGCAGGCATCCACCACTGTTGCGGTGTAGACGGTACAGGCGGGATGCTCCAGGGCCGCCGCAGGGTTCTACTTGGCCACCGTAACCGTCCGCCGTCATGATATGGCCTATTCGAAGGGGTACACATTATGATGTGAATTAGCAAATCACTATTCGTATGATAACATGCTTTCCCCCCAAAGTCAATAGGAAGGCGGTACCATCCTGGCGAAATTTTAAGTTTGCAAATTATCATTTATGCGTGTATACTAAGATATGCAGCAAGGAAACCAGGTTAAGGAGAGGGCCATGTCTCAGTTCGTCCAATGGTTGAAGGCCGAGTGGGAGACTCTAGAGAGGCGGACGGGGGAGAAATACAGCGCCCGACGACTTTCTATCGAGGCCGGCTTGAGTCCTAACACCCTGTACCAGTTGCTGAAGCACCCAGAGGTCGAGCCCCGCCCGGAGACCTGCCGCAAGCTGGCAGCCTTTTTCGGCGTGGCGTCTCTCTTGGTTCTGCAACTGGCTGGTCATGTGCCTTCCAAAGAGGCTGCTGAGACCCTCTCGGAATTGGAAGCAGCCTTACAAAGGGGAGACCTCCAAACTCTCATCCTCAGTGCCAAGGACTTGTCCCCGGCCGAGGTTCAACTTGTCCAGCAGATGGTTGATCAACTCAGGACTAAGCGACGCGAGGAAGAGGTTGCCAGGGGCGCGGCCGTGGCCCTGGTAGTTGAAGATACCCCCGACGCCCGTGCTGCTATCGTTGATATGCTCCGGACGGCGGGTCTCAAGGTCCTGGAGGCTGCCGATGGTCAGAGCGCCGTGGAGTTGATGGAAACCAGCGGGGCGCTCATTGATGTGGTTCTTATGGACTATCGGATGCCCCGTATGGATGGCGTAGAGGCAACCAGGGAGATCCGCAAGCATTTCTCCGACCTGCCTGTGCTTTTTGTCTCCGCCTGGGATGAGCCCGAGATGAAAGAGGCCGCCTTTGAAGCGGGGGCGGCGGAGTACCTGGTGGCTCCGGTGGGCTATGATCAGCTTCTCGAAGCGGTCTCGCGAGTTCGGCGTGGTGGAGTTAGAAAGTGATCACCTGAATACTTACGTGAGGGAGGGGTAGGGGGACCCGAGGGAGTGTGTAGCAGTTGAGATGGGTAAGGCGTGAATGATCGTGGGCAATGGAGCTCAGTGTATTCAGGTGAATACATCTCTTTTTTGGCAAGTGTCTTCGCATAGTGATAGTGCTATCTCTCTCCCTATGCCAGTTGTATCTCAAAAGCCCTTGCCCCATGGCTATGAGAACTTCCATGAATTCGACATAATTCTGCCAGTGGAGGATCGTTTTCCGGGGCGGGGGAGGGGGCTTTCTGATGGAAAAAGTGTATTCATGTGAATACAGTGGCTCGAAGAAAAAGAGGCTCCAGGAGCGTTTCTCTGGGAAAATTGCTCCCAGGTCCTGGATGACGCGATGAATTTCGTAGAGAGAACTTCCTGATGAAGCTTGACATAGGCTCTGAAAGGTGCTAAAATAAGCTTTGTATAATATTAGTTGTGCAAAGCATAGCCGAGACAAGAGCGGGCAGCCTGCGACCTCTCCCCCATCCCGCTCTCCTTCTCTTGACCCCTGGACTGTCCTCGCTGACCGCCAACGTCTCGTGGGGCTCGATGATGCCAACTGCCCCGCCGGATGTACGGCGGAGCCGATGTGTAGAGGAAGACACCTTCACTCCCCTACCCTACGGTCTGCCTTGTCCGAAAAATCCGCGTGTGTGTTGATTATGTAAACTTTATCCGATGAGGGAGTAGCGAAACTTGCTCTGCACCGGCCGAACGCGAAATCTGTACCGCAACAGTGGTGCAGGTTTCGCTGCTCCATAAGAAAATTTCTAAATAAACTAAATTTATTATAAGGCGTTTCTTTCAATGAAAAGGAGAGGGCCATGGTTACAATATCTAAAGCTATGGACGATTTCAAAGAGGACCTGGTGGTGAACAAGGGCAAGTCGTTGCGCACCGCCGAGGCCTACGGCACCGCCCTGAACCTGCTGGCCGAGTTCCTGGCAGTGGATGGCCTCCCCCCTGCCACGAAGGACGTCGGTGAACTGACCGTTGACCACGCCCTGCGTTTTATCCCCTGGCTGGTGACGGTCCACTTTGAGGGTCAGGTCCGTCCGGCCACCAAACACACCTACCTGACCGGGGTGCAGGCCTTCTACAAGTACCTCCTCCGCAACCGGCTGATCGAGGTTTCCCTGGCCGACTACGAGTGGCTCAACGAGGAATACGGGGCAGCGCGCCGGGTCAGAGGGCACCGCGTCCCCCGAGTCCCTGCCGAGAGCGCTGTCCAGCAGCTTCTGGAAGCGGTCCGGTCGGTGCCGCCCTTCCGCAGTGACGGGCCCGACGACCGGCGCCGGGAGCTGATCCGCCTGCGCGACATCGCCATGGTCGAGCTGCTGCGTTACAGCGGCCTGCGGGTGGGAGAGCTGGTGGGCCTGCGCCGGGGTGATCTGGACTATGAGGAGGCCACGGTGCTGGTGCGGGGCAAGGGCAATCGGGAGCGGGTGGTGCCCATCGGCCAGGCAGCCTTGCAGGCCATCAGGACCTACCTGGTGGCGCGGGGCGATGGAGGCGATGGCGGGGCCCTCCAAACCCTGCCCCTCTTCGCCCGCCATGATCGGGGGGCTGGCGATCGGGTGCTGCCCCTTTCCACTAATTCAGTACAGAACGCTTTCCGCAAGCATGTAGCGGCCGCTGGCCTGCACCGCCAGGACGAGGAGAAAAAGATCACCCCCCACTCCATGCGTCATTACTTCGGCACCAAAATGCTGGACGAGACGGGTGACCTGGCCCTGGTGCAGGACCTATTGGGCCACGCCTCTCCCCAGACCACGCGGGTCTACACCGAGGTGGCCATGACCAAGAAGAAACGCGCTCACCGGAAGGTGTTTGGGGAAACATAAGGATGGACTCCTTATCTTGACAAATATAACGGGCTGTGTATAATACACAATATGTTACATTTTCTGAAAGAGGGAAACAATGGGTAGGTTCGTCGGCCGGCAGTCCGAGTTGGACAGCCTGCGAGAGATCGCCGCCCGCTCTGGTGCCCAGTTTCTCCTGGTCTACGGCCGCCGTCGGGTGGGAAAGACCACCTTGTTGCTCAAATGGGCTGAAGAGGTAGGCTTACCCCTGATCTACTGGGTAGCTGCCCGGGACTCGTCCGCCAATGTCCGCCTGGGCGTCACCCGCGCTGTGTGGACCTGGGCCTATCCCGGCAGCCAATCAGTCCCCCGCTTTGAGACTTGGGCCGAGGTCTTTGAAGCCATCGCCAACCTGATCAGCGATCAGCGTGTTATCCTGATCTTGGACGAGTTTGCCTACGCTGTCGAATCGGACCCCTCGCTGCCTTCTTACTTTCAGGCAGCCTGGGACCATCACTTCAAACAGTCTAACGTCATTCTGGTGTTGTCTGGCTCTCACATTGGGATGATGGTTAACCTACTAGGCTACCAGGCCCCGCTGTATGGCCGATTCACGGCACATCTGCACTTGAAGCCGCTGCCTTTTGCCGCTACAGCCGATTTCTTCCCTCGCTACACGGCAGCCGAACGGGTGGCTGTCTATGCCATTCTGGGCGGCGTCCCGGCCTACCTGGAACGATTCGACGACGCCGAAAGCATCAGCAGCAACGTTCGGCGAGAGATCATGAGCCCGACCGGCATCTTTCGCATCGAGCCCTTCTTTCTCCTGTCCGATGAGGTGAGGGAGCCGCGCAACTATGTCGCCGTGCTGCGGGCCATTGGCGAGGGCCATCACACCCTGGACGCCATCACCCTGGCCGCTGGCCTGACCAAGCAGCACGTCAGCTCCTATCTCAGCCGCTTGCAAGAGTTGCACCTGGTCGAGCGGCGGGTGCCGGTTACGGTGCCACCAGCGCGCGCCGGACAAAGTCACCAGGGCCTCTATCACCTGCGTGACCACTACCATCGCTTCTACTTTCGCTTTCTGGATCCCCACCGGAATCTGTTGGAGCAGGGCCAGATGGATTTTGTGTGGCAGCAGATCCAGGACCAGATGCGTGCCTTTGTGGGGACGACGGCCTTCGAGGAGTTGTGTCGGGATTGGGTGTGGCGGCAAGTCGCTGTTCGTCGTTTCCCTTTCTTGCCCCAGGATGTAGGTGCTCATTGGGGCAAAGGGGTTCAGGTAGACGTGGTGGCCATCAATTGGCAGGACAAGGCCATCCTTCTGGGTGAGGCCAAGTGGGGCACCGATCCAGTGGGAGAGGCTGTGATTCACAACCTGATTGAGGGCAAGGCACCCAGGGTGCTGGCTGCCTTGCCCGACGGGGGTGAGGGGTGGGCTGTTCATTTCGCCTTCTTCGCCCGGGTTGGCTTTACCGAGGCAGCCCAGGCCGAAGCCAAGAAGCACGGGGCCATTTTGGTGGATCTGGACACACTTGACCACGATCTGAGGCAAGGAGGCAACATTTGAGATGTCAAATCCTTCCACTATCCTGGATCAACCTGCGGTCTTGCGGGTGATGTTCTACCCCCGGCGCAGTTGGCCGGGCATCTCACTGGTATCCAACGTGCACGACGGCCGGGTGCAGGTAGAGCCGGGGGTCTCCGTGGGTTACAGCCTGTACCCGGCTGAACCTCAATCGCCGCTCATCCTCTACTTTCACGGCAATGGCGAGATCGCCCGAGACTACGACAGCATCGCCCCCCTCTACACCGGTCTGGGCATCAGCTTGCTG
>Ga0315309_1001992_pt1 | contig 12079 bp, 10 predicted proteins | sample TDP4_MG_FD_203080 | JGI IMG/M metagenome (GOLD analysis project Ga0315309, IMG submission 203080) | Freshwater sediment microbial communities from Lake Towuti, South Sulawesi, Indonesia - TDP4 | ecosystem: Environmental > Aquatic > Freshwater > Lake > Sediment | place: Indonesia: South Sulawesi...
GGGAAACCAATGGATCTTCGCAGTACTGCAGTATTCCCTTTAGGTAAGCGTTAGCTGCCTCTCTGAAAACTTCGTTGATTTCCTCTTTGGTAACTGCTTTGTCCAACTCAGCCACTAGGTCTAGAAGAGATACATCCAGTACAGGGGCTCTAACCGCTATTCCGTCAAGCTTACCGCTTAGCTCGGGCAAGACCTCGCCGATGGCCTTCGCTGCTCCCGTCGTGGTTGGTACTAGGTTTTCGGCTGCCGCTCGCGCCCTTCTCAGGTCTTTGTGGGGAAAGTCGAGTGTACGCTGGTCGTTTGTGTACGCGTGGACGGTTGTCATGAAGCCCCTCCTAATTTTGAAGGAATCGTTCAGAACCTTGGCGACGGGCGCCAGGCAGTTTGTTGTACAAGAAGCCATGGAAACTATCTTATGCTTCTTTGCGTCGTACATATCCAAGTTTACCCCGGGGACCAAAGTTGCGTCAGGCCCCTTAGCGGGAGCGGAAATGACCACCCTAGCTACACCCGACTCTAGATGCTTACCCGCGCTCTCCCTATCCGTGAACCGGCCAGTAGACTCTAGGACGATATCCACATCTAACTCACTCCAAGGGATCTTCTCCGGGTCAGATATGCTGTAGACCCTCACCCCCTTGCCATCAACTACAATGGCGTCCCTGGTTGCTGTGACCTTCCCCGAAAAGGTCCCTAGAGCGGAATCGTACTTCAAGAGATGGGCCAGAGTGGCAGCATCCGTAAGGTCATTCACTCCAACTATCTCTAGATCTTTCTTGTTGTAGGCTGCCCTGAAGAAGTTTCTACCAATCCTCCCGAAGCCGTTAACTCCAACTTTCACCATTTGTCCTCGTTTTTCCAGAAATCCGGCCTATCTTTAAAAGGTTTGTGAATCACGACATCACTCTCCCCGTGAGAATGGGTAGATGCCCCCGGGGAACTGAGTAGGACAACTCTTATATGACCCGTGTTTTTCGGTATCGTTACCTTGACTTTTCTCCCTGAGCTGAAGTCTCTCCTGGGAGTGGAGAACATCGCTGAAAACAATCTTGAACGTCTCGTGTACGACCACGACTATGCCCCCATCCCAAGAGAGATCATGATCATGTTCAAGACCAGGCCGGATGCAATAGTGAGGACGACGTCATCAGACCAAGTCTCTGAGGTGCTGAGGATAGCACATAGATATCGAGTGCCTGTTACACCTAGGGGGTACGCTACCTGGGGCTTTGGGGGAGCTATGCCGACTAGAGGGGGAGTTACGCTTGATCTTACGCAGCTCAATCACATCGAGCAGTATGATGAGAAGAGAGGACTTCTGAAAGTTCAGGGGGGAGCGGTTTGGAAGAAAGTGATGGACTTCCTTGAGTCGACGAAGTGGCAATTACCTGTGTACCCCTCCAGCGCGCCGTCTGCGACAGTCGGAGGTTTCGCTGCCACTGGCGGGCTAGGATACGGGTCCCTCAAACATGGGTACTTGAAGGAGAATGTTGTCAGCGCAACAGTGGCCTTCCCAGACGGCGAGATAGCTTGTTTACAAAGGGACATAGAAACGATGGAGCCCATCCCTAGAGACGGTGTGACTCTGGATCAACTGTTCTCATCAGAAGGGATTCTATGCGTCTTCTTGGACCTGACGATTAGGCTGGTACCCAGAGGTGAGGTTGAAGCACCTGTCATCGCTTCGTTTGATCAGTTCGAAGATGCTGCTGAAGACCTTGAAGCTGCGTCCAGAGAGACCGCTCCATTCACGCTGATACTAAATGACGGTGGGTTTCTTAGAGCCAAGAGAGAAGCGGGTTTTGAAACAGTGGATGTGCCCATATCAGGTGGAGTTGTGTTTGGTCAATACTGTGGAGGTAGAGCAGATGTTGAGAAAGAGTTAGAGAGATTCTCAGAGATCACGGCCTCCCATAAGGGCATTGTTCTTTCTGAAGAAGAGGCGAAGCTGGAGTGGGAGGAGAGGTTCTACCCGTTGAGAGTGAAACGTATGGGTCCTACACTTCTCGCCGCAGACCTGCTAGTGCCTACCAGCGCCGTGATGGAGACAACCAGATACGCTCAGAAACTGGCTCGAGACGCCGGTATCGCAGCAGGCATGGACATCGTAGCTGTAGCGAGGGACCAAACAGTAATCTTGCCGATGTTCTTCTCCGACGAGCGAAAGACCCTCAAGTTCATGAGCCATATCGCCATCGTAAAGAAGATGATTGAGTTCGTGATACAGATAGGCGGACGCCCCTATGGATACGGCGTCTGGAACTCGTTTCACCTCAATCGAGCTGAGCCTGAGCGCGCCAGACAACTCAGGTCTCTGAAAAGGAAACTCGATCCTAGAAACATATTGAACCCCGGTAAAACGCTCACGGTCGGCACACGTTTCGGTCTGCCGCTTCCCGCGTTCGTGTACAACTCGGGTTTAGAGCTGATGTGGGGCCTCAGGAAAGTGTTCTAGATGATAGTGGAGGAATTTGACGAGCAGAAACTCAGCGACCTCTACGTATGCGCACAGTGCGGGTACTGTGTTAACATTTGCCCTACCTACGAGAAAACCCCGTGGGAATCGAACTCACCGCGTGGAAAACTGTACATGTTGAAAGCCCTGTCCAAAAGCCACGGGGTGAGAAACTGGTTCTTCGGTCCTAGAGCGAAGGTCACCGAACTATTTGCTAAGAGAGTGTACGATTGTACTGTGTGTGGACATTGTAAGGAAGTCTGCCCAGTCAGGATCGACCTCCCGCGTCTCTGGAAGAAATTGCGGGAGGGCATTGTGAAGGTGGGGCTTGCCCCGGAAGCGGTTGAAAAGACGAGACGGAGCCTACTCCGATCAAGGAACATATTTGGTATGGAGAGCTCCATGAGGAGGGAGTGGGCGGATTACAGTGGCGTGGAGATCAAGGTGAAAGACCGGGCTGAGATCGTGTACTTTGCAGGCTGTGTCGCGTCCTATTCAGGCCGTGTTCAGGGAATAGCGGAATCCACTGCAGCTATACTAAACCACATGGGCGAAGACTGGACTCTTCTGAAAGATGAATGGTGCTGCGGTCATCCACTGGCGGTCAGCGGTGCAACGCAAGGATTCAAGGAGTTCGCAGAACACAACGTCAAGTCCATAGAGTCCACGAGAGCAAAGCGTGTTGTGACGGCGTGCCCTGGTTGCGCTCTCGCGCTTAAGGAGGAGTACCTAGAGCTCGCGGGAATCGAGCCGACGTTCGAGATTCTGCACCTCACCGAGCTTCTCAGCGAGTACGTGGAACAACGTGGGATGGGGATATCTAGGTTGCATGCACGGATCACATATCATGACCCATGCGAACTGGGAAGGCTGGGCGGGGTTTTGGAGGAGCCTAGAAAAGTGCTGCGTCGTTGTGCAACAGAACTCGTGCCACCACATTACGATGGGTTGAACGGACGGTGCTGCGGTTCAGGGGGACTCTTGAAGGGAGTCAACCTTGCTGTTTCGGAGGCTATAGCGGATGACCGGTTGACTGCGCTATCTGAGACAGGTGCTGAGATATGTGTTTCAGCTTGTCCCTCCTGCATTCAGGCGTTAAGGGACGCGGCTGGAAGAAGAGAGAAAGCTCCTAAAGTGATGGATATGTCGGAGCTGGTCGCTCAGCAGCTTGGTCTTATATGAGCAACAACCAATCGACGAATCCAAAACCATGTGTATGTGAAAGAGGAACTGTTCCTAGAGGACAGACCGGTTGCTTCAAAGGTGTGAGCACTCAACTAGTTCCTGTGAGGAAAAAGATAACGAGCGAATTGATGGATGCTCTCGACGCCTTGCAGATCCGAGGAGAGTAGGGGAATCTCGATGATCTTTAGCTGAGATCTCAAGCGCTCTCGAATGTAGGATATCCATTTGAGCTGTGATCTTCTCTTCTTCTTGAGAGAGGAGCATTCGGCTGCATCTTGACTCCTGATGACGTTGTTCACTATGAGATGACCGACGGGAATGCCATAGTCCTCAAAGGTTGAGAGCAGCCTCATGGTGAGGTTTACCCCCATAGCCTCGGGAATAGTCACCACCTCGAACTCAGTCGTGTTGGCATCCCTAAGCAGATGGATAACCCGCTGCGCAAGAGCTTTCCATTTTTCAAGAGTCTCAAGCAGCGACATGGGCTTGCCCTTGTCTCTTGATCAGGTGGACGGCCTCTTGAGCCTCTGATACCCCGAGGCAATCCTGTAGTATGTTTTCCCTACAACATCTAGGTGAGACGTGAAGATCTCAGGGTACTGAAGGAGGCGGAGAGTATGCCCCGCAGGCGCGGTATCCCACACTATTTTGTCATAAATACGTTCCTCGAACAGCGCAAGTATATAGTCGAGGAGGAATTCTTCGTCGATTCCAGGTGCCTCCGCAACATAGTCTATCACTCCCCTGTCGACCGGAAGTAGAGAAGAGACCACGCGATAGACTTCCTCCCCGAACTTTGACTTCCATCTGTGGACAACGGTTTCTCGATCTATCTCGACTGCGAACAGGTTGTCGATGTTCCTCACTTGAACTATCATGTTCCCGATGTGCTTGGTGAACACATCGGAGAGGGAGGGAGTGGGGTCGCTGGAGATCAGGAGTGTTTTGAACCCTTCCTCAGAGAGCCGGGAAGCCGTAGCACATGCGCAGGTTGTCTTGCCGACTCCTCCCTTACCTCCGAACATTATCAAGCGAGGCCTGTCATGAAGCAAACCATGTAACGACAATATAGCTCAGATCCCTTCAGGACTTTGGCAGAGCAACCCAAGCGACATATTAAAGTATCAGAGGCTTAGAAGACCTCTTCGGTGTGCGTCAAGCTCTACACAAATGGTTGGGAGACGGTGATTCGATCGGGGTTGTGGCTGCCCTCTTCCCCATGGAAAACGGTTAAAAACGCGTGATGTAGGTGCACCGTCGATGAAGATATGCTTGGCGGATATGTTGGAAGAATTCTCCATGTGAACCTAAGCAACAACAAGGTTCTGGATGAAAGCCTTCTGGATCGATTTCCGCTGCTGATCCTTAGGAAGTTTGTCGGCGGCTTCGGTCTGGGGTTAAAGCTTCTGTACGATGATGTTCCGCCGGGGGTTCACCCGCTAGAGTCAGAGAATCCATTGATCTTCATGACCGGCCCACTGTGCGGTCTCACGTCAATACCTTGCGCAAACAATACGACAGTGATCGCCCTCAACGCGGACACCGGCTTCACGGCGGGTAGGTCTAACTCACACGGTTTCTGGGGGCCGAACCTGAAGTTCGCGGGGTATGACGGCATGGTGGTGGTGGGGAAGGCGGAGAACCCGGTGTACCTATGGATACACGACAAAACGGTTGAAATCCGAGACGCAGCGAAACTCTGGGGTAGAGACACGCATGAAACAGAGGACTTGGTGAAGGACGACATAGGTGTGTCGAAGGCGAGCGTGGCTGCCATCGGACCTGCGGGAGAAAACATGGTGACGGGGGCGCTGATAGAAAACGACAAACATCACTCCTTCAGCCACTCTGGCGTCGGCGCGGTGATGGGCTCCAAGAAAGTCAAAGCAATCGCCGTGCACGGATCAGGCGGACTCCCAGTATCCGACGAAGAGAGACTTCAAGAAGCGGGTGAGAAGTGGAGGAAGAACCTCTTCAAGAGCGACGTCGCAAAGGGGCTGTCGAAGGCAGGCACACCGAGAGGAGAGTACGGATACGCAAAGACCATGTGGCTGACGACCGCGAAAAACTTCCTAGAGATCAACCCGCCGGGGTGGGGAGACGGCATGTCAAAACACAGAATCACGCCCAAACCCTGCTTCGCGTGCCCGATCGGGTGTAGCTACGAGATCGAGGTTACGTCAGGACCCTACAAGGGATATGTGGCCACACCTGCGGGTGGAGGTGAAAACCTAGAGGGAGCAGCCTCCATCTCCGGCGTCACTGAAAGCGGAGCAGTGTTCTACCTCTCGGACCTCTGCGATCGCATGGGCTTTGAGTCCAGCACCTTGGGTTGCACCATAGCTTTGGCAATCGAGTGCTACGAGAAAGGCATACTGACTAAAGAGGGAACGGATGGACTGGACCTCAGGTGGGGAGACGATGAGCTTGTGGCGAGGCTGATGAAGATGGCGGCAACCAAGGAGGGGAAATTAGGTAAGCTCCTGGCTCTGGGTCCTAAGAGAGCAGCGGAATCCATCGGCGGAGAAGCACCAAAGCTTGCTGTTCACGTCAAGGGCACAGGGATGAACCTACATGACTGGCGCGCAACATGGGGCATCATGCTAGGCCAGTTGGTTGGCGGGGGATCCGGATGGCCAGCTCCAGCTGCAGACGCATGGGCACCCGAGCCGGACGCAGGCTTCCCGAACTATCAAGATGGACTGGACCCAAAGATCAAGCCTGAAGCTGTTGCCAAGACATGGCCTAAGAAGTATTGGGATGACTGCCATGGCACCTGTTGGTTCGCCGCCTGGGGAGTACCAGGCGTGCTCAGCTGCTCGGCTGAAGCCGTCGCGGCGGCTACTGGATGGAACTTCACTGCTGACGAAGCATTCATGGTGGGGAAGAGAATCGTCAACTTTGAGCGGGCGTTCAATGTTACACGCGGGCTTACCCCCGCAGATGATTATGAAGTCTCACCTCGCATGGTCTCAGAACCACCGAGGGGAAGAGGGAAGGGAAAGTCGATGGGACCCTACGTGAAAGGAATGGTGATGGAGCTGTACCGGTTGATGGGGTGGGATGAGAAGACGGGGAAGCCTTGGCGAAGCACACTAAGGGACGTGGGCCTCGACGACATAATAGGTGATGTGTGGCCCTAGCCGTTTCTACTGGACACGGTACTTCTCTAGCGCCTTCCGGCTGAGCTCTATTCCGAAACCGGGTTTTTGAGGAACGGGGAGGCACCCATCTCTAGGAGTCAGGCGTGTAGTGAACAGCTCCTCCGTTTTTACGATGTCAGCCGAGGGGTCGAAGAATTCGATGTTGAGCGCACCGGGTGTAGCCGCCACCAAGTGAACGTGAACTTCTTGGCTGGAGTGCGGTGCGACAGGTATGCTGTTAGTGCTGGCCAGGGCAGCGATCTTGATCCATTCAGTGACGCCGCCCGCCACGCTTGCATCCGGCTGCACAATATCCGCAGCTTGTTTGTCGATCAGTTCTCTAAACCCGTACCTAGTGTACTCCAGTTCTCCTGAAGCTATGGGGGTGTCAACCATTGCAGCGACCCGCGCGCTACCACATACGTCGTCCGGCGACACAGGCTCCTCCAACCACTCGATCCCGTATTCCCCAAAAGTTCTCGCTGCCCTGATAGCGGAGTAGGGTTGGTAAGCGTTGTTGGCGTCAACCATCAATGCAACGTCAGGCCCTACAGCCTCTCTCACAGCTCTCACCCTGTCCTCGTCCTCCTCCAGGCTCAAGAGCCCAACCTTAATCTTGATCGCCTTGAACCCTTGCTTAACGTAGGCGACCATCTCGTCCACTAAGTCATCTGCCGTCTTTCCTTCCTCGTAGTAGCCTCCACTAGCGTAGACGGGAACACGACTTCGACACCCGCCAAGGAGCCGACAAACAGGCATCTGCAGAGCCTTCCCCTTCAGGTCCCAGAGAGCGACATCCACGGCGCTGATGGCCCGAACGGCTATACCCCGCCGCCCGTATGTGAGAGTCCCCTCGGCACCGTACATCCTGTTCCAAAGCCATTCGGTCTGGAAGGGGTCCTCCCCCACAAGCAAGTCCCTCAACCTCTCGTTAACTATCGTTGCGACGGCATGGGACCAGCTCCATCCAATCCCAGTTAGGTCTTCATCAGTTGAAACTTGCACCACAGTGAACTGGCGACGATGAATAGAGCGAGTCGATATCGCCTTAGGCTTCTTAAGGGGGATGGAAACCTTCTCGCACGTGACATCAGTGATCTTCATAGTGAGCGTCCCTAATTCCCTGTGAAGATCTTAAAGGTTTGGCAATCCATTATACCGATCCTGCGCATGTCCAAGCGTGCGTTCAGTCATCTTCTTCACTCCAGTGGATCGATGGAACATTGACGAGAGTCAACCAAGAGGAATCCCTCAGTGACCCGCTCGACACTAACCTTAACTAAGAGGGAAGATGACCGTCAACCGGACGAAGATGAACTTCTTCAGCCTAAGAACTGTGAAGTGGAAGAATGGCCAAGTATTACTAATAGACCAGAAGAGCCTCCCTCAACGGCTACGGTACCTCGCGTACGAGGACTACGGAGAAGTGGCCAAAGCGATACGCACGATGGTGGTAAGAGGCGCCCCCGTCATAGGAGCGGCTGCAGCGATGGCCCTAGCCCTCACGGCGTATCATAGCGACGCTCAACAAAAGGGGGAACTGATAAGAAGGCTGGAGGAAGCTGCTCGGGTGATCAAGAGAACCCGCCCCACCGCGGTGAACCTCTCATGGGCTTTGGACAGGGTCCTCAAACGAGCGCACAGCATCGATGGGGATCTCCAGGAAGCAAAGGACGCTGTCATCAAAGAGGCTAAACTGATCGCTGATGAAGATGTTAGGTGCAATAGGGCACTCGGAAGACATGGGGCTAGGCTGCTTAAAGATGGAGACACAATCCTCACACACTGCAACGCGGGGGCACTAGCGACGGTAGGATACGGGACAGCGCTAGGAGTGGTGAGGTCCGCGATAGAGCAGGGGAAAAACATCAAGGTTGTGGCTACGGAGACAAGGCCCGCGCTCCAGGGAGCACGGTTAACCTGCTTTGAGCTTCACATGGACAAGATACCGGTGACACTGATCTCCGACACGATGGTTGGGTTTGCAATGAAGAACAGATGGGTCAACAAAGTGATCCTGGGGGCGGACAGAATCCTTCGTACGGGGCACGTCTTCAACAAGATCGGTACATACCAGCTTGCCGTGCTGGCTAAGAGGCACAAAATTCCATTCTACTCGGCTGCACCGTTGTCGAGCTTTGATATGAAGTCTGACATCAGCGAAGTGATAATTGAGGAGAGGGATCCCCGCGAGGTCACCTGGGTCGGCTCAGCAAGGATTGCGCCAAGGGGAGTCAAGGCTCGGTACCCTGCATTCGACCTGACGCCACCCGAGCTGATTAGGGCTATAATAACGGAGAAGGGCGTGCTGCGTCCACCCTTTTCAAAGTCCATTCGGGCAGCCTTCCGTTAGGCTGAGTCACAGGTAGGTTCACTGTCGGTACCGTCAAGAATAAAAGGGCATGAGTCAAAGATGCTTCGGGGAAGAGAGCTGGACAAGGAAGAGGGGGAGCTGCCGGAGCAACCTTTCGTTGCCTACCTAGATGGAGATAGAATAGTGGCAGAAGCATCCGACCTGAGCGTCACCTACCTTGCTAGAGGGTATGGAGAGAAGGATGAAAAGACAGGGAAGATAGTTCTTCATCCATGTGAAGCGTTGTATTTGCTTCAGAGAGAAAGGGTTCATGTTATGACTGCCAGTAACGAGTCCGTGAGTTTCAACCAACTTGTAAAGATACTGGAAAAGAGCAACGTGAACATCTGGACAGACTACGTCGTATTCCAAGATTTAAGGAGACGAGGATATGTGGTAAAGGAAGGCTTTGGTCCAGAGTTCAGGTTTCGTGTGTTTGAGAGGGGGTCCTATGAAACTGACACCGCAAAGTTCCTGATTATGCTCATAATAGAGGGAAGAAATGTCGATGTGGAAACCATAAAACATCTTGTTGGTGTTTCTCGAGGGCTAAAGAAGAAGCTCATTCTCTCGGTTGTAGACCGCCGAAACGAGGTGGTCTACTACTTGTCAAGCCTAGTTGATTTGATTAATGTCTGATCCATCCGGATGTTACGGTGATGTTTGTTCGCGTCTCTCCGGCGCGGTTATCGATGATTGAAAACAGGGATGCTGTGGGTCGATCGATCGACCCCTATTCGCCCAGTTCAACGACCAGTCGCTGGTAGATCCAACAGGTGACGACCGTTGCTAGGAAAGCTCCCATCACTATGTCCTTGAGAGAGTCCATAGGATAGTTGAAGTAGTTGGGGCTGGGATCCCAGGACGCGGAGCTCTCCGCGATCTCCCAGCCAAGAGCGGAAAAAAGGTTTACGGCCGCGACAAAGAACCACCCATGTTTTCTATCCCAGTGGAAGATCCTCTCGACGGAGAGGGGAGCGACCAGGGCGCCGAGAAGCCACGGTGAAGTAAGATGAGTCCAGGTGTCCACGAAGCCTGGCGCGTTAAGCCTAGTGTTCCAGTACCAATTGTAGTATTGAGCGGCGTTTTGGAAGGTGATCGCGAAGAGTGCAAGTGGGATTAGGTAGGCGAGGTACACTCGATTAAGCACCACAATCTCCAACTGCAACCGTCTACCCAGCACGTATCCGACTGTGATAGCCGCAACTCCGAGGTAGACTGGGATGACGAACCACCCTTGCTTAGACAACGGTCCTGCTTCAATTCTGAGAAGAGCTTCAAGAGGGCGAGTCGTAATATACCGAAGGTAGAGGCCAAGATAGTCAGGAGTTTCTTGCCACGCGCGTGGAGGAAAACTGTTCAGCCACATACCAGAGAGAATGAGAATCAGTACGAGAACGACGATAACTGGAACCCAGGTGCGAAGTGTCGTAAGCCCGACCCTCCGTAGGAAGAAACTGTATTGCTGCTTCATGAGCGCTCATGCTGTTGATAACGCATTTAAACGTTCACATCGATCGTTGTAACTAGTTGGGGGACCACAAGCCAGAAGGCTTGAGTGAATCGGCTGATTTGCAGTCTGTTGCTGCAAAGATTTGGAGTTATGGTGTTTCAGTACACAAACAATTATAAGGAAACCTACGTCCGGCTAGGAACTGTAGGAACATTGTGGGTCTGATGAGCGTGTGAGAACATTGAAGAGGGCTGTGGCGCTGATCAGACTTCTAAGACCTATCAACGGCGTGATGATGCTGGTTGCGCTTTTTGTGGGCTTTGTCTTCTCAAGCCGGTGGGTTAGACCGGAAGAAGCGATCCTTGCAATGTTAACCGCTTTCAGCCTGAACTCCAGTTCGAACGTTCTAAACGACTACTTCGATAGGGAAGTCGATGCTGTCAACGCTCCTCAAAGACCCATACCATCAGGAGCAGTGACAGCGCAGCAAGCTATGGCCGCTGCCATAGTATTAGGGGGCTTAGGTGAATCGGCTGCCGCGGTGACCTCGATTCCATGTTTGCTGGCCGCCACGGTGTTCTATGGGTTTGCGGTATCTTACAACGCTTGGGTGAAGAAGACCGGGCTTCTGGGAAATCTATTTGTGAGTGTGGGCGTGGCGGCTCCATTCCTGTACGGCACGATTGTGACGGATGGAACGGTAACCTACAAGATAGCTCTGTTGGCGGCCATCGCACTGATAGCCAACATGGGGAGGGAGGTGGTGAAGGGCATATCGGACATAAAGGGCGATGCGGCGAGAGATATACAGACGGTCGCTAGGAAGCATGGAGAGAGGGCTGCGGCTTGCCTGGGCGCTGGTCTGTACCTCACGGCTGTAGGGCTGAGCATCGTCCCGCTGTGGAAAGGATATGTCTCCATCTACTATGTGCCGTTCATGGTAGTCACAGACATTGGCTTCTTACAGCTTTCTTGGTCGATCATGAGGGGAAGGGGACGCGAGAATGCCCTAAAGGTGAAGAACTTGACACTTATATGGATGGTAACTGCAATGGTCGCGTTCCTCATGGGAGGATTGCTGTGAGCTCGTACCAACCACCAAAAGGCATGGATGACCTGCTACCAGAAGAGATGAGCACCAAACGGCTGGTGGAGGAACAAGTCAGAAGACAATTTAGGCTCTACGGATACGAGGAGGTGGAGACGCCGACCCTGGAATACTTTGAGCTGTTCGAGAAGAAGTCAGGAGAGGAAATCCGCGAGCGAATGTATGTCTTCGCGGATCGACATGGAAGAAGGCTGGCCCTTCGCCCCGAGGTGACGCCTTCGATCGCCAGGCTCGTTGCTACGAGGTTGAAAGCCGCATCCATCCCGATGCGACTTGGGTACATAGCTGACTGCTACCGGTACGACGAACCGCAGTGGGGCAGACGGAGGAGGTTTTGGCAAGCGGGTTTCGAGATCATCGGAAGCGCCGCAGCGGAATCGGA
>Ga0315309_1001993_pt1 | contig 12079 bp, 10 predicted proteins | sample TDP4_MG_FD_203080 | JGI IMG/M metagenome (GOLD analysis project Ga0315309, IMG submission 203080) | Freshwater sediment microbial communities from Lake Towuti, South Sulawesi, Indonesia - TDP4 | ecosystem: Environmental > Aquatic > Freshwater > Lake > Sediment | place: Indonesia: South Sulawesi...
GGGACCACCTTCACGACTGGTGTCGATGATGCTCCAGCTGGCTTAATGATAGCGCCAAAACTAAACAGGAGAGCCGCAACGAGAGCCAACACGAAGAACGCTGCTACTAGTCTGTCTCTCTTCCTCATCAGTCTCTGCTTCTCCAGTCTGGAAAACGTTCCTAACCACATTAGGATTTTCTGAACGCAGATATAAGCAATGTGCACTTCACGAGAGTAAAACTTCTCTATACAAAATCTACTGTGAATGCATCTGCCATCTTCAACGACTTTTTGTCGAGGAAACAAGCTTTTCTGCAACAAAAAAAGGGAAGGTTGTGTGTTATGTTGGTCCCGTGCTTACTCTTCTACGGCGAGGATGATTAGTGGGTCTGGTAGTGTGAGCGAACATGAGCCCGTTCGGGTAACTGTACCGAATGAGAATGTGCCTGTGGCTATGTAGTCGCATAGGAAGATGTTGGGTTCATGTAATGCCTTCCAAGCTAGCATTGTTGCCTTGTCAAAGTAATCTCGGGCGGGTCCATATTCCATGTGGAGTGTTATGTATAGCGTTGTGCATGGAGCTATGTCCTCTATTGTTATGGAGCCAGTGTCTCCATACGTAACTGTGGCAGGTATCCGTGTTCCCGTCTTTCCGTAGCCATCATGCACTTGTATCGGGTCTGCGCCTTTGAGTATGAAGTCGTCGTCCATATCGTAGTTTATTGTTATCGTGTCTATTGGAACGGGCCACGTGTTGTGAAGTTTCATGTTCCACATGAATTGCCCAGGGTTAGTTGAAGCCAGCTTGAACACTGTTTTCTTCATGTCTTTGGGAGTCCAAACAGTGTCAAATCTTTCGATTATGTTGAAATCGCTGTCGGTCATGAAGCATTCAAACTCAAGCTCCGGGATCGCAGTTTCTACTGTCAAGTCGTATAGAATAGGTGAGTCTTCTCCTGCTAAAATCTGCAGCGTGACCTCAATTTGTAAGTACCTTCCATTCGGCGTTGCACTCAAAGGAACTCCATTTATAGCGGTTTCCCAAGCTGACCAGCTTATCTTGTCATCTGAGCTTCTCACCTTGACAGTGACAGACGTTCCTGCTGGTGCGAATGCGGTCCAAGATACTGTCCCCCATGGGGTACCTAATCCTCCGCTGTCAAAATCCACGGTCCATGTGCCTATTTTAGTGGTTATGGTTCTTGACACTATGCCAGTCATATCGCTGTAGGTGTAATGTCCGATACTTCCGACCAATGACTTTGACAAGTCAACGGCGTTTGTATTCGGGTCAATTCTGTGGATGAACGTGTCTCCAATATCGGTGACCCAAACTTTGCCGTCTGCATCAACTGCTACTCCTGACGGTTGCGGACCAACCGAAATCGACGCTATGAACCCCCCATCATGGTTGTATCGAGTCACGCCGTCATATACCCACGGGGTTGGGCCGTAACCTGCTACCCAAACATTGTTGTCAGAAGTGCAAACAACGCCTCTCACTGCATTTGAAGCCTTTGTCCATAGTACCGCACAAGTAACGATGTCGATCTTTGAAAGTTGCGCACCTCCACCAACAAACAAGTGCCCGTCATAATCAAGTCCCAGCCCGTAAGCATGTGACAGGCTAATCTTCTTGATATCTGCTAGATTTGTAGTGTTGATTCTCAGAACATGGCTACTAAGCTCTACGGACCAGAGGGCACCGTTCTTGTCGATTGCTGCTCCGTAGGCGTTGTGATACCAAGGATATCCACCGACATACAATGTTGTGAGGATAGCGCCTGTATCTCCCTTTATATAGTGGTATTCGCTTGAACTCCATGTTCCTGCCCATAGGTTATTGAGGGCATCAATGGCTAGTCCTCTCGGTGCAATGCCCCAATAGTTAGTATCGTAGCCTCCGTAGCCCTGTAGCTTCGTTCCTGGGGCGAAAGTTCCTTTGAAACCTGGTTTCAAGAAGATTTCAAAAAGGACACATTCGTCTTGGCCCCACGGAAGGATTTCAGCGGGGTCTATATCTTTGTTATCGTTGGTGTCTTGAGAAGTCTGGCAGATTCCATCACCGTTCCTATCTATCCACTGACCAGCCTCATATAGTCCTATTTTCACTACTGTTCCCGCTTGTCGTAGACCGACATAGCAGTTGCCTTGAAGGTCAACAGTTGTTCTTGAGGGGTCGCCTCCATTGATAAAACCGGGCCACGAGACCCTGTAACGGCCCAATTCCCACCCGGAACTTGTGTTAACTTTGGAAACCGTGCCATCATAGTTGGGAGTCCAAATGAAAGGCAAAGTCGTAACTTTCTTTGAAAGCTGCAGTTGATCATGCACTGTTTCATGCTCTACTCCTACGAGGGTTCCTTCGTCGAAATCTGCATCTAAGGTATATGTTCTACTCGAAACAATAGCAGTCACCGGCGTTGCCGCAGAAATACTCGCAAGCATTAAAGCAACGAAGAAAACCACAGTCAGCATTGTCCATATGTATCTCTTACTCACAGTTTCTTCTCTCCTTTCTTCTTTCGTCTGAAAAGCATAAATCACAACTATGCTCTTCTAGACGTCAGCTATAGAAGTGAACTACATTTAAGACTTGTGAAGAAAAATTCTAGAACATAACGGAGGCGTCGGTTCGTGCTGCATGATACAGATTGGCTTATGCGAGTACATGCTTTTCAAAAGCCATGTTGAACCTATCCATGTTTCCCTTCTCTCACAAGCAGTGAATAAGATGGGCTGTAAGCGTGCGTGCCTATCATATTTGAACGATGAATGTTTGTTTTCGGAATGCTATGACTCCTCGTAACCATAGCGTGATGCCGCGATAGTAACATCGTAGATGTCGATATCATTATCTGAGTCTATATCCGCATTTGGTTTAAACAATGTTTGGTCTCGTTTGGAGCCGTACGCCGAGGCTATTGTGACTATGTCGGTTATCCCTATCTTGCCGTCGCCGTTGATATCACCTGGAACTGCAACTCTGATTCCGCTGTAAGTTGAGTTGTTGTCAGCGGTGTTTATTTCATATTGAACAGGCCAAGCGCAGGAGCTTATCATATAGTTGCTCTTGGCGAAGCCTGTTGTGTCCCATGCAAACGTAGTTTTGGAGAGTTCTCCGATTGTTAGGTTGTTGACGGTCTGCGTGGCTAGAATGGTGGCGTTAATGTAAACAGTGATATTGAAGGTTTCGATACGGTTGCCTTTGTTTGTGGCTTCGATATCTATGTATATTCTATAGCCTTGTCCGACTACTGTTTTGGAAGGGGTTATGTTTGCTATGGCGACATCGTGGATGGGAATGAACTCTATCAAAGGGTATCGGTCCTGGTCTAATCCGATGATGTATGGTGTGTCTCCCAAACCGTCGCTGCCCGGCTGGTCTTGATTTGGGCCACTTTTCAAATCTACACCGGTGTAATCGCTCCAATAATTGCCGCCTGAAGGATAACCGTTGTCCCAAACACTCGTCGACTCGACAAGGGATGTTTGGTTCAGTAGACTAAGAAATGCGTTATAGTAGACTGTATTGTTGGATGAATAGAACAACTTGATGCCATAATCGTTGCGTGTTACGTTGTTGCCTAGAAGACGGTTGTAAGACGAGTAATATAAATTGACGCCATATTCGCTGTTTGTCACGGTGTTGTTGGATATGACGTTGCCATTCGAGCTAAACAAGTCAAATGCACATATATTATTTGTTAGACTGTTGTTGGTTATTGATGAATTGTGTGTGTAGGCAAGTAGTATGCCTGCGCCATTGTTTGATAAGGCTGTGTTTTTGACGGTTATTTCTGTGGAGTTTATCAGCCCAACATAGCCAGCATCAGACGGAATTTCAGCCCCGTGCTGGTTGGTCCAATAGTAGACAGGTCTGCCATCAACCAGATTGGAGTTGTCTATGCTGTGCATATAATGAGACAGTGTTGAACCCCAGACAACAAGGTTGAACTGATTGCTAACCATGAGGTTTCCTAACAACACGTTGTTAGAGGAACAGTTCAATTCAACGCCGTATTCATTGTTCATCACGTTGTTGCTTGACAAACTAACGCACGAAGAGTTGTTCAGCAGGATTCCATATCGACTGCTTGTTATGATGTTGCCCGAGATGTTTGCATAGTCTGCGACTACGAGAATTCCGCTGTACACTCCAGTGCTGCTACCGTTTCTTATTGTGAATCCGCTGATTGAAACATTGTCCGCTGTTGCCGAAACAACTGTGCCTCTTCTGTCTCCATCGATGATTGTGGTGTAACAGGCTTCCCCAGCGAGTCTTACTGTTTTGTTCAAAATCACGTTTTCGAGGTATGTTCCCGCCGCAACTAATATAGTATCTCCTGGGCTCGCAGCATTTATGGCGCTTTGAATCGTCGGATAGTCGCCTGGAACGGTTATTGTTGTCGGCTCTGTATTGGCCAGCGGAATGCTAAGAGTAAAGAAACATATGCTTACCAAAAGGAAGGCGAGCATCACAGTCGATGTTGTTTTCTTTTCCAGTTCTTCCTTCCTCCCTTGCACCTACTATTCCGAGTATCCGTAACGCGAAGCAGCAATCACAACGTCGTAGATATCTATGTCCCCGTCTGAGTCTATGTCCGCGTTTGGGCTGAAAAGCGATTCCCCTCGCTTAGAACCGTAGGCTGAAGCGATTCTAACTATATCATAGATGTCAATGTCTCGGTCTCCATCAGTATCTCCCGGAACTGTGACCTTAACAACTCCATAAGTAAAGGTGTTGTCAGCAACGTCTGTTTCACCCGGAACAGATGCAGCTTGAGCTCGTATGATATAGGTTCCCTTAATCCAACCCGCAGTGCTCCAAGTGATGACTAAGGTCTTGGAGTTTCCACTAGTCAGAAAGACCGTGTTTGTCTGGATAATGCTTGTATTGGCAGGGACGGTTACATTGAAGACCTGGGTCAGCGTGCCTTGGTTTTGAGCCGCTACTGTTATGGTTGCCGAGTATCCTTGGCCTATAACTGTCTTAGAGAGTGCGACATTGGTCACTGCGACATCATGCGTTCCACGCAAACTCATAAGCGGGTATCTATCTACGTTGTCTCCGTCGATGGTATACGGTGTGTCGCCTATCCCATCCTCATTAGCATCCGCTCCAATGTAATCACTCCAGTAGTTACCGCCAGAAGGATAGTCGTTGTCCCATGTGTTTATGGCGTCGGAGGACACTACTTGCGGCGTATTATCTAAAAGGTTATTGTGATATATCTGGGTGCCATTAGCTCTGTCAAGATGGATTCCGCCTAAAGTATTGTTAGCGATCGTGTTATCTCTGATAGTGTTGTCGCTCGAAACTATTAGCATAATCCCAAATGGGCTGTTTCTTATGGAGTTGCTGCTTATAGTGTTGGTGTTGTTCGACCATGAGAGCAGAACTCCGACGTAATTGTATGCGAAAGCATTATTGGTTACATTGGTTCCAGTCGAACTCTCCAGCCAGACTCCGCCTAAATCATTGTTCGTTAGTGCATTGCTGTCTATGATGATGTCGGCTGAAGATTTCGCGAATATGCCGTAGCGGAATCCTGTGATGTATGTTCGTCTTATCGTGACATTGCTTCTGCTAGCTAGGGTAAATCCGTAGCTTGGAGGAACTCCCTGAAGCTTCGAGCCATTTCCGTCCACTACGATGTTGTCTCTCTCTATTACAATTGGTTCGTAGATGTTAGAGGTGAAAGTGTAAACGCTTCCCACGCGGATGATTGGAGCTGACGGGGGGTCAACTGAGCCATCAGGCCTTAGGTAAATTGTTCCCTCAGCGTTGGCTATGCCTGTGTCAAACGCCAGAAAAATTATGCTGGCTAGGAGCATAGGTAACATTGTTCCCGACAATGCTTTCTTTCTCACATCTCATGTTCTCCCAGAACAGTTCCATTAGGAACTATTACTTGTAACGAAAATTTATCACTTGTGAGAAGACCACCCATCCCATTTCCAACTATGTTTATCATATGAGGATATACGCCCTCACAACGTTAATTAGTTTCCCTTTCATGAATGAAAGGGGTAGCCTTTGGCTTGGTCAGTGTTTAGTCTTCTCCGAGGGCTACCAATATAAGAAGTATGCACTTCATGAGAGTATGATTTCTCTAGGCGAATACCCAGAAAACGCGCCGAACCGATTATTCGTCCACCGTTGTTTTCTCAACGAACCAGCTCAGAATGGAACGATTAGAGAACAATTTCATGTAATCACGTAGATCAACATGAAAGATAATATATCTTTAATGTTTCACAAGCCCAGTACGCCGCAAGAAACCTCCAAACTTGATGTACTCCTCGATGTACTCCATCCCTATTTCAGTCAAGACAAGCCTCTCTTGACTTACAACCATGCCTGCATCAACAAGTTGATCCAAATATCTCTGAAATCTATCGTATGCTAAATTCACCTTGCGTGCAACCCTAGTACAACCCATCTTCTCCTCATCGGGCATTTCATCACGCAGGGCTGAAAGAATCTCAAAATAAATCTGAAACCGGTGACGCTTCTCACCTCTCATATCCACTCTCTACCAAGACAATAATCTAATGTCTTACAGACTTAAAGAATGCGCTGAACAAGGCACAAAAGGAAGACGCAAAACACAATAGTCTGAAAAACGCAAAGTCATCTGCATCTACGTATCCAACAACTTTTGGAAAAAGAAGGCACTAAGCGATTGTCACCTTCTTTCGAAAGTCTACACATCCTCGCACCTTGAGTAGTTGCTCTGTGAAGAGAGACTCTAAGCTTTATATCTAGTGACTTATGGTGATCCATCTTTTCTCATTCAACCAAAACCTCCTATAGTACTCTTCACATCGCTCGATGGCTTCTGCAACTGGAAGATCCCATAATGGAACCGTCATCAATCCCCAGTCGCACTCCACGTCAAAAGCGTTGACCTTCAACGCAAAGAAGTCGTTTGGACGCACAAAACTTGGGTTAGCGAGTTCTTTCCTGTTCAAGACTAGAGCAGCGAACCTTAGAGGCACAGTCCTCTCAAGTGTTTGGGCTAGTGAGTGAACTATTCCCTCTACCTTCTGCCGCGTGAACCCCGTGTTGATCACATCGTCAACAATTAAGATACACTGGGTGGTGTTTGCGAGTTTCTTGAAGTGGGCTATCCAATCCAAACTTGGAAAATACGATTCCACTTGATGCTGGCTGTGGAGGTGTCTCTGCGCCACAAGCGGAACAAAACTGTCGATTATTCCATTCATCCTTGCCAAGCCGTAAGCAACGGGCAATCCCTTTAACACCACGCCCAGAACCACTGTATCCCGCAAATCTAGCTGACGCTGTATCTTTCGGTTCAAGCGCTCGATCAGTTCATGGGCTGCAAGCCTCTTTTTCATTCAGCGGAAAGCCCTAGGCTAAAACGCTCTGTAACGCTTATTATTCTTTCGAGATCACAACCAGCTTGGACTCGGCTTCAACTTAGACGCTTTCTCGCCTCTTCCATTATTTCTCGGGTCTTTTTCTGCCATTCAGGGAATCCCGTTGGCGATTCAGGGTAGTTCCTGTACAAGCTCTTCATTTTCCTGAGTAGGTTGGCGGCGTCTCTAAGCCGTATCAGCATCCTGAGTTTTCCGAAGCCTCGGAAGGCTCGCCGCGTTTTTTCCGTTATGTTCAGGTGCAGGTCTTGTCCTTGGGTTACTTGGAGCACGTCATCTTGGGTGACAAGCTTGTATTTCATACCGTAGTCTATTTCCTCATTGCCAACGCAGTTGAGCAGAAATAACCTGAAAATGTCAAGCCCAGCCTGCTTGGCTCCATAAACCTTCATATACCTAACGTTGTATTGCCACAACCCTGCTCTGCTGACATCGTCTTTTTCAAGAGAGTCTGCAATGACTTGACCAGCTATAAATCCGCCCGTCATGGAGGGACCAATGCCACCCCCATGAACAGGATTCACTTGGCATGCAGCATCGCCAACTACCAAGACGCCGTTTCCAGTCATACAGTCTAGGGGGCGCCTGGTTGGAAGGTACCAAGTACCCTCATTCAGAATTGTTGAACCCTTAAACCTCGGTTTGGACAGAGCGTGGTCATAGAGTTGGGTTCTCGGGTTCGGGAAGCCTCTTTTCATGCTGACGCCCAAGCCCACGTTTACCTTGTTGCCACCCTCTGGGAAGACCCACGTGTAGCCGCCAGGCGTCACATTCATGTCCAAGTAAAGTTCCAAGAAACCTGCGTCCGCTTCTTGTCCGCCTCCGCCCTTTAGCTGACGTATCTCTCTGTAACATGCTTCAACGTCCTCGTTGTCCACGTGCAGGTCGATTCCTAATTGTGGCGGCAGTTTCTTTCTTAGGACACCGTTGAATCCGCTGGCGTCCACCGCCACTTTGCTCTGAAGTTGAATTTTGCTTTGGCTGTGCATGTTTTTGGCGGTTACTCCTGTCACGAAGCCATCCTTGAACATTGGGTCGAGGATCATCGTTGAGTCCAGAAGCGTTGCGCCCGCATCTGTTGCCTCATTTACAAGTCTTTGTCCGAACATACGCCTATTCAATATGAATCCATAGAGTTGCTTTTCCCTGATTTCAAAGGTGGTCTTCAGGTCAGGTGAGTAAATTCTGACGCCCGCTATCCGCATTCCTAGTTCTTCACCCTTTGGATAAGCTAAGCCCAAATTGTCAAAATGATGCTTGCCGACGGCGTCTCCGCAAATCTTCTCGCCAATTTGCTCTCTTGGCTTTCTGTCAAGCAGGCAGACCTTTAAACCAGCCTTGGCAGCGGTTAGGGCGACCATGGAGCCTGCTGTTCCAGCGCCAGCTACGAGAACATCGAACTTGTTCAAACTGCTTCTTCTCCGAGAGTTGATGTGTTTTTTATACCTTGTTGTATGGGTAAACCCTTATAAATCATGGAGTAACCTCCACCACACTAGGTGTAGGGCAATGAGCTCGCAGCTTACGCTGAACGGTGAACTTCGCAAGCTCATCGAAGCGCGAATGGAACAGACTTTGCACGGTATAGAAGACACGCTTAAGCGCATACTGCAACACCAAGAACTAGGCTTGGAAGATTTGAAGACAGTCATCCAAAGCTTAGAAGAAAGTTTCACTCTTTTGTCTCAAAAATGGAATCTCGAAATACTCTACACGCTATTCTTGAAAAGCACAGTCGGATTTAGCAGTTTGAAGAAGATCTTAGGTGTGAACTCCCGCACGCTGTCAGACAAGCTGAAAAGCCTAAAAACACACGGCTACATCGAGAGAAAAGTAGAAACAGGACCGCCCCTAAGAGTGGAGTACTCTCTGACAACAAAGGGAAAAAACACAGTCTTGCTCGCACTGCCTTTGCTATACTACTCAGCGGTGTAGCCTTGATTGGATTTCAAAGAGTGAAGCCCATGATGATCAGAAAAGGTTTTGTGCGCATTGACCCTTTCCTTAAGCAATTGACTGCGAGGAGATGTTAGCAGAATGAAGTGGATTACTCGCGAGAAGGCGATGGTTGATCGCATTGCTTGTCCTTGGCTCATCAAAAACTTTGTTGATAAAGAGGCTGAGTTTCTGTTTGTTCCAGCGGACAAAGTTTTGGAGGTTGCGCAGAAAGAAGGCGCTATTCCTTTCGATGCACCTGGAGTTGAACTTGGTCATCATGGCGAGGAAGTGTCCTTCGACGCTATTTTGAAGAAGTATAATCTGACTGATCCAGCGTTTTTGGAGCTGGCAAAAATCGTCAGAGGCGCAGACACAGCAAACCGAATGCTTACTCCTGAATCATCTGGACTCTACGCATACGCTCTAGGTTTTCGGCAAATCAGCAAAGACGACTACGACAACATGCGGCTTCAGTTTCCAGCATACGATGCGCTCTACGCCTTCTGCAAAAAGAAGCTTGAGAAGAAATAGAGTTTAACGCTGTGCGACTGCGAAGAGCAAGGCAAGCGCCAACAACACAGTGCCTACAAGAGCAAAAGAAAGATAATAGAACAAGATGGGGATTAGCAGTCCAAAGGTTATTGGACCTAACGTCTGCCCAACATCCATTACCGTGTCTAACACACCCAGTGCCGATCCGTAGGACTTCTGCTTGCACAACTCGGTGACAAGAGGCGAGGTTGACGCCGTAACCATTGCCATAGCTGCTCCAAAAGCCATCAAGATTATCGCCAGAGACAGGAACGAGTCGGCCAGAAACATTGCAGCTAAGGACGCTGCTCCGAAGACTAAGCCGATTTCAATGGGCAGTCTTCTTCCAACTTTGTCAGACAACACGCCCATTAAAGGTTTTGTTACCATCAAAAGGACGCCCATCAACCCTAATACGACGCCTATTTGACAGTCCTTTAGGTTCAGAACCGCCTGTCCATACTTCGGTATGAAGGCTTCAACTGCTCCATAGGCAAACAACTGACCTGCCTCGACCAGACTTACTGCTAGTATGCGGCGTTCGCTGGCCACTTCCCTAAAACCTTCAAGAAAGGCAACCCTTAAGCTTCGAGGCGTCGTGCTCAACGTATCAGTCTTCTCTGGATGAATTCTGGTGGCTGCAGCCAATGCAAGACATGCGCTAACACCGCACACAAGATAGACTGTTTGAAAGCTCTGGGCAGTTACGGCTAGAAGGAAGCCGCCTATGAATGGAGCCATCAACCTGCCCAGAAGAGTGGCTGAAGAGAAGATTGACATTTTCTCGCCTCTACGCGAAGGAAACAAGTCAGCGACAAGCGCCACTGAAACAGGACCAAATATTGCTGTGGCGAATCCATGGAAAAACCTGACGACACCGAGTTGAAACGGACTGGCTACCAGCAGGTAAAGGAATGGTGCAACCGCAAATAGAAACGCTGACAACAGAATGATTCTCCGTCTTCCATAAATATCAGACAAGATTCCAAAGGGCAGACTCGCCAGAATACCTGGAATTGTGGATGCTGCAGCTATCAAGCCGATCTCTGGGTCAGATGCACCTAGACTAATTGCGAACAAGGTTAACGTTGGGCTTTTGGACATTGTTGAACTGAATATAGCGAACAAACCCATGACTGAGAGGTAGATAAAGGAAGCAGGAATTCGCTGAGAGTCGCGGGTCATCACATTAAGTCCTCTTCTACTGCTAATCCGGAAGCGAATAAAGCAATTGCCACAGCCCAAACCAGTCTGATTCTCATTGAGACCGTTAGCCATAATAGCAGACTAAAGGATTTGGTTAAGGAAGGTGCAAGCCTGTGACTGACCTGATCATGATTCTGGCTTCAGTCACGATTGTGAGCCTCGTATCTTTCATAGGTATACTCTTTGCCGGCTTGAAAGAGGCTATTCTGGGACGCATTTTGATGGCTCTTGTAGGCTTTGCCTCAGGATCGTTGATCGGCGCCGTGTTCTTTGATTTAATACCAGAAGCAGCTGAATCGGGTCAAGCCATTTGGCTATACATCGTTGTAGGCATTGTTTTCTTTTTCATAATGGAAAAATTCCTGTACTGGCGTCACTGTCACGACGAAACCTGCCAAGTGCACAGCTTCGCATACTTGAACCTTATCGGAGATGGTGTGCACAACTTCACAGACGGAGCTCTCATCGCCGCAAGCTTCCTAGTCTCATCCTCTTTGGGATTCACTACATCACTGGCAGTTGTGTTCCACGAGATTCCACAAGAACTCGGAGATTTCGGCGTTCTATTGTACGGCGGCTTTGAAAAGAAGAAGGCGCTGATATACAATTTCCTGTCTGCAATTACCGCTGTCATAGGCGCCTTGGTAACTTATTTTCTAGCCTCGCAGGTTCAAGGCTTGGCACAACTGCTAGTGCCGTTCGCTGCTGGTGGCTTCATCTACATAGCCGCAACAGATCTCATGCCCGAACTGCACAAGAAAAGTCAAATGAAAGACTCCGTGATTCAACTGTCAACTCTTCTAACTGGAATCGCACTAATGTTCATAGTTGATATGTTGCTGCCACACTAACTTGAAGTAACTGTTGTTGCTTTCTTCAAGCGTTCGAAAGCTTCTTGTGGGCTGCTGCTTCGAGCCACGAGTTTCTCAAATGGGCAGAGATCTGTCTTTTTCATGTTCAAGATGTGGGGCACCAAGTCCTCATACTCGTAATAGATGCCATTTTCGTCGAGCACG
>Ga0315309_1001994_pt1 | contig 12078 bp, 8 predicted proteins | sample TDP4_MG_FD_203080 | JGI IMG/M metagenome (GOLD analysis project Ga0315309, IMG submission 203080) | Freshwater sediment microbial communities from Lake Towuti, South Sulawesi, Indonesia - TDP4 | ecosystem: Environmental > Aquatic > Freshwater > Lake > Sediment | place: Indonesia: South Sulawesi...
AGATAAACAATGGACCAGAGGAAAAAGCTTTGACACCTTCGCTCCAATAGGGCCATGTATAGTCACTGTAAATCAGCTTCAGGACACTTCTAAATTATCCATTCGCACTTGGGTTAACAAAGAACCGCGTCAAAATGGAACAACAAAAAACATGGTCTTTAATGTTCATGAAATAATACATCACCTAAGCCGCATAATGACCCTGGAACCGTGTGATATTATTGCAACAGGCACTCCTGCAGGCGTCGGTTTTGCTATGAAACCTCGACCCAAGTTTCTGCAAGCCGGCGATATTGTGAGGATAAAGATCGAAAAAATTGGAGTGCTTGAAAATATGGTTGTGAAGGACAAATCAGTTTCTTAGGAATGTGTTTTCTTTATTTTATTAAATTTCGACCTATAGGGCAAATCGCAATCTTTTCTAGGGAGAACAATAAATTTAATCTTTTAATCCCGTACCTAAAGTGAAAAACAAAATGCCAAACGAATACTCCGCTTTAGTCATTGGTGCTGGCATAGCAGGGTTACAAGCCAGTCTTGACCTAGCCAATCATGGATTTCAAGTTTATCTCATTGAAGAGCAGTCGAATCTCGGCGGAACCGTTAAACAGCTCAGCAGATTGTTTCCTACACTTCAAGGCGCCGAGGAGAAGATTAAACCAATAATTGATAAGGTTGTTTTGAACTCAAGCATTAAAATCTTCACTCAAGCCGAAGTTGAAAGTGTCGAAGGTTCCATAGGCAACTTCAAGGTAAAGATAAGACGTGCACCAGGTTCGGATGTATCACCTTTAGACGAGGATGTCCATGCAGATGCGATCGTAATTGCAACTGGATTTCAGCAATACGACGCCAAAAAAGTCGCCCAATACAAATATGGAAATTACAAAAACGTGATTACCGGACTCGAATATGAGAGCCTCTGTCGTTTAGACGGGCCTACAAACGGCAAGATTGTAAGAATCGACAACGGCGCCAAACCCAGAAGCGTGGTCTATGTTTTGTGCGTGGGCTCAAGAGACGAAAAACACTTACGCTATTGCTGTAACATTGGGTGTTTAAACGCTATAAAACACGCCTATCTCCTGCGCGAACAGTATGGAAAGGAAGTAGACGCCTACATTTGTTACACAGATATACGAGCGGTTACAAAAAAAGGGGAACAATTTTATCAGAAGGTTAGAGCTAGCGAGGTTGAATTTATTCATGGGCAGCCTTCCGAAGTTCGTGAGGCTTCAGACGGCTCCTTGATAATCGATGTTTATGACCAGGCAACTTCTAAGCTGTTGTCAATAACAGCCGACCTAATTGTGCTTGAAGTGGGACTTCCGCCACAAGTGGATCTCAAAGAAAAGTTGAAACTGCCCTTAGATGAAGATGGCTTTTTCTTGGAGAAGGACGCGCAACTCGCAACAAATGAAACATCTGTAAGTGGCATATTTTTGGCGGGTGCTGTGCAGCAGCCAATGCACTCCTATGAGGCTACTGTGAGCGCTTCAGCCGCAGCCTTAAAAGCTATATACGCAGTGCAATCACGTAAAAGTTGAAAATCTGAGGTTAAGGCAGAACGTGAAGGTTAACATTAGGAAATATCGGTCATCGGACAGGCCTTCCATTGTCAAGTGTATGGAAGACTTTGGGAATTACCTCGCTGCCATCGATGAATTGAAAAGAACGAGACTGATGCCCCAGTACGGAGAATACTTCACTCAAAAATTGCTTGAAAACATTCATAGGAACAAGGGTCTCATATACGTTGCAGAACACGAAGGCCGAATCGTCGGATTTATTGGAGGCATAATACTTAGGCAGTCAAAAGCAGATTTGCTTGAATGTATACCTTCAAGAGATGGAAGAATAATAGAGTTGTTTGTTGATGCTCAATATAGAGGACAAAATATTGGGACAATGCTGATGGAAAAGATGGAGGACTATTTCAGAAAGGCTGAGTGCGACTTGATAAAAGTTGAAGTTTTTGCGCCCAACGTTGATGCATACCGTTTTTATCGGAAACTAGGATACAGTGATAGGATGTTTGATTTAATAAAGGAATTATGACAATTTTTGCACGCCACATAACCTAAGTTGAAGTAGTTGTCACAGAAGAGTCAGGCGGACAACAACTTCTCTACTTCTTCTCGTCCTAAGAGAGGATCCCTCAAAGCTTCAGCATCGAATTTCTAATCCTCTTTCCTTCCTTCAAAGACTGGTATAAGATATAAAAAAAGGGGATGAATTGGTGTTGGCTATAGGCGTTTTCCATAGCATGCTGCGAATGTGCCGAGGTCTAATGGACCGATATATCCATCGTGGTCCAGGTCAGCTGGATGGTAAAGGACAAACCTTTTTCCATACATTGCTGCAAATATTGATAAGTCGATAGGCCCAACATACCCGTCACCGTCAAAGTCGCCTCGGATTGAGCCCCTAACCGTTGTAGTCTTTACATTGTTTGTCTCATCCAACTCAACAATGTCATTGTCGCAATCTGCAGCTATTGTCAACGTGAAACGACCATAGTCTTCTGGAAAGAAATCAAACGAAAAGGTTGTGTTAGCACCTTGGGGAAGCCCTTCAACCGTCCACTTGCGCCCATACTTAGGAATTATTTCTCCTCCTTCAAAATTTACAGTGAAGGACACATTGAAGCGACCAGCGTCTGCAGTGCCCAAATTGGCTACAGTTACATTAATTTTAAAATAAAACGAGGGGGCGGGGTTGTAATCAACATATAACACAGGCGTCATCCAAGGCCACAAGACGCCTTCGATGGTTAAGTCAGGCGCTGGAAACAACACTTCAAATGGTGCTGTCCACGTTTCTGTTCCCCATATGTAATCACACTGGATGTGGAGAGTTATTGAATACTTGCCTGCAAGTAGATTTCCGATTGGAATCAACGCTGTAGGGTTTGTAAGCACCTGTGCAACGAAACCAAAATCTGGGTCTGTGAAAATGGCATTCAAAACAAATGTGTAGTCTGTTTTCTCTATTGACTCGATTTTAAGCCCATAGCCGCTGGTTGGACACATTCCTCGAGATATCAGTATGCTGATAAAGTCATTAGTACCCGCTTCAGTGATTACATGCTCCTTCAGCATGGGATAGAAGGTGCCCCATTTTGTATAGTTTTTGAGCATTTCAATCGGATTCGTTTCAGTAGCGATGATATAGATTCCCGGTGTTGGAAATCTATAATCACTGTTCCAATCATACAGAATTTCTGTTGTCGGAATTGATTCCGCCATAACTGGTCTGGTGAATGCCGAGACCAAGCCTGTGAACGCAATCAGCGTAACCATAATTCCCGATATTGCCTTCCTTTCCAACTTTTCTATTTCTCCTTCTTCCAACATGCAGTATGCTTCATCGTCTAAGCAATAGGAGACTAGGCACAGTTAAACAAATAGACGTAACCAAAATTTACGCCTTATGGAACAATCTTCGATATAGAAAAATCCAGAGCCTAAGGTTAAGGTTATGATTCCCATGTATGAACCATTAGAAGTTTCTAAATGTAAGAAATACGGTAAGCGCGCGCATCGGGTAGTGCCGCTTGAACGCTTTCAAAAACAAATAAACCACTGCACTTATGTAATCCAAAAATAATTAAGTAAGTAAACCATTGAAATTGTGGTCAAAATGGTTGTATGACAAACTCAAAGAGAGAAAAGACAACAAACTTAGGATTAACAATACATCGGTTGAAATAAATGCAGAGAGAATCGAGCAACTAATCATTAATATACTGAAAGAGAAGAAAGAAGAATAGATGACTTTCTACTCGCCTTTCTCAAACAGCAAGTAATGATTGACGAAAGCTGTCACCGCGGCTACATTTCCGACCGCTTGGTAGGTGTGAAGACGCCATCCATTCTTTTGCCATTCTTTAATTGTCCTTCCGACATCATTGTGATGTTTGACTTCTACACATTCATACTCTTTCAACTTACCTATCACCCCTTTCCAGTTTCTACAATTCTGATTAGTTACTTTCGATTCAGCTATAACTTTTCCGCAAAGCCCAAAACTGCCAATCTATCGTATTTTTTTGGGTTTGGGTTTGGGATAGAAATTCTTTTCTTATTTTAATCATACTTATTCGCTAAGCGATTCGAACCCTTGAGAGAGATAGAAATTCTATATTTGATGGTTTTGAGAGAGAGATAGAATTTCGATGAAGGAAGGAATCGAATTTCTAATAAATCCTAAATATGTTATCCTCTAACAACGCAACGGATTCGCGGTGGACAAACATGCGCAAAATGATTCCTGTTAACATGCCCTTAATCGGTGAAGAGGAAGTAAGGGCTGTTACTAAAGTCTTGAAGAGTCACATTTTGACTGGACGCCTTGGCAGTGGACCAAAGGTGAAACAATTTGAGGAGAAATTCGCCAAGTTTGTAAAGACCAAACACGCCGTGGCAGTCAACAGTGGATCAGCTGCACTTCATATTGCCCTTTGGGCGGCTGGAATGAAGACAGGCGATGAGGTGATTCTGCCAAGCTTCACTTTCATTGCAAGCGCGGAAGCAGCGGTACTCGCTGGATCAAGACCGGTTTTTGTTGACATAAACCCCCAAACTTATAACATAGATCCCAAAAAAATTGAAGCGGCAATCACTGAAAAGACAAAGGCGATTATGCCAGTTGATTTGTATGGGCTTTCTGCAGAGATGGGCCAGATAAGGGAGATTGCAAAAAAACACAACTTAAAAATAATTGAGGATGCGGCTCAGGCACACGGTGCCACTTACAAGGGAAAGCCACCTGGATACTTCGCCGACATGGCTTGTTGGAGCTTCTATGCCAGCAAAAACATGACAACTGGCGAGGGCGGCATGGTCACAACCAACAATGATGAATATGCTGAAAACTTGCGCCTAATCCGGTCGCATGGTGAGAAGGAAGAGTATAAGGCTTCAATGTTGGGATGCAACTACCGCATGCCAGAAATCGAAGCAGCCATAGGAATCGTGCAACTGGGCAAACTTCCAACTTTCTTAGAGAAGAGGCGAAAAAACGCCAAATTGCTAACTCAAAAAATGAGCGAAACGAAACGGCTGATATTGCCAATCGAACCTGACGGCTACATGCACAGCTGGTATCTTTATACGGTTAGACTTCGCGACGTCAATGCCGAAACGAGAGATAAGGTCGTGAACGAGTTGAGAGAGCACGGCGTTGGCGCCACCGTTTACTATCCCATACCAATTCACTTGATGCCCTATTACCGCCAATATGCAAAACACAGGCTCTCGGAAACAGAGAAAGCCGCCCAGCAGGTGTTTTCGCTCCCAATTCATCCGGGTGTAGCAGGGAGAGAAATCAACTACATAGCAAACGCCGTTAAGCAGGTGTTGTGACAAGAACAGCGCTGCATAACGCAACTTTATATAAGTTCAATCATTCACATTTTGATGAAAGGCAGATGCTGAAAAATGGAAGTAATTTGGTCTGGAAAACCGCATATGAAGAAGACCATAGTGAAGTCTACTTTGGTCTTTATTGTTTTAACGCTACTGCTTACCCCGCTGTTCTATTTGATCTGGACACTTAACCGTCAATACATCTTAATTGCGTTAGGCATCTGGTTTGTAGCCTCGAGTTTATACTTTGTTGCTTATTACTTTAACAAACGAGCTTACGCGTTCTACATCACTGACAAGTCTATACGCATACAGAAGTCTTGGGTCTTCGGAACCTACGAGAGGGAGATAACGCTAGACCAAATTAGAGACGTACACGTAAGCCAGGGCATATTGGCGAAGGCCTTTAACTGTGGTAGCCTGATGTTCACTAGCACCGCTGGTTTAGAAGTAGGATACACTCATGCTGGAGCTGGAGTTGGAGCTGGAGCCGGCGCAGGAGCAGGCATCGTAGTAGGCGGAGGCGTGGGAGCTGGAACAACCACACCTATTTTGCTTCGAGGTAGGAAAAACACTTTCTGGGACGCCCCGAATCCATCTTCCGTTAGACAGACTTTGGTTGCGAAGCTAACCGAATGGAGAGGAGTCGTTCAGCAACAGAGGATGGCGGTTGCCCTTGAGAAAATAACAGAGAAAATGCCTTCTACGCCGCCCTCCACACCTTCAACTTCATTAATAAACGAACTCGAAAGGTTGAATGCATTGTTAGAAAAAGGAGCTATAACAAAAGAGGAGTACGAAAAGGCGAAGAAAAAACTATTGGAGTGAAGATACTAAAAGGAATATTATCGCCACTAACACTAAAGCCAAAAATCATGGCTATTTTTTAATTGAGAATAAAATCTAGAATGCAACTTAAGTTGCTCTATGTTTGTGGAGGTTCCTTCAATCGAATAATCTATCTTATGAGTCTTTTCTTCATTAGGTTTATGGACAAAACAAAGAAAAAAGGCGTTGTAACCAGAAACCATGAGAGATTAAGTAACAGAGTTGCACTTAATCTTCCAACAGTTAACGCTCTCGTGAGCGTCACAGCATGTGTTAATGGGAAAAATATGTTAGCTACAATCTGTGCCTCCCCGGGCAGAGTGGTTATGGAGAAGAACGTGCCGCTTAGAATGAACATTGGAGTTATGAAGAGAAAGGATGGGTAATTGAATGAATCTATGTTGGGCGTTATAGCTGTGAAACACATGGCTATTGCTGAGAATAAAAGCCCTACGAGAAAAGAGAGCGGCGGAATCAACAAGAAGAATGGACTAGAGACCAGACCAAAAGCAAAGATTACGCCCAAGACTATAGTGGAGTTTATAAGACTCTTTGTGGCACCCCATAAGAGTTCGCCGGCTATGACTTCTTCAATGTTTATCGGCGTGGCAATTATAGCATCAAAAGTTTTTTGATAGTACATGCGCACAAAGGAAGCATATGTGCATTCGAAAAACGATGAGTACATCATGGATATTGCCACAAGTGATGGAGCAATAAAAACAATGTACTTTAAGCCTTCTTGATCTTGAACAAAACCACCTAACCCGAAGCCTAAGCCCACTAAGTATAAAACGGGTTCTAAGAGTGAAGGAATAAAATTGACTTTATAGGTTTTCATAAAGACGTCTTGGTCTCTTCTCCATACTCTCCACACGCGATAACTCAGCTGGGGCGATCTAAGATAAGAAGCAACGCTGCTTTTTTTCATTCTCTTAACCGCCTACCCGTCAATTTTAGAAACACATCCTCAAGGTTGGCGTCTCTTATCATGGCTGCGTTGAAGCTGAATTTCTTTAGAATCTCAGAAAAAACACCTCTGGGCTGATTGGTGAAAACCTGAATTCTGTCGCTTACTACTTCAAGTCTGGCATCGGGGAAAGCCTCTCTGAGGAATCCTAAGACTCCTTCATCATAAGCCACTTCCAAAACTTCTTCGCCGATATGTTTCTTGATCAGATTGCTCGGTCTGCCCTCCTCGACTATTTTTCCATTGTCCATGATTGCTGTTCGATCGCAGAGTTGGGTGGCTTCTTCCATGTAGTGTGTTGTCAGAACTACGGTAACACCTTGCTTCTGCAAGCTTCGGATTTTATCCCATATTAGATGGCGAGCTTGAGGGTCAAGGCCAGTCGTAGGCTCGTCTAAGATTAGTATTTTAGGCTCGTTTATCAACGCTCTTGCCAGAATAAGTCTTCGCTTCATCCCTGCTGATAACTGGTCAATTAGGACCTTCCTTTTTTCTTCCAATTGCACGAATTTCAGCAGTTCTTCAGCCCGTTTTTGGGCTTCCTCTTTAGGAATGTCAAAGTAACGGGCATATACTATCAAGTTGTGGAAAACCGTGAAGTCTGGATCCAGATTGTCTTCTTGCGGAGCCACACCAATTATTTTCTTTATCACTCGCGCTTGCTTGGTTACATCCACGCCTGCAACTGTTAGTCTGCCGGAGGTCAACGGCAACACGCAGTAAATCATCTTCATGGTGGTGGTTTTTCCAGCGCCATTTGGTCCAAGGAATCCGAAGCATTCTTCCTTAAAAACTTGGAAGTTTATGTTGTCCACTGCCACAAGATCGCCGAATTTTTTAGTTAGGTTTTGTGCTTCGATGAGGATTTCTGAACTCATTAAGCGTCTTTCGCACCTTTTTTGTCTGTAGTCAAATGCTTCTTAAGGAAATTCCTCCTTTTAAATTTCTTATGAGGTCACAAGAAGAAAGGTTGGTCAATTGGTTGTGCAAAATTATGTTAAAATAATTCGAAACTTGCTTAGCGAGGCTTATCGAAAATTCTAAATAACCGAAGATAGTGTCAATCCAGAAGGGATTAATCTGAATATCATTAAACAAATTAGGAAACGAGATGGCGGAATCGTTGATTTTGACCAAAATAAAATAGCGGCAGCCATTTGGAAGGCGGCTAAAGCAGTTGGAGGCAAAGACCGCGAGCTTTCGGTTAAGCTAGCTGAGCAGGTCGTGCAGAGGTTAGAGAAAGAGTTGAAGCCTGGTGAAATACCAACAGTTGAGCAGGTTCAAGACTTGGTGGAAAAAACACTCATAGAAAATGGTCACGCCCGCACAGCGAAGGCGTATATTCTGTATAGGCAGAAGCGAGCTGAGATAAGGCGGATGAAGCTTTTGCTAGGTGTGGTTGATGAGTTAAAACTGCCGTTGAACGCTATCCTTGTTTTGGAGCGCCGCTACCTGCGCAAAGACGAAAATGGAAGAGTCGTTGAATCCACTGCACAGATGTTTAGGCGCGTGGCCAAGGGCATAGCAGAAATTGAAAAGCAATATGGGAAAAACGAGTCTGAAATTTCAAAGTGGGAAAACGAATTCTTTCACAGCCTGACTAACTTCGAGTTTATCCCCAACTCGCCCACGCTTATGAACACTGGCACAGAGTCAGGGCAGCTTAGCGCCTGCTTTGTTTTACCCGTGGAAGACTCAATAGAAAGTATATTCAATGCTCTCAAGAGCGCAGCCATTATTCACAAAACCGGAGGTGGAACGGGCTTTGCATTTTCCAGATTGAGACCAAAGGGAGACATGGTTAAAACCACCGGTGGAATCGCTTCTGGACCTATATCCTTCGCCACAATATATGACTCGGCGACGGATGTGGTGAAGCAGGGCGGCCGCAGAAGAGGCGCCAACATGGGTATCTTACGGGTCGACCACCCCGATATTATGGATTTTATAGTGGCCAAAGAGAAGGAAGGCATCTTGCGCAACTTCAACATTTCGGTAGCCTTAACAGACGAGTTTATGCAAGCAGTTGAAAATGACGACGATTTTGATTTGATAAACCCTCGCAATGGCGCAGTTGTGAAGAGGGTGAAGGCACGGGCTATTTGGAACCTGATTGTTATGATGGCATGGAAGAACGGCGAGCCTGGCGTAATTTTTCTTGACACGATCAACAAGCATAATTATACCCCGCATGTGGGCATTATAGAGTCCACAAATCCATGTGGTGAGCAGCCGCTACTCCCCTACGAATCGTGCAACCTTGGCAGCATCGACGTTAGCAAATTTGTAACAGACGATGGAAAAATGGACTGGGATCGGCTGCGTGAAACCGTGAGAAAAACGGTCAGGTTCTTAGACAACGTCATTGACGCCAATGTCTACGTCCTGCCTGAGATTGAAAAGATTACGAAAGGCAACCGAAAAATAGGCTTAGGTGTCATGGGTTTTGCTGATATGCTCATCAAAATAGGCATAAAATACGACACCCAAGAAGGCTTGCAAATGGGTGAAAGATTGATGAAATTCATAAACGACGAAGGACACAAGATGAGCTCTGAACTGGGCGAAGAGAAGGGAAGTTTTCCAAACTTTTATGGAAGCATCTGGGAAAAAGACTGGAAAACAATGCGCAACGCCACCGTAACCACGATTGCTCCAACAGGAAGCATAAGCATCATTGCTGGTTGCTCACAGGGCATTGAACCCCTTTTCGCCATTGCCTACGTCCGCGAAGTTGCAGAAAGCCTTGGCAGAAGCCTAGTCGAGATCAATCCACTGTTTGAAAAAATGGCGTTGAGAGAAGGCTTCTACAGTGAGGAGTTGATGAGGAAAATATCCAGAAAGACTTCAATCCAAGACGTTGAAGAGATTCCAGAACATATACGTAGGCTGTTTGTAACGGCGCACGACATTGGTGCAGAGATGCATGTGCGCATGCAGGCGGCTTTCCAAAAATACACCGACAACGCTGTGTCAAAGACCATTAACTTTCCAAACTGGGCAACTCCAAACGACATCGAGAAGGCGTATTGGTTAGCCTACAAATTAGGTTGCAAGGGAATAACCGTTTATCGACACGGCAGTCGAGAAGTGCAGGTATTACGACCGGTAGAAAGCGAAGGCACAGCCATATAGAAAAGCGCTGATCCCTGCAAAAAGAAGGGAAGAAAGCCCGGCTGCTAAACTAATAGAAAATTCTTTATAAAAATTTTATTAATTTAAAGATTAATTTGTGAGCCGGTGTATATTCTGAAAGAAGCGCCTACCATGACTGAGATTAAAAAAATCCAGAAGAGAGACGGTAGAATCGTTGACTTTGATGCCAACAAGATTACTGAAGCTATATGGAAGGCTTCACAGGCTGTGGGAATCAAAGACAGGGCTGTAGCAGTCAAGTTGTCGGAGCAAGTTGTGGAAAAGTTGACGAAGCAGCTGAAACCTGATGAAGTTCCTAGTGTGGAACGGATTCAGGACTTGGTTGAGAAGACTCTGATAGAGAATGGTCAGGCTAGCATGGCTAAAGCTTACATTTTGTATCGACAGAAACGGTCTGAAATAAGAAGGATGAAGTTGCTGCTGGGTGTAGTTGACGAGTTGAAGTTGCCCTTAAATGCCATTTTGGTTCTTGAGAGGCGCTATTTGCGCAAAGACGAAGAAGGACGCGTTATTGAAACAACTGCACAGATGTTTAGGCGAATTGCCAGAGCTCTAGCTGAGGTTGAGAAACAATACGGAAAGACTGACCAAGAGGCTGCCAAGTGGGAAGATGAATTTTATCGCATTATGACTCAACGCTTGTTCATTCCTAACACGCCAACTTTGATAAATGCAGGCACACAGTACCCGCAGCTTAGCGCCTGTTTTGTTTTGCCTGTGGAGGACTCTATTGACGGTATATTCTCCACATTGAGAGCTGCTGCGATGATACACAAAACCAGCGGTGGAACAGGTTTCTCTTTTTCTAGACTGCGCCCCAAAGGCGACGTGGTTAGGAGTACTATGGGCACAGCTTCGGGGCCTGTGTCTTTTGCAATGGTTTATGATATGGCTACAGAACAGATGAAGAAGGGTGGAAAACGGCGAGGCGCAAACATGGGCATCCTACGCGTTGACCATCCTGACATAATGGACTTTATTGTAGCCAAAGAGAAGGAAGGCGTATTACGCAACTTCAACATCTCGGTCGCCGTAACAGACGAGTTCATGGAGGCGGTTGAAAAAGACGCTGACTTCGACTTGATCAATCCAAGGACTAAGCAGGTGGTGAAGACTCTCAAGGCAAGGGCCGTTTGGAACTTAATCATTATGATGGCTTGGAAAAATGGTGAACCTGGAGTAATTTTCATAGACACTATAAATAAACACAATCCAACTCCGCACATTGGAGAAATTGAGGCTACTAATCCCTGTGGAGAGCAGCCTCTTCTTCCATATGAATCCTGCAATTTGGGGAGCATAGATGTTAGCAGGTTTGTGACCGAAGATGGCAAAATGAATTGGGACGGTTTGCGAGAAACTGTGAGGATTGCGGTAAGGTTCTTGGATAACGTGGTTGATGCCAATTGGTATGTGCTGCCTGAAATAGAGAAGGTGACGAAGGGCAATAGGAAAATTGGTTTGGGCGTTATGGGTTTCGCCGACATGCTAATCAAAAGAGGCATAAAATATGACACAGAGGAAGGTTTGAAGGCTGGAGAAGAACTGATGAAATTCATAGGCTACGAGGCACATAAAATGAGCGCAGAACTGGGCGAAGAAAAGGGTAACTTCCCATATTTCCATGGAAGCATCTGGGAGAAAGACTGGAAAACCCATCGCAACGCGACAGTGACCACGGTTGCTCCAACAGGAACTATAAGCATCATTGCTGGTTGCTCACAGGGCATTGAGCCCCTTTTCGCCATCGCGTAC
>Ga0315309_1001995_pt1 | contig 12074 bp, 12 predicted proteins | sample TDP4_MG_FD_203080 | JGI IMG/M metagenome (GOLD analysis project Ga0315309, IMG submission 203080) | Freshwater sediment microbial communities from Lake Towuti, South Sulawesi, Indonesia - TDP4 | ecosystem: Environmental > Aquatic > Freshwater > Lake > Sediment | place: Indonesia: South Sulawesi...
TTCTTCCTATCCATTCTTTATTAAGAAAATCAAAATAACGGTAATGAAATTATACCATAAGACGGCCCGAAATTGCAAGCAAGGGTTCGTAATCAATGGCATCCAGGCCGCTTGCTCCTTTCAATGGCGCCGAATTTTTCCCTATCTCTCTACCTCTGAAAAAAATGGGGAAAGAAAGGAGGCACCTTTCTCTCATATTCTGTATAGATGTAGCCAAAATTCTGTCTTAGGTATTCTTCTTCTTTTTTTCCCAACTTGTAATAAGCAAGAGTCAAAATAGGGCACATTGCCAATGTTGCTATCGTAGGCCATTGAATCAGAAAGCCTATCATTAAAAGGAAAATTCCTAAGTACTGGGGATGACGGATCCAGCCATAAATACCATCAGTCACCAATTTTCCTTTAGCCTTGTGAATCTTCTGCCAACCCAAAGCCATAAGAATCACTCCTCCCACAATTAAACCAACGCTGACCACATGGATTAGTACAAATGCTGTATCCGAATTTTCAATTCCCAGGAACACTAGCCATAGATGTCCACTGCGATTAGAAAATGGATTTAAAGAGGGATACCTATTGCCTAGAATGCCTGTCAATAAATAGACGGTCAAAGGGAATCCAAACATCTCTGTAAACAGAGCCACAATAAAGGCAATAAATACTCCCATCGACTTCCACTCAACCTTTTTTATCGGCTGAATGAAGCCCAACACAAAGAGTAGAAAAAACCCAATGCTCAATAATACAATATTCCAAAAACCGTAATCATATACCGTATTGCTGTTCATACTATCCTCCTCTAATTCTCATCATTCTCATGTTCTCTTTTGTGGTGCCTATGCCAGCCGCAACATCCACCACCTACCATATGCATCAGAAAGCACATAGCTCCAATTATAATCAAAAAAACAAGTATATCAAACATTCTATTTACCTCCTTTTCTTGCCTTATACCGTCTCATCAACAAGGAATTAGAAACCGCCGAAACCGAACTGAAGGCCATGTCGAGCAAAAAGTATCTTTGCTTCAGAAAAAAAAAACGAAAGCCCGCCGTTTCAGAACCAACTACCTTTCTTCGAAAAGCGGTGTGCTTAAATAGCGTTCCCCAAAATCTGGCAGGATAACTACAATAAGCTTATCCTTGTTTTCGGAGCGCTTAGCGACCTCCAGAGCCGCGTAGGCTGCCGCCCCTGACGATATCCCGCAAAATAGTCCCTCCTCTCGGGCTAGCCTTCGCGAGGTTATCATAGCCTGCTCATCAGTTACTTTGAAGACTTCGTCAATAATACTAGTATTTAGAATTTCCGGGATGAAGCCAGCTCCAATTCCCTGAATCTTGTGGGGCCCTGGCTTACCGCCAGAGAGCACTGGCGAGCCAGCGGGCTCAACAGCGATTGCCTTAAATGAAGGCTTTCTCTTCTTTATGACTTCAGCCACCCCGGTAATTGTACCTCCGGTACCTACTCCCGAGACCAAGATATCGACTTTTCCGTCAGTATCTCTCCATATTTCCTCAGCAGTAGTCTTCCTGTGAATCTCGGGATTGGCAGGATTTTTGAACTGTTGAGGCATAAAAGAGTTTGGAATTTTCTCCACCAATTCTTCAGCTCTCTTAACCGCTCCTCTCATCCCCTCAGCGCCTGGTGTCAAGACCAATTCAGCTCCAAAAGCTTTTAGAAGGGCCCTCCTTTCCAGACTCATTGTCTCTGGCATAGTAAGCACTAGTCTATAACCTCTGGCTGCACATACGAAGGCTAAAGCAATGCCAGTATTTCCACTTGTCGGTTCGATAATGGTCGTCTTTCCTATTTCAATCTTCCCTTCTCTCTCAGCTGCATCTATCATTGCTACGCCAATTCTATCTTTCACGCTCGACAGTGGATTGAAGAATTCCAGTTTCGCTACTACCGTCGCCTCCAGGCCACCGGCAATTCTACGCAGCCTCACTAGCGGCGTATTGCCAATCGTCTGAGTAATCTCTTCATAAATTCTTCCCATTTCTAACCTCCTTTTCTTATATGTAGTCTCCGAACTTGAAAACAATAATTATACACTACTATCTTTGTCAAGTATGTTTTCAAAAAATATATGGCCGTTCAATCTATTCAGCAATTTGAGCCAAACTGCTCACGGCAAAATCGACCTCCTCCTCTGTATTGAAGTACCCCAGGCTGAATCTAACTGTTCCTTCAGGGAAGGTTCCCAATCTCTTATGGGTAGAGGGAGCGCAGTGTAGTCCTGTGCGACAGGCAATGCCAAAAGACTCGTCCAAGATTCCTCCTACTTCGGCAGGACTCAAACCTTCTATATTGAACGAAACAGTTCCTATTCGCAGTTCTCCATTCCGGGGACCATAAATTTTTACCTTCTTAATGTCAGATAGTTTTCGCAAGAGATATTTTGTTAGTTCCCCTTCATACTTTCTTATTTTCTCAATTCCCTCTTTCTGAATAAATGCTATGCCTGCCCCCAGACCAGCCACCCCAACAGTATTGATTGTACCTCCTTCGAGCTTAAAGGGTAATTCTTCTGGCTGTAGCTCAGATTCAGAATCTATGCCACTCCCTCCTTCCCGCCAGGGTTCCAAATCTACTCTCGGTCCCACATATAATCCACCTGTTCCAGGCGGACCAAAAAGAGCCTTATGGCCAGGAAAAGCCAGAAGATCTACATTATCTCTCTCCACATCAATTGGGATGACACCTGCCGTCTGGGCAGCGTCAACCATAAAAATGGCGCCCATTTCTTTAGAAATCTTCCCGATTTCTCTAATGGGCTGGAGACTACCAATGACATTAGAGCCATGTACCACCACAACCAGCCTCGTTTGGGGTGTAAAAGCTGTACGAAGCTCCTCCAGGTCGACGAATCCTTCCTGGCTATTACTGACTCTGGTTACAGTAATCATCCCTTTTTTTAGTAGACCCTCTAAGGGCCTGGATACGGAATTATGTTCCAAGAAAGTCGTAATCACATGGTCTCCTTTTTTTAATAAGCCCTTGATTCCTATATTAAGAGAGTCGGTACAATTGAGAGTGAAGATGATTCTCCAATGTTCTTTTATGCCGAAAAATTGTGCTAACTGGTAGCGAGTCTCCTCAACTATTCTCTCAGCACCGACTGCCATGCGATGTCCAGCCCGGCCAGGATTGGCTCCCCATTTCCGTATGCACTCATCCATCTTCCTGTAGACACTTACTGGTTTTGGCCAGGAAGTAGCCGCATTATCGAAGTATATGATTCTTTTCATCTTAAGTTCCTATGTACTTTGCGTATAATCCTCTTGCCACGCTAAAATCATCGGTACCTTTAATTATTGCACGGCTATCGGGAAAAAGATTTATCTCAAATTGATCTATAGAGAACTTAAAGATATACTTATTGAAAGTAACCTTGCCCAGACTGCTTAGCCTTTGCGCCAATTCCTCGAAATCGACCCAGGCAATAGATTTTTGGGTTATCTGTACCGCATTTCTCCCACAAAGAGAGGTTATCGAGGAGCCCTGTTTGCCTTCCAGGAACTCAAATTTCCTCTGTTTGCAGCAAGGGCAGTCAAACTTGTCCTTTCTGTCATTGATATCAAATTTCTCAAAAGAGTCTTCCCAGATATCGATTGTAAGCAAACCTTTACTCAACCTTTCAAATTTATCGGTTAGATACTTAATTGCCTCTACTGTCTCAATTGAACCAATAATATTGGCAATCGGGCTTATCACTCCCGCTGTGTCACAGGTGAGAGCCACCCCGGGCAATGGAGCAGTCTCAAAAAGACACCGTAAACAGGGAGTCCTGCCTGGGATAATATTCATGCTCATCCCGTAGGAACCCACACAGGAGCCGTAAATCCAGGGAATGTTTGCTTTTACGCAGGCGTCGTTCAACAGAAATCTAACTTCAAAATTATCTGTTCCATCTAACAAAAGTTTAGTGCCTTCAACGAGACTTTCCACATTGGTGAAATTGACATCATTAACTACAGCTTCTAACTTCACTTCGGAATTGATTTTCTTCAATTTTTCAACTGCGGCGATTGCCTTAGGAATATTTCTTTCTACATCTTCCTCGTCGAATAGAATTTGGCGTTGCAAATTATTTAATTCGACGAAGTCCCGGTCAATTATTTTCAATTCTCCTACTCCTGCGCGCACAAGACTATTAGCAATAACTGTTCCCAGTGCGCCGCAGCCCACCAGAACGACCTTACTATCTTTTAGTTTCCTTTGGCCTTCTTCGCCAATTTCAGAAAATAGAATCTGTCTCGAATAGCGGTTTAGATTATCCCCCATCTCCCAATACTCCTAATATCACTCTAATACGTCATGAGTAACTAGTTCAACTCTTACGCCTTTCTTCTTTAGCCACTCCATTGCCTTATCCAGAGTCTCATCTTCGCCATCCAGCTGGATAACCAACTCTCCTAAAGTCTCAGTAACTCTTGCCCCCCTGATGTTAAATATAACATCGAATTTCTTAGACATTTCCCAGATAACCGGCTCCTTAACCAGATCTTCTGGAAAAATTAAGTTAAGTCGTATTTTAGGCACCGTATCCTCCTTCTTATTTGTACCGCCTTACCCGCCAGCTATTGCTGGAACTATTGAAACTTCACTGCCCTTGGCAATTTTAGTCTTGATTCCGTCTTTAAAGCGAATATCCTCCCCATTAACAAAGAGATTGACGAAGCGCCGAATCTCTCCCCTGCCATCGTAGATTCTCTCTTTTATACCCGGATATTTCCTGTCCAAGTCTAAGATTAAATCGATTACAGTCTCTGCCTCAGTCTCCACCACTCCCTGGCCTCCGGTCAGATTTTTCAGAGGTGCAGGGATTTTAACCCTCGTATTCATCACTTTCCTCCTATAATAGAGTAGCGAGTTATTCTTTCATTACCACTCAATTTCTTGAATCATGATTATTATTACCAAATCACCCGGAATTCTTCTTTAAATGCTTCGATAGTGGGAGCAATCTTTTTCGGCCTACTAATCGCTTCCAAGACCGCCTCTTGAGTTTTCAATCCATTACCTGTGATGAAAGCTACGGTCAATTCGTCTTTTTTGATCTTCCCTGTTTGAGCCAACTTTTTTAAGACCCCAACAGTCACGCCGCCTGCAGTCTCAGTAAATATTCCCTCAGTCTCCGCGAGAAGCCTGATTCCTTCTATAATCTGTTCATCATTTACCACTTCCCCAAATCCACCAGTCTCCTTCATTATCTTCCATGCATAGTAGCCGTCGGCGGGATTCCCAATAGCCAAAGACTTTGCAATAGTGTTTGGCTTGACCGGTTTAATAATCTCTGAATTTTCCTTATAAGCAGTAATAATGGGCGAACAACCTTCTGCTTGGGCTCCGGAAAACTTCGTTCCAAATCTTCCAATCAAACCGAGCATATCGAACTCTTTCAATCCTTTATATATCTTTGTCATCAGGCAGCCCGAAGCCATGGGAATAACCACATGGTCAGGTGCCCTCCAGCCGAGCTGTTCTGCAACTTCAAAACCCAAAGTTTTTGAACCCTCTGCGTAATAAGGTCGAATGTTTATATTAACAAAGGCCCACGGTAGACTATCTGCGATTTCGCTGCACAACCGATTTACCTGGTCGTAATCTCCCTCCACGGCAACCAGACTGGGCTGATATATACCCGCTCCAATAACCTTCCCTCTTTCCAAATCTACCGGAATAAAGACAAAAGTCTTTATCCCTGCATAGGCGCCATAAGCTGATACAGAACAGGCCAAATTTCCCGTAGAGGCGCAGGCCATGGTATCAAATCCTAACTCTATGGCTCTGGTTGTGGCTACTGAAACTACCCTGTCCTTAAAAGAATAGGTAGGATTTACTGCATCGTTCTTTATATATAGCTTTTCCAAACCTAACAGTTTTCCTAAATTCCTGGCGGGCAAAAGGGGAGTGAATCCCTCCCCCAGGCTTATCACATTTTCCGTCTCCACAGGCAATAAATCCCAGTATCGCCACTGTGAATCTGGACCCGCTTCTATCTTTTCCCTGGACATATTCGATTTAATTCGTTCATAGTCATAGTCTACTTCCAGAGGGCCAAAGCAGAATTCACAGAAATGAATTGCTTTTGGCTGATACTTCCTGCCACATTCCCTGCACTTTAAAGCCCTTATCTTCTTCATATCTCACCAAGTCCGGGTAAAATCCTGATAACTAAAGTATTTATATTAACCTTACTTATTTATTTGGAAATTAACAAAAAAATTATAATATATATTACTTTTTTTGTCAAGTATTTTTTGAAAAAAAATCATTTATGGCCCAGGTGATCTATTTCCAGTATGGCATCATAGACCATCTTCCCAGACACCTTCTTAGGGAGATTTCTCATCGTCTCCTGGGGAGAACAAGCATATTCGACCACTTTCTCCAAAACTCGCTTCACTCCCACAGTCAACAGTCGACCTCCCAATCCTATATCTTTCAAGCTGCGGGGCAGTCTCAACTTCTTCCACATACCGCTCAGCTTCTCCAACTCTCTCATCTTCTCTTCCAGAAACAATTGCACCAGGGTACAGAAGGCTACTACTTCACCGTGAAGATACTCGTGCGTCTGGGGAATTTGCGTGAAGCCATTGTTAAGAGCATGGATTGCTGCTGCTCGGCAGCCTTCTCCACCAATGCCCCCAACCAAGCCAGCCAGCATAATATTAGACTCAACTATCCTTGTAAGAGCTGGCGTTAATTTCTTCTCCATATTGTCCCTCGCTGCAGCAAGACCAACTTCAAACATAGTATTGTAGATTGACTGGGCTGACCTTATTGCCATTCCCACGGCAAGGTTTGATGTCTTACCCCCAGTGTAAGCAATTGTCTCATAATACTTTGCTAATCCATCAGCCATCCCGGCTACAAGATATCTTGCTGGGGCATTAGCCATAACTCGAGTATCAACTAAGACTACTTCAGGACATTTATCCAGAATCAGGTATCCCCTCGCCTTCCCCTGCTCAGTGTAAATTGCAGAGAGCGCCGTCCAGGCAGCACAGGTAGCTGCACTTGTAGGAATAGTAACAATGGGTAGATGAGCATAGTGGGCTACGCCCTTGGCAGTATCGAGAGCTTTACCACCACCAATTCCGATAACAAAGTCGGCTTTGCCTCTTTTCTGTAATCTTAGATATTTCTCTATCTCTCGATTTGAACATTCTCCATTAAATGGCTCAGATACCACTCTCCCCTTACCAACCAGATGACCTATCTGGCGACTAAATTTCTTTAGAATATGCTCCTCGCCAACCAGTAAAGGTCTCCAGCCTAAGTCTGACACTATCTCCCTTTGAACATATAGCACATTTTCTCCCTGGATATATCTTCCAGGGGCAATTGCCAGATTAAACTTTTCCATTCTTCAATTACCTGATTATCCTGATTCTCTTGGGTGGCCAGTATAATAAGAGTGCCTTCCCCTTTATATATCCTCTTTCTAAAGGCCCCCAGAAGCGGCTATCATAACTATGGTCGCGGTTGTCGCCCATCGCAAAGTAGGAATTCTTGGGAACCACTATTGGGCCAAGATTGTCGCGGTTCCTGTACATTTGAGATAAATCTTCCGAATTGGGATAAACTTTTTCATCCATATAGATAGCGTACTTTTCTTGCTGGAGTTCGCCATTGACATACAGTTTCTTATCCCTTATCTCCAGGGTGTCGCCAGGGATTCCCATACATCTCTTAATGAAATCCTTCTTGGGATCGAGGGGAAACTGGAAGACAATTATTTCACCCCGTTTTGGGTCCTGGAGAGGCCACAGATACTTCCTGGTAAAAGGAATACGAATTCCGTATACGAACTTGGCAACAAAGATGTGGTCACCAATCTGGAATGTATTCATCATCGAGCCAGAAGGAATCTTGAATGCCTGAATAACGAAGGACATTATCACCCATGCTAATATCACCGCTACAAGCCCGGTATTCACCCACTCTCTGGTAGCATGAACTTTCCTGAGGAGCTTCTCCTTAGCCCTCTTAGCTATCCAATGAAGTATTAGGGCCTCAATAGCCAAGATTCCGCCAACGATTACCATTTTGAGCTCGGTCTGCATTTCGGGTAACTTGAAAAAGATATAAGCCACCGCGCCAATCATTACGCCACTCGTCAAATAGTAAAGAAATAGTACCATATTCCTACTCCTCTTCGCCAAATTTCAAGAATGTCAGGAATGCTTCTTGGGGAACATCCACTTTGCCTATCCTCTTCATTTTTTTCTTACCCTCTTTCTGCTTTTCCAAGAGCTTCCTTTTCCTGGTAATATCTCCACCATACAGCTTGGCAGTAACATCCTTGCGGAAAGCTTTGATTGTTTCGCGAGCAATTATTCTATTTTCCACCTTAGCTTGAACCGGGACAGGAAACTGCTGTCTGGGAATTACCGCCTTCAACTCGCTAGTAATCTTCTGTGCTCGATTATATGCTCTTTCCCTGGGAAGAATTAGAGAAAACGCTTCGATAGGCTGGTAGTTTATGAGTATTTCTAGTTTAACCAGGTCTTCTACTCTATATCCAGTGTGTTGATAGTCGAGAGAAGCGAAGCCGTGGCTCACCGACTTCAATCTATCATAAAAACCGGCTATCATTTCGGCAAGTGGCAACTCATAGATCAAGACCACTCTTTGGGGATTTATATATCCCATAGAAATGAACTTGGACCTTCTCTTTTCCATTAGCTTCATTATCGCCCCCAGAAATTCACTGGGCAAGATAATGGTTACTCTAACGAAAGGTTCGGCAATCTCTATAATCTCATATTCGGCCGGAAGGTCGGCGGGGTTATTTATATAAATTATCTCGCCTTCCTCTTGACTTTTTCCCTTCACTCCTCCCTTGACTCTCTTCACCCTGTAGACCACATTGGGAGCAGTGATAACCAGGTTAAGATTATACTCCCTTTCCAATCGCTCCCTGATTATGTCCATATGGAGTAGTCCCAAAAATCCACAGCGAAAACCGTAACCAAGGAGCGAGTCCTCCTGTTGGTATTCAAATGAGGCGTCATTTAGCCTCAGTCTCTCCAGGGCTTTTTTCAGATGCTCGTAGTCCCCACTATCAACCGTATATAGGCCGCAAAAGACAAAAGGCTTCACTTCTTTCAACTTCTCAAAAGGCCTTGTTGTTCGTCTCGATGGCTCGGTGATCGTATCTCCAATCCTCACACTATGGATGTCTTTTATGCCTGCAACAAGGTAGCCCACCTCGCCTGCTTCGAGGGTTGAAGCAGATACCATCTTCAAATGGAATACGCCGAGTTCCGTGACCTCGAAAACCTTCCCTGAGGAAACCATCTCTATTTTCATCCCGGGTCTTATACAACCCTCAAATACCCTAACATATATGACTGCCCCACGATAAGGGTCGAATACTGAATCGAAGACAAGCGCTGAAAGTGGAGCTTCAGTAGAACCGCCAGGGGGAGGAATCCTGTGAACAATTGCCTCGAGGATCTCTCTAATTCCTGTTCCCAATTTAGCGCTTGCCTCAAGAATATCTTTCTCCTGGATATCTAAAATCTCCATAATTTGGCGCCTTACATTGGGGATATCAGCGTTTGGCAAATCTATCTTATTCACTACAGGGATGATTTTCAGATTATTCTCTCTGGCAATGTACACATTAGCCAGAGTCTGGGCCTCCACACCCTGAGAAGCATCAACAACCAGAAGAGTACCCTCGCAGGCTACTAGGCTCCGTGCCACTTCATAGGTGAAATCCACATGGCCGGGAGTATCTATCAGATTTAGAGTATAGTTCTTACCATCACTGGCATGATAATCGAGCCTCACTGCCTTCGCCTTTATTGTGATTCCCCTTTCCCTCTCCAGTTCCATATCGTCGAGAATCTGGTCTCTCATTTCCCTGGGGTTTACGGCCTTCGTAAACTCCAGAATTCTATCGGCCAGGGTTGACTTCCCATGGTCTATATGGGCAATTATAGAGAAGTTTCTAATATTTTCTCTCAATGTGGAATCTCTCCTATCGCGTATCCTGAAGCTACATCGTTAATCCTGACAGAAACCAACCTGTTCAGCTCATCCTCGCCCGCTGGGGCAAGCACTCTAATATAGTTACTGGAGAGACCTGAATAGAGAGATTTCCCGTTTTGCCTCTTTTCCCGCACTTTTCGCTCAAAGAGAACTTTAACTTCCCTATTCAAGTACTGGCGATAGAATCTTTCCCTGAGTTCTTTTTCTAAACCGTCGAGAATCGTGCTCCGCCGTCTCACTTCAGAAGGAGGAACCATTCCTGGTAGCCTGCTTGCCAGAGTCTCTGGTCTGGGCGAGAACCTGAATATATGAATTCTGGAGAAATACATTTTCTTCGCGAAATCGTAGGTATTCTGAAATCTCTCCTCTGTCTCACCGGGAAATCCCACAATCAAGTCAGTGGAAATTCCCATATCAGGGACCACCCTTCTGACCATTTCCAGAGTAGCTTGATAGTCTCCAGTTGTATAGTTCCGATTCATAACTTTCAAGATATAGTCATCCCCGCTCTGAAGGGGAATGTGGAGGTGGTGGCATAATTTGGAAAGGGAATCTATTGCCCTGATTAGCTCTTCCTTAACATGGAGAGGTTCGATTGAACTTATCCTTATCCTGTCAAGTCCCTCTAAAGAATTGAGTTTTTCCAGGAGAGGAATGAGTTGGCCATAATTCCCTAAATTTATGCCACAAAGGACAATTTCTCTATATCCGGAATTTAGAAGTTTCTTTGCTTCTTCTATTACCCTACCGATAGGCCTGGATACAATCTCCCTTCTAACATAGGGAACAATACAATAGGAACAGAACAAGTTACATCCATCCTGAATCTTTATGAAGGCTCGAGTGTGGCCAGGAAATTTGCTTATCATTATTTCTTTTTCCGTGGCCATAGTCTCTCCTATTCCTAAGGCATCTTTTGCCAAATATCCTGCTATATTCCTCTTCTGGTAGTTACTAAAGATTAAGCATTGAACAGAAATTTTTTCTAACTCAACTGGATTCCTTTCAGCATAACAACCGGTAACAACTATTTTTGCCATGGGGTTTCTTTTCAGGGCAGAGCGGATGTACTCTCGGCACTTCTGGTCGGACCTAGCGGTCACAGTGCAGGTATTAATAAGATAGTAATCGGCAATCTCAGAAAATGGAACTATCTTAAACCCTTTCTCTTCCAATTCCTCTTCGATAAGAGCTGTCTCATATTGGTTCACTTTACATCCCACAGTATAAGTTGCCACACTCTTACTTTTCATCTTCCCTAGTTGGCCATTAATGGTTTCCGTAGTGTAGGGGCTTGTCTCCGTAATTTGTAATTTGTGAGCATTAACAGCTGTCCCTATTTTAATGGTGTTCTTTCTTGAACAGGTCAAGGAACTTATCTTCGTATTCCTTATATATATCCCACCTGTCCAGCTCTGCTTTCAATTCCCTTGCCTTAGAAAGGTCCTTCTTGGCTTCCCTGAATAGTCTCTGAATCTTCTCTTTAGCAGAATCTGGAATACCAGCATGACCACCGAGCCTCTCTTTTATCTTCTCAATCTCCTCATCGCTTATAGGTTTCTTTGGCTCTTGCTGTGTCGAAATCTTGAAGTAATCGAGGAACTTCTCAATCTGCTTGTCTATCTCTTCTGCCTGGTGATCAAGCCCGGAAGTGTCTATTTCTATCCCTAACATCTTGCAAAGGGTTTCCAGGACCACCTTAGATGACTTGGGATTCTCTATCTGTATCGTATAGTATGGCAGCTCTCCTAAAAGGCATATCCCCTGAAGGCCTTTCTCCTTTGCCACAGCCAGCAATAACCCATTCATACCGCTGATTTGACCCTCGTTCATAAGGGAGACTCCATAATTTCCCAGGTCCTTTGCCAGAGAAGCATGAGTCACAACTCCCCATACTTTAGGCTCACTCGTATGTTCCATAACAGAGGGCATGGCCGCAAATGTATATATTCTTTCCACCCCCCACTCCATGGCCAGCTCCAGGATTTCGCAGGCAAATTCGTACTCCTTTTCCAAGGAAGGCTGGGCTTCGCCCAAAATTATCACAAGGTCATGGAGGGCCC
>Ga0315309_1001996_pt1 | contig 12074 bp, 11 predicted proteins | sample TDP4_MG_FD_203080 | JGI IMG/M metagenome (GOLD analysis project Ga0315309, IMG submission 203080) | Freshwater sediment microbial communities from Lake Towuti, South Sulawesi, Indonesia - TDP4 | ecosystem: Environmental > Aquatic > Freshwater > Lake > Sediment | place: Indonesia: South Sulawesi...
TCTTGCGCGTTCTGAACGCTGTCGATGGCCACCGTGACTTGGGTGGACTCGGCCAAGCCGAGCAGTCGCTCAGTCTTCTGCTTCCCAACCACTTGGTTCGCGATCAATATGTCGTCGATTCCAGACTGCGCCATAACCTCGGCTTCTCCCAGCTTGGCGCAGGTGATCCCTTTGGCTCCCGCCTCGATCTGTCTCCGAGCGATCTCGGGACACTTGTGGGTCTTCACGTGGGGTCTTAGATCGGATGGTGCATCTCGGAAGAACCGCGACATCTTGGAGATGTTCCGCTCTAACGCATCCAAATCTAGAAGCAGAGCTGGTGTGTCCAACTCTTCCTTCCGCATGCTGTCCCCTTCGCCCTTCGCCCGCCAAGATATGGTAATAAGCGTTCGTTGGACTTGCCGCGCGCAGGAGCGATGGGGTTTGCCAAAGTTGAGAGACCGACGACCGAAAAGACCATTAGTCCAATCCCTATTCGAGCTACGCTGATCACAAGGTGAGATCGGTTCATCAGTCGCGAGGGAAGATGTCCGTTTCAGGGAGGTTGGGTTCCGGATGGTGTTAGTGAGCTTCAGGTTTCGGCTGGACTACTTGGCTGCAGCAGATCGATGTGCCGGGAGGGGACTTCAAGAGTGAGAGAGAAGAGGGAGAGCGCCTTTTTCCTCGACTTGACGCACACCATCTCGTCGGACATGCCGATCTACCCGGGAGACGTAAAACCATCAATACAGAGCGCAGCCACGATGGAGAAGGACGGCGTGAATGTAACCAGGATGACGTTGGGTTCTCACACTGGAACGCATGTGGATGCTCCCAGACACTTCATCAAGGACGGGGGCGCCGTTGACTCTATTCCGCTGTCGAAGCTTGTAGGGGAAGGTGTGGTCCTAGACCTCTCTCACAAGAAGGTAGGGGAAGGGATAACGGATGAGGATCTCGAGTTCTACTCCAGCCTCGTGAGGGCAGGGGGCAGAGTGATTCTCTACACAGGTTCCAGTGAGCATTGGGCGGAGCAGGGGGCGGAGAGGAACTTCACCTACCTCGACCCGAGCGGCGCTATCTGGTTGTTGAGACGGAGGGTCGCCGTCGTGGGCATAGACTCCCCTAGCATTGACAAGTTCGGCTCAGCGGATCCCGTGTCGCACAAGACCCTGCTGGGAAACAATGTGGTCTTGGTGGAATCCCTCAGCTCCGAGACGAGGAACCTGGCTGGCCACAGGGTCTACATGGTCTGTCTTCCACTCAAGGTCGCTGACAGGGACGGGGCTCCGGCGAGGGTCATCGCTCGACCCATAGAAGAATGAGGCACATGTGGCTTAGTTGACGACAGCCCGTGACTCATTGTTTGAACGATTTGTTTCCAATCGATCAATGATCCTAGATTTTCAGGTCAAAATTGTTTTCTTCTCTCACAGTGAATGAGCCTGCTAACCCGAATGCTTCTCTATCCTGCCGGGCTTCCGGGTTGAGCCAATTGAGTCGCGAGAAGTCGCCGTGGAGCTTGGTGTTACGATTAGCCGCTGCTCCTGCAAGAAGTATTTATCTATCGTATAGTCTGATGTGTTGTCCAACGGGTGGCGGGATCAGGACGTGCTGGGCCTTCCAGGGCTGGGCTCGAAGCACAGCTCGTCTCGGGCCGCTCCTGCGGAGCGAGCGACTGTCTACACGGTAGGGTACGGCTCCCTGTCCAAGGATGATCTTCTAGATCTGCTCAAGCAATACGGCATCGAGCTGGTGGCTGACATCCGTCGCTGGCCGACCTCGAAGCTTAGGGACTTCCAGCAGAGCAATCTTGGCATGTGGCTTCGCGACGCAGGTATACGGTACGCATGGATGGGCCGGGCGCTCGGCGGCGAACGCGGTCGCGGCTACCGCAACCACGTCAAGGACAGGAAGTTCACCCGTGGAGTGGACGACCTGGCGGAGCTCGGGAACAGGTACAAGACCTGCGTGCTCTGTGTTGAGTCAAGCCCCAGGAGTTGCCACCGCCGTTTCATCGCCGACATGCTCGAAGAGAAGGGCGTCAAGGTCTACCACATCTTCCCCGGTAACCAGATGGTTGAACATCGAATGCTGTGGTAGGCCCGAAAGAACCTCTCAAGCGCATCGATGGCTTCGCCGGCGAACGATCGATCCACCGCAGATTAGTGTTGGCTAGTTCAAAAGGGGACGCGCTATATGCCGATTGAGTTCACATCTCAGGCATGAAGATGTCTTCATACGTCTTTTCGAGGCGATTCTTATGGTCCAACTCTTCCCTCGCAAGGACCTCGAAAACCCCCCTGAACGTGGTGTGCGTCGTTTGTTCGGACAGAGCCTTGTAGAACTCGTGAGACGCCTGCTCGCGTTTCATCGCGACCTGTAGCACTTCTTGAGGGGACGAGTCACTCCTCAAGGGAATCTCCAAGAGGTAGTCGCTCAGCCTCAGGTCGTTGACCTCGGCGACTGAGCTGCAGGCAAAGGTCTCACAGACACCTTCCTCAAGAGCCTTCTCGAGTTTCTCTCTGTGAGTGACTTCTCGCTGGGCAAGCTCTTGAAGTAGCTTCGCGGAGGAAGACAGCTGAGAGTTCTTGGCTGCCTGATTGTAGAACTTGTAGGCTTCCCTTTCGCGCTGCATCGCAAGACGAATCGTCTTCTCGAAAGCATCCTGGACGCTGCTCATGGGGCTACGTCGCTGTAAGCCTTGGACAGGCATATTTTAAGGATGCGCCTCAATACGATCAACGATATCCGAATCGAAACATGAGAAATGGAGGATGGGAAAGGCTTCGATCCCTTTCCCTTACCTACTGCGGCTTGCCCTTGCCTTTGCCCTTACCGTTGCCCTTGCCGTTGTTCCTTTTCCCGTTTCCTTTGCCTTCAGTCTGGCTGAGGGACGGCTGTGCACTTTGCCCCTCATCGAACGATCCAATCAAGCCCTCGATCAGTTCAAGGAGATGCTCCGCTTGATCGATCAGGTCGTCGGCAAGATCAGTGTCGATGATGTGCTTGCCTCTTTGCGCTTTCACTTGGTTGATGAAGGCCTTGAGCTTGTTCCTGGCCGCATTTAGCATGTTCTTGGCGACCTTGTCTCTGGAGGTTCCCAGCCAGTCGATGGCCTGCTGAATCTTGTCAGAGATGACGGTCAGCTTCGCAATGAGGGCGCCATCTATGTCCGCAATCTTCCCTTCGTCGACAGCACCTTGGATCTCCAGCATCTTGTCGTCAATCTCCTGGCGGATCGATTCCGCCCTGCCCGCAGCCGTTACAGTAAGCCCGACAGTCGTCTCAAGACGGAACTTCTCCTCCTCGTCGTCAACCGTCCCTGTACCGTTTACGGTGATGGTGTAGGTTCCCGTTGAGGCATCGTAGAAGTCCCACTCATCTAGGAATTCCCCGTTGCCATCCGCACTGATGTCCTTGGGATAGCCTGCTGGAACCCATGTTCCGTTAGTTATGTTGATCGTGAGAGGTCTGGTGGCACCTACCCCGCCTCCAGTGATCGTAACGACGTCTGGATAGGTGTACTCAGTTTTGTCGGTTCCCCATATGCCGAAGTGAACACTGGCGAGCTCGGCGTGTTGCCCTGAATCGGTGACATTGTAGATGGTGGCGAGGTACGTCCCCGTCGGTGTCGCGCTTTCCGTTTGCCATGCAGCATTGGTCAATCCCTGAGGTGTTCCGCTGAGAGGTCCAACCTCGACGCCGTCCACTGTGATACTGTACTGGCAGCCTTCACTGTATCCTGATCCAATGAACACCACCAGATCCCCAGGCATGTAGAAGGAGTCCTCTGTGTCAAACGTTACACCCTCGTCTTCGTTGTCCTGAGCTAGTGCTGTGGGAAAGGAGCCGGCGACGACGCCTAGGAGGAGCGCAGCCAAAACCGGCACGATTGCAAGCCTTCTGTTCGGTTTCATCTACTTGCTCCGAGGGAGAAGAAGTCGGAGGCGAACTCTTATTGGTTTGCTTCGAAGAAAGCCGAACTCCTCCGTGTTTACCAAGGATCGATTCGAGTTGGTTTCGTTTGATATCGGCAGAAAAGGTTTCTCATCGTTTGAAACGGTTCGCGACCGTTCAGGATCTTCCGGTGTTAGTGATTCACGCTGGCTGACGCTTGGACTCAAACGCCGTTTAACGGTCAATCAAAACGACGCCTTGGAGAACGAGATCTCTGATCGATCGACAAGGTATGTAGAAAAGTGACAATTGTTCCATAGCCAAGTGATACATCATGACGGATCTAGAGAGTGCGTGTTTGATCCATGCGGTCAACCGTAAATCTAAGAAGACATTGGAGAACAGGGTCTCCAGCAAGACGAACGATTGGAGAGAACTTGACGGATCGATTGGACGGACCGGTTTGGAGAGGGACTACCACGAGGTCGGTAAGGGCATAACTCTTGCTCTGCTAGGAACAACTTGGTGGTTTTTCTCCGTTCTTGCAGCCGCTTTTGGGGCACGTTGCTAAGAAACAATAGGTGTTTTTCCGGAGTGCCACCTCGAAGTTTCAGATTGTTGTTGGCCTTGACCGGTGGTCTGGCTTGGAGAATCCAGCTTTGATGGCGGTCAGGCCGAGTACCTGATGTATTGTTCTATTCTCTTCTTTTTCCGTTCAGAGGCAGCGGTTTTCCAGGGATGCTTTTCCAGGTCCATGGCCTTGAACTTGGCGCGCTTTTCGCCCTTTCTTTGCTGTCGTTTCCTCCGCCCCATGCCGATTCACGTCGGCAGGGACGATGCGGGATTATTTATGGATGCCGGCGAATGATCGATCGGCCGGCGTTGTTGGGCTACGTCTGACAGAGGTTGGCTGCTAGTCCTAGACATGGAACTTGATCCTGAAGAGGTCGAGGTATCTTCCGAAGAGGCCTCCGAAGACAATTGTGAGGACAACCCCTGCCGTGGAGCTGGCGACGAATTGGAACCAGGTGAGGCGGAGTATGAATACCTGGACTAGCGTGCCTAGGACCGACCAGAACGTGATGTAGGCCAGTGTGTCGACTATGAAGCGTTTCGCCATTAGCTTGGGGGAGAAGTAACCTCTTGGGTACTTGAGTCTGATGTCGGTTTGTGTGAGGACTCCTACGAGCCTGCCTTTGTCCAGAACACCCAGCCTCGTGATTCTGTTCTTCTCCATGATGTCCGTGGCCTGTTTCAGGTTGGCATCCGATGCGATAGTGATGATAGGTGTCGTCATTACTTCTTGGATCTTGGTGTCCTTCAAGTCTCGCTTTGCAGCCAGAACCCGTCTATGTAGGTCGCGTCTGGTGAAGATCCCTGCCGGGGCACCACTCCTGGTGACAACCAGGCTGCCGACACCGCGATCAAGCATGAGGACGGTTGCCTCCGCTGCGGATGCCTCGGCGTCAACTTTGACGACCGGCGTTGACATGACCTTCTTCACCTTGGGAATCATTGCGTCGAGTATGGTCAGCTTGCCTTCTCCCTCCTCTTGATGATCCCATCCATCGATCGACCGGCCATAGAAAGCCCTATCCCATCTCTTTAGCGTCCTGTAAGCCTCTGGGAAATCGATCGTTGGCCCTAGAAAGCAAGTGTTTGCTAAAGGACCTGCGGATTATTCCATGCTCCACGGGCTGGGCCGGCTAGAAGTAGAAGGGGGTCGAAGGCAGGGGTACAAGGAACTGACCTCCCTTGAGATCCTCCAGCTCGTCCACTTCAATCTCTGTGATCTTCTTCTTGGCTCGGTGCACGAGGCCGCGCAGGAGCATGCTGCGCTGGAGCGTGGTGTTCAAAGCTGTGACGTAGACCTCCTCACGTTCCGGAACCTTTCCTGATAGTGCGGAGCGAAGCCCACCCTTGCCGCTGCGGAGAAGGTGCCAGCCTAGGGTGCTGAAGCTGTAGCCTAGGGGGAGCAGCTGGCCTCTACAATCGGAGCAACGATCCCACCTCGCGTCGGAGAGGGTGCTCCGTACGAGGAGGGGAAAGCGGCGTCGGAGCTGATCCGGGTGCGGCTTCAACGGAGGGCTTTCCCGCCCATCGAGCCTACGGCAAGCAGGGCAGTAGGTCAGTGGGAGAAGGCTGGCATCCAGCTTCCCGGTGTCCCTCAGTATGTGCCTATCCACCTCCCGCAGGCTGCGAATCTGATCTTGGATCTGACCCCAGACGTCGAGTTCGTTCAGCCGCCAATCTCCTCGTGCTCGTGCCTCTGCGGCCTCCTCTATTCGTTCATAGTACTCTTTCAGCGGCTCTCCCCACCCCTCGTCAACCAGCTCAGCCACTCGTTCCCACGGCAAGGCCTTGATGCCTTGGCTGCCCACGTCGTCAACGGACACAGTTTGGAAAGAGGCCTCCCAGCCGACCTTTCCGCCCATGTTGCGAAGGATGACCTGTCCCAGGTACGCAGAGGCACCCAGCACCAATGCTCGCCTAGTCTTCTGGGAGATCCTCACGGTGACTGTCGCCCGCTGCCTGCGCAAAAACCGCTCAAGCCCCTGGAGGAAAGTCTTGGAGTAGTCTAGAGAAATTCCCCTTCGAGCGGCATCCTCAACGAATGCCTCTGACAACTCTTCGCAGCGCTCCAGCCAGTGCCTGCGTAGACTCTCGACCTCCTCCATTTCGATCCGCCGCCTGCGCTGCATCGAGGGTTCCTTCCAACCTATCTCGAAGTCGCATCTGAAGCCATCCAACACGACCAGTCAAGTCAACCGTCTTGGACGGCGATTGCTCCACCGGGACCGATCGATCGAGACAATCCTCTTGACTAGAGACTCGTCGGCTCGTAGAATGTCGACCTTTGAGAGCCTTGGCAGCAACTTGGCCCAGTTTCTGTTCCTCTCAAAGATCTTCTTGAATATGGGAACTGCCTCTTCGACGCGGCCAGCGTTCACGAGGGAGACCGCGTGCCAGAACCGTATCTCATGGTTCCGTGGGGCGAGTTTTTCGGCGGCGCGGAACTCTGCTAGAGCCTTGTCGACGTCTTTCTCTTCGATCGCCAGGTCGCCCCTGCTTGCGTGTTGATATGCGCGGTGCAGTTGAACGAGTCGCCGCAACTCTTTTAACGGTTCAGGGTGGTCTTCAACCCTGAGATCCACGATCCTCCCCTCCCAGATCTTCCTTGGCGTCTCGCCGCGAACGATCAGGATCGCCGCAGATTGTTTCCCACGTATGTCACCTCCAGCCTCCTCGGCTGCTTCGAGTGATCGGAGCATGCGTTCTGCTAGGCCGCCCTCACCTCCTTCGAAGGCTTCAGCCATTGAAGGCCAGACTCTGTTGCTGAGCATCATGTTGGCTTGGACAGAGTAGTCTCTTCCCTTCGAGTGGCCAGCCTCCGGGATACACTTCTCACCTGTGTGTGTGGCTATGTTTCCCGTGGCGTCGAGCATTGCCACCTGTCTGAGTGCCGGGTTCTTGTCGGAGGACAAAAGGGCTTTCAACGCCTGCTGAGCGGTACCGCCCGTCCTCATCAGCTCCAGCCCCAGAGGACCGTAGGATATGTCCACCATCGCCTGGGTTGCGACAGCGCCCACACCAGGCTCAGCCCAAGGAACGATGGGTCCCACAGAGAAATAGTGCGACTGCACGGCGACCCCCATCTCCGATGTCTCGGGGTCTCGAGCGACGATGGAGTATGTGTGAGCGATTCGCCGAGCCGACATCTTGTCCAAGCACTTCCACGCCTTGTGCGTGGGGGGTGTTCAGATAAGTGTGTTTTGTGGCTTCCTCAGTGGTTCGATGGGTTAACGTTGCAATCCGGCGTGGATTTCCTTTCGCTTGTTGCGGTGCTTTGTTCTGCAAGAAGAATGTAGTCCGCTGACGTACCGTGTCTCGGCTTACCCTATTGTTTGACCTCGACGTTGACCTCTATCCCCTTGCGGACGCTGCCGGTGACCACGCAGTAGTTCTCAAAGATCTCAAGGCAGCGCTTGATCCTTGGCTCGTCACGGGTTTCCACATCGGGCTCTAGGAGGATGTCCAGCTTCTGGATTCGCCAGTAGCCCTCCTCGTTTCTCGCTACGGTGGCCTTGGCGGTGCTCTTGATGGTCGCGATATCGATTCTAGATTTTCTCAGGCAGAAGAGGAGGCTCGCTGTCAGGCAGTTCACGACGGCTGCTGCCAAGACTCTGGATGCGTTTGGGCCAGCTCCCTCGCCCACAGGTCTCGGCTCATCCATGATGAGTTCGGTCTTGGCTTCGTTGTCGAACCTCACCCGGAACCTGTAGTTTTCTTCCAACTCTACGGTGGTTACTGACTGAGTCTCCACCCCACGCCCACCAGCGGGTGAGGCGGGTTACCATGTATAAAGGATGATCGATCGAGGGTAAGACTTGTTTTAAGCCTCGACCTTCTTCAGCTGGGTGTTGTACATCTCAACGATCTCTTTCGCCGTTGTCGCGTCTTCGGCGGCGCGGTCATCCCTGAATTTGACAAGTCTGGGAAATCGTATGGCCAGGCCGCTTCCGGGGCGCACTGAACCGAAGCCGCAGGTGTGTAGAGGTGAGAGAGTGATTTCATCTCCCAGGATCTCAAGAACCTTTGATGGGATGAACCAGAAGTCAGGCTTCATCAACGCGTTCACTCTGGGATGGGGATGAGTCTGCAGGAGGGGCTTGAACAGCTGGGGGAGGCGAGCCAGGTCCTCGTCAGTAAAACCGCTGCCTAGCTTGCAGACCGTGTCGAAGCGATCTGACTCCGGGTTGTAGGCAGCCATCAGCAAGGCTCCATAGGTTCCGGCTCTGCGACCGCGTCCCGCGAAGGCACCTACAGCAACCAGGTCTACGGTGTCAGCCATCTCGCTTCTATAGGATCGCTTCCACTTGATCCAGAGCCAACCCCTTTTCCCCGCCTCATAGATCGATTCTGGCCCCACCGACTTTAGTATGAGTCCCTCTGTTCCTTCCTGCACCGCCTTGTTGAAGAAGGCCTCTATCTCCCCCGCCTTGTTGCTGACGATTGTCTCTGAGAGCCTTATCGTTTCGGTTGTTCGTACGATCTTTTCCAGTCTTTTTCTTCTTTCGGGGTACGGTTTCAGGGTGAGGTCTTCTCCATCTATGTAGAGCGCGTCGAAGAGGCAGAGAGCGACAGGCACTTCTTCAATCATCCTGTCTATCTCGTGTTTTCTTCCTCTCCTTTGAGAGACGACTTGGAATGGGAGTAGGTCGCCTGTATTGGGATCGAGTGGAACGCATTCCCCGTCGACTATGGCCTCTTTCGCTCTTATGGATTGTCTCAGTCCTTTTGCTATGTCGGGAAATTGGTTCGTGATGTTCTCTTCGCGTCGAGAGAACAGGGTGATGCTGTCGGGTGAGATTTGGGCTTGTATGCGTAGTCCGTCGTACTTGTAGTCGGCTGCTGCCTTTCCGCCTAGCTTCTCCAGTATCTCGTCTAGTGAACCGAGTCTCTCGGCCATTTGGGGCTTTATGGGTTTCCCGAAGGTGACACTGAATTTCTCTATTGCTCTGATGCCTTTCTCGGCTAGGGTTTTGGCGACGTACCCTATGTCTGAGGTGAGGTTGTAGGCTCTCTCTATCGCTTCCCTAGACTCCTTGCCTCCTCCGTAGGCGATTGCAAGGGCGTCCAGGAGAGTCATGTCGGCCACTCCGAGTCTGAGTCTGCCGAGCACTATTCGAAGGATGTACTTGGCTTCATTGGGCGTGGCGTCGTTCAGCAGACCGACGAGTAGCTTTATCTTGGTCTCTTGGGAGCCGGAGCCTGTTGCATGGGCGATTTTTTCGAGGGTCTGGTACGTTCTTTCAACGGTCAGAGTCTGCATTCTAAGTGTCTGCTGACTCTTCTTCTCCAGAAGCTCTTGAACGGTCAGCCCTAGGTCGCCGGTCTTCTTGAGTTTGGCTGTGACGTTCTTTTCCGCCAGGCCTGTCACGGTGGCTATGGCTTTTATCGCCAGCTTCTCTGCAACGCCAAGCTCCACTCCGACGAAGGGAGGATACAGCTCCCCTATCGTCAGGTACGCAACCTTGTCTATCACCTTCGAAGGCGTCTGCTTCATTAGGTCCACGAGGAGGTCTGTCATCTCCAACCTCTTGGTCGTGCTCTCTATCCTTTCGAACACATCAGCCAAGACCTGGAGTTTCATCCTTGCACCTCGGCCTGTCTTAGGCGGTTGTATCCTTGTACTTGAGCATTCGGCCCCCGAGAATCGATCAACGCTTTGGAAACACCGAGAACCGCAGGATCAGAATAACAGTGATGGCTCTAGTCCGATGAGGCCAATGACAAAACATTCGATCGTGGGCCAGACACGGCTGTCGATCGGTTGATCCGGGCAAGTTCACCCAAGATAGAGAGCCATAAAACTCTAAATCCAGAGATTCCATTGCGCCGCCATGGTCAAGGTGGCCGTCGTAGCAAAGCGCCGTGAGCACGCAGTCCCTCTTCTTCGCGATCTTTCCAGTCACGGCTTCGAGGTTGACTCGAGCAGTCCTGACATCGTCATCTCCTTCGGCGGCGACGGGACGGCGCTCCGAGCTGAAAGGCTGTATCCAGGCACTCCTCGGGTGATGATCAAGCACAGCTCCATCTGCGCTCGGTGCCCCGACCACGACTTCACCTCCCTCCTCGAAGCGATCCGCCGTGGGGAATACAAGGTTACCAGGCAGATCAAGGTTGAGGCTGTCAAGGATGACACAAGGGTCGTGGGATTGAACGAGGTGAACGTTCACCACCAGCTTCCCTTCGCGGTTAGGCTGTCGGTCCGCGCGAACGATGAGGATATCGGGGAGAACGTAATCTGCGACGGCGTGATCTGCGCGACACCCTACGGCAGCAGCGGATACTTTCACTCCATCACGGGCTGCAGCTTCAGCGAGGGGCTGGGCGTCGCTTTCATCGCTCCTACCAAGCCGATCGAAAGCCGGATTGTCAAGGAGACCGAGACAATCCGCGTGTCTATTGTGCGTGGGCCGGGGTTGCTGCTCGCGGACAACGACACCGACATGATTCCTCTGAAGACCGGGGATGAGGTCCATATTGGCCGGGCTTCCGAGTACGCAAGAATAATTGAGGTGCTCGGAACAAAGAGGATCACGGTGTAGCTGTGAACCCCCGGCTGGGTCGATCGATCTTTCGATCGCACAGGCCCGAATGTGGCTCACAGGATTCTCCAGCCTGGAGGTACGCGGGCACCTACTCGAAGGCCACCAACTGACCGAGAGTTTTTCTATCGACCCTGAATTCGCTCCATTCCGGGCTGCCAGGTTTTGATCGATCGATCGCCTATTCCCCCATGCCATCGCAGGGAAAGCGTTCACGAAAACTTATCTTCCGTCACGTCGTGGAGCCGGTGAGCGACCGGTTCTGCGGAGATACAGGTTGTCGATGGATAGGGTGCGGGGACACTCGGTCTGCAAGATATGCAGTATGCATTCTACTGACATCGCTGAGATACTCGGTGTGTGTGGGCGCTGCATCAAGGACAAGCCCGGAGAAAGCCTTCCCCTGATAGAGAGGGCTCACCGGCTGGCTCGTTCGCCCTACGGCCTACCTGGGAAGCCTCCTCAGACCTTGGGGGGAGTGCGATGTGTGCTGTGTTCTAACGAGTGTAGGGTCGGCAAGGACGAAACAAGCTTCTGCGGGTTGAGGGTGAACAGCCGAGGTAGATTCAGGCCCCTCTGCAACGCGGAAGAAGCAAGGGTTCACTCATACCTAGACCCTCTCCCGACAAACTGTTGTTCAAGCTGGTTCTGCCCAGCAGGCACAGGCGCTGGTTACCCTAGGTACGCGGCTAGGCCTTCGGCTGAGTACGGGTACTTCAATCTATCCGTGTTCTTCTATGGGTGCGGATTTGACTGCCTGTTCTGTCAGAACGCTTCCCACAAGAACGTCGCTGCCTCTCCCAGAAAGCCACGGGAAGAGTTGGTTCGGGAGGCCGCGGAGAACCCGCGGGTCAGCTGCGTCTGCTACTTCGGCGGCGGCCCGGAACCGCAGCTGCCGTACGCCCTGAAGGCTTCAAACGAAATGTTAGAACGCGTCCAGGGGAGAATCTTCCGCGTCTGCTGGGAATGGAACGGATGCGGCAACGCTCGGTTGGCCGAGCAAGCAGCGGAGCTCTCTCTGAGAACGGGGGGAAACGTGAAGTTCGATCTGAAGGCTTTCGATCCAAATCTGAGCCTCGCTCT
>Ga0315309_1001997_pt1 | contig 12070 bp, 11 predicted proteins | sample TDP4_MG_FD_203080 | JGI IMG/M metagenome (GOLD analysis project Ga0315309, IMG submission 203080) | Freshwater sediment microbial communities from Lake Towuti, South Sulawesi, Indonesia - TDP4 | ecosystem: Environmental > Aquatic > Freshwater > Lake > Sediment | place: Indonesia: South Sulawesi...
CTTGCCGATTCCTGCCTCTCCATACAGAAAAGCAAGGCCGCCTTCGCCCCGAACTGCTCTATCTACAGCCTCTCTGAGGAGATTCATCTCTTCAACTCTGTCAATGAGCTGAACCTCTTTTGTAACAATAGGACGGGGACTTGGGACAATAACGCCTTGCTTGCGAGAAGGTACGAGCATTTCCCTCAAGAAGCCTTCGGCAATCTCCCTCAAAACTTTAAGCAGATCTTCTGCAGATTGATATCTCTTCTCTGGCTCTTTCTCTAAAAGCTTCATGATACACTCAGCCAAAGCCGGCGAAACCTTTGGATTCACTCTGCTCGGCGAAACGGGATAGTCATGAATGTGACTGAAAATGATTTTCACAGGGTCTTCACCTAGAAAAGGCGGTCTTCCCGTAACCGCCTCATAGAGCACTGCACCAAAAGAGTATAGGTCAGATCTAGCGTCAGCGCTTTTTCCTAACGCTATTTCAGGCGCCACATAAGCAACTGTACCAACTATCACTCCTTCCTGCGTAATACTGGGCTGACCCAACATTTTAGCCAAACCAAAATCCATCAGCTTCGCAACGCCCTCTTCGGTAATTAGAATATTTTCGGGTTTAATGTCCCGATGAAGAACACCTTGAGAATGCGCATACTGAAGCGCACCGCAAATATCCATGCCCATTCTCAGAACCGTTTGAGTGTCACATTTGCCTTCAGGATACGTTCTCATAAGCTCGCGTAGGCTCATTCCATCAACAAATTCGAGCACAAAGAACTGTTTTTCGCCTTCTTTGCCGATATCATGAATTGAAACAATGTTTGGATGGTTAAGTTTCGCTACTACTTGTGCTTCACGTATAAAACGTGAATATGCTTCTTCGCCTGAAACTGCACTCTTCAGCATTTTAATCGCAACAACACGATTCAAAACAGTATCCCTAGCCTTGTATACGACCCCCTTTCCACCTTCACCAAGCTTCTTCAAGACAGCATATCTGCCATTCTGCAAATGTTCAAGAGATGCCAAGAAAACCTCTCCGCGTTTAACTTCTCAATAGAATATTCTTCTGCTCCTATTCTTATGAATTGTGGAAGAATCTTGTTTACTGCAATAAATCTACTTTTGACGGTTAAAATCCTAAATACGTGTTTTCACAACTGTTAGGCGTTAGTGGAGGTTTGAAAGTTGTCTGTAGCGCAGAGAAAGTTTTTCACCGAAGTAACGGCGTTAGTGGATAAAAATGTGATTGTTGCAACTACAACTGGAAAAACGTATAGTGGAACATTAATCGGCATTAACCCAGACACTTTAAGTCTATGCCTAGGAGAAGCAAAGGATGAGGAAAGAAAAACACTGCACAGGGTTTTCCTCAATGGAAACGTTGTAGCCCAAATACTAAGCGTGGAAAAGCCCTTTGACATCAAAGCCTTGGCAGACCGCCTCGAAAAAGTGTTCCCAACAATGGTTAGACTTTACGAGGATAAAGGGTTCATATGGGTTATGGACAAAGTTAAATTGACAGAGAAAGGCGTTGTGGAAGGTTCAGGTCCGGCTGCTGAGCGAGTGCAAAAAGTTTACGAACAGTTCATCAGCGAAATGAAGAGTTAGATAAACCAGCGGAACTGTTGTTCCTCCTTCTTTCTTTCCTCTACAAGACCACTAATCAGGCCAAAGGATTCCAGAATTTTTTTAGTGCTTTCCGCGGCAACATCCAACCTTGACAAATCAAGGTTCAGATTCAAAAACTTGTTTAAAACCGATAAAGCATAACGTGTAGCATTTGCATCTGGATATGTGCCGAGAGTCTCCACCAAAAGGGAAAAGCCCCTGAAACCTCTAAGTTTACCGAGGCCGATTAAAAGGCCGGCGACGCCGAATATTTGCCCAACCATTATTTTTGCTCCTAGGCTTAGGGCTTCGTTTAATGTTTCAGGGTCTGAGGCTGCACAGTAAATTTCCGGTGTTGCCTTTATCTCTTCTTTTTTAAATCCGCCTATGGTTATGACGTAACGACAACCCAATTCTTGGGCTATATCTAAAACGCGTCCACAAAGCTCATACTGTCCAAAAGTTGTTAAAGCCTGTGTGTTACCATACCATATGATTAAGTCACGACCGCCATTAGGGCTTTTGTAATAGTAAAGTTCGTTTATCGGGGAACGTGTGCCTCCCGTTTCGGTTGTTACTGCCAAATCTTGAAAGGAAGCGGAAAAGATTTCGGCGAAAAGCTTAGCTTTTAATTCGTGAATTAAATGTAAAGCTGCAATATTGGCCACGAAACCTATGCCGGGCAAGCCCTCGATTAGGACAGGATTGTTCAGTTTCGGCTTTTCGTAAATCTCAACTGCACAAACCATGTTTATGGCTTCCTTTTACATTAGGCATGTAGTTAAAAGAAAAATAACAATATAAGTGTGTTTAGTCCGGAATGAAAGTTACTTAGCCCATAATTCTTAAATAGACGACTTCCATTTCGAAGGGTGGATGGTCAGTTTGGCAAGGGGCAACGGAATTGAATCGATTGATGACCTACGGAAGAAACATCCTAATCCTTTCCATCGTCTTCCTAGTGAGCTCCTTAGCCATTAGTCTGATCAGCCCAATATGGCCAATTTACATAGAACGTTCTCTCGGCGCATCTATGACGGAGCTTGGGTTTATATTTTCTTTATCAGCTGCAGTCGCTGCAGTCATACAAATCCCCAGTGGATTCCTCTCTGACAAGTACGGTAGAAAACGGCTACATGCGTTGGGTACGTTGCTGGTTGCTTTCCCGCCATTAATGTACGCTCTAGCTAAAAATTGGATGGATTTAGTGCCTTGGGTTATGCTCTCTGGTTTTGCAACAGGCCTATACTTACCTATCCGATGGGCAATAGTAGCGGACGATTCTTCAACTGAAAATATGGCTTCAGCCTACAGCTGGACAAACATTTCTTGGTTAGTGGGCTCCACTGTGGCCCCGTTTTTAGGCGGAATTGCCGCGGATTCATTTGGCATACGCTTTCCTTTTTTTGCCTGTTCCATGTTGATCTTCGCTGTTTTCCCTCTTACGCTTCTTATGCAAGAGACTAGGAGGAAACCGCAAACAAAGGCTATGGACGAGAAGAACGGAGAAGTCAATCTAATTAATGGATATTTGTTTGCAGTAGTTCTGTTCTCATTGATTAACATAATTCAAGGCATAGGTATAGGTGTGACTAGCCCAGTGATTCCGGTCTTTGTCGAACGGAACTTTTCTGTAGACTACACGTTTATAGGCATACTGTATGCCGTTGGTTTTGGATTTGCCTCCATGGTTGTGCAAATTCCAGGAAGGAAGTGTAGCGATCTATTTGACAGAAGAAAAGTTATGTTTTTGACATTCTTGGCTTCATCCCCGTTCTTCTTGCTGTTTGCTTACTCACGAAACATATTAGAATTGGTTGCTTTCATGTTTCTATCAAACGCCATATTGAATTTTTCATGGCTTGCATTTCAGACTCTTATGATGGAAGCCACACCATCTTCAAAGTGGGGTCTCGTAAATGGGGTTGCCGCAACAACTTTCTGGATAGGACTAACGGTAGGAAACGCTTTCAGCGGTATCCTTTGGGACGGTTGGGGCAAGTTTGCGCCATTTTATGCCTCCTCTTTTGCTATAGGACTGTCTGCAATACTACCGCTTCTGCTAAAAGAAACCAGAACCAAGGTAAAAAATCCTCGATAGCGACATTTTTTATAAGTGCGTTTATCTGATTTTGTTTAGGTTCGAATAATGGCTTTTGAAATAAAAGAAAAGGACTTGCTTGCGAGAATCGGGAAACTTAAAACTAAGAGCGGCAACGTTGAAACTCCCTTACTGCTTCCAGTAATTAACCCTACCATACAGCCTATTCCTCCCAGAAAAATTCGCGAGGAATTCGGCTTTGAAGCTTTGATAACAAATGCTTACATTTTGAAGAAGCACTTCCAGAACCAGCCCATAGAAAAAGGCTTGCATAAATTTTTAGATTTCAATGGTGCAATAATGACTGATTCTGGGGCTTATCAAATTCTCGTTTACGGAGACATAGAAATAACCCCGGAAGAAATAGTGAAGTATCAAGAGCAGATAGACACTGACATAGCAACAATTTTGGACTATCCAACAGGCTGGAAAGTCTCAAGGACTTACGCAGAACGAACGGTTAATGAAACTTTAAAGAGAGCCAGAGAACTCTTCGAAACTAAAACTCGCGACGACATCCTTTGGGTTGGTCCAGTTCAAGGAGGCAAATACCTAAACCTCGTAGCCAAATCAGCCGTTGAAATGGGAAAACTGCCCTTTCAAATATACGCTTTGGGAAGCCCAACAGAGGTTATGGAACACTACCGATTTGATGTCTTGGTCTATATGATTATGACCGCAAAAATGAATTTGCCCATTGAGAAGCCCCTCCACCTTTTTGGAGCTGGACACCCATTCATGTTTTCTCTGGCTGTGGCCCTTGGATGCGACCTTTTCGACTCTGCAGCCTACGCCATATACGCTAGGGAAAATCGCTACATGACAGAATCTGGCACATCTAGGCTGAATGAACTTGAGTATTTTCCATGCACATGCCCAAAATGCACAAAAATCACACCAAAAGAAGTTTTAGAAATGTCTCAAAAAGAAAAGCAATCCTTTCTTGCTGAACACAACCTTTACATGTGCATTTCCGAGCTAAAACGCATAAAACAAGCCATAAAAGAAGGTAGATTGTGGGAACACTTAGAATTGAGAGCTCATGGGCATCCAGCACTACTTCAAGCTCTGAAAAGGCTGAAGAAATATGAAGATTTTATTGAAAAACACAGCCCAACAGTAAAGAAAAGCGGTCTTTTCTTCTTTAATTCCATTGGGCTTATCCGACCAGAAGTTGTCCGACACAGAAGGAGATTACTGGAAAGATATTCTCCACCAAAGAAAGCGAAAATCCTTTTGCTTATGCCTCAAACTCGAATGAAACCATTTCATAAGTCGCAAGAGTTTAAGGAATTTGCAAAAATTCTTCAAAAAGGGCTTAGAGAACATTTAAATGAAGCCCACATTTGCTTTTATGCAGCTCCTTTCGGTGTAATTCCGTTAGAGCTTGATGAGGTTTATCCCCTTTCTCAACATGAAACAGTTCTTCCGCTCGATAAAGAAACAGTGGAGTATGTGGCTAATCAGGTGGCAAACTACATCAGCCACATGAAATATGAAGTTGTTATGCTGCTTCACGACCCAGAAAATTGGAATGAAACCGTTCTGAAAATGTGCAAGAAAACCTGCTCGAAGAGAAATATTAGGTTTAAATATTTCAATGTTAGAGAAAAGCGGAGCAAAGCCATTTTAACTGGTTTAGAGAAAATTTTGCGTGAAATTTGAGCGAGTAGTCTTGATTCGAGTTGATTTGCACCTCCACACTAAATATTCCTCCGACGCGTCAATTCATCCCAGAATTATAGTGGATCAACTCTATGCGCACCCATTCATCAAAGCCGTAGCCATAACAGACCACGACACAGTTGAGGGATATTATAAAGTGCGGCAATTGGCTTCCGCATACCAGGATATTCTGATCATCCCGGGAGTTGAAATACGCACTGTTGAAGGTGACTTAATAGTTTTAGGCGTTGCAGAATTACCGCTTAAACCATGGACTGTTGAAAACGTGATTGATTTTGCAAGGGAAAGAGGCGGCTTAGTTATTGTTGCTCATCCTTATAGGGCGTACGGTTTAAGTGACTTAGCGAAAAATTATGATGTTGATGCAATAGAAGTTTTGAATGGCGGCTCGCCACCTCACTTTAATAAAATGGCTGAAAATTTAGCTAAAGCGATGGGGTTGCCTGGCGTTGCTGGCAGTGACGCCCACCAAGTTGATGAATTATGGACCGCTTACACGGAGGTTCAAGCTTCTTCAGACATCGATGAAATTTTGAAAGCCATAAAGAAGGGTTTGGTTAGGGTTGCCTCAACAGGGAAGTAAATACATTTTTAAAAGAGTAAAGAGCATGATTACCGCATTAGCGGATGAAAAGAAATGAATCTCTTACAAATTGGGTTTCTAGGTGGAACCCATGAAGTTGGCAGAATTGCAATAGCCGTAAAAACTGATGAAACACAGGTTTTGCTAGACTATGGAGCCATGTTAAATCATGAGCCAGGATTTCCAATGCATGTCCCCCCAAAAGATGTTGATGCAATAATTTTAACCCACAGCCACCTTGACCATTCAGGGGCAGTTCCTATTTTTTACATTCACGAAAAGAAGCCGTTATACACAAACAAATTGAATTTGGAATTAACTCAAATATTGATTGCTGACTTTATTCACCTCTCCAGCTACTATTTACCATATGAATACCTTGAACTAAAGTCCATGATGCGGAGCAACAAACATGTGGACTTCGGCGTAGAAGAAAAAATTGGAGACATCAAATTTCAGCTTTTCAATTCTGGACATATCCCTGGAGGCGCGCAAATACTGGTTGAAGCTGAAGGAAAGAGATTACTTTACACAGGCGACTTCAACACCATAGATACAAGGCTTCTGGAAGGCGCGAAGATGGAATATGGCGACTTAGATGCGGTGATAATTGAAAGCACCTATGCAGATGAAGACCATACAGAACGTTTAGAAATAGAAAAACGCTTTGTGGATGAGGTGACTGACGTTGTGGAAAGAGGAGGCACAGTGCTAGTTCCAGCCTTTGGAGTTGGAAGGTCCCAAGAAATCGCATGTGTTTTAACCGCACATCACTTTGAACATCCCGTTGCTATGGATGGAATGGCCCGCGAAGCAAGCAGAATATTGATGAATTACAAGGAGTTTCTCAGAGACCCTAAACTGTTCATGGATGCCTTACATTCTGTTGATTGGGTGGAGGGATGGAGAGACCGTAGGAAAGCAACAAAAACACCAGGTGTAATAATTTCGCCAGCAGGCATGCTTAAAGGCGGTCCAGCGGTTTTTTACACATCAAAAATTGGAAAAAAAGCGCAAAACGCCATATTTTTAGTCAGCTACCAGATTCCGGGCACGCCTGGAAGAGAACTGCTGGAAAAAGGAATATGCGTCATTGATGGAAAAATGAGGAAAGTTAAGGCTCGTGTTGAGCATTTCGATTTTTCATCCCATTGCGGAGCAAGCCAGCTTAAAGAAGCCGTGAAAAAAATTGGCGGAAACCCGAAAATTTATGTGGTTCACGGAGCGGAAGGAAACTGTGAACTTTTCGCAAAATGGACGAGAAATGAATTGGGGTTAGAAGCCATCGCTCCCAAGACAGGAGATACATTCAAGGTTTAGTGTGGAATTATGAAGATCGGAATCTTATGCATTGGAAAAGTAGACTCTTATGTAATGAGTAGAATTCAAGAAAACTTGAACATGATTTTCCCAAGAACAACATGCACGCTGATTACCGAAACATTGCCAATTCCAAAAGAAGCCTTTAACAAAGCAAGACAGCAGTACCGCTCAGACAGCATTTTAAGCAAGGTTCAAAGCCATGCCGAAAAGGAGAAAGCCTTAGACCGCATTTTGGGAATCGTGGATATAGATATCTTCGTCCCAGAGTTGAACTTCGTATTTGGAGAGGCAAAATGCCCCGGAAAGGTCGCCTTGATATCTTTATGGAGGCTTAGACCAGAATTTTATGGGAAGACTTCAAACATGGAGCTTTTTGTGGAGAGAAGCACGAAGGAGGCGGTACATGAACTCGGACACACTTTAGGTTTAAGGCATTGTTCTAACCCGTTTTGTGTTATGTATTTTTCCAATTCCATTTTCGAAACCGACAGAAAGCAAAGCTTATTTTGCAACAAATGCCACTTTAAAGTTGAAACAGTTGTTGATAAACTAGGGTAAGAGCCTTGAATGACAAGTTTAAGGCGGGGCTTATTCATTTGACACCTATTCTAGTAAGTCTAATATTTGGAGTGTTTTGTGCATTACTAATTTTAACATCTCCAACGGAAATTTATGGAATTACTCCCTTTCCCGAAGATGTTTTCGGATCTTTGGGTAATGCAATCTATTTTGTTATACTAGTCGGAGTCGGCGCGTCACTACTATATCTGCTTTTAAAACGGAAAAACCGTAAACTAATTACTTTAATTACAGGCTTTGCTTTGACAATTGCAGTCTTTACGCTTTCCATCTTTTATCTAGTCGCAGCATTTTCAAGGTTTGATATTCCTAACATGGAAGCTTTAATTTTGATCTTGTCCGTGTTCATAACAGCACTGGCTGACTTTGCAATTTTCCGAACTCACAACAGAGTTTGCAACCTAATAGTTCTCTGTTTAGGCGGAGCCCTAGGCACATTTTTAGGAGTTTCAACCCCCACTTTAAGTGCGATATTGATTCTAGGTTTTCTAGCGGTTTATGATGCGTTTGCTGTTTATCATGGACCTATGGGAAAAATAGCTTACAGCGGGCTTGAGCAACTTCGCGGTTTAAGCTTCACTTTTAAGGATATCCAGATGGGGTTAGGTGATTTAACATTTTATTCCATGCTTTCGGGGCATATGCTTCTCAATTTCGGCTTCATTCCATGCCTAGCTTCTGTAATGGGCATTTTATTCGGATGTCTACTAGCTTTTAAAATGCTGGAAAAGAAGGGAATGTTCCCTGGATTGCCCTTTCCGATACTCTTCGGTTTAACAGCAAGTCTTCTTGCTTCATTGATATAATTCTAAACTTTTACGCTTATAGGACAAAACGTTTGGAGTTCACATCAACTTCTATGATTTTGCAGTTTCTAAATTCTTTAGATTCTCCGAGCACATCCCTAACAATTATATCCAAATCTTCAGCTTTTTCGGCGATTAAGACCCCCAAGAAAGGTTCGAATCTCACTTTCGGCGTCAATTTAGGTCTTGCATCCAATTTGAAGAACAATAATTATTTTCTCGCAAGATATTTATATGTCAAATAACTATGCGTTTAATGGTGTTTCAAATGGTGGAGGCTTTCGTTCTCGTCCGTGTAGGTTCGAGTGAAGCTTTGAACTTTATGAAGACTGTTAGAGAGGAGATCAGTGGAATCAAAGGCGTCAAAGACATTTACGGCGTTTTCGGCCGCTATGACTTCGTTGTTAGAGTGGAGACAAAGACGCTTGAAGATTTAGGCAATCTTGTTACTGACAAAATAAGGGACATCAAGGGAGTACTAACCACAGAGACGCTGGTGATAGGTTTCTAAAATACGGCATAAGAAGGTGACATGTACTCTAACCCTTTATGTTTCTACCATATACAAACAAAAACAGCAATCCTACAAACGTCAAATGAAATAAAAACTATGTTGGATTTTGCCATTTTTCTTGCAGGAACTTTGGAATGTCCGATGAGTCACGGAGTCCAACGAGCACTTTCCAGCCGCTCAGCTCTTCAATTTCGCCGCTTAAGCATACAGTTTTTCCCGGAATTAAGTATGGGATTCTATGAATACTCTCTTAAGGTTTATTAACTTCGAAAACATAAAGCACGTTGTGAAGCTTTTAAAAACTGTCATAGGAAGCTTCCCACCAAAGAAACTTCCTTTAGATAATGCTATCAAGTGGGCAGTAGATATCCAACTTAAGCATGGCATTGACTTAATTTCAGATGGCGAGCAGAGAACTGACATGATAAGCTACTTTAGCTCTTTCCCAGGGCTTGGGATAAACCCTCGCGGACCCTACATTAAGTCCAAGGTTCTGCCTTTGGAAGAGCCTAAGAGTTTTGTTAAGCTTAGAGACCTTCAGTTTGTTAGAGATTACTTGAGAAGCAGAGGAAGAGAAGATGTAAAGATAAAGGTCTCTGTTACAGGGCCAATAACTCTAGGTTTTTCTTGTGCGGTCAACGGTTTAGAACATTATAGTAGTATAGGAGACATGAAGCTTTACTCTGACTTCGCTCAAGCGCTTAATCCATTAATAATGGAAATTGCAAAGACTGGATGCTACCTTCAGATCGATGAACCAATTCTATCAGCTAGAGTTATAAACACTAAGGATGCTGTCAAGATTGTGAATGAGGCAATATCTGGTCTTCCTACAACGCTTCACAAAGAAGGAAAGTTAGCTGTTCATATATGCGGAGCCCTAACCGAACCGTTGTTTAACGATCTTATGAATTTGAATGCACCTATTCTAAGTCTAGCCTTTAGCGCCCCAAACGTAAGGAAGAACTTAGAAGTCATCTCACAACCAATTCTACATTCTGGAGGAAAAAAGCTAGGAATAGGTTGCGTTTCAGTCCAAGTAAATAAAAGAGAGGAAGTGGAAAAACTTGATGTAATAGTTAGAAGGCTAAGGACTGTAAAGGATAAAATAGGAAAGGAGATGATTGCTTTCCTTCACCCTGATTGTGGTCTAAGGAGCACAGATGAAGAAGCTGTAGAGCCGATACTAGAAATGCTTGCTTCAGCTGCTAGCTTATTGGAACAAAATGGATAAACTAATCTAACTTTATAGGCATACCCAACAACTGGTCTCCAATAATATATGAGCTTAAATTCGCACATTCTAACACTTACAGCCATAGAAGCAAACCTAGTTATAAAATTCTTTTGAGGCATTAACTTGAATAAGGTTAAATAGGTTCGATTTCCTTTTAGAAAATTCCCATTCAAGTTTAAATTTCATGGTGAAATAGCATGGCAGAATCATCCGCGTTAAATAATGTTTTAGTTATTGGAGGCGGCGTTGCTGGTATAACCGCTGCATTAGACCTCGCGGAACAGGGGCACACGGTTTATCTGGTTGAGAGGGAGCCCTCCATCGGCGGCAGAATGGCTCAGCTCGACAAAACATTTCCAACCCTAGATTGCTCCATCTGCATTTTGGCGCCCAAAATGGTTGAGGTTTCTAAGCATCCGAACGTTAGACTCCTAACCTATTCGGAAGTAGTCAGCGTCCAGCCCATTCTTAATGGAAGGGTGTTCAAGGTTAGAATACGAAGGAAGCCGCGTTACGTGAATGAGTCTAAATGCAACGGTTGCGATGACTGCACTAAAGTGTGCCCGGTTACATTGCCAAATGAGTTTGATATGAGATTAGGAAAAAGAAAAGCAATCTACAGACTTTTCCCCCAATCGGTTCCTAATGTTTTTACAATAGATAGAAAGGGAACACCAGCATGCCGTTATGCTTGTCCAACCGGCGTGAATGCTCAAGGGTATGTAACATTAATTGCAAACAGAAAGTTTAGAGAAGCTTCCGATCTCATAAAAAAGGACTTAGTGCTTCCAGATGTTCTTGGAAGGGTCTGCTTCCATCCATGCGAGAGTGAATGTGAGAGAGGAAAAGTTGACGAACCCATTGCAATTTGTGCCCTGAAAAGGTTCGCAGTTAACCATGCAAAAAAGATAGAGAAAGAAAAGCCTGAGCCACCACCGAAGAAGTATGAGGAAAAAGTAGCAATAATAGGTTCAGGTCCAGCAGGGCTTGCAGCTGCTTATGAACTTATTAAAATGGGATACCCCGTCACAGTCTTTGAAAAAGACTCAAAGCCCGGTGGAATGGTACGATATGCAATTCCAGATTACAGGCTTCCAAAAAGCGTGCTAGATGAGGATATTAGTTACTTAGTGGACCTAGGTGTAGAAATACGTACAAACACAACTCTTGGCAAGGATGTAACTCTTGAAAACTTGAAAAAAATGGGATATAAAGCATTTTTCTTGGCTGTAGGGGTTCAGAAAAGCGTAAGACTTGGAATAGAGGGAGAAGATCTGGATGGAGTTTTAAATGCACTTGATTTTCTGCGGAGTGCTAATTTGGGAGAAAAAGTCAACCTTGGCGATTCCGTCGCAGTAATCGGTGGCGGTAATGTTGCAGTGGACTCTGCAAGAACAGCTCTGAGATTTGGTGCAAAGAGAGTAACAATCCTTTATAGAAGATCAAGGGAGGAAATGCCAGCATATCCGCCAGAAGTCGAAGAAGCTGAAAAGGAAGGAGTCGAAATAAAGGTTCTGGTTGCTCCTAAGAAGATACTTGGTAAAAACGGTAAGGTCGCAATTATAGAATGTCTAAAAATGAAGCTTGGTCCACCGGATGAAACAGGTAGAAGGAGACCTATCCCAGTTGAGGGGTCAGAACA
>Ga0315309_1001998_pt1 | contig 12066 bp, 11 predicted proteins | sample TDP4_MG_FD_203080 | JGI IMG/M metagenome (GOLD analysis project Ga0315309, IMG submission 203080) | Freshwater sediment microbial communities from Lake Towuti, South Sulawesi, Indonesia - TDP4 | ecosystem: Environmental > Aquatic > Freshwater > Lake > Sediment | place: Indonesia: South Sulawesi...
CGAAGTTGTATACAGCGTTAAGAACCTTCAGAACAAATTGGTTGAAGATGTTAACCCCGGAAATCTCAAAACTGCGTTTGGCGAGATTGATAGATCATGCGCAACCCTTCAAAGCAGCTTCTCCGAGGCGGTCAAACTCAAGATCGATGGGTTCAGGGAAACTCTTAATGACTCCAAAAAAAGAATGAGCGAATTGGCTCTTGAGATCTCAGGCGCCCAACAAGGGATGGAGGACATAAGCTCGGAGCTGGAGCTCTTAAATAGGAATTTTATAGACCAAAGAGTTAAACTGGCCTTACTAGAGTATCAAAAGCAGAACCTAACAAGTAGCATAGAGGATCTCGACAAGAATCTTAAGGTCTTAGCCTTAGACGTTGAAGCGTCGATTAAGAAAGCTGAGGAGATGGGGCCGCGAATCGTGTCCGTGAGAACCGTGCAGGACATTTTTGACGAGATTCGGATGACAGATGGCCGCATCGCTGCCGTGGCTGATGTTTCAGAGGACATTGAACGCATGTATGAATCCTACTCGAATCTCTATTTGGAGCTAAAGGAAAAGGCACGAACGGTTGCAGAAAACAGAGAGAAGACTCTGAACGAAGTAAAAACAAGGATGGAAGCCTGGAAGAAGGTAATATTCAGCCTCTTAGAGCATGTTAGCCTTGAGTATCAGAGAATCCTCTTGCAAACAGGTGCGATCGGCTCAGTTGGGCTCATAAGTGAGGAGGATATTGAAGCCGCAGGCATCGAGATACTTGTGGGCTTTAAGGGTGCAAGAGCTGTCACTCTAGACGCTTATACGCACAGCGGTGGCGAGAAGAGCACAGCAACGATGGCGTTCTTGCTTGCCCTGCAACAGCATGTTCAGTCTCCCTTCAGGGCTGTTGATGAGTACGATATACATATGGATCCTAAAAATCGGGAAGTGATCGCTAATCTTCTGACATCGTCTCTTAAGGGGTTGAACGCCCAATATCTGATAATAACTCCGAATCAGATGTTCTTTGAAGGCAGAGATGTCCACATTATAACCGTCCAGAACGTTGAGGGGAGCTCGGTGATCAGAGAGGTAGTCTAATGTCAAAGAAGAGGAAGAGACTCGGCAAGGAAGAGCTCCAGAGAATCGTGGAATTGTGCGGCACAATAGAGGCGAAAGGTTTAAACCCGTTTCTGGTCGACATCGAGGACCTAGTTACAATCATAAGGGAGTATTTTCCGGAGTGGCAGAAGCCTCAGGAGCTGTGCCTCGACGCCGAAGCCCTCAACAAGATTGCAACAATTATAAAACTTCAAAGTGAATGGGTCAAGCATCGGTCAACCTCGCTCTATACAGATCCGTTCCTAATCGAAGAGAAGATTCGCACCCTAAGCCCAGAGGAATTGGCTGCAATATTCTTAGATTCCTGGCATCCCATAATTGAGATGGAACAGATATCCATCCACAGCCTAGACAAATCCCTAAAATACTGGGAAAGTTTACCACCCCTAAGCGAAAGGTGGAAAAACATAGATTTCGTCGAGAAAGAGGCAGGGACGGCGACCCGCGACGAGATGATCCAGCTAAGAATACTTTCTGGCGAAGCCTTCTCCGAAAGGTTAGAATCGTTTTGGAACGAGCTAAAGAACAAGGTTGGCAAAGACGTCAAGGTCAGATACTGGGATTTCATAGGAGCCGACACGTACCAAGAGACCATAGAACGAGCCTACTTAACGAGTTTTCTCGTAACGTACGGGTACGCAACCCTTGAGATCCACCCTCTGGAGGAAGAGATGTTCATAAGACCCTTTATGGAACTAGTGTCAACCCCGACAAATCAGCAGCTCATTTCTTTTCCCATACCTATAACCTATGAGGAGTGGATGAAATGGAGAGAGCACCAAGGAGCCTAAAGCGGAAAACCTATTACGCAATGAAGATGAAGAGGGCAGTTCACCTCATCTTTTACAGGCGACACTCCAAGCCGGGCGCGAAGGGATGGGAGCTCAGGGAGCAACTGGGCTCCGACTATCCCAAGGTGCTAAGCTTACTCGATGATTACTTGGAGAAACTCGACCTCCAAGTGAAGACTGTCTTCGAGGAAGGAAACCCGCCTGAGAAACCTACAACGGAGGATCTTAACAAAGCTAGGTTCCACGTAACGCTGAGAGGCAGCCTCACGCCGAAAGAGGCAAAACTCATTGGTTGGCGGATCGACGATGTTGCTGCATTGGCGATCTCAGTCGCCTACATCATATCCAAGAGGGGAAAAGCCGCACGAGAAGAGGTTGAGGAGCTTCTGCGTAATAAACTGCCAGGCTGGAGAGTGGACCTCGATTTGAACCGCTTTATTCGATATGGATACTTGTCCGAGGATGAGGGTGGTCAACTGTATTTGGATTGGAGAACGCGGGCTGAGGTCGACGAAAAAGCGCTGGTAGATCTCCTCCTGAGAACTGAAAGCTCAGGTCAGAAGCAAGCCTAAGGAGCAAACGGCACGTAAACGATCGTTGTCATACAACTTGCCGAGATTTGAGATACGCCTAAGCGAAAGATCCGAGAGATGCAAGAAGTGTTCTGTGCTTCAACAGGGAAATCCGTTCAAAGATATAGTGATCTTCAGGTTTTGGTTGCCGAGAGGGCAGGTATCGCTAGAGGGCACCGAGTCCTCGACGCTGGAACAGGCCCACGTGCCTTACCAGCGCTTCCGCCTTGTAAGGATGAAGCTGGAAGAGGAATATCATGCCTTGTGGCGGAAGCTAGAGAGGTACGGAGAAGAATGGCCGCCAACCCTATTGATAGTAGGGACGAAGATAAGTGAGACAGGTTAGACCTTTTCGACTTTAATTCTGAATATTGCCGAATTCCCGCAGTCCTTGACTGTGACTGGGGAAGTTCTGCGGATTTTGGGATTGGCATCTGGCATAGTGGATGAAGACTAGGAACTTAGACCTATCAGAACTTAGAGCTGGAAAGCCTTGATGCTCATGATGCTTCATTGTTTATTTGATCCGATCCAGAAAAGTGACCAGCCTACAAACCAGAGAAAACAGATCGCTGGGAGGCAAAGGAAAACAAGCCACTTATTCATTATTCATCCAAGCCTCAAACATGTTCTAGTTCTAGTCTTATCCGGTTTGTGAACCACTGATACTATATATGACATGGAAGTTTCTTATAGAACTTTTTATTAAAAGTTCTTAGTATGCCAATTCCTCGGCATTGAAGCATCATAGAATCTTCCAGATTGAGCTAATTACGGTATTCGAGTGTGCTGAATGCGCTGTTCCTTCAATGGTCTCTGTAAGCCTCCCTTGGAGTAATTTCGCCGGAATAGTACTTGAAAAAGGTTAAAAAGTCCATGTGCAAGATATCATTTTCTATGAGGCGGTTCTATGTCGACAGATTATGTGCCTGTGAATATACCTAAGAAGCTTTATGAAGAGATCGAGAAAAAAGTAGTTGAAAGCCAAGGTGATTTCAAAAACGTAGAGGAATATGTCGAGTTCGTCTTAACCGAGTTAATTAGGGAAGAGGAAGAAGAAACCGAGAACGTTTCCACCCCCGAAGAGGAGGAGAAGCTAAAAGATAGACTGGGAAAACTCAGCTCTATATGAACCCGCAAAGAATGTGCGACATCCACTTATTCTCTTCATCAGTGTACAAAGCATGAAAGCAATCATCTGAGTTTAGCTCGTACTCTAGTCCTTAATCGCCTCTAGGATGCTCATCACATTCCACAGTTTTACCCGCGTATAGGGCGGCATATTTGGATCTTGCAGAATCTCGTCGAGGATGGATATCGCGTTAGACGCCTTAACCGCCGGTGTATGCTGAGTTAACTGTAATGTGTCCATCGATTCCTTTGCAGCTCTCCTGATGTTGCGAGGTGTGGTCGTGTCTTCAGAAACCTGGTTCAAAACGAACATAGCCTGCTTCATTCTGTCATCATACTCCTTCAGCTTCTTTTTGGTCACCATATCTTGATCCTCCCCAAGAACAGTTATGACAGATAAACCACCATTCGTTGTTATAACATTAATGCTCATAACTAGGATTTTAACCCATTGCCATTATCGGCATTGTACGTGAAGATAAAGATCGAGTTACGCTTTGGTTCTCCACTTTGCCAATGCCTGACCTACTAGCTCGATTGCCTGGATGTGATTTTGGCGACAAGCCTCCAAGGTTGGCTTCCAAACGGTCTGTAGGAATCCTAAAAGACGATCCGGCGCGATGTGTTTCCTGCAATATTCAACGGTCTTTTGAAAGCTCTCGGGAACCGACCATGTGCTACCCGTTGGAATCTGGTCATAGCCGTGTTCTTCAAGGTCGAGGTAGGCCTTTACGTATCTTATCTTCTTGCTGAACTCCGCGCCATAGTACCAGTTACTTTGAAGCACCCATTTTGGCATCTTTTCTAAGAATATCTCGGTGTGGTCCCAGAGATAGTCGGACCAGATCCAAGGACGACTACCTCCCTTCTTGACCTCATCGAACAGAAAGTAGAGGTCATGCCACCAAAGATCGTGCTGGCGGATCACCACATAGTTGTAGTGTCTTTGGTGTTCAGCCGTCTCCTCGTCCATCCCCAAGTGGAGTAAACGAGGCTTGTCAAAGATTTCGATCACCTCGGAGATCAGATCCCGGCAAACCTCATAGTAGGTTTCGGTAGACACACATCGGGAGTACGGACCCAGCCAAGCGTCATGACACGTTGAGAAATTTAGCTTTGGGATCGGTTCCATCCCCATTCCACGGATCTTCGCAAGCTCTTCTTTGAGATGGCTTACCGTCCATGCCTCGCGCACCGCAATCTCTGGGTGACTCTCATACTTCACACCGTCTCCCAGATCGGTGACAATCATATTCAGGCCCATGTCAGCCATCTTCTTCAGGAGATCGTTCCACAAGGCGCTGTCAAAACGTAGATACGGCTTGTAGCTGCTGTATTGATCCCCAAACTCTGGCACATCGCGGTCAGCCCACATGTTGTAGCTCAAATGTAGCAAGTAAGCCCAAATCATCTTGTCCCCGGAAATCCTCTCAAATGACCCCTTATAAGACATGAAATCACCAGTTCTAAGACTTTGTATGAACTGTTTTATATATGATCTGGCTTACGTGAACAAGGATATGTTAGCGATTGAGGAGGTTAGTTTCAGGTGGCGGGCAAGATTCACACTGTTTTGGGCGAGATCGATTCGAAGGACATGGGTTTGACGCTTCCTCATGAACATCTCTTCTTTGACCTGAGAGGAGCTGCACGTCCCAAAGACTTTCGTGTTGATCGGGAAGAGGTCGTGAAAACCGTTCTTCCCTCGCTCCTGGGCCTAAAGGAGAGGGGCATCTCAACACTATTTGAATGCTCAACCGGCGGCATAGGAAGAGACCATCTTATCCTAGAGGCCCTAGGGCGGAGAAGCGGGGTCAACATAGTGGCTCCCACAGGCTTGTACAAGGAACCGTTTATGCCTAACTGGGTCCATAACAGAACAGTCGATGAGCTTGCCGACTGGATGAAAGAAGAGATTAAGAAAGGCATAGAGAACACACCTGTGAAAGCGGGATTCATCAAGCTCGCTGCGTCTGACCGGGGTCTCACAGCATTAGAAGAGAAGGTGCTGAGAGCAGCGGCGAGATCCTCAAAGGAGACCGGAGCTGCCATAGCTCAGCATACCGGCGGGCCAAGAAGCGGTTCAATCCTGCTTCAAGAGATGAAGGTGCTGAGAGAGGAGCGTTTCAATCTGAGCAAGTTCATTTGGGTGCATGCCCACTCGGAGCCTGACGTATCTGTGCACGTAAGGGCTGCAGAAGCAGGTGTCAACCTTGAGTACGATGCCATAGGAGGCGACCAACCTGACGACTTCTTCATCAGCCTCATCAGACAAATGGTTGCGAGCGGTCATGAGGAGCACATACTTCTTTCCCAGGATGCTGGTGGCTACAACGCGGCAGAACCGGGCGGAGGAAAACCCCGTGACGCGTGTTATATAATCGATCATTTTGTGGCGAGAATGCAGAGGGAAGGAATGAAGGAATTGATCCCTCTGATAATGATTGAGAACCCAAGGAGAATATTTGAGCTCTATTAGTCAAGAGATAGCCATAAGCCTCAAATTCCATAGCAATACGCTATTGAAACACTCGAGGAGACTAGTAGATGGATAAAGCTTCTTCGCAAAGCTTGAAAGATGAATTGATCCAGTTTGTGCGAAGTCTTGGCGCTTACAAGCTGCAGGTTGCAGAGGCTGGAACCGGTTTCGATAATGCCATTGATGGTTGTCATCCTAAGGATATCATGAAAAACTGCAATTCAGTGATTGTTTTCGCCATCTATGTTGGATCAGACTATTACCGCTCGATCCAGATAAAGAACGAAATCACCGCAAATCATAGAATCATGCACGTCTTCCGTGATTGGCTGCAGTACCGTGTGGCTGACTACCTCGAAGAAAAAGGATACAAAACCATGATCCCTCTAGGTTTTTATGATAGGGAATCTATGACGGCTAGCTTGTCTTACGAACTTGCCGCCTTCGAAGCTGGTCTAGGTGTTTACGGAAAATGTGGAATCATCATAACCCCAGAATACGGGCCGAGAGTAAACTTTGGGGTTGTTCTTACCGATGCCATTCTTGAACCTGACGCTAAACTAGTGAATTTTAGTCCATGCAATGAGTGCCGAGTTTGCATTGATTTGTGTCCGCCAAGAGCCATTCGAGAGGATCTATGCCCACCAAAAAGCCATGACCGGCTCAGGTGCGTCAATTTCATCCTGAGATTAAGAGAGAAAACGGGAGACAAGAACTTCCTTTGCGGCTACTGCTATGACAATTGTCCCATCGGGAAGCCGACTAAGCGGGGTTTCATCTTATCTCGACACAGAACATGGATAGGTCTTGAACCAGACGAAAGAAGGCTTCTAATGAAAGAGATATACTAGGCAGGACACTTGAGCCCTACCAATGGAGGGCTACCCAGTGGACTGGAATTTCCAGTCTACGAAAGGCATCGACGCAACAGTGGGATCTGTTCACTACCGTTCAAGCATCTCTTTTATTAAAAAGAGAGAATAATAAGAATAAATAGATGTGAAGAATGGGTCATACATCAGCTAAAGTAACTTTACGTAGCCCTGACCTTTCAAAGGCTGAGCAGGTGACTCTCTTGGTGGACATGGATTCAACCTATACTTGGGTTTCTAACATTGCGCTAGAAAGACTGGGGATTAAAGTTCGGACTGTTAGAAAATTCAAAACCGTAGATGGTAGGCTACTCGAGAGAAAAATCGGTGAGGTCGTAATAGAATATTTGGATGAGCGCGCTACAAGGATAGTGGTCTTTGCTGAGAGAGGCGACGCAGAGGTTTTGGGCGTAGATGCACTAGAAGGCTTGGAACTGGAGGTTGACCCCGTAACAAAACTTAATGTATCCACGTAGATATTCGGGCGTTCTCTATACATATTTTAACCATGTTCTATGGAACCTACAGTTCAATCTGGTTTTGAGCCCAATTTTTGGGCTTTAACAATGTGGTTATCAATGAATCATTGAAGCAATTGGGCTGCAACGCTAATATCTATGGTCGTGTTACAAATGTAGGTGCATCACAATAAATGAGCCTTGGAGCTCATCGTACTTGATTTGATTAGTGACGAATAATGAGTGACATCAGCCTGAATGTAATTAATCATCTAGTTTTGCGTAAACAACACTTGACTGATGATTCAAGGATTCAGGATTTTGTACAGATTGTGAAGGATATAGGTGGTCTGCATGCCACGGGGTCCATGGTGCCTTACCTATCTCTTTTTGCAAGAACTCGGAATTTCGTGAAAGAGCAGCTAGATAAAGAGCTTTACGTGAAGAGGAGTCTTGGGAAAATCCGTTGTATGCGGAAAACGCTCTATATTCTGACAAAGGAGATGATTCCTATAGCGTATGCGTCAACGAGAAAGATGGTTGAAGAGGCTTCTAGCAGATATTTGGAGTTTCGAGGAGTCTCATTCGAGAACTATGACAAGGTTTCGAGATCAGTTCTGGAAATTCTGAAAGGCAGAGAGATGACAGCCTCCCAGATCAAGAAGACTTTGAAAACTGAACTAAATGTTCCTGCGATACTGAACCTGATGTGTGACAAGGGGCTGTTGATAAGGAGCAGACCGGAGAAGGGCTGGAAAGACAAGAATCATAGATATTGTCTTTTCCATGAATATTTCCCGGATATCGACCTTCACGGATTCTGTGAGACAGATGCAGTAACCTTGTTAGTACAAAAATACTTGGGCTCATTTGCTCCTGTAACTGAAAAAGACATCGCTTGGTGGATTGGCTTAGGCAAGGCAAGAGTGCGAGAGGCGTTGAACCGCATTCAGGAGCAGATAGTCCATATTGGGATTTCGGATCTGGAGGGTGATTTCATTGTCCTCCGCTCAGATGAAAATCTTCTTAGAGGTATGAAGATTCCCCAGCAACGAATAGTGAACTTGTTACCCGGTCTTGACCCTTACCTAATGGGTTACAGAGAACGTGAAAGATATCTGGACTCTCAACACCGCAACAAAGTCTTTGATCGTTCGGGTAATGCCACTTCAACAATTTTGCTTGATGGAAGGGTTGTAGGAGTCTGGGACTTCGCAGAAGATCCGGAGCCAATAGTGAAAATATTCCTATTTGAAGAATTTGAAAGAAGTGTGTCAAGGGACATATATTCAAAGGCAGAAGAAATTGGAAGATTCATAGCCGACAAAAGAGTTCTAACAAGAGAATGTGAATCAATGGTTCCCCTAACAAGCAGACCCGCTGGAGGGGTCATGTCGCCCCTCAGGGAATGTTGAGAAGCTAGGCGAGGTAAGTGAATGTAAGTGATTGGAAATCCTTGTGGAAAGCAGATCCAACAGACTGGCTCTTAGAAGAAGACTGTTCCCTCAGTGCGATATTTCACTTTAACCGATATTCCGGAAAGATTTGAAAACGATCTTAAGAGAGCAGAAATGGAATCATGGAAACTGGAGACTGTTAGACGTCCCGGAGATTAGGTTTATAGGTTGACTCTTAACGTATTAGAGCAGAGGGGATCTTACATGAGCGATGTCCGGTTGAGGGGTTTTCTTGAACGCATGAGCGCAGATGAGGCTTTGGAAAAATTCTTCAGCGCCGTCAAGCTCGATCAGCCTGAAGCTGTGGAGGTCGGGATCGATGATGGGTTAGGGATGGTTCTAGCTGAGGATGTCTATTCGGAATATGATGTCCCTGCCTTTGATAGGTCGGCTATGGATGGATACGCTGTTAGATCAGTTGACACGGTTGGCGCCTCTACTAATAGCCCATTAATCTTCAAAGTAGCTGGAACCTCTGAGATGGGAGATTACTCTCATGTTGCTCTACGAAAGTCTAAGGCTGTCAAGATTTCGACGGGTGCACCCTTGCCGGAGGGGGCTGACGCAGTCATTATGCTGGAGTACACCCGTGATCTTGGTCGAGATAGAATCGAAGTTTACCGTCCAGTCACACCTTACGAGAACGTCTCGAAAAGGGGAGAGGACATAAAGAAGGGTGATAAAGTCTTAGGGAAGGGAACCGTTCTCCAACCTCAAGACGTGGCTATACTTGCTGCCGTCAAGAGGGAGAAAGTAAAGGTCTTTAGGAGGCTCAGGATCGCGGTAATGTCTACTGGAGACGAACTCGTCGAGTTGGGGGAAGAACTGAAGCCCGGAAAGATCATCGACGTAAACAGACATGCACTTATCGCGTCGGTTAAGGAACTTGGATGCAAGCCCATTGACCTTGGTATAGCCCGCGACAACTTGGAAGATATAAAGTCTAAGATAATCGAGGGACTGCAATCGTCTGATGTCGTTTTGGTAAGCGGTGGCATCTCAGTCGGGGCTAAAGACCTCGTCTCAGAAGTTGTGAGCAACCTAGGAAAACCGGGCGTTATTGTTCACGGGATCTCGATGAGGCCCGGTATGCCAACTGCTCTAGCAGCCCTCAATGACAAACCTTTGATTCTCTCTCCAGGAAACCCTGTTGCGGCTTTGATCTCATTCAACGTCTTTGTGAAGCCCACAGTGGCGGAGATGCTTGGAACCCCCGCTGGCTACATTAAGGGGCAGGTTATCAAAGCCAAGGTAACAAGGAAAGTGGCATCAGTTACTGGTCTAAGAACCTTCTTGAGAGTCGTTATCAGAAGAGCAGATGATGGATACGTGGCTGAGCCTATCAGGATAGCTGGTTCGGGCATAATCTCGTCACTTGTCAAGGCAAATGGCATAGTCGTCATTCCAGAATGGAAGGAAGGCTTAGAGAAAGGCGAAGAGGTTGAGGTTGAGCTTTTAAGACCGTTACCAAGGTGATTTTATGAGCCGTAGGATCTTCAGGGAACTCGTATCCGTCGATGAAGCGAAGAAGAAGTTTAAGGAACACTTTGAACCCCATACGCTCGGCGTGGAAAAAGTTTCTCTCAGCGCCTGTTGCGGTCGTGTATTGTCTGAGGACATCGTGGCTCCTCTGGATGTTCCGCCCTTTGATCGAGCTATGATGGATGGCTATGCGGTTCGTGCAGAGGACACATATGGGTCTGGCGAAGAGAATCCTGTAGTGTTGAAAGTCGTAGGAAGCATTGAGGCGGGCGAGAAGCCTGATGTAATCGTGGCAAGAGGAGAAGCCGCTGAAATCTCCACAGGCGCACCTATCCCAAGAGGCGCCAACGCGGTTGTGATGGTTGAGTACACCTCGTCAGAAGGTGAGATGCTGAAGGTCTTCCGTCCAGTCTCTCCCGGAGAGAACATTATGGCAGCGGGCTCCGACATCATGACTGGCGAGCTTGTCCTCAGAAGCGGGACTGTCTTGACTCCGAGGGAGACCGGCGTCTTAGCTGCATTGGGCTTTGGAGAGGTCAAGGTATTTAGGAAGCCCAGGGTTGGGATAATCTCTACTGGCAACGAGCTCGTTATACCTGGAGAACCCCTGTCTTTCGGAAAGATATACGACATAAATTCGCAATCGATCTCGGATTCCATTAGAGAATGCGGCGGAGATCCAGTCTTTATCGGGATATCTAAAGACGACATGAAGGAGATTAGAGAAAAAATCGAACGAGCCATAGAGATCAGTGACACGGTGGTTGTTTCGGGAGGAACCTCAGCCGGCGTGGGCGACCTTCTCTACAGAGTGATAGATGATGTTGGGCGTCCAGGCATACTTGTTCACGGTGTTGCTGTTAGACCTGGTAAGCCGACAATAATAGCTGTTGCGAAAGGGAAGCCGATCTTCAGTCTACCTGGATATCCCACGTCGGCGCTCATGATCTTCAGCATATTTTTGGCTCCTGTTATCCGTTCGATGGCTGGGCTTGGGCCAGAGTTGGACATGGAAACTATTCCCGCGAAGACATCTAGCAAGATCTATATGAGTGGCGGCAGACGGGAGTATGTGCCTGTGAATCTTGTGAAGACCGAAGACGACGAGTTTGCGGTCTATCCCGTTCCGGGCGGTTCAGGCGCGATAACTTCCCTGGCGAAAGCCGACGGGTTCATCGAGGTTGCCGAGGACAGAACATTTCTAGATGAGAGCGAAATGGTTGAGGTTAAGCTCTTCGCTTCCCAGATTAAGCCTGCTGACCTCATGTTTATCGGTAGTCACTGTCTCGGAGTAGATATAATCTTAAGACTCGCTGAAAAGAGGCTTCCACGTTTTCTATATAAAGTCATAAATGTTGGGTCTTCAGGTGGATTAGCTGCGATCAGACGGAGTGAGGCAGATATTGCAGGAGTGCACCTCTTGGATGAGGAGACGGGGAATTATAACCTGCCTTTTCTAAGCGAATATGGCATAGAGAATAAGGCTCTCCTCTTTAGAGGTTACAACCGTAAACAAGGGTTCCTAATCACAAAGGGCAATCCTAAGGGGATCAGAGGATTTGAGGACCTACTGAGGGATGACGTAACATTCATAAATCGGAATCGAGGATCAGGAACCAGAATCCTAACGGACATAAGGCTCAAATTTTCTGCTCAAAGAATGGGAAAAAGCCTTGACGACTTGACCTCCAAGATAAACGGGTATGTTGTAGAGGCTAACTCACA
>Ga0315309_1001999_pt1 | contig 12057 bp, 9 predicted proteins | sample TDP4_MG_FD_203080 | JGI IMG/M metagenome (GOLD analysis project Ga0315309, IMG submission 203080) | Freshwater sediment microbial communities from Lake Towuti, South Sulawesi, Indonesia - TDP4 | ecosystem: Environmental > Aquatic > Freshwater > Lake > Sediment | place: Indonesia: South Sulawesi...
TGAGCAGAGGCTTGAAGAGATACGTGAAGAAGTTCTGAGGGCTATGGAACGGCTTGAGCAGATAGAAGCAGAAGGATAGATCTTGGACTGGCTTGAGACTGCTCGTCGAGCTGCATCACTTAAAGCTATCGAATACGTTCAAAATGGTCATGTAGTTGGTTTAGGAAGCGGCAGCACAGTCGCTGTAGCCGTAAAGGAGCTCGCTAAAAGAATTAGAAAGAAGAATATGGGGATAACTGTAATCCCAACATCCTATCAAAGTGAACTTCTCGCGATTGAACAGGGTCTGCGTTTAGCTGAACTTAACAAGCATACCAAGGTGGATGTTGCTATCGACGGCGCGGACCAAGTCCAGATTGGAACTCTGGACATGATTAAGGGTGGAGGGGGCGCTTTAGCCCGAGAGAAAATTGTTGCTTCTGCAGCGGAGAAACTTGTAATAGTAATCGATGAAAGGAAGTTGACTGACAAACTTGGTCGAAACCAGCCGATTCCGCTGGAAATCATGCCGTTCTGGTTCAATGCCACAATGGAGAAGATTAAAAGACTGGGCGGTAAGCCCACGTTTAGGGAAGGACGAGGAAAGCTAGGTCCGGTTATATCTGATAATGGAAACTTCATAGTTGATGTCGACTTCGGCGAGATCCAGAATCCTGAAGTATTGGACAAGGAGCTCAAACTGATTCCAGGCGTTGTTGAAACAGGGCTGTTCACAGGTCTTAGACACTACGTTTGCCTAGGAAAGCGAGACGGAACAGTAGAAGTTTTAGAAAGAAAGAAGTGAAAGGTGCCGGGGACGGGATTCTCGGTTTCCAGTCGAACCCGTGGCCTCTGGATCTCTCAAGGCTTGAGGGCTTCTATGAGTCCAGCGCTAAACTCTGCCTTTATCAGGCATCTAACCACAGCTGAGCCACCCCGGCCAGATTGAAACATGAGAGAATCTTGATAAAAAGCTTGGCTTTAGCGATCACGGATAAATGCGGTAGGCTAAGTCTTCTGTTTCTTACGGCATTCTTCAAGCATTTCAACAGCTTTCCTCAAATGCGGAATTGTTATAGAGCCTCCTACAACAAGAGCAACGTTCAACGCTTCAAAGAACTCAGCGTCCGTTACACCTTCCTCGACGCATCTAACAATGTGATATGTTATGCAGTCATTGCATCTCAATACGGTTGAAGCTATCAGTCCCAGCAATTCTTTAGTCTTCGAAGGCAATGCTCCAGCGCGGTACGCTTTTGTGTCGAGATTGAAGAACTGCTTGATTTCAATGTTGCCACTCTCCAGAATCTTCGCATTCATCTTTTCACGATATTCTCGAAACTCTTTTAGAGGATCGCTCATACGCTACTCCCACGCGGCAATTTAGAGATATACGATCTGTTATACAAATTATTTTTAAATAACTTCTCTGTCGTAACGAGAGTTGATGCCCCGGTGGCTCAGCCTGGTAGAGCGATGGACGAAAACATGTTTCCGGTCGATCCTTGTAGACCAGTGTTGAGAAAGCCGTAGGTCGCGGGTTCGAAGCCCGCCCGGGGCTCCATACTTGGTGTTCACATACTGTTTCTTCTCGGCCTTTAAAAGCTCAGGATAGAGTGTACAGCGTCTGGAATACATGATAGGAAGTTGACATGCACCATTCGTCTAGGAAACTGTGGAAAAGGTGAAAGATCTTTGTATCAGGCTTGGCTTGGCGCCAACAGGTTGAGCCATCTCAGGTAAGTCTTCTACATTCAAGATCTCACATCTGCATGACCGCAAGGGCCCCCCTTCTTACCCCCCTCCCCTATGATTTTGACCGAGGCGGTCTAGGCGCATCAGAATCCTGTCGCGAAAGCGAGGATAGAAGTAAAGCATGAGCTGGCTCAAATTCCTCTTCTCCAGGGACCAGATGAAGATTATCCAGCGGTTCCTCGAATACCAGAAGAGACAGATGAAACGAGTTCGTCTAGGAGTCTTCGAGTTGGCTTTTCACCACGCTGGCTTCTGGGCCTGCGAATATGACGGTGCTATGCGCCTTGATGAGGTCGAGATAGATTTCTCCTCCACCTTCCTTCGCTACCACATTAGTGTCGTAGGCACAGATGCCAGTCATCGGTAATTCAAACACTTTGTGCAATGACTTTTCATACTTGACAAGTTCCTTGACCATGCCGTGATTAAAGAAACACGCTGTCTCTCCTGTAATCCTTAAGCCTTTGAAGCCCTTAGCCATGGCTTCATTGTAGAGCTTCTTCCAGAGCTCCATAGTCTTGGGTATGCTGGACTTGCCTCCAATAATGTACCAGTTCTTGTAGTCGATCACATGCAAAGCTCCAGACTTCTCAACGCTGTCCACATCGATACCGAACTTTTTCATAGCCTGCTTGATCTCGTTAGGAGTCTCCTCGCTAGCAACGTATGCGGCTGCCTCACCTTGATCCAATCCAGCCTTCAGGTAGGTGAACAGGACGTGACGCTTATCCTCAGGCTTCGAGTAGAACATGACCACATGGTCCTTAGCCTTCATCCGCCTAACAAATTCTAGGATCTCGCTCTTCTCCATCCTTCAACCCTCCACTCTAGCCTTCTTCGCATGATTGACATATTCGACTAGTGTCCAGTTCTCATGCTCTTCGAAGCTCAAGCCGAGCTTGCTGTAAAGCCTACGGGCGATCAGTTTCTCAACAACCTTGGCCCCTGCACCGAATAAGCCGCCTGAAGCCCTACAGAAGACATCAAGCTTCTCAGGGATCTCCTCACGCTTAACCTGATATTTCATTCCAATGTGAGAGTAGATCGCTTGCCTAACGGTTTCACCGAGAACCGCCAAGCCGTAATCAACAGCTTCCAGAACGGCTGAATCAAACCTCTCAGACACTTTCCGGGAATCCTCCACGCTCCCTGAACCAGGGTTACCAGCATGAATCAAAATTCCTCCCCGGAAGATCCCCTCAATCGGCAGGTCTAAACCATCGATTCCTGCTGAAAAGTGCTTAAACAAACAATTCGCCTCGATGAAGAATTCTTGTAGAGTCAGAATTACTGTTAGGAGGACAACCATCATATATGGTTTGGCAATCCGCGGATAGAAGAGGCAATACAATTTCTTAACGTACTTGAAAACTCCGATACATAGCTTGACAATCCTTTGATTGGCAGAACTACAGAAAACGGACAAGTTGAAGATGCCCCAGGAGGGTTTGACCGCTCTATGAGCTTAACCGCGTCACATAGGAGTGGACTCTTAGGGCAGAGCGAATTACATCTTTTTCAAGATAATTCCTTCACATTCAGTTCTTTTGTCTATTATGGTGAATAGCGGCTCGAGCATTGCAACTGCAATAGAGCATATTATCGCATTACTAGGCTATGAGAGATCTCATCTCTCTTTCTATAAGTTTAACCTCTCTTTTGTCCAAAGCTTCTTCCAGTAGGGGTGCTATGAGGATCGCGTCTTTCTGTTCGAATCGGCTTCTACTCATCTGTAGAAACCTTATGAAAAGTTCGAAGCCATGGTTGGTTGTTAGGTATTCAATGCCGTCGAGCAGCACGACGCCTCGCTTAGTTTTCTCTAGGAAGTTGGCGATCAGGATGGATAGGTCTTGGATTGAGTGGACAGTCACCTCGCCCTCCGCTTTTTCACTTGTCAACCATATGATGGGCGTTTTCTCCAAACCGTATTTTCGCCTAACCTTTGACGGAAACTGTCGGGTAATGCAGAGCCCTTCCAAGCCGCTTAGAACGTTATCCGCGAAGACCTCGAAAGCCTTCTCGACATCGTTTTCAACTAGGTATGAACTGCCGGACTCGAGTTCAAACCGTCTCGTGGCGCCTTTGACCACTTCTCTCACGGGCGTTATTGATAGACTCTGCGTCTGAAGTAGAGTCGAAGTTAGCTCAGCGTACAAGCCTAGAACGGCTAAGTCGCTGTCATCTAGCGTTAGATCTTTCTGGCGTCCAAGAGCCAGGATGCCGCACACCTCATTTCCAAAAAGGATTGGAGCGCAATGTATGCTAGCGGTCTTCAGAATACTCAGCTCACCTCGTCCAACAATCTTGGATACGCTCCTGCTCTCCCTTAGAGCCTCAAGCTCAGCAAATCTTTCATCCAGCTGATAGGTCTCATCTATCTCGATCCCTTCTTTCTTGCTCTTGAAGTTTTGCAACTTAGCATTGTTGTCTTTACGGTCGATAAGTAGGACTGCACCAGCGTCCATGTCTAGTTCGCCTAGTGCTGCATCGACAATCAAATCCAGCCCAGTAGATACGTCAGGAACTCTCCTTAGACTTTCCTTGACCTTAGATACGTTTTCTATCTGGCTCATCTTCTGAAGCAGCCGTTGGGATATGCCTTCATTGAGCGCCTTAATCTCCTCCTCCATTTCCTTGCGTTCGGTGATGTCTCTGACGATGCACCAGATCATATCGGGCTTTCCTTCTGTACCTCTAACCACCGATGCCGATACCTCAACCGGAACGAGTGAGCCATCTTTCCTTATGTACTCTTTCTCCACGTAGCCGCTATGTCCCTTCTTCAACATCTGCTCTTTAACTATGCCTTCTTCCAACTCCAAAGTTCTTGGGGCAGTAATGTCCTGCCATCTCATCTTCCGAAGCTCCTCCAGCGAGTACCCGACCATATTCTCAAAAGCCTTGTTACATTCGAGGATTCTACCCGATACATCGTTAGCCAGAATTCCATCCCTTACGGAATCGTATAATCCCCTAAATTTGGCCTCCGACTCCCTAATTTCATCCTCGATTTGCTTAAGGTCTGTGATATCGATCCAGTAGCCGATGACCTCTAACGGGTTGCCTGCTGCGTCACGTATCAACCTTGCCTCCTCGCGCATCCAATGGTACGTGCCGTCCTTATGTTGGAACCTATACTCATAAGCGCCGTGGCCCTCTTTGATCACGCGAAGCTCCTCTTCGCGCATACGCTCTTTATCTTCGGGGTGGACATGGTCAATCCAGAAGGACGGATTCTCCAGGAGTTCCCGCGGCTCATAGCCAAGTATATCTTTGAAGTTTTCGCTGATGAAGGTGCTGCCTAACTCACCGTAAGCCTTGGCTGTATAGATCATGGCTGGACTGGAGGACAACAGGAATTGAAGTCGATCCTTAGTAGCACCGAGCTCCTTAGCTCGCTCCTCAACCAGTTCCTCCAAATGCTTAGTATGTTTCTCAAGCTCGGTCTCCATTCTCTTACGTTCTGCGATGTCAACGAGAGAAAACTCATTTGCGGGTTTTCCTTGGTAGAGGACCTTCTGTGCCTTGACTATTACGGGGATCTCTGCGCCGTCTCGTGTCAGCAAGGTTATCTCGTATGGTGGGATTGCTTCTCCACGCAACCTGTTTTCTATGTTCTTCTTTACAAGATCTCGAGATTGTTTTGAAACTATCTTCTCAATAAAGTTGAATGAGGGGGAGGTAACTTCCTCAAAGGTCCAGCCTGACCTTTCACAGAAAGTTCTATTCACGTATTTTAGATAACCATCCTGGACAATCCCGATGAGTTCCGGAGAATTCTCCACTAGCGCCCGATACTTCTCCTCACTCTCCCGCAGCGCGTCCTCCATACGCTTGCGCTCAGTGATGTCTCGGCCGAGAGCAACCGACCCGATCGGCTCGCCCTTCGGGTCCACCAAGTTCCTGCCGTACCAAGAGATGATCTTGTACTCTCCGCTCTTCGTTCGAATTTTCGTCTCGGCCTCTTGATCAACGGCCGCTCCTTTTATAATCAAGACTGCAGTGTCGAAAACCTCTTTCCGATAATTCTCATCCGGGTATAGCCATTCCCATATCTTCCTGTGCCCTACAACCTCCTCGCGTGAGTAACCGCTTATCTTCTCCGCAGCCTTGTTCCAAATCACAACGTTCGCTTTCTCGTCCAGCACATCAAGCCACACATTTGCGCTATCAACAACGAGATTGAGAAACTGCGTAAGCTTCCGAGCTTCCTCCTCCGCGTGTTTCCGATCGGTAATGTCTCTTCCATAGAGATTGACATAGCCTGCGTCCTTAACTGGCTTAACGAAGAATGCGTAGACTCGACTGCCAATCTCGACGTCTATACTTTTATCCGACTCGGTCGCAAGCGCTTCAGTAACTACATCGCGCCAGAGCTTCGGAGCTTCGCCGCCAAGTTTACATCCCCAATTTTCAAGTAATGGCTTACTCGCTGGATTGGCATCAAGAACGATGCCCTCCTCAGTTAATCGTAAGATAGGATTTGGATTCTCTAAGGGAAAACTCGCTAAATGCTCGATTTGTTCCATCATCCTCTTGCGTTCTGTTATGTCTCTAACAATGCTCACCCAGCCTACTCGCTTCCCTTCGTCATTCAACAATTGCACTACCGTATGCTCCGAAGGGAAGATGGAGCCGTCCCTCCGCTTCATTCGGTGCTCGGCAAGGTGGAAGGAAACGGCGCCTTTTTCCACAGCCAGATAGAGGAGAGACTGGAACTCTTTGAGCGTCTCGTCACTCACGTGGAGAAATGCTGTACTTCTACCAAGCATCTCCTTCTTCTCATAGCCGAAGATGTCAGATGCAGCCTTGTTGCATTCCAATATGGTTGGGACAGGAAGCTCGGCATCAAGGATGAAGACTGACTCTGTCATTCTGTCGAAGGTATTCCGGAGCAAGTCGGTTTGACGACGTATCGCCTCCTCCATCCTCTTCCGTTCAGTGACATCGCGTGCAATTACTATATCAGCGGGTCTCCCTTTGTACTGAATAACCCCAGCAGATATTTCTATATCCTTTGTCGCTCCATCCTTACACTGAATCTTGACTTCATAAATGGGAGGAACCTTTTCACCTGCTATGCGCAACTTGTATCTTTGGGCAACTAGATCCCTAGATTCAGGCGCGATCCAATTCAGAAAGGGCTTGCCAACTACTTCTTCGACCTCAAAACCAGATAACTCTCTCACAGCTCTATTAGCGAACTTGCAGATCCCATCTTGCACAATAGCTACAACATCCTTCGCTTGCTCTACCAAGGCTGAATACTTGGCTTCTGACTCCTGCATCGCCTCCAGCATGCGCTTACGCTCGGAGACGTGGCTCTGCCCAGATTTCTTCACTTCTACTCTTCTCCTTTTTGGAGAGGGTCCTCTACTGTACTGATTGAATATTCACCTTTCCCACTCAAAAAGGTTGCTTGCTAGATCAACAAATCAGTCTCTTCCTTACTCCCTTACGTCCTGAATTGAGGAAGGTATCATCCGTAGAACATCCTCGAATATGCGTCTGCCGATGGCGCGGGGGCTGGATGATAATACACGTTTTGAACCAACGAAATCCTGCTGAGCACAGAGCGATGGTATGCAACGCAGAGGGTGGAGAGAACTCGTGAGCTATTTCCTAAACTCAATCGATCTCAGACTGTTGCGATTTCGCAATCATTTGTAGACTGAAGCTCGGAGTTAAGGGATTCGACGGGAAAATCAAGCATTTAACGACGCGGGGCGGCGATATCCTCTCTTTTTCCATGGCTCAAGCATGCTTCTAGCTAAGAATAATGGATTGTTTAAGGAATCCATCAACCCTCTCCTTTGAAAGAAGAGCGGAACAAGCGCTCTGGGCTCTTCTTCTATCTCTGTAATGCTCCGCTATGTGTTCGAGATAGTGTTCCGCGACCATGACGGTGCACTGCTCTATTCTTTGGCTGAGGCTGTTTCGCGTTTGCTGTACCAGACGACGATTCCAACAATCGCGATCAACGCGATGGAGAAGATGCCTGTCATGAGAGGTTGATCTTTGAACTGCAGGATCATTGGAGCGAATAGTAGAGAGATTAGGTTGATCACTTTGATCATAGGGTTCAATGCTGGTCCTGAAGTATCTTTAAGCGGGTCTCCAACAGTATCGCATGTCACCGACGCTTTATGTTCCTCAGAGCCTTTGCCGCCGTAGAAGCCGTCTTCAATCTTCTTCTTCGCGTTGTCCCAAGCCCCTCCAGAGCTCGCCATGAAGACCGCAAGCAATTGACCTGTAACTATTATCCCAGCGAGGAAGCCTCCTAGAGCTGCCTCTTTCAACAAGAAGCCGATAGCGATCGGGGTCAAGATAGCTAGTAGAGCGAGGCTGAACAACTCTCGTTGAGCGGCAGATGTACATATAGTCACTACTTTAGCGTAGTCCGGAGACACCTTTCCCTCGATTACACCGGGGATTCTGAATTGGGAACGGACTTCATTCACTATAAGGGAGGCAGCACGTCCAACCGCTCGAATCGAGATTGAACTGAACAGGAACGGGAGAGCTCCTCCAATCAGCAAGCCGACGAAGACAAGTGGATCCGCAATATTGAGGCCCAGCCTTTGAAGCCCAGTGGTTTCCGTGTAAGCGCCGAAGAGCGAAACCGCAGCCAATACAGCTGAGGCTATAGCGATCGCTTTTGTAACCGCCTTCGTCGTGTTACCTGCTGCGTCCAAGTCTGCCATTATCTGGCGGGCTCGAGGTTCAAGACCTGCCATCTCTCCAATTCCATTAGCGTTATCAACGATCGGGCCGTACGTATCCATCGAGACGTTGTTGCCCGTCAAGGTCAGCATCCCTATACCCGCTAAAGCAACTCCATACAAGGCGAAAATGATCGAGGACCCTGTGAAAAAGAGGATTGACGCTATGATCGTTATCGCAATTATTAGAAGAGCCCAAACAGTCGTTTCGAAGCCTAGAGCTAGTCCTTCGAGGATCTCGGTCGCAGCACCTGTTTGAGAAGCTTTCGCCAATCGATCGACAGGCCGTTTTCTCGGGTTTGTGAAGTGGTCGGTTATCTTGTTGAAACCTATAGCTAGCAGGACTCCCACGGCTGTTGCAAGAAAGACTCTATAATCGTGAACGTAAAAACCCGCTAGGACGAAGAAACTTGCGATTGAGATTGCAGCGGAGAGATCGTAAGAAAGATCCATCGCCTTAAAGGCGTCTCCTTTTGTCAATCTATCTGGCCACAGAGAGACCGCGTAGGTTCCTATTATCGTGCTGACGACTCCGATACCACGGGCAAGGAGTGGGAATATGATCCATTTAATATCGAAAGGAGTGATCGCCAAACCCAGTATCATGCACGAGACTATCGTCACCTCATACGATTCAAATATATCAGCAGCCATTCCAGCGCAGTCTCCAACATTATCGCCGACCAGATCAGCTACAACGGCCGCGTTTCTAGGATCGTCTTCAGGTATATTCTTCTCGACCTTCCCAACAAGGTCTGCTCCAACATCAGCGGCTTTCGTATATATCCCTCCGCCGACCCGCATGAATAATGCTAAGAGGGTGCCTCCGAAGCCGAATCCTAGAAGAACCTCCGGAGCGGATCTCAGATATATCATGAAGATTATGGTTCCCCCGAGAAGCCCAAGCCCGTCGGTCAACATGCCCGTTATTGTTCCAGATCTGTAAGCGATCCTGAGAGCGTCTCGGAAGCTACGCCTCGCTGCTGAAGCTACTCTAACATTCCCTCTGACAGCCATATTCATACCTAAGTAGCCGACTGAGGCTGAGAAGATCGAGCCCATCAAGAAGGCGCCAGCTCTACCGACGGCGATCTGAAATGGGCCTCCGACGAGAGCTGAAGTTAGGTACAGCACAAAAGTCAAAAGAACTATGAAGAGCACGATCGACTTGAACTGCTTCTTCAAATAAGCGTTTGCACCGTTAAGTATACCGCCCCAGACCTCCCTCATCTTGCCTGAGCCGGAATCCTCATGCAAAATCTGACGAGCGAGCAGCATAGCGTAAACCAGAGCAGCTATTGCAATGCCCAGTATACTCCAAAGCGCCAACCTCTCGAAAGACCATGGGAAAGCCATAGCCACACCTCATCCCTGAAAGATGGAAGTTTTCAGGATATCTCCGTATAAAAACTCTTAGATCTTGTCTGTTTGACCCCCAACTGAACGAGTTCGAATCTCGATATCTGTGCAGTATCTTGCGCAAACCCCAAAGCTAGTTGAGAACATCGGAGGTTGTGATGAAGGCCCATCTACTATGGTTAGTTATCCGCAATCAAGCAAATGATTCTAAATGGTCAGTTTTTTATATCAACATCGGGTATACAGTGGATACCGAGGCACTTATGTATCGATCTAATTCTCGAGGACAACGTAGTCTGAGAGAAGCGATCTCTTCAGGCATCCCGTCCTTGGATAAGATTATCGAGGGCGGCTTCCATGTAGGAGATGTTATTCTAGTGGCTGGTCAGCCAGGTGCTGGGAAAAGCACTCTGGGAGTCCAGTTTCTGTACAGTAGCGCTAAGGAAGGGCAAGCCGGTGTCTACGCCACCTTCGTTGAGACAGCGAGCAAACTGAAACGTAACATGCTCAGGTTCAACTGGGACCTTGCTGAACTGGAGCGAAAGAAGAAGATCAACCTTCTCGATCTGGTTCAAACGATCGGCGAGAGGGGCGTTGAAGTCAATCTTGACGCGATTATGACTGCTATTAAGGACATTGGCGCGAAACGCCTTGTGATCGACAGCCTCTCTGGCATGATGACTTATATCCAGACGAAGGCTGAGGCTCGCAGCTTCGTCGCCTTGATGAACAGGTTCCTCGAGGAGGCGAAGTGCACCACGCTTTGCACTCTTGAGGTGCCTTGGGCTAGAAGTGATATCGGTATGGGTTTCGAGGAGTTTATGGCTGATGGATTGATCGTCCTTGAATCGAGCCTTGAACTGTTCAAGGTTAGGAGGAGGCTCTACATCCCGAAGATGCGTGGCGTAAACCACGCCTTGGATTGCTACGACTTCTATATTACGCCTGAAGGAATAAACGTATCCCCGATACCCGCTGCAAGACGATAACGGCGCGTTGAGGAGAGCCGGTTGATAAGCAAGGGATGCGGCTTGTTGGATCCAGCGGATGCTTCTGACGCAGTCTTGCTTGAGGATATAGATGAGGCCTTAATGGTTCTAGGCGAAAGCGTTAGAGCTGCCATATACCTTTATTTAGAGAGATATCACTCCCTCAAGAAGGATGAGATTCCACAGAGACTCGAGAACTTCTCCAAGGCGATGCGAAAGATCTTCGGGTCAGGTGGGCCGGTCATAGAGAAGCTGATCCTGAAAAGACTCTGCCAAAAGCTCAATGTGAACTATGAGAGTGTCAAGGACAAAGAGTTTCAAGCTGCAGTCGAAGAAACTATGAAATCGGCCGATTAGATGTGAAGGTTCACTCGCTCATGTCGAAGATCAAGGAGAAGCTCAAAGGCATTCCACCTAAATCGATCGTGATGTTGGAGACCCCGCTTGAAGAGGACCAGATGAGGCTTGTAGCGGACTTTTTGAAGTTCAGGCGGAGCGACAAAGGAATATTCGTCTCCTCAAACAGACCGACGAACGATCTCGTCGAGAAGCTCCTAACCTACAACTTCGACCTAAGAGAAGCCCTTGAAGCCGACAGAATATTCGTAATAGACCTTATGTCTAGAAGCGTCGGCGCGAGCGAGGTGAAGGGCAGCATCTATGTCTCCTCGCCTTCAGAGCTCTCAGCCACTCAGATGGCCATTGAGAAAGCTTTCGAGCGCATAGATAGTGAAGCAGGTAAGACTTGGCTACTACTAGACTCGATCTCGACGCTCCTAGTCTACAATAGCCCTGGTGCCCTCCTTCAGTTCCTCCACTTCCTCATCGGACGTCTACGTGTACTCCAGTTTAACGGTTTGATCTTTACGGTTGGAGATTCCGTCGAGGAGGAGGTTCTCTCAACGATAAGACAATTCTGCGATATGGTGATTAAGTTATGAAATGGAATGTGGTTTTACTGGGCCCAAACGGATGTGGAGCAGAAAATCTTGATTCTTGAACGGGATTTTTCATAAATTGAGAAAGAGGTGAGGATGAATGGAAAAAGGAAAGGGTGGACAATCTGAAATGGTTCCGACGCCTATCGTGGAGGCTTGGGAAGGCATCATTATGGTGCCTGTGGTAGGGATTCTTGACTCAGCTCGCACAAAGCAAATTACAGAGTCTATTCTAGAGCACATAGCCCGCGTCAAGACAGAGGTAGTCATCATAAGCATCGGGGGCATCAGCGCGGTCGATACAAAGACAGCCAA
>Ga0315309_1002000_pt1 | contig 12052 bp, 10 predicted proteins | sample TDP4_MG_FD_203080 | JGI IMG/M metagenome (GOLD analysis project Ga0315309, IMG submission 203080) | Freshwater sediment microbial communities from Lake Towuti, South Sulawesi, Indonesia - TDP4 | ecosystem: Environmental > Aquatic > Freshwater > Lake > Sediment | place: Indonesia: South Sulawesi...
CGTTTGGCTCCTTCGGCGAGATTCGAGGGCGTCCGCACGACGACTTCCACGAGGAGGTCCCCCGTCCCCCTTCCCTCCAGCCTGGGTATGCCCTTCCCCCTGAATCTGAAGATCGTCCCGGTCTGGGTGCCAGGCGGCACCCTGAGGGTCTCGTTCCCCTTCAATGTCGGCACCTTTATCTCCGCTCCCAGCGAGGCCTGCGAGAAGTTTATCGGGATCCTCAGGTAGATGTCGTCGCCCCTCCTCTCGAGGTATTCGTGGGGCCTGAGGTGGACTACGACGTAGAGGTCTCCAGGGGGAGTTCCCCTCGGGCCCCTTCCCCCTTCACCTTGGAGCCTGAGGCCCACTCCCTCGTCCACCCCTGCCGGTATCTTGACCATGATCTTCCTGGCCCTCCTCACGTTTCCGCTCCCGTTACAATTCCTACATGGCGTAAAGGTCCTCCCCCTCCCCCCACAGACATCGCATGACCCGATCTGGATGAATTGGCCGAACCCCGACCTCTGGACGCGTTGGATCTGCCCGGTCCCATTGCACTTATTGCAGACCTTGGCCTCGGTCCCAGCCCTCACGCCCGTTCCCCTGCATTCCTCACAGGGCTCTAGGCGTTGAACCTCTATCTCCCTCTCCGATCCATTGACCACCTCTTGCAGTCCCACCTCAATGTCGTATCTGATATCATCCCCCCTGCGCGGCCTCCTGGGCCCCCCGCCCCCGAAGAACCTCTCGAAGATATCCTCGACTCCGAATCCGAATCCGAAACCCCTGAGTATGTCCCCGAAGTCGACGCCCCTGAAGATCTCCTCCTCTGAGTACCTCCCCTCTATGCCGACGTGGCCGAACTGATCGTATTGCTGTCGCTTGACGTCATCCGACAATATCGCATATGCCTCCGAGATCTCCTTGAATTTCTCCTCAGCATCTGGCGCCCTATTCCTGTCCGGATGATATTGGAGAGCGAGCTTCCTGTAGGCTTCCTTTATCTCCTCCTTCGAAGCGTCCCTGCTCACGCCGAGGGCTTCATAGTAGTCGCGCTTCGAAGACATCGCATCTCGCCTGAATGTAGTGGTTCGGGTCCTACCTATCTATCTATTCGCCCTTCTCGTCCTTCTCGACCTTATAGTCCGCGTCTACGACCCTTCCCTCTGTCTTTGGAGGGGGCTCCCCCTCCTTCGCCTCTGCCTGTCGTTGTTGGGAGGCCTGTTGATATACCGCTGAGCCTATCTCCTGCAGGATGTTGGATACCTCTTCGCTCTTCTTCCTGATCTCCTCGACATCCTTGCCGCCGATCGCCACCTTCAGCTCGGCTATCGCCCTGTCCACCTTCTCCACCTTCTCCTTCGGTATCTTGTCTCCCAAATCCTTCTTCGTCTTTTCAGCCGTGTAAATTATGTTGTCGGCTTGGTTCCTCGCATCGGCCTCCTCCTTCTTCTTCCTGTCCTGCTCGCTGAATTGTTCCGCCTCCCTCACCATCCTCTCCTTCTCATCCTTGCTCAACTTCGTCGAGGCCGTTATGGCTATCTTGGCCTCTTTCCCCGTGCCAAGGTCCTTTGCCGTGACGTTCAATATGCCATTCGCATCTATGTCGAACGTGACCTCTATCTGGGGGACGCCTCTGGGAGCGGGGGGTATGCCGGTGAGGTTGAACATGCCGAGCGAGACGTTATCGGCGGCCATCGGCCTCTCCCCCTGAAGCACGTGGACCGTCACGGCCGTCTGGAAGTCCGCGGCGGTCGAGAACGTCTGGCTACGCCTCGTGGGGATCGTGGTGTTCCTCTCCATGATCTTCGTGAAGATCCCACCGAGCGTCTCGACCCCAAGGGACAATGGCGTGACGTCCAGGAGCAGGAGGTCCTTCACCTCCCCGGCCAGCACGGCGCCCTGTATGGCCGCCCCAACGGCCACGCACTCCATCGGGTCAACCCCCCGCTCAACCTGCTTCCCGAGCGTGTCCTCGACGGCCTTCCTGACAAGTGGCATCCTCGTCTGGCCGCCTATCAGGATTATCTTGTCGACATCCGAGGGCATCATCTTGGCGTCGGAGAGGACCCTCTTTATGGGCTGCTCAGCCCTCCTGACTATCGGGAGGGCCAATTCCTCGAGCTTTGTCCTCGTCAGTGTGATGTGGAGGTGCTTGGGGCCGGTCGTATCCGAGGCGATGAAGGGCAGATCGACGTCGGTGGTGTACAACGTCGAGAGCTCTATCTTGGCCTTCTCGGCCGCTTCCTTCAGCCTCGTCATCGCCATCTTGTCCCCAGAAACGTCGATGCCCGTCTTCCCCCTGAAGTCTTCCACCAGGTATTGCACCACTGCATTGTCTATGTCGGCGCCACCGGTCTGGGTATCCCCGCTGGTGGCGAGGACTTGGAAGACGCCCTTTCCGAAGTCCATCAGGGTCACATCATGCGTTCCCCCGCCGAAACTGAAGACCATGATCTTCATCTCCTTCTCAAGTTTGTCCAGGCCATAGGCCAGGCAGGCGGCCGTCGGTTCGTTTATGATCCTCACGACCTCGAGGCCCGCTATCTCGCCCGCATCCTTTGTGGCCTGCCTCTGGTTGTCATTGAAATGGGCTGGCACGGTGATTACGACCTTCTTCACTGGTTTACCGAGATACGCCTCAGCGTCCTTCTTGATCTTCTGGAGTATGAATGCCGAAATCTGCTGTGGGGTATACTCCTTGCCATAGACCCTCGCCTTGAAGTCGGTGCCCATGCGCCTCTTTATCTCGAAGATGGTCCCTTCTGGATTTGTGGCGGCCTGCCTTTTTGCTGGATCCCCGACTATCAGCGTGCCATCTTTCGTAAATGCCACTACGGATGGAAACATCTTCCCCGCGATCGTCGGACCTTCAGCACTCGGTATGACGACGGGGCGCCCGGCCTCCATCATGGCCGCCGCTGAATTCGTGGTCCCCAAGTCTATTCCGAGTACCTTCTCCTTCTCCACTCCTTTCTCTCCTGTGTTCTCACTCATTCCACTTCGCCTTTCCTTTCACTCGATCTCTTCTCCTTTTCTTTAATCGACAATGTCCTCGCCTCCCCGGAAACCGTCATCGGGGTCGGCTTCTCCTCTCTGACCTGTAGGGGGCTCGCTGGAGTTGCGACTATTACGACGCTGGGCCGGATGACCTTTCCTTTCATGGTGAAGCCCTTCCTCACCTCCTCCACTACTAAAGGCCTTTGGCAATCCTTCCGGGGGATCGTCGATACTACCTCATGCAGTTCCGGATCGAATGGCTTTCCAGTCGCCTCTATCATCACTACGCCTTCGTTGCGGAGGAGATCGAATAACTTCCTAAGGGTGACCTTCACTCCCTCCATGAGCGCTTGCTTATTCTCGGTCCTATCCCCCGCCCGCACCGCCAGCTCAAGTTCATCCAAGATGCCCAAGAGCCCGAGTATCATCCTCTCCTGGCCAATCATGGTCACTTCGTCCATCTCCCTCTGAGCCCTCTTCCTATAGTTCTCAAAATCCGCCTGCAGGTACCTCAGCTTATTCAAATAGTCCTCAGCCTTGTCGTGCTCCTCCGAAAGGGCTGCCTTCACCTTCGAGAGTTCCTCTGCCAATTTCCTGCTTTCATCGGACTCTTCGGGCGATTGCCCGAGTTCAGAAGAAATACGCCTCTCAGGCCCCTTCGTGGCCGATGAGCTAGGTGAATCATCGTCACCACCCATCTATATCGCCTGCTCGAGCAATAACGGAACTAAACGCGGGAATACACCAACGGGGATTATATTCATTGCTCTCATCCGCATACGCTAACTAACTTTGTGGTAAATCTCATAAAGCTCGGATTGTCCCTCAGCGCCACTAGGAGAGCTGAGAAATGGGTCGATTGCTTGGAATCGACGTAGGCACTACCGGGGCAAAGGTACTTGTGATCGACGAGCTCGGGAGGATAGTGGCGAGATCCTTCAGGCCATATCCCCTCCTGACCCCCAAGCCCAATTGGGCTGAGCAGGATCCAGAAGATTGGTGGGCAGCGGTCGTCGATTGTCTGAGGGAGGTGCTCGGAAATGGCGTCGAGGCAAGGGAGATCTCGGCCATAGGGCTGACGGGCCAGATGCACGGCGCGGTCGCCATGGGCAAGGACAATGAGGTCTTGAGGCCATGCATCCTGTGGTGCGATCAACGGACGGCCTCCCAGTGCGAGGAGATAATGGGAAAGTTCGGGAGGAGGCGATTCCTCGAACTCACATGTAACATCGCCCTACCGGGCTTCACCGCTCCCAAGATATTGTGGATAAGGGAGAACGAGCCCGAGATTTATGGGAGGATTGCGAAGGTGCTCCTGCCCAAGGACTACATACGGTTCAGGCTGACTGGCGTCTTCGCCACCGAGGTTTCGGATGCCTCTGGCACAGTGCTATTCGACGTCAGGAACAGGAGGTGGTCGGGCGAGGTCCTCTCCGAGCTCGGAATAAATGGGGACATGATGCCCGAGGCATTCGAGTCGCCATTCTTGAGCGGAGAGGTTTCCAGCGAAAGCGCCTCTCTGACGGGTCTGAGGCGTGGGACGCCAGTCGCCGGGGGCGGAGGCGACCAGGCTGCGGGGGCAGTTGGCAACGGGGTCGTCAGGGACGGATTGGTATCGTGTACCATAGGCACATCGGGCGTAGTCTTCGCCTCATGCGATGGGCCATTGATCGATCCCGAGGCCAGGCTTCACAGTTTCTGCCATGCAGCGCCCGGAAAATGGCACGTGATGGGGGTCATGCTCTCAGCAGGCGGCTCCCTCAGGTGGTTCAGGGACACCCTAGGGGGAGAGGAGGTGGCATCGGCTAAAGAGAGGGGCGTGGACCCATACGTCATTCTGGCCGATGAGCTCGCATCGCTATCAGAGCCGGGTTGCGAAGGGCTGATCTTCCTCCCATACCTGATGGGCGAGAGGACGCCTTATCCGAATCCGAACGCGAAGGGCGTCCTCTTCGGGCTCACCCTTCGCCACAGGAAGTGCGATCTCGTCAGATCGGTCATGGAGGGCGTCGCATATGGGATGAGGGATTCACTCGAATTGGTCAAATCCCTGGGGATCGAGATCGGACAGGTCAGGGCTTCTGGCGGAGGTGCGAGGAGCCCCCTGTGGAGGCAGATCCAGGCGGACATCTACAATTCCGAGCTCGTGACCGTGAGCGTAGACGAAGGCCCTGCCCTCGGGGCCGCGCTCATAGCCGGGGTGGGAGCTGGGATCTTCGAGGGCGTCGAGGATGCCTGTGAGAGGGCGATCACCCTGGCGACGAGGACGACGCCCATTCCGGAGAACGTGAAGCTCTACGGAAGCTACTACTCAGTCTATAAGGCCCTCTATGCCAATTTAGAGGGGCAATTCGACAGGGTGTCGGACATAGTCGAGGGTCTCGACGGAAGGGGCCATGGTCGACCTTGAGGGCGAAGATCGCCGCCTCGATCCTCTCAGCCGACTTTGGCCACCTCGCTAGGGACGTGAAGAAGGCCGAGGATGCCGGAGTCGACATGATCCACTTCGACGTAATGGACGGGCATTTTGTGCCGAACATAACCTTCGGTCATGGCTTTGTACGATCTTTGAGGGAGGGATGTAGGCTGCCCTTCTTCGTGCATCTGATGACGGTCGAACCCGAGAGGCAGGTCAGGAATTTCGTGGAGGCCGGAGCCGACATCATCGCCTTCCACTTGGAGGCAACCAAGAGGCCGCTGAGTGTCATGCGCCTCATAAAGAAATCGGGTTTAAGTGCAGGCATCTCCCTAAATCCCTCGACGCCGTTGAGTCCCGTAAAAGGGCTGATGGGCGAGGTGGACTACCTCCTCCTCATGACGGTGAGGCCCGGATTCCCAGCGCAGAAGCTGATCAAAAGCGTCCTCCCAAAGGTCCGAATGGCGAGGATTGAGCTCTCAGCAAGAGGGACCAAGGGCCTGATAGCCGTCGATGGGGGCATTAATCCGACAACGGCCCCTCTGGCCGTAAAGACCGGCGCGGATGTCCTTGTTGCAGGATCGGCGATCTTCGGCAAGGACGTGAAGAAGGCGGTCAAAGACTTAAGGATGAGCATCTCCCCTGGGCACGTGTGAGCCAAGATGAAGGCAGCCGTACTGCATGGGATCCGTGACATAAGGATGGAGGACGTTCCCGATCCGATCCCTGGCGACGGGGAGGTCTTGATCAACGTCAAGGCGACGGGGATCTGTGGAACTGACATCCATTTCTTCAGGGGGGAATGGAGCGTGCCGACTCCCCTAATCCCGGGCCATGAGTTCTCTGGGGTCATCGCGGAAGTCGGAAAGGGCGTCAGCGGGATTGAAAGGGGTTGGCACGTCGTCGCAGAGCCGAACATCACCTGTGGGAGCTGCTACTTCTGCAGGCTCAGCGAGAAGAACTTCTTCTGCCTCAACCTCAGGGCGACCGGCGTTGACACGAATGGGGCATTTGCGGAATTCGTGAAGATCCCAGCTCCCAATATCTATCGGATCCCCGATAAGATGGAGTTCGAAACGGCCGCGATGATCGAGCCATTGGCCTGCTGCGTGAGGGGGATCGATCAAGCGGGCATAAGGCTTGGGGACACCGTGGCGGTCATCGGGGCTGGACCCATCGGCCTAATCCTCATGCAATTGGCGAAGATGAACGGCGCGAGGTCCGTCGTGGTATCCGACATCTCCGCTGATAGGCTCGAGAGGGCAAAGTCCCTTGGGTCGGACCACGTCGTGAACACATCCGTCGAAGACTTGACGAAGGCAGTCGGCGGTCTGACGGGGGATGTTGGCGTCGACGTCGCCATCGAGGCAGTTGGTAAACCTGAGACGATATCCCAAGCCATCGGCATCACCAGGAAGGGGGGTAGAGTGAATATATTCGGCGTCTCGCCACAGGATGCCGTCCTCGATGTCAAGCCTTTTGCCCTCTACGCGAAGGAACTGACCATAACGACATCGTATAGGAGCCCATTTACGTTCCAGAGATCGGTCGATCTGGCTAGCTCTGGCAAGGTGGCGTTGAAGCCATTGATCACCCACGTCCTCCCTCTCGAAAAAATAGCGAGGGCATTCGAGATAGTCGAGAGGAGGGAGGCAGGGGTGATGAAGGCTATGGTCAGACCCTAAAATGCGCGCGATAGGTTATGCAGGCCCATCAGACAAGTTGGCCTGAAATCGATCTCTGCGACTTCATCAGTCGGGCAACTTCTCTCTCGGGGGGGCATCCCTCCATGGGCCCGAATCTCGTGACGGCCAGCGCCCCGACGGCGTTGGCGAATGTGGCTATGCGCCTGAGGCTATAGCCCCTGAGCAATCCGACCACGAATGCGGCATCGTAGCTGTCGCCAGCCCCCGTCGGATCGATTTCCCTCACCCTGAAGCCAGGCACATGGATTCCTTCGCCCGATCCCTCAGTGATGACCGTACTTCCTTCTTTGCCCTGCTTCAAGGCGACTATCCTGGGGCCGAGCCGGAGCAATTGCCTGCAGGCCTTCAGGTGGTCCCCTTCGCCCGTCAGCATCGAGGCCTCCTCGCCACTCGGCAGGACGATGTAGGCCCTCTGTAAAATCGGTTTGCATATCCTCCTGACCTCCCTCACATCGAGGAGTTCGGGCCTCAAGTTCGGATCGAAGGATATCCTCAGCCTCGCCCCCTCGGCTATCCTGACGGCCCTATAACACGCCTCCTTGCTGCCCTCGCTTACAGATAGCGACGAGCCCATCACGTGAAGGAACTTCGCCTTCCTCACGTATCCAACATTGACATCAGAGGGTCCGAGTTGACCTGCCGCAGCATGCCCCAAGTGGAAGATGAACCTCCTGCCGCCGTCCCTCTGGTACATCACGAAGGCCGTTCCCGTCGTGTAACCGCTGACGGCCCTCAAGTACCTCGTATCAACGCCGTCTCTATCGAGGCGTTGCCTCACTACGAGGCCGAAGTCATCTTGGCCAACCATCCCAATGAACCCCACGCTCGTCCCAAGCCTCACAGCGGCATCCGCGAAGATCGCCGGCGCGCCACTGGGGTATGGCCCCAGGAAGTTGCCGGCCCTCGCGAACGAAACCCCTCTCCTCTCCCTCATAATCTCGACCAATGCCTCCCCCAATGTTACTATGTCGGGCAATGTAGTGCACTCCCAAAGGCACCCGCACCTATACAGAAGGGTTTAACTGGCTTTCCGTTAGGCGCAGGCAGAGGTTGGGATGAAGCGTTGAGGATTGTGGACTTGAGGAGTGACACCGTCACCCTTCCCACCGAGGAGATGCTCGAGGCGATCAGGACGGCCGAGTTGGGGGACGACGTCTTCGGGGAGGATCCGACAGTGAGGCGGTTGGAGGAGTTGGCAGCTGAGAGGATGGGGAAGGAGAGCGCGCTCCTCGTGACGAGTGGGACTCAGGCCAACCTGGTATCACTCATGGCCCAAACGAAGAGGGGAGACGAGGTGATCCTTGAGGCCGAATGCCACACATACTATTACGAGGTCGGCGGCATCTCGGCCGTCGCCGGCCTAATCCCGAGGCCGTTGAAGGGAACGCGGGGCTCGCTGGACCCCCAGGACGTTGAAAGGGCCATCAGGCCGAAGAACATCCATTTCCCCGAAACGGCGCTCGTCTGCCTTGAGAATACCCACAATAGGGCCGGGGGAGTCATAATCCCGCCATCGGAGATTGAGAAGGTGCACGATGTCACGCGATCGCATGGTCTCCAATTGTATATGGATGGGGCCAGGGTATTCAATGCCGCCGTGGCCTTGGGCATTGACGTGAAGGAGATCACCAAGCATGTGGACTCGATGATGTTCTGCCTCTCAAAGGGTCTGAGCGCACCCGTTGGGTCGATCGTAGTCGGCAGTGGCCAGTTCATAGAGAGGGCCAGGAAGGTTAGGAAGATGCTGGGAGGGGGCATGAGGCAGGCGGGGATAATCGCCGCACCGGGCATCATCGCCCTGGAGAAGATGGTCGGAAGGCTCAGGGAGGACCACGATAACGCAAAGTACCTCGCACAGGGCTTGGTGAAGCTTGATGGGATCTCGCTCGATCCCCATTCGGTGCAAACAAACATCGTGAACTTCGGCCTGAAAATCCCAGGGATCAATGCGGAACAGATCGTCTCAAGGCTGGCCGTGAAAGGGGTTAGGACCCTCAGCATCGATAGCGATAGGATGAGGGCCGTCACGCATAGAGGGATAGGGAGGGATGACATACAATATGCGATTGGCGTTTTCGGTGAGGTTTGGGATAGCATCGCGCAATGATACATAATTGATTGACGCGATGGAACCAGGATGCATTGCCATCGGCCGTTGTGGAAGGGACACAGCCAGATGGCCGCCATTGTGCGCCCTAATCAGGAGAGCCGCGAGCATCTTATTGTCTCTACGAGTTCCATGGTCTTGACGGCGTCCTCGAAGTTCGATTCCGGCTGCCTGCACTCCCTTACGCAGTCTATGAAATGCCTGTTCTCAGCATAGTAGCCGTAATACTTGGCGAACTCACTGCTTCCCGCGGCTTCATCGGCCCTCATCACGCGACCGTCATCGCTGTTGTCGCTATAGATCACGGCTTCCTCATTTGGGTTTATGAATGCCGAGATCCCCTTCGCGTGCATCTCGAACGTGTGGACCCTTTTGCCGACGGCCCAGTTCGTGACCAGCAAGCCTGTGCATCCGCCTTTGAATTCGATGAGGGCGTTGAAGCTGTTCTCGTAATCGGCGTAGATGCTCCTCACATTGCTCGCCACCCTCTCGACTTCCCCTGCCATCCACCGCAGGGTGTCCACGGCATGAATGGCGTCGCAAGTCAGGACATCTACCGCCCCCTGATAATATGGGTGTTCCTGTCCCACCATATTCTTGAAAAATGTCGCCATGCACTGTATTATTGGCCCCCTCCCCTCGACGATTGACCTCGTCACCCTCATCAGCGGTATGTACCGCCTGTTGAATGCGACCATGGTGATGCACTCATTCCTCTTCGCCACCAGTGCCATGTTCCTCGTCTGTTCAAGGCTTATGCCGGGGGGTTTCTCTATGAAGACGTTGAGCCCCTTCTTGAGGCAGTTAATGACAAGGTCATAGAGGTGATGAGGGGGCATCACTATGTAGATCGCGTCCAGGTGGTTCTGTCCGATCATATCCCGGTAATCCCGATATCTCCTCTCAACGCCATACTTCTCAGCCGTCTCATCGAGCCTCTTTTGGTCGAGATCACATATGGCCTCTATCCTGACGTCTTTGAACTCGGCGAGGGAAGGATAATGGACGGCGTTGGCCATCGAGCCAGCCCCTATCATCCCAACCTTGACTGTCTCCATTGCACCCAATGATGTGTTAACAAGTCTAATAATGTCTTTTGCGATTATCGATTTTGCTTGTCCTTAACTAGATCCGGAGGGGCCTATGGCGCCGATTGCCCGCCATCGACCTCTGAAGGTTCGGACGCCTGGGGGGTCGCACGCATCCGATCCCTAGCGCCAATATATACGAGGATGCCGTTGATGATGCTCAGCAGTGAAACCCCAGCCTGAAGGAGGACGAAGAACCTCAGGTTTAGGATGAATGATGCCGTGGTGTTCTCCATCACGTTCACCGTCCTGCTTATTTCGCCGAAACTCCAAGGATCTCCCGCTCCCCATAGGAATAGCGATAGGATGAACCAGGTGAATGAACTCGCGACGCTTGAGGCGAGGTTCAGGGTTGTCCACTTCTCAGTCAGGTTCTTGAGCGCTGAAAGGCTAGCCAGGGCCAGGCCGAAGATCGTGAGGGCATTGAGGATCCGATCCAGATCCACGAGGCCCATGGCGTGAATCGTGGATAACATCTCAACGGGAACCATCGTGAGCGCCACTCTGGGCATCACGCCTAATGCCGTGAATATTAAAATTGGAAATATCAGCCCCCCTATCTTATTCATGGCCTCGCCTCCAATTCCATCCCGAAGCTCACGAGATCGAAAAATGTCCTGAAGTCGAATTGCACAACGAAGTGCGCATCAGATAGGTTCAATGTATCGAAATCGTCCTTGCTCAGTGTAAGGGCCAGGGAAAGCTTCCCCTCATCCCCTGGCTCAACATATTTCGAATCGGTGCCATCCGCGATCTGCTTCCCGGGGCCCGTCATAAGCCTCACGTGAAGTCTAACATAGATCCTGTAGAATCCCCTGTTCCGGACGTTCACGCCGAGGGCAATTATGCCGTCGCCCGATATGGGGTCGCGATCCATATCCATTTCGATCGGTCGCTCACCCTGTACGGTAGCGACCAAAGTATTCAGGGAACCATAGGCCACAGTCAGGAATGATGATAGGAAGGCCAGTTCGAGGGCAATCCCGATGATGGTTAGGATCCTCGTTTTATCCTTGGGCACGAGGATCCTCCCCCATCCCAAACATATAAGCTGCACGAGTTTTTAAAATCCCCAAAACCTCATGAAGTCTTGAGCCTGCAACTGCCTTGTGGCGCCGGTAAATCCCGCACTACATCTGGCCTATCAGCTTTTGTTTATTCCTTATCCAATCGAGGCAGATGTCCCTTACCATCATGACGGTCCTGTCATTCCACTCCTCCGGGACGTTTTCCCCTGCGGGTCCCACTTTCAGAAGTACCCTGTAATAGTCCTCCCCATGTTTCATTATACAGGTCAGCTCATTCCTCGTCCCCCTGACGGCTCCGGGTTCAACCTTGTAGAACTCGAATTTCAACTTATTCACCCGGTCCCCCTCCGGCGTCTCCAGCGGGGGCACTTCCTCGATGTTCTTCACGGTCTCATGCAGTCCAGTCTGGAGGTCCCTGAGCCTATCGAGTACTAGGCTGAGGAAGAATGGGACCTCCGGTTCCAGGAGCCTGACCGGCATGCTCAGCTCCGCTGCCTGATAGACCTTGAAGACCTCCTTCTTCCTCCTCTCGCGTTCCTTCGGGCTCACCTTCTGCCTCCTCATCATGGATGGCGTATACATCGTGACCGCGACCATCGCCGGCCTCAGGGAGGACAGGACCGAGGCGACGAGGGCCAACCCCAGCCCTACTGCGCTCCACCACCATTCCAACTTCGCCCTCACCGTCAGGCCTTCGCCGAAGAACGTCATTATTTGGTAGAAGCCCA
>Ga0315309_1002001_pt1 | contig 12049 bp, 12 predicted proteins | sample TDP4_MG_FD_203080 | JGI IMG/M metagenome (GOLD analysis project Ga0315309, IMG submission 203080) | Freshwater sediment microbial communities from Lake Towuti, South Sulawesi, Indonesia - TDP4 | ecosystem: Environmental > Aquatic > Freshwater > Lake > Sediment | place: Indonesia: South Sulawesi...
CCGATATTGTCTTTTAAATATTGGCCACAGGCCGGCATTGCTTATTTGCCCTTTCTTATTTTCTGGACTTGGTTAGTAATTTACTGCTGGTATATTATGTTTCAAGAAATGCGTTCTTCATCGCCAATAAGACGGAACCAGATTAAATATATATTGCTTGCAGCCATAATTGGGTTTGGCGGAGGCCTTACTAATTATCCTTTATGGTTTGGTATTAAAATTCTACCTTATGGAAACATATTGGTCTCTATTTATGCAGGGCTCATGTCTTACGCTATTGTTAAACATCGTCTTATGGATATCAATGTAGCAATTACCAAGGGGAGTGTGTTTGGAGTGGTATACGCCTTTGTTCTTGGGATTCCTGTGGCAGTGGGGTTCTGGGGAAGAACTTACCTTTCTGATAAGATAGGGTTGAACTGGTGGCTTGTGCCCGTTGGCATGGCACTGATTCTGGCTAGTTTAGGTCCAACTATTTATGGTTTTATTCGTCGAAAAGCCGAGGCTGCTCTCTTCAGTGAACGGCGAAGATACCAGGAGAATTTAATTGCCTTGGGGAAGCAGATGACTTTGACGAAGGATTTGAGGAGTCTTCTGGTCTTGATTATCAGGAATGTGACGAAAGAGATTGGAATCAGTCATGCTCGCATCTATCTTTTAGATAAGAAAACCAATCAATATGTGCGGGAAGTCCGCTATGGCAAGGAGAGAAGGAGACAGTTTGGGGATTCTCTATCTAAGGATTCTCCTTTAATTCAAATGCTATACAGAAGTAGAGATAGAGGACCCCTTTTGAAAGAAGAAGTTACTAACCATTTTGAGACCAGCGAGCCTGGACACCTGCAAGAAGTGGAAGCACAATTGAGAAGTATGGGGGCGTCAGTATTATTACCCGCTTTTATTGGAGAAGAGCTGGTTGCTTTCTTAGTTTTAGGGACAAAGCGTTCAAAAGAGATTTATTCGCCAGATGATTTGGGGATGTTTAAGATTTTGGCTGGGCAGGCGGCGCTAGCCATTGAGAATGCACAGTTTTATCAAGAACTCAAAGAAGCCGAGACAGCAATACTTCAAGCAGCAAAACTATCTTCCATTGGTGAATTAGCTGCTGGTTTTGCTCATCAGATAGACAATCCCTTGGGAATCATAAGTTTAGGATGCCAGTTATGTATTCGGGATATTAAAGAGGATCTGGGTAATGAAAATCTAACTGAAAAAGGGAAAAAAGCTATAGAATCGATGAAGGATAGGCTAGACAGGGTGGTGGATACCGCTCACCGGGCGGCAGACCTTGTGCAGAGAATAAGAGGTTATGCCAAGCCTTCGGATAGGGATTTTGAACCTACGGATTTGAATTGCGTAATGGAGGATGCCCTAAGTTTAGCCCAGTACCAGATTTCTGTGGGAGGGGTTAGTGTAAATAAAGATATTCCTGAGAATTTACCAAAGATAAAAGGAATTGGTGTTCAATTAGAACAAGTTTTTCTGAACATGATAATAAATGCCTGCGAGGCGATGGCTGGTAAGAAAGGGGAACTTACGATTTCGGCGAGGAAGGAGGGAGAGAGGCCTGATAGGGTTGAGATAATCGTAACAGATAATGGGCATGGAATTCCCAAAGAAAATTTGAATAAGATATTTGACCTTTTCTTCACCACGAAGGGTCCCCGGGGAACAGGAGTAGGGCTATCGATGGCTTACCGGATAGTAAAAGACCATAATGGTGAGATTGCCGTAGAGAGCGAAGTGGGGAAGGGGAGTAAGTTTACTATCACCTTACCTATCTGGGAGTGAAACCATGGCCTTCCGATTAGGGAAGGAAGACGAAAATGGCAGATATAATATCTGAATTGCAAACACTTGTAGAAGATAGAGTTAAGGTTGGTGAGCCGTTATCGGGACATACTTCATTCAAAATAGGAGGGCCTGCAAGTTGTTTCCTCGAGGTGAGAAATATCGAGGAACTTACCAAGGTGCTCCAATTTTCCGAGAAGCATAGGACAGATTTTTTTGTTTTAGGGGAAGGCACAAATGTGCTATTTTCTGACGGAGGATTCAATGGGCTGGTAATTCGATTAAAAGGCGATTTTGAGAAGTTTTCCATAGAGGGTGAAGAAGTAAACGCCGGTGCTGGAGTGAAGCTGTATAGTCTTGTTGAGAAATTGGCCAAGCTGGGATTGGCTGGATTGGAATTCGCTTCAGGAATTCCCGGAAGCATTGGCGGAGCAATAGCTACTAATGCGGGGACGAAAATGGGTTCTATTGGTGATGTTACGAAAGAGATAAGGATTTTGGTTGACGGAGATGTGAAAGTATTAAAGAATAAAGAACTGAGTTTTTCTTATAGGCGCTGTGAATTACCTGAGAAAGCCATAATCTTGGAAGTGAAGCTTGGCTTGAAAAATGGGAGGAAAAGTGATATTATAAATAAAATTAAGAGGAGTCTTAGGGAAAGAAAAAAGAGCCAGCCCCTTTCTACGATTAACGCTGGCTGCATTTTCAAGAATCCAGAAACTTGCGAGGCGGGAAAGTTAATCGAAAGAGCAGGGCTTAGAGGAATGAGAATTGGGGATGCAGAAGTTTCGACCAGGCACGCAAATTTCATTATAAACCGGGGTAGTGCTAAAGCCATGGATGTATACAATTTAATCGAAAAAATTCGTCAGACGGTAAAGAAGAAATTTGATATTGACCTTGAATTGGAGCTAAGGTTAGTGGGCAAATTTGGTGAAGGGAATACTCGATAAGCTAAAGACGAAAAAGATAGGCGTTCTCTGTGGAGGAAGTTCTCGAGAGAGGGAAGTTTCTCTCAGGACAGGAGATGCTGTCTACAAAGCTCTTGTTTCCTTGGGGTTGAATGTGACTAAGTTCGATGTGGACAGAGATATTGGCCAGAAATTGATGAAAGAAAAAATAGACCTGGTTTTCGTTGCTCTTCACGGGAAGCTGGGAGAGGATGGAACAATTCAGGGGCTTCTGGAAATAATGGATATACCTTATACGGGTTCCGGGGTATTGGCAAGCGCCCTTGCCTTAGATAAGATTTATACCAAAAAAATTTTTGCTTACCACAGCTTGCCAACGCCTAGATACAAAGTGCTTGAAAAAAAAGCAGTAAGGCTCGGTGATATCCTTGTAGATTTGGACTATCCTGTAGTTGTAAAGCCGGCTGCCGAGGGTTCAACTATTGGAGTCACTATAGTTCGGGAGCCGAAAGGTCTGGAAAGTGCCGTAAGTCTTGCGTTTGAATATGGAGACAAGATACTAATTGAGAAATACATCGAGGGAAAAGAAATTACAGTTGGCGTTCTGGGTGACGAACCTCTTCCTGTGATAGAGATTATATCGAGGACAGAGTTTTACGATTATCGAGCAAAATACGAACCCGGGATGTCGAAGCATATTGTTCCCGCACAATTAGAAAAAGAGCAATACGAGCTCGCCCAATCTCTAGCTCTCTCTGCCCATCGCGCCTTGGGATGTAAAGGAGCGACGCGTGTGGATATGGTCATAGATAGGGAAGGTAAGATTTACCTACTGGAGGTTAATACAATTCCTGGGATGACTGAAACAAGTCTTCTTCCGGAAGCAGCGGCTGTTGCTGGGATAGATTTTAACCATTTGGTGGTAAGGATTCTATCATATGCATTAGAATGAGGTCGACGAGATTGAAAGTCAAAAGATGGCGAAAAAGAATTTTGTGGAAAAGGCGGATTCTTAGAATTCTGAGGTTCACTATATTGTGGACTGCGCTTCTTTTCTCCGCATATGGGATTTATAACTTTCTCATCCACTCTCCCTATTTTAAAATAAAGGAGATAAAGATAGAAGGAAATCAAGATATTGCTAACAAAGATATTCTAATGAAAATCAAAATTAGAAAGGGAGATAACATATTTAAAGTGAGTCTAAGAAAGGCGAAGAGAGAGCTAGGGGCGTTAAAACAGATTAAGGATACGGATATTCATCGCGATTTCCCTGACAGGATAGTAATAAAAATTACTGAGAGGGTTCCCATAGCACAAATCTGGACAGGAACTGAAGGCCATTCCCATAGGGTAGAACTAATAGATAAAGAAGGGATAACATTCCCGGGAAGGAAGGGAAACATACCGAAAATCTTGGGAACTAAGGATTCTCTTGAAAGATGGGAAATCGTGAATTTCCTGGCAAAGCTTATGGATGTTGATTTTGGCTTTTACAAGAGAATTTCATATATAGACAGGAAGAATCCAAGGAGAGTTGAAGTGAAAACTGAACGGGCGTTACTTATCTGGGGGCCTGTTGGAAAAGAAACAGAAACTCAAATGGAGAAGAAGCTGGCCTATTTGAATTTGGTGCTAGAAGATTTGATAAATAATGGAAGAAATTTTGACTATGTGGACTTGAGATTCTTAAAAGAAGGAAAAGGAGAAGTAATTGTAGGTTAAACGATGTAGTGGCAGAGTGATAGCTTTGCTGCTACAATAGCATATTGAGGGGAAGATGAAACAGAAAACGGTTATTGGACTTGATGTAGGATCAAGCAATGTTCGCGCCCTCGTAGGTAGGATTACCCAGAAGGAAGAAGTGGAAATAGTAGGAGCGGCCATAGTTTCCTGTCGTGGATTACGGAATGGGATAGTGGTTAACATTGAGGAGACTAGTCGCGCTATAGGTCAAGCTATAGAGGAAGCTGAACGGGTAGCAAACAGTTCCATTAAGACAGTTTATGTTGCAATTGAGGGCGGCCATATTGAAAGCTTCAATCATCAAGGAGCAATTATGATATCTCGCTCAGATAAAGAGATTGCTGAGGAGGATGTCTTAAGGGTTATCGATTCGGCTCGCGCCATCCGCCTGTCACCTGAGCGGGAAATTATCCATACTCTCCCACAAGACTTTGTGGTGGATGGTCAAAAGGGAGTGATGGACCCAGTAGGAATGGAAGGTAGCCATCTCAGAGCCCATGTTCATATAGTAACTGGAGTCTCGACGACGATAAATAATCTGGTCAGGTGTATAAATAAGAATGGCTTAGAGGTGGAGGACATAGTCTTGAGCGTTCTGGCTACTGCGGAGACTGTTGTTTCGCCCGAAGAGAAGGATTTGGGGTGCCTGCTTCTAGATTTTGGCGCGCAGACTGTCGATTTGGCCATTTTTTTGGAAGGAGCACTAAAAGCTACAAGAGTAATTCCCATTGGAAGTGATATTATCACCAAGGATATAGCTCACTGCCTCCATGTTCCCCTTTCAGAAGCGGAAAGAATCAAGAAGGAGTTCGGCTCTGCTCAAATGAACATTGTTTCTGATAATGTAGAAATAAACATCTTAGGGATGGACGGGAAAATGCGAGACACGATCCTGGTGAGTAAACTGTGCGAGATTATCGAGCCGAGAGTAGAAGAAATCTTTGCATTTGTTCGTGAAGAAATGGCAAAAATAGGAAGGGAGAACTTGATACCCGCAGGGGGGATTTTGACAGGGGGTGGAGCTTTGTTACCAGGAGTTAAGGAAATTGCCGGGAATATCTTAGACTTACCTATGCGGCTGGGTATCCCCCAAAAGACGCAAGGTCCATCAGAGATTATTGCCAGTCCAATCTATGCTACGGCGATCGGCTTGATAAAATATGCACAGAAGGAAGAATTTCCTATCTATGAGAGAGGATTTGGGAGAAGAAAGAAGCTTTCTATTTTTCGTAGGATTAAGGATTGGTTCGAGGAGATGCTATAACGCGATTGGAACTTACGAAGTAGGCGAATTCCGGTTGCCTACTTCTCATTGGAGGCGGAGATGCTGAAATTTAAGCAGGATTTTGATCTTACTGCAAATATAAAAGTCATAGGCATTGGTGGTGGCGGGGGCAATGCAATTAATCGTATGGTCACCTCCGATATAAAAGGTGTAGAGTTTATTGCAGCAAATACCGATGCCCAGGCCCTTCGCAATTCCCTGGCAGGGTACCGACTCCAGTTGGGAGCTAATCTCACAAAAGGTCTGGGAGCAGGTGGTGACCCAGAAAGGGGGCGCCAGGCTGCCGAGGAAGACAGAGATGCAATTAGGGAAACTCTTGCGGGCGCCGATATGGTATTTATTACTGCAGGTATGGGAGGTGGAACTGGCACAGGAGGCGCACCAGTCATTGCCGAGATAACCAAAGATTTAGGAGCTCTCACTGTGGGAGTGGTTACCAAGCCATTTATGTTCGAAGGGCCCGTCCGCTTTAAACAGGCTGACGAAGGACTTAAGAATTTGAGAAAAAAAGTGGATACATTAATCGTCATACCAAATCAGAGGCTATTTTCCATTATTGATGAGAACACCCCTGCAATAGATGCTTTCAAAGTAGCTGACGATGTTCTCCGCCAAGCAGTACAGAGCATTTCAGATATTATCACTTCGCATGGAATGATTAATGTTGATTTTGCTGATGTGAAGACGATAATGGTCGGGGCTGGAGAGGCTTTGATGGGGGTGGGGCGTGGTCGAGGCAAGGAGAGGGCAGTGAAGGCGGCTAAATCAGCTATAACTTGTCCCTTATTAGAAGATGTTTCAATTGCAGGAGCAAAGGGTATTTTGGTTAATATTACCGGGAATAAAGACATCACAATGTTTGAAATTAAAGAGGCAATGGATTTGATTCACAATGCTTCCTCTTCTGTAGCGAATGTTTTCTTTGGTCAAGCATTTGATGAGAGCCTTAAGGATGAGGTAAGAATTACTGTCATTGCCACTGGTTTTCCTCCTCCGCGGCCTTCTCTCATAGAGAGGTTCAGGCAGGAAGAATTGACAGAAGATTCATGGGACAGGCGAGATTCTCTAACAGAGCCACCCTATTTGAGAGATAACTTGCAGGTGCCCACGATTATTCGGAGAAAGAGGGGCTACCAGTAAGCACTACTATTTTGGAGCTGATATGGAGATTAGCGACCTTCTACAAGAGATGGTAAATAGGAAAGCTTCGGATGTACATCTTCGTGGGGGAAGTCCACCGATTTTTCGAGTTGATGGAAAGCTCATGCCAGGTTCATATCCTCCACTTTCTCCTCGAGAGACAGAGCGAATTGGGCTCTCCCTTCTAAAGGAGAAGGAGAAGAAGATTTTCGAGGAGAATCACGAGTGTGACCTATCTTATACAGTAGAGGGATTGGCGCGCTTCAGAATCAATATTTTCATGCAAAGAGGGACTCTTCATGTGGCATTGCGCCTTGTGCCTTTTGAAATTCCCAACTTTGAAGAATTGAATCTACCGGCGGTGTTGAAGAAGATTTCAGATAACGAGCGAGGACTTGTGCTGGTAACAGGACCTACTGGGTGTGGTAAATCCACAACGCTGGCCGCAATAGTGGACTATATTAACACTACACGGGCAGTTCATATTGTAACTGTTGAAGACCCGATCGAATTTCTCCATCGAGATAAGAAAGGTATCATAAGTCAAAGGGAACTGGGAGAAGATACGCTTGACTACCCTTCAGCTCTGAAACACATTGTGCGTCAGGATGCCGATGTCATTCTGGTAGGTGAAATGAGAGATTTGGCGACAATGGCTGCGGCATTGACTGCGGCCCAGCTGGGAAGCCTGGTATTGTCTACAGTCCACACAATTGATGCCATTCAGACCGTAACGCGCATCATAGATATGTTTCCGCCTTACCAGCAGAATCAAGTCCGCTTGCAGCTTGCCGATACCCTGAAAGCAGTTATTTCACAGAGGCTTCTACCTAGAGCTGATGGAAAGGGCCGAATACCTGCAGTAGAAGTCCTGGTTGCTACAGCCTTGGTTAGAAAATTGATAGAAGAAAATAGAATAGGAGAAATCTCGGGGGGTATGGAAAAAGGCGATTATTATGGGATGCAAACTTTTAATCAGGCATTAAAAAAATTACATAGCCGGGGACTAATAAAGCTGGAAGACGCCCTGGCGTTTGCTAGTAATCCGGAAGAGCTTCTGTTATATATTCGAGGAATAGATTCGGGAAGTGGAGCAACAGTTTAGTCATGCGATGCTGTTCTCAAATCCTTTTGCTATATATTCTAATTGCTAATGGAAGACTTCTTTCTGCCCATCTCTTTTACTTCTAAGTTTCGCCTCTTATCTGGAATAACAACTCGCAGGGCCGGCAACTTAAAAATCAGAACAAGGAGAAAAGAGATAGCTCGACTATTAAATATATCTTATTGTCGAATTACTACTGGAGAACAGGTACACAAGAACAATATTGCTATAGTTAGAACTAAAGATTTAGGAACAGAGTTTCCCGATACGGATGGACTTATCACTGACCTGGTGGGTGTCCCACTTGCCATCTTCGTTGCTGATTGTCCTCCCATATTCCTTTTTGAACCAGAAAGGAGAATAATTGGCCTGCTGCATGCAGGCTGGAGAAGCACACTTGGCAATATCTCTTATAAAGCAGTGGATATAATCTCACGAGAGTTTCGAGCGAAACCTGAGAATCTCCTTGTAACAATCGGTCCGCATATTTGTAAAGAATGTTACAAAGTTGGCTGGTCTCCTGTGGCGGAAGCCTTCACCCATTGCTTTGAGCCATTTGGAAAAGAAGTTTTGAACTCCATAATCTTGGAATCTGGTCAGACAGCGGACCAATCCGTTCAGGAGAAATCCTGGTGTATTGATTTGGCCAGGGCAAATTCCTGTCAATTTGAGAAAGCAGGTGTCCGTAGTAAAAATATAGGAATCCCAGCCAGATGCACTTATGAGGATGAGAATTTCTTTTCTTATCGACGAGATAACGGTTCTCCAAGCCGCATGATGGCATTAATCCAGCTAAATCGTTAAATTTCGCTTGACTTCTTTTTAGGTTTAGTATATCATTCAATATCACAAAAAGTCGCAAGATATCAGAAGATATAACAAAAGAACAAATGAATAGAGGGGGAGAAAATGGAGAGATTGATGACTATAAAAGAGGTAGCAAATTATCTGAGACTGAGCAAGGTTACGGTTTACAAGATGACCCGACAGGGTATGATTCCTGCTTCGAAAATCGGGAAACAGTGGCGCTATAGTAAGTCAGAAATCGACTCCTGGGTGAGACAGAGGTCGAATAGTAAACATCATTAAATCTTAGAACGGAGGGAAAAAATGGGAGGGCTTCTGGTTTCCGCAGATAGGAGGTCGTCTCGAAGAGTTTTAGCAGGTATTCCTGTCGAACTGAGTATTAGAGGTTTGCCCAGCAATATTCAGACGAGTTTCAGTGCTGAGATAGCCGACCTGAGTTCACGAGGAGCTTCTATTCTTTTAGGAAATTCTATTCCTGTAAGTTCGAGAGTTTCATTGACTCTCAATTTGGCTTCGCCATCTCGCTACTTGGAAGCAGATGCGGAAGTGGTGTGGAACTATTTTCTGCCAGGAGATAAAAAGTTCAATTGCGGATTGCGATTTCTAAGAATGAAGAAAAGGTACAGTAGGATATTGGAGGAATTTACAAACTTGAAAAATACCTTTTGTGAAGTTGTACCTGAGCGAAGAAAATTGGAAAGAAGGACAAAGATTGAGAGGAGGACTGCGCTGATACCCCATTATAGTCCCGAGTGCAGAAGGTTGAGGGACAGAAGATATTTTGACCGTAGAATCCCCGCAATAGCACGCTTATTTCAAAGATTGGCTAGACTAATGCTACAATTCGTCTTTTGGTTTAGAAAGTAGGGTATGTCGATAAAAGAAAATCTGGAAAAGGTAAGAGGGAGAATTCAAGCAAGATCCGACTCGCTGGGGCGAGATACCAGAGAGATAAGCATAATAGCAGTAACGAAGACTGTGGATGTGAACAGGATTGAACAGGCAATAGCCGAAGGTGTGGATATTATTGGCGAAAGTCGTGTCCAGGAAGCAAAAGAAAAATATCAAAAAATAGGTGACAAGGTCTCCTGGCATCTGGTAGGGCATCTACAGAGGAACAAGGCAAAGGATGCGGTAAGAATCTTCGACCTGATACATTCTGTGGATACCACTGAGCTGGCAAAAGAGATCGATAAACAGGCAAGGAAAATTGGGAAGATCCAGAAGATATTGGTGGAAGTGAATGTCTCAGGAGAAGAATCGAAGTACGGGTTAAGGCCCGAAGAAGTCTTTACCTTTCTTAAGGAGATTAGTGTACTTCCCAGCATAAGAGTTGAAGGGCTAATGACCATGGCACCACTTTGCGACAACCCGGAGAATTGTAGACCATACTTCAGAAAGTTGAAAGAGCTATCGGAAAAGATAGATGCTGAGAAAATAGAAAATGTAAAGATGGTAAATCTTTCCATGGGTATGAGCAACGACTTTGAGGTGGCTATTGAGGAAGGTTCGAATATGGTCCGCATAGGAAGAGCGATTTTTGGATAGTAAATAGAGAGGGAAATATGGAAGAGAGTAACGAAGAGTGGAAAAAGAAAGAGAGGAGAACTGGGGAAAGGCGTCGCCTTGGTGGGGGGAGGCCCCCTTTTGTTGAGCGCCGCAAAGGAGAGAGGAGGAAAAGTCAATCTGGCATGCTCACAGATCAAAAGACGGATTTATTGAGAGAGAAAAGGATAGCATTCATTGGTTGTGGAAATATGGGAAGTGCATTGATTTCGGGAATTCTAAGTAGCGGTTTTGTCAATAGAGATAGTCTTATAGCCACGGATATTAGGCCCGAACGCCTTGACTATATCAGGGCTAAGGAGGAAATTTCTACCACAAGGAATAACCGAGAAGCCGTACAGAAGAGCGATGTTATCGTCTTGGCTGTGAAACCACAGGTAGTAGATGAGGTACTTTCTGAAATCAAAGCCGTTGTGACGGAGGACAAGGTGATTATTTCTATTGCTGCTGGAATTACTACGGCATATATAGAAGAAGGTATCGGTAAGAAAGTCCCTGTGGTTAGAGTGATGCCCAATACTCCTGTTCTGGTCAAAATGGGTGCCTCGGCCATCTCGCCAGGCAAATATGCGGGGGAAGAAGAAGAGGCGATTGCAGAACAGATGATGAGTAAAGTTGGGATTGTGACTAAAGTCCCGGAAAATATGCTCGATGTGATAACTGCTCTCTCGGGCAGTGGGCCAGCGTACATATTTTATATTATTGAGTCACTAGTTGGAGCAGGAATTGAGATGGGATTATCGGAGGACGATGCGAGAACCCTGGTCAATCATACTGTTCTTGGCGCAGCGAGAATGGTTATGGAGACGGGAGAGAGTCCTCAAGTCCTACGGGCAAGAGTAACCTCTCCCGGCGGAACCACAGAAGCTGCGCTGAAGCACCTTGATACAAAAGGATTTCAGAAAATCCTAATAGATGCCGTGAAAAAAGCCGCTAAGAGGGCGAAAGAACTAAGCAGAAGCAGAGTATAGAATTTCTATCAGCTCCCTGCTCCCGCTTTAGGGAGAAAGGCGCCGCTCCGATTTATCGGAGAGCACAGGTCCGACAGGACTCCGAATTCCGATGGATGCGTCGGACTCCTTCGGAGCTGATTCACATAGGGAGGTAATATGCGATTCCTTCTAAACTTTATTGGTTATTTAATTAGATGTTTCCTGATTCTTCTCTTCCTTGTAATCTTAGCCAAGTATATTTTGACCAAACAAGGTAAAGACTTAAATACTGTTGCAGCTGGTCCAATCGTTAAAGACTTCTCAGAATTAATCTTTGAGCAGGCGCGCAAGTTCATACCGATTCAGAAAGAATCAACGCTTTCTATTACGCTTCTTATGATATTTGTGTTTCTCTTCTGGCTGGTAGGCCGTTTCATAATAAGATAGCTATGATTAAAACAATCTGGTGGAAAAAAGGGAAAGTATATATTCTTGACCAGACTAAGCTGCCTCACAAAGAAGAAGTAATCGAATGCGATGGCTATCGAAAGGTTGCCCGTTGTATTGAGAGAATGGCAATCCGTGGTGCCCCGGCCATCGGTATTGCTTCTGCTATGGGGCTGGCTCTCGGAGCAAGAAGCATAAACACAATGAGGAAAAGCCAGTTCTTTAGAAAGTTAAAGCTTATAGGTAACCGATTTTTAAGAACCAGGCCGACGGGAGCAAATCTTTTCTGGGCAATAGAAAGGCTCTTGGCCTGTGCCCA
>Ga0315309_1002002_pt1 | contig 12042 bp, 11 predicted proteins | sample TDP4_MG_FD_203080 | JGI IMG/M metagenome (GOLD analysis project Ga0315309, IMG submission 203080) | Freshwater sediment microbial communities from Lake Towuti, South Sulawesi, Indonesia - TDP4 | ecosystem: Environmental > Aquatic > Freshwater > Lake > Sediment | place: Indonesia: South Sulawesi...
GCATGTGGATACAGGCATGCAATCCAATCGGGGGCATAGGCATGGACCCTAAGAGATGGGTGGAAGCCATCAAGAAGCTTGAGTTCGTAGTTGCCGTCGACCTGTTTCATACCCCCAGCACCCAGCTGGCCGACATCGTCCTGCCGGCGGCGACGTTCCTAGAAAAGGATGGGGTCAGGAGCTGGTGGGTGCCGCTTCAGACCGTAAACAAGGTGATAACCGTGGGCGAATGCAAACCAGACGTTGAGATAAACTTCGAGTTAGCGAAGAGATTTGACCCGGGTTTCAAATGGGACACGATCCACGATCTTTTCGATGACATCCTAAAGCCGTCCGGCATGACCTTCCGTCAACTACAGGAGAAGGGCGGCTGGGCTATACCGACAGAAGGCCACTCTAGCGCCCCGTATCATAGATTCGAGAAGGGACTGCTACGCAAAGACAGAAAACCTGGATTCCAAACCCCATCCGGGAAGATCGAGCTATACGCTTCCCTCCGTGAAGAATGGGGGCTGGAGCCTCTGCCCCACTACGAGGAGCCCCCATTCACACCCATCAGTCAACCGGAGCTGGCGAAGGAGTACCCGCTGATCTTGTCCACTGGAAGGCGTTCTCCAGTCTACTTCCATTCGGAGCACAGGAATATCCCTTGGTTGAGGCAGATCCACCCGCACCCCCTTGTTGAGATCAACCCGAAGACGGCGAGGTCTTGGGGAATCACTAATGGGGAGTGGGTCTGGGTCGAGAATTGGCTTGGAAGATGCAGGTTCAAGGCAAAAGTCACCCCAGTGGTGCCTGAATGGATGGCGATGGCGGAGCACGGCTGGTGGTTCCCTGAGAGCGAAGGAGCAGAGCCAATCCTATTTGACGTCTGGAAATCGAACGTGAACCAGCTTATTCCCATGGGGTATCAGGGAAAAGACGGTCTAGGAGCACCAATTAAGCACATGCTCTGCAAAGTCTACAAGGTTTCAGCGGAGGATGCCAGTCATGAGTAAGGGAACCAAATATGGGCTCCTAATAGACTACGAGTATTGCACGGGTTGTTTCACATGTCAAGTAGCCTGTGCCCAAGAGTACCATAGACAAGAAGAGAGCGTTGGGATGCAGGTAATCGAAATGGTCCAAATTTTGCCTAACGGCAAACCATATCTCTCCTTCATCCCCTTGCCTACCGAAAATTGCAGCCTCTGCGTAAGCCGTACGAGGAAAGGCCTTGAACCAGCGTGCGTAAAGCATTGCATGGCCAAATGCATCAAACACGGCCCAATCGAGGATCTAGCCAAGGAAATGACCAAGAAGGCGAGGTTGGCGCTCTGGGCACCTCGTTAGTCTTCAATGAAGAAAAACAATCTTGGAGCAACTCGAGGATAATTACATATGCTTGCCTTGGAGGAAGGCAGATTGCGAAAGAGACTCGAAAGGCAAGAGAGCTTCTTTGGTCTGACGCGTTCTACTGCTAAGAGAGACCTTGTCGTGGTCGGCTTGCCTTGGGATGCTACATCATCTTACCGACGCGGTGCTGCAGCTGGACCAGACGCTATAAGACGAGCGACCAGCGGGCGCCTCTACAACCGATTCACAGAGCAAGGTCTGGATCTAGCCGCGTTATGGAAGGTGTGTGACCATGGCAACGTCGAAGAAACAGGCGATATTTCTAAGCTCAAGAAGAACTTAGCCTCTGCGATAAGTCTTCATGATCACCGTGGCCATTCAACGCTCTTTCTCGGAGGCGACCACTTCGTTAGCTACCCTTGTTTCAGCCTGATGGCACAGAAATGTAAGCGTCGTCTTTCTTTGCTTTACTTCGATGCGCATCCAGACCTGTATGAAAGTTATGAAGGGTCTCGCTATTCTCATGCCACGACTGTCTCGAGGATTCTAGAGGATAGGAATCTCAGTTCGGGAGCTGTTTGCTATGTGGGCATTAGAGCTTCTACCAGCGAGCAGAATGAAAGAATCAGGACCCTAGGACTAACTGCCTATACAACGCAGGACGTGTACAGGAGAGGTTGCGATGCGATAGCTTCTTCAATAAGATCTGTGCTCTTGAACCAACCAGTCTATCTTTCAGTCGATCTGGATTGCTTGGATCCAGCTTTTGCCCCAGGTGTCGGGAACCCTCAGCCAGGTGGTTTGAGTACGAGGCAGATATTTGAGATACTGCATGGCATTGAAGGGCTAGAGATTGTCGTTGTTGATATGGTTGAATACGCGCCTAGGTTTGATTCAAAAGCCCGAACGACGGCTTTCACCTCAGCGATCTTGATTAAGGAGTTAATGGGGATAATGGCCAGATCCGCTGCATCTGGCGAAGCTCAGTGAGCTTAGTCGAGGGTCTTCTTTGTCGCGTGACGACCTCTGGAATGCTGTGCCGGTTGCAGACGTTATGCCATGTTTGTCCTTCATAGAGTTCATCTCCATTAACTTCGAATGTGTGTCGTTAAAAGTGGTAGATTAGCGCTCACACGCACAATTGCAATGTTTCAAATTCAGCCGGACGCACCAAAGGAGCGACACACAAAATATTCCCACTGTTAGGGGAGGAATCCCATAAGACCCCTCTTCCTTCTGGAGGATGCTCGTCAAATCTCTTAGAATTGCAAAATGGCAGCAATGGACTTGAATGCCACAGAAAAAGTAATCTAGACCTGCCTCAAAGGGTTCTTTGACTCTTGAATCGATTTGTTTACTTCTCGCCACATTAAACAAAACATTATGCCCCCAAACACTAGCACAATGATAAGAAAAGCTACGTTTTGAAAGATCCAAATAAATATATCAGAGACTGAAATCCATGCCCATTGCCCCTGAATTTCTTTGTCGAGGCCTAGCAGATTTAGCCTCTGTAATACTAGATAGATGTTCGTCGTGTACACCATCAACCTGAAGATAGACCACAATGCGACGGAGGCAAATACAATGTAAGCGGTAGTGAATACCTTGCCACCTCTCTTCGTACTGCTCCAAAGATTTAAGACCCCTACTGCTCCCAAGGAACCGGTTAGTAAGAGCGTTGCATAGAGCGCGTAATCAGCCAGGTATATCCGAAGTAGAACGTCAAGACCTTCAGCATTCATTTCATTTACCCACACTTTGCAGCAAGGTGAGAAATTCTTTAAGAATGTTTGAGCTTTTGAGTATTTAACGCATTGTTTGGCGCAGGTCTTCGATCGAAAAGATGATTCTTGTCGCACTATAACAAAAAATTCCAAGACCGAGGTATCAAGATGCTTAGAATAGTTGATCAAGTCACCAAGTGAGGAACCTACTTCAAATCAGATCTATCCGATCTAGCGGTGAGAAGCCGAGCAAACGCCTGACACTTAAACATGATCAAAGTATCCCACCTAACGCGATCACTGCTATGCGCAATGCCGGAATTGAATAGCTCCCTCTAAACCTCGACGTACCGATTAACTGGTTATTTCGTTAATTTTTGGAAATACCAAAAAAGTAACTGGTAATCAAGCATGCTATTTCTTTTGAATCTTTTTCCTAGAAGAGGCCACTCCTGCAAGAATTACAAGTATCAAAACAACAACTGAGGGGAGGAAAAAAATGTGCCAAGGCAGCAAAGTGAATCCAAATAGTGTAAAGCCGATCCCGTATATGAGAAAATAGGACATTTCACTAATAAAGAGAACAATCAGGCAGAAAACTAAAAGTCCTATCGCCGAATTAGAGTTTGATTCAGTCGCTACAAGTCCGGCTAGTGAGATGATAATTCCAAATATTAGCAATATGACTCCATATTCAACTCTAGCGAGCTCAAAAATCAAAATCAACCCATTAGCCATGGAAAGAATAGCGCTATCGATGAAGAACTCCCAGCGAAACTCACGCGTGGATTGTTCACCAACCCAAGAGAAGATCCATCTAGATTCCAGTATGTTGCGACCCATGGCCTCTTTCTTGGATCTGATCTTAAGACCATACCTAAGTATCTGTGAAACCAAAAAGAATGTTGTTGGCAAAACTATCACCAACCTAATTCCCAAAGAAAGACTATTCATGACAACCCCACATTGACCATCTTTTCCCATTGATTTCAGTTCTTGAAGAAGTTTTCTAAACAGCCGATAGATAATTGTCTTGGTTCAACTATATCCATACCTATGTCCCAAAGTTCATTTGACATTGACAAGAACTTTCGATATATTGTTATTTGTTTTGCCTCTCCATCCATCCTTTCTGCATGATATAGAATGTTCTATTGGAAATATTCGCGATCCTTGTCCGCGTGCAAAGTTTCATTTGTAGCTCTTCTGGTGCCTGAAAGGTATTCGCTCAGAATCATTCGTGTTGTTTCAGGTATCGAATCTGGGAGACGCCCTTTTGTTATTGTTCTATTAAGGCCCTTTGTTAGTCTTCAACTCTGCCAAGTCTTCAAGGCCCCACAGTTTCAAGAGCTCCTTCATACAGTTATTGCGTCCTTCTGCAGTAAAAATATCGTTTTCAAGAATAGTTTTTCTGACTTGACTAGCCATTTCAGATTGCTTTGGACATCTATTTTCAAACGCTTTTGTGAATTTCTTAATAGTTCTACGGTCATGAGATTTCAAATCAAAATACTTCAAAAATCCCCAAGCCATAACATAGCGAAATACCATGAATCGGTCCTTGAACAAAGGATCATCGGAGAACTGATTGTAAATATCTTCTCCTCTGAGTATAGATTTCGTTTCCATTCTCACCATGGAGAGATATACGCTACTAAAAGGTGGAAAACTTTCCTCTTGGATTGTTTTATTTACGACAATATCGTCAACCATTGTGAACAGGATTCTAACATGCCTTTTTTCGATGCCGCTTGCAGGGCGTTTCAGAAAATATGAACAATACCCTTTTTTAAGTGTTAGAAAACCATGAGTAGCTTCGTGGGCAATTAAGTGTTCAACTCGTGGATCTGTCATATCAATACTAGAGACAAATTGAACAAAAATATGGGATGGATCATACGAAAAAGCGCTTAGCATGCCAGATAACCCAAGATCGTCAGAACGCTGAATTACTATTTCACGACCAGTTTCATTTTGTATTTTAGTTAGATAATTCTCTAGTTTTTTTGATGGCTCGTAAGTAGATGTCATATTCAGCTCGACCAAATGACTATTTGAGTGTCCAAGAGAAATTTCGATCAATTACAGAGTTTCTCTAAGACAGGCTTGTAGATTTTGAAAGGCTTGGAGTTCCGCGCGTTCTTACGCAGATAATGGAGCGTGCTCTTGCTGATGCCAAGTTTCCTTGCCTCTCTCGCAGAAAGCTCTAGAACCCCGTCACGAAGCTCTCGACTATCACTTCTAACTAACTGCGGAATTGGCCTTCCAAAATCCAAAGATCCCAATTTCCCTAGGAGAAAACGGGCTAGCTCCTGCGTTTTATTCAAGATAATGGTATCCCACTTCCGCGTCTTATCCTTATACTTGACGCCTAAAGAACTTATTTCCCTTTTCCGCGGACGAGAGAGGTGAAGATGCCTAGAGCCGAGATGAAGCCTGAGACGAAGAATGCTCTTCGAATTCCCTCCACAAACGCTTCAGCCACCACTGTTCCAGCTTGACTACGCAATCCAATAAACAGGTCTGAAAGGATCTTGGAAGGGATCGCCGTAGCGGCAACAGCTCCCATAACAGCTAAACTCATAGATTGACCCATGAACCTCATCGTAGCAAGCGTGCCAGCAGCCACGCCCAACCTATTCTTCTCGACAGAGCCCATCACAGCACTCGTATTAGGAGGAGCGAAGATTCCCATGCCGAAGCCAAGCACAAGCAGCCTGACGACTACATCTAAACGAGAAGAATCAACGGTCAACGTGCTGAACATGAAAAGCCCTAAGCACATCAGAGCCATACCGGCTGAACTAAGCGAACGCGAACCGAACCTGTCAGAAAGCCAACCGCTCACAGGCGATAGAAAAGCCATAACCAAAGGCATCGAGAGAAGAATCAGACCAGCCTCTGCAGGTCCGAATCCTAGAACTCTCTGCAAATAGAACGACATCAAGAACCCCACACCGAAGTAAGAAGTATAATTCAGAAAAGCAGTGAAATTCGCTGCTGCGAAGAGACGGTTCCGGAGGAACAGAGAGATATCCAACATAGCCTCCTTGCCCATCCTTCCCTCAATCACTACAAATAGCATGAAGAAGACTCCGCCGATCAAGAAGAGACTCATTATGCTGAAAGCACTCCACCCATAGCCGGGACCTAGTGTCAAAGCGAGAAGTAGAGCCGTCAAACTTACAGAGAATGTTCCTGCGCCTACAAGATCAAACCTTTCAACTCTACTCGGAGTTGCAGACTCCTTCAACCTTAGCATAGACATCGCGATCACAAAGATGCCGATCGGGAGGTTTATGAAGAAGATCCAACGCCAACCAAGACTTTGAACAAGAACCCCTCCCAAGGTCGGACCTACAGATAATCCGACGTAAACAGCCATCGCGTTTATGCCGAGGGCTTTCCCTCGTTCTGTACTTGGGAAGACATCAGTAACGATAGCGGGTGACGTTGCCCCGATCAAAGCTGCGCTCATACCTTGAATAGATCTAAAGAATATAAGTTCCGCTCCAGTCTGCGAAGTGGCACAGAGCACTGATGCAACAGTGAATAGAGCGAATCCGAAGATGAACAGCTTCCTTCGCCCCTTAATGTCAGCGAGCCTCCCGAAACTCAAGAGCAGAACAGAGAGGCAGAGAAGATACGAGGTTGGGACCCAGATGACCGTTGCGAAGTCTATGTGAAGGCTTGACGCGATCGAAGGGAGTGCGATGCCTACAATACTGCCGTCGAGAGGGGTCATGAAAGACCCAACCGTAGTGATGAGCAGTACAATCCATTTGTAGGACCGATCCGGCGTAGAATAGGCCTTCACGCAACGCACGCTCGAGGTATCTCGGATATATAGCCTAGTCTTCATAAACTGATCTGATGGGCTCAGCTAGAATTCTAGCTTCGGTTATAGCGACCGCTGAAAAGCCGCTCTGAGTCTTTTCGAAAACTCTATGAAAGGCGCATACTATCAAGCCTGATGGATTAACATGGCTTCGGTCGAGCTCTTCCCATATAAGCCAAGGCCAACGCAAGAAGAGCTAATTCAATTCATCCGAGGAGAACTCGAAGCTAGAAGGAACGTATGCATAAACGCGGCCGCAGGCTACGGGAAGACCCCAGTGATCTTGGCCGCGGTACTTCCATACGCCATATCTCAAGACCTGAAGGTCTTGTGGGCTGTGCGTACAGGAACCGAGACAGATCGCCCGATAGAAGAATTGAAAGCCATACAATCTTTCCTCGCACAGAGGAAGGGCATATCGGGATTCTCGTACCGCGGCAAGAAGGACATGTGCCTTCTACTGCGTGACTCGAGGATAGAAGCCAAAGAAGAGTTCGATCCCGGTGAAGTCTCATTCTTCTGCAAAAGCCACAAATTGGATTGCAGATATCTGGCAAATTGCCTAAGAATCAGAGAAGAAGACGTGTCGAAGCTCTTAGCTTCACCGAAGCTCTACTCAGAAATCTTGGAGACATGCGATAAGAAGCGACTATGTCCATACAAGATCCAGACGAACCTACTCAGAGAAGCCCGAGTCATAGCTCTGAGCTATAACTACATAATCGATGAAGGGATGAGCTGGGCAATAAAGTCGAAGATAGACTATGAGAACAGCATCCTAGTCGTAGATGAAGCGCACAATCTTCAAACTGTGTGCTCAAACCTGAACTCAGATAGCATAACCTCAGGAACAGTCAGAAGCGCTATCAGAGAGATCGAGAAATTCAAAAGAGAGCCCACAGCTGAAATCCAAGATTTCCTACGAACCATGCAAGATGAAATGGAGACTATGCTCGCAGATCTGAAGGAGAACGGTGAAAGCCAATTCAACCCAGAATCATTCCTAGAGAAAGCCTCTCGAGGCTTGACGCTTGACATACTCAGTGAAGTCTTTGATGAAATGGAGGAGTACGGAGTCAGGATCAGAATAGACCAGTTGAGACGTGGGAGAAGACCGAGATCAAGCCTCTTCCGTCTAGCGAACTTCTGGAGGCGCACCATCGAAAGCGTTGGCAAAGAAGGTATAGCATTCCTAGCCTCCAAGGATGTGGCAGGTGGCGCAGCATATCTCACACTTGAACTATGGGATATGCGTTCAAGTGAGATCCTACATGAGAAATGGAAGAACTTTCATGCATGCATCTTTTGTTCAGGAACGATAGAGCCGATCCCAGCATTCGCTGAGACGATAGGCCTCGACCGATACTCAAGCCAATCTATCCCATCACCGTACACAGAGAAGAACTTGACAGCTCTTATCACGAGAGGGCTCTCGGCGAAAGGGGAGGCTCTTCCACGCCCTATGGCAGAAGCCTACCTTAAAGCTATAGAAGCATTCATTCAAGCTTTAGACGAGAACCTAGCCATCTTCTCAGCAAGCTATCGCATACAAAGAGACCTCCTTGATTTAGGCCTAGAAGAGATGATAGAAGAGCATGAGCGCAAACCATTCGTTGAATATCACGGCATGCCTGGGAGAGAAGGCAGAAGACTACTCGAAGCATTCAAGGAGCAAGCACGCTCAAAACGTAAAGGCGTCTTATGCGCAACTATGACTGGAAGGTTCTCAGAAGGAGCTGACTATCCGGGCAAAGAGCTGGAAGGTATATTTCTAGTGGGCGTACCCTTCGACAGAATGTCCACACGCACAAAGGTATACCTAGACTACTACAAACATCTATACGGGAAGACGAAAGGAACATACCTAGGCTACATTGTGCCGGCTTTGCGCAGAACAAGCCAATCTCTGGGGAGAGCTCTAAGATCGACAGAGGATAGGGCGGTAATCATATTGGGTGATGAAAGATATGCGCAGAACAGATTCTTCACCCTCCTACCAGACTACGCAAGAAGAACAGCGAAACTGATAGAAGCAGATCCTGAAAACATCAGATTAAAGATCTGCGAGTACTGGAACAAGAATAGCTAATACTTTTGTCTTATCGGCTTTTGCGCTAAAGATCGTTGATGCTGCTTGGAACGATCTTCATTTCCAAGCAATTCTTAGTCTATCCACATCTTCATTCGGAAGAGGCGTAACAGTCAGAGTTTTCCTTGATCCATCAGTACAATAAGTTACTCGAACACTTTCTCCCTCTGCGTCGGAATATCGAGCGGTCAGAGAGGCTGCTGTACGAATGGCTTCGCTTGATTTTCGGCCTTGAAGAATCGTGATCGGGCTACCGCAATTAGGAACTTCGAAGTGGTAGTCAGCCGGAGCTTTTAGGCTCAGCAGCGACTTGTTCTCTACCTCGTTTCTCCCTACGATTATCTTATTGGACCCAAGCCTAAAGTGTCTGCCTACCTTCAGCAGAGAGATATCCTTCAAGCGGACGGCTCTCTTATGCTTAAAGAGATCTCTCAACTTTGCAGTGAACTCCCTGTCAGTCAGTAGGCATCCTCCTGCTGGATAAGGGTAATCCGACAAACTGAAACTCCTAGCCAACTCGATCTGACGCTTCCTAGACCGCCCCTTAATCTCCAGCAGCTTCTCTCTTTCGATCCAACCTTTCTTCTCAGCGTCAGTTTCAGGTAGGCATTTCGCGGAGAGCGGCCTTAAGATCTTGCCCTCTAAACCCGCTTCCCTTTCTATTATCTCCATAGCTCTCCTGTGCTGAGACATAGGTCTCTCATCTAGCACTTCGCCTGTAAAGATGAAGTCGGCGCCTGTCTGCTTCGCATACTGCTTCGCCCTCTTCAGCATCAAGATCCTGCAGTCGATGCAAGGGTTCATATTCTTTCCATAGCCGTGCTTCGGCTTCCTGAGCATCTTCAAATACTCATTGTCGAGGAATATTCTCTTCAATTTTATTTTGAATTTTGAGGCAACATTGGTGGCGTCGCATCCTTTTCTGCCGCAGAGGCAGAAAGGCGTCATAAAATTGAGAGTTTCTACGTGAACTCCCTGCTCTAGCATCAGTCTTACGGCTAGCATACTGTCTAAGCCGCCTGATAGAAGCCCTAAAGCTTTCACGGGGACCTTATGCCTCATGTGCCTAACTCACTCTTCGATTACATCTGTCCTACATTAGAATATGTCTATTGCACTCACGCAAGCCAAATACATTGAAGTCTTTCTTCGAGATTTCTGTAGCGCATAAGAGACGCATATGCTTCGCAGTTCAACAAGGTTTTAGGCTGGCCATATCCAGCTTCAATTTGAGGCTAGATCTAGTACCAGCTCTTCGCTTTTTCTTAGGGTAAATGTATAGATGTGCTGAAACCCAGCATTCGCAACTATTTGAGCCACCTTATCAAGATCCATAGCTAATTGTGCAACAGAATGGCAATCCGAGCCCAAGGTTATAATGCGTATTCCTCTCTCCTTCGCTATCTTCAGTATCTCCTCGCTGGGCGAGGGCTCTGAAAGACCTTTCCGGAAGCATTGCGTATTGACCTCCAAGCCGATCCTGTTACTAGCCATGTAATCAAAGATAGGTTCAACCAACCCTTCATATCCATGAAAGATATCTTCACCGAAATATCTCGCACCATACTTCTTGTAGATGTCGAAATGTCCAACCGCGTCGAATAGACCGGTCTTCACGACGCGCTCCATCTCTAAGTAATATCTTCTGCAAACGTCCCTAGCGCTCTGTCCTCTAAATCGCGGCCAAGTTTCAGTGGGTTCAGATACCCTCGTTTCATCAAGGTAGTGAATGGACCCGATGACGTAGTCGAAAGAATATTGTTTCAGGGTTTTCTCGATCTCTTTCAGATATCGGTGACTGCAACCTACTTCAACTCCGAATTTTATCTTTAAGCCAGTTCCTTGGTATGCATCTCTCGCCTTCTCCAGATCATCCAAGTAGTGGTCAAGCCAATCTGAATCCATGGGAACAAGCCTTCCATTGAGTCGCGCTCTCTCCAAGGGCTCGAGATCATAGTGCTGAGTGAAACAGATCTCACGCAAGCCGAGCTTCAATGCTCTGTCGCAAAACTCTGCGATCGTTCCAGTAGCGTCGATTGAGTAGTCAGAGTGGACGTGATAGTCGACGAGTCCGCGCTTCAAATTTCATGCTCCATGTGAAACATTATTTCATTGAAGGCGTCGATTTCTCAAACGCTCACCTATAAGTCTATTCTTCTATACAGACTGACTGCAGATATTTTGCGAAGAAACTTTTTCTCAAGTCTATCGTTGAGGTCTTCTATCAAAATTTCGATGCTCATGGTCAGAAATTTTTCTCATTCCATGCATTGAGAAACATTTCGCGAAAAAGAATAAACTCTAAATCTAAGTTCGTATCAAATCAAGATTTAAGTTTGGAGGAAAAGAAGATTCAAAGTTGGATGAGCGACCGTACAAGTACAAACATTTAGTTGCAACGTTCACGAATTGCAATGGGAACCTCCTCGATGAGAAAGGTTTTGTTGAGACTTCTCTCAAGGCGATTGAGCGAGCAAATATGAAGCTTGCTGTGACATCGGGTGGGAATCCGATGCACTACAGGATCAGTAATGACGCTATGGGTGGAGGCGTGAGCGTGAATGCGCTCATTACGACAAGTCACCTCACAATTCATTCATCGAAGAAATTTAGACTTGTCGAGTTCGACTGCGCTACATGTGGCCAACAGAGCGATCCTGCGAAAGCTCTAGAAGTTTTCAAGCAATTCTTGAAGACAGATACCGTTAAGATCCACTTCAAGAACTTCTGAAGATTTTTTTCTTCTCCCCTTCTTCTATTTACTTGATTTCACTGGAAGTTCTAAACCTAGCATGGAATCTACGAATTTTGATGCTTCGATGCAACGTAAAATTCAGACCCAAACCTATCCTGCGTAGATCCTCGCGACCTTGATCTTCCATCGTTCAAAGTCCTTCGGCGATGGATACTCTAGATACATTTTCTTGATTTGACGCATCTTCTCGGCGGTATTTCTCAGCCGGATAAGGAAACCTAGCCTCCCAAGATTCTTGAAAGCTCTCTCAGCCTTATCGGTTATACTGAGCTTCAGGCTCCCAGTCAAGCTGGCTTTT
>Ga0315309_1002003_pt1 | contig 12040 bp, 10 predicted proteins | sample TDP4_MG_FD_203080 | JGI IMG/M metagenome (GOLD analysis project Ga0315309, IMG submission 203080) | Freshwater sediment microbial communities from Lake Towuti, South Sulawesi, Indonesia - TDP4 | ecosystem: Environmental > Aquatic > Freshwater > Lake > Sediment | place: Indonesia: South Sulawesi...
GGGAGACTACCTAATAGTTTTAGCAGAGCTACCGGGTATAGATAAGAAAGACATTAACATAGAAACAGACGAAAGCACCATAACAATAACGGCAGAAAATGAAACTAAAAAGTATCTAAAAATAGTCAGACTTCCAACGCACATCAAAAGAGGCCCAATAGCGTTCACTCACAAAAACAACATTCTGCAGGTAAGATTGAAAAAGCTACACTATGCAAAGCATACATGAGACAGCATTCAACGGTTACGCGTTGGCAGTAGCCCAGTTGCAAGCTTATTTATTGCCTCTGTTAGCTTGCGAAGACCTGCCTCTACATCCCCGCTTGACACATGCAATATGATTTGAGAAGCCTCTTTCCTCAACGACGCGACCCTATGACAGTTTTCACAATTCCAATTTCCTCTCTCAAAATCCGCACATGACAGAAAAGAATCAGCTATTCTCATCAATTCTTTCGCCTTAGACACCTTTGTGGCCACATCTCTGGCTCTGTTTATTTCTTCATTTAACCGTTTAATTACCCGTTCTGTCTGCAGATATTTGGAACAACTCATCTTTTGAGGACGCTCATCAACTCTAAAACCTTTCGGGTGTATGGCTATCTCTATGTCGACAGAATCACAGATTTTATAATATTTTCTCGCCGCCCCTAGAGGGTTCCTTCTCCAGAAACTCTCTATCAGACCCGTCTTCTCGAGAACTGCCAGGTGTTTAAGAATAGCTGGTTGCGTAACGTCTAGCTTTTTAGCTATTTGAGATATATACTGAGGCTCCTCGGAGAGAAGCTCGAGTATTCTTCTTCTAGTTTCATTTCCTATAACTTCAAGGACTTTGCCCATGGACTTCATTGTTGTGCACTTCACATATACATATACGGTTATTGCAATAATGTTTATATACCTTTTGTTATAAACTAAAAGTTAGTAACAGGCGAATTCACATGTCGGAGAATGCGCAGAAACCCAATATTCTAATGCTCAGGGCTACTGAAGCATCACAAAGAGATTTCGGTCGGGGACTAGCAAGAATAGACCCTGAAGACATGAAAAAAATTAACGCTGAGACCGGAGACGTCATCCTAATTACTGGAAAGAAGAGGACAGCCGCCAAGGTTATGCCAGCATACCCAGAAAACCGAGGTAAAGGACTCATTCAAATCGACGGAATAACGAGAAATAACGCACTTGTCGGGATTGACGACAAAGTCTATGTCGAGAAGGTGGAAGTGGAAAAGGCGGAAACAGTTGTCCTTGCGCCTCTAGGCCAGACTCAGTCTTGGCTTAGAGGGAAGACGTATACAGAACATGCTAGGAAACTTTTGGAAGGCCTGCCGCTAGTTGAAGGAGATCAAATTAGGCTTAGCCTATTGGGAGCAAGCGCCTCTTTTGTTGTGGCACAATTGAAGTCAAAGAGCATAGCTGTCATAGTTTACCCCACAACAGAAATAATAATTCAAGAAAAGGCTGTTGAAACTGGAAGGAAAATAGGCGTCACATATGAAGATATAGGTGGACTCCGCGAACAGATCCAAAGAATAAGAGAGATGATAGAACTTCCACTGCGACATCCAGAGGTTTTCGACAGACTAGGCATAGAACCACCCAAAGGCGTGTTGCTACACGGGCCCCCAGGAACCGGAAAAACCCTGATAGCCAAAGCCGTAGCAAACGAGACCTTCGCCACATTCATGAGCTTAAGCGGCGCTGAGATCCACGGCAAATACTACGGAGAATCAGAAGCCAGAGTAAGAGAAATCTTCAACGCAGCAGAACAAAACAAACCATGCATTATTTTCATAGACGAAATTGACGCCATAGCCCCGAAAAGAGAAGAAGTACAAGGGGAAGTCGAGAAAAGAGTGGTCTCCCAACTATTGGCACTAATGGACGGGTTAGAACCAAGGGGACAGATAATAGTAATCGGAGCCACAAACCGACCAAACGCCCTCGACCCCGCCATCAGAAGAGCTGGAAGATTCGACAGAGAAATAGAGATAGGGGTACCCAACAGGGCAGGAAGATTCGAAATCCTTCAAATCCACACCCGAGGAATGCCGCTGACCGGGGATGTAGACCTACAAAAACTTGCCGACATAACCCACGGATTCACGGGTGCCGACATATCAGAATTATGCAAAGAAGCAGCTATGAAAGCCCTACGAAGAGTTTTGCCCGAAATAGATTTTGAAGCAGACTACATACCAATAGAGGTGCTCAACAAACTCGTAGTAACCATGAACGACTTTCTGGATGCCTTGAGATTTGTAGAGCCCTCAGCCATGAGAGAAGTGCTCGTCCAAACACCTAACATCAGATGGGAGGATATAGGAGGCCTCGAAGAAGCAAAACAGACGCTAAGGGAAGCTATTGAATGGCCGTTGAAATATCCCAAGCTGTTCGAAGAAGCCGGAGCCAAGCCCCCAAAGGGCATACTGCTCCATGGGCCTTCTGGCTCGGGCAAAACCCTCCTAGCCAAAGCCGTGGCCAACGAAAGCGGAGTAAACTTCATCAGCGTTAAGGGTCCAGAACTTATGAGCAAGTTTGTGGGCGAATCAGAGAAAGGAGTGAGAGAAACCTTTAAGAGAGCAAAACAAACAGCGCCCTGCATCATATTTTTCGACGAAATCGACGCTCTGGCACCAAGACGGGGAACCGGAATAACGGATTCCCATGTTTCTGAACGGGTCATAAGCCAACTTCTCACGGAAATGGATGGCCTTGAAGAACTCCGCGGAGTCATAATTCTAGCCGCAACAAACCGAACAGACCTAATCGATCCAGCTCTGCTAAGAGCCGGAAGATTTGACCAGATTCTCTACGTTCCACCACCAGATCAAGAGGCAAGATTAAAGATCTTCAAAATCCACACTAAGAAAAACCCCCTCGTTAAAAACGTTTCCTTACAAAAGCTCGCCGCAGAAACCGAGGGGTACATGGGATCGGATATAGAAGCAATCTGCAGAGAAGCCACAATGCTAGCTATCAGAAGATACATAAAGAACAACAAAGAGCGAGAAGCAAGTGAAAAATCTCCTAAACTCCATGTAACCATGGAAGACTTTGAACAAGCAATCAAGAGGATCAAAGAACATCAAAAAAACAAAAATGAAACAGAAGAGACGATTTCATGAAAAATGTAAACATCCAGAAAGACAACGAATCAGTCGAAGAGTGGATCAATCAAACACTTAAGAAAATCCATAGAAAAATGGTAGAATTATTTAACATCGATTTCACATACTTTAGAGACATCAAAATAATCAAACAGTCAGACATTCTCAAACAACTAACCCAACGCATGCGGAACAACCTCAAAGAAAACGGCATAGTATACAGTGACAACCAGTGGAAACAGATCTGTGAAATCCTTTCAAAAAACCACGTCACAGGTTTCTTCGAAAACTTCGCATTTTACAACCCGAAAGATGAAGTTTTGTACATGAACGAAAAAATGATAAGAAACCATCCACAAAAAATAATTTCAGTATGCGCTCACGAGCTCTCAGAGAAACTTCTCTCAACCTACCTTTCATCATCCCTGGAAACGCCTATACAAGCTCTAGTTAAAATGTACACTGAAACCAAAAAGACGAACAATACAAAGAAGCTCTATGAATTTATGGATACATACACAGGCATCGTTTTCAAGAGTGTCTTCAAGGAAGGGTGCTGCGAGGCAATGGCGCTTCAGACCTTGCGTAGCATGGGTTACGAAATAGAAGTAGCATCCTTGGAAAAGGAGTTACAGATAGGGCACTCAAAATGTATAAACCTTCTCTTTGATGTAGATAACGCAAGAAGAAGTCAAGAGGGCATAAGAAAAGTTCGGATGCGGCCAGATTATGAAAGATGCATAGCCCCAGTAGGTGAAGAGAAACTTGTCAAAGAAGTCCTCAAATGGTCCCAGATAATTAAAGGGGTCTCATATTACTTGGGCTATCCACTTGCAAGGGCTGTTCTGGAGAAATATGGAGTTAAAGGAGTAAAGCTTGCTCTAGAAAAACACCCGCCACTTAAAGCCCAATATTTTGCCAACCCACAGGCATATCTAACTCTGTTAGAAAAACCGACAAGAGTTATCGAACAAAGGAGGTGAAAAAATGACGAAAAAAGAAAAAGGGAAAAAAGTTGAAGCAGAAAAAGACTGGGAACAACTGAAGAAAGAGGTCACACAAAAAGGAAAAGAAATTGAACAACTGAAGAAAATGGTAGAAGAGATGAGAACACTAATCCAAGGAAAAGAAAAAACAGGCGAAGCAGCAGAGTTAAACAAAATATTTGATAATGTTACAGAACTGCTCGATGTCGGTTTCAGTATATTTGGCACATCCGGCAAAATCCAAGGTGAAAAATCTAAAGGCGAAGGATTAGTTGGACTAATCAACGATTTAGCTAAGCTTGCAGAAAAGTCTCAGGCATACCAAAAAAGAATTGATCTCGGGAAAAGGGGAGTAGTTGAACTTCATGTGAGCTCTCGTCCGATAAAAGGATACACGACCAAGCCAACTGATCGCCTGAAGATAAGTAAACCTAAGAATAAAACTTTACCCACGAGTGTACCGATGCCTCCAACGGTTTTCTCAATAGAGGAAAGGGAGCCGATCGTCGATGTCTTCGAAGATGGAGACAACGTAAACGTTATGGCAGAGTTACCCGGCGTTGAAGAAAACGACGTAAACTTAAAGATGGAGAACAATCTCTTAACAATAAGCGCTGACACCCCAGTGAGAAAATACTACAAAGAAGTAAAACTTCCAACATCCATCAAATGTGACCTCATTGAATCCAAGTTGAGGAACGGTATTTTGGAAGTTAAGCTAAGGAAAGCAAAGGACCCTGGAGAGGCAAATACGTAAAATAAAGTCCTAGTAACTCTAGAGACTACTACTCTGGTCTCTGCTCAATTAATCTCAATATAACATATCAATTGATTTACATTGGTATCAGATATCGCAGACTTGAACCCAAAACGGTTTAAGTCTACTTATGGACCGGGGGGGATTTGAACCCCCGACCTCCTGAGTGCAAGTCAGGCGTTCATACCAAACTGAACTACCGGCCCATGTTGCTTTCATGTGTTGGTAATATTTAGGTTTTGTTTTGAGGCAAATTAGCATTGCTTAAAGCCTTTGCAAGGAGACTGCGCGTTAATAAGGTTTAATGGAGATAAAACTGGCTTTTGGTTGAAAAAAGAAGAGCTAACGAAAACGCTTTAGAGTTGCAAACATTTGTAAATTAACCTTAAAAGGAGATGCGGACAAGGGTGAATACGCCGCAGCAGCCGACTCCAAAAAGCGTATTTCTAAATCTAAGCCTATTCCAGTTTCTGTCCTTTGTTCGAAGAGGAGTGTTTTACACTTTCATGATAAATTACCTTTTCGACTTAATGCAAACTGTAACATACACCGCTTTATTTGGTACAGTTAGCATGATGGCTTCCGCACTAGGCCAAAACCTGTTATGGGGAAAAATATCAGATCGCTATAAACTTAGGTCAAGATTGATAGTCGCAGGCGAAACCATCGCCGCAATAGCATACTTCATAGTCTTCCTCATCCACAAATCCCTGCTAGACTTACAAGCAAATTTCACAGCTGGAATATCACTGATTATTGGACTTTCGCTCCTCGAGTTCTTCTGGTCAATGTCGGACGTGGGATGGGCTGCGCTCCTGACAGACGTAACGACAAGCACAACACGCGGAGGAATCGTTGGCACCCTCAACTTCATCGCCTCACTGGGCAGAATGATAGGAATAGTTTTCGCCGGCTTCCTCTACAACGGCGGAGAAGGATTTCGTCAAGGAACAATATTCTACATTGTCATGGGAATGCTGTTCGCAAGCGCAACACTCATGTGGATAACCTCTAGGCGTACAGAAAAATCATACACGAAAATAGAAAAAGTGAACGTTAGAAATGTCGTGGAAAAAACTTCAGCATACTATAATGGAGAGGTCTACAAGTGGTTTCTCACATCGCTGATCATAATAGTGATCGGAGCCGCATGTATAGGCCAAGTTTTCCTCCTTTTCATCAAACTTCCAGAAGGACTAAACACAAGTGACCCAGAAATGAGTTTCATATTAACAGCTTGGACCCTAGGCGGAATGCTAGCAAGCTTACTGTGCGGATGGCTAGCAGACAGAATTGGAAAAGTCAAAGCCATTATCATCGGACTGACCTTGGCAATTCTCACGCCTCTCCTTTACAGTTCCGCCATCAGCGTCTTAGCCATGGCCCTAGTTTACGGGTTAAACGGAGTATCTTTTTGGACAATTCAAACGGTGGGATTCGCTTTTGCCGGAGACATAATACCTGAAGGCAAAAGGGGTAGACTATTCAGCAAATATAACACGGTGATGGCTTTAAGCTGGGGTCCGGCAGGGCTCCTCGTGGGTGGACCACTTGCAGACATCCAAACCAGAAGTTTTGGGCTATCTTCTTACACTGCCTATGTAAACACTTTCTACGCATCATCAATCATAGTGACATTAGGCACGATATTATTTGCTGTAAAGGTTACAAAGCTAAAAGCGAAAACCGCTTAAATCTTAAAAACAAGTTCAAACTAAATTGCCATCTGGTTTTCACTATGCTTGAATTTAAAACAGTTAAAATTGAAGTGCCGGAAGGCTGCAATGTAATTTTGGGCATGGCGCATTTCATAAAAACTGTTGAAGACCTTTACGAAGCTTTGGTTGACGCTGTTCCAAACATAAATTTTGGGATAGGCTTCTGCGAAAGCTCCGGTCCATGCTTAGTAAGGCATGAAGGAAACGATGAAGGTTTGAGGCAGTTGGCGGCGGAAAAAGCCTTTGAAATTGCCTGCGGCCACAGCTTCATAATTTTCCTAAAGAAAGCATATCCAATAAATGTTTTAGACAAAATTAAGAAAGTGCCGGAAGTTTGCACAATTTACGCTGCTACTGCAAATCCTTTAGAAGTTGTCATTGTAGAAACCGAGCAGGGCAGAGGAATAGTTGGCGTCATTGATGGGTTGAAGAGTAAAGGAATAGAAACTGAAGAGGGCATAAGGGTAAGAAAAGAGTTTCTGCGGAAGATGGGCTATAAGCTTGGCTAGGCAAAATGTCGCATCCGTTATAAAAAGTAAACAGTACAGGATGGAATTGCCTTGGATGTTGCGTTGCCCCAGAGGATTATGGAATCGTGTAAAATTGGCTTTTAGGCTTTATGTTTCACCTGTGCGCCATTAATTCTTGTTGTAGTTCAAAAGGAATTTTTTCTTTCATCCTTTCGGAAGCATAAGCAACCAGCTGTTTAAACTGTCTTTCTGTTAGGACGTGGCGAGCTCTTGACAAAATTTCAAGGCACACTTCTTTAAAAACGAGGTCGGCGCAACCCATTTTTGCGTCGTCAATTAATTCTTTGCAAGCTTGAAGTATTTGCTCGCTCAAGGCAATTCCACCCTGCAATCAGATAGCTTACTCTAAAACATTAAAACTCTTATGAATTCTAAATCTGTATTCGGAATTCTAAACATTTCTAAAGTTAGAACTGTTTGCATAAGAGCTTTATTAGAAATTTTTTGTGGAGATAGGGTTACATGGAGTTTCTTATCTTTATCTAAAAAGTGGGAATCGCTTAAAGCGAAAAAGGTTGGGAGAATCTCATTAGAGTGTGTGTGATGGTGAAAGGAATTATTTCTCCCAAACATTGAGAGGAGGTTTATGTTCAGGGGGTAGGGGCGACTTGTATCTCTTATTACCTATTCTTTGTCTATATTCTTCTTTCGCTTTGTTTAGGGTGTTCTCATTTGTCAAGAGGTCAATAGCTGTAGCAGCCATCACTTTTGCTGCGAATATTAATGACTCATGTCCAAGTCCAACTCTGCTTTGCGCTACATTTTGCCATGAATGTCCAGGTGTACCTAAGACATAAGCAGCAGTGCCAAATTCTACAGTGGGTACTTGCCAACTCACATCAGCCACATCGGTGCTGCCATGGCTAAATTCACCTTCACCCCAAGGATCAGGAATTTCATCGTCTATCAATTTGTCCACAAGTCTCTCCCATCCTGGGCGCTTAGATTTTTTTAATTGCGCAATCTTCATTTCAGGGGTAATTGTCTTACCAATTTCCTCAGCAAACTTCCAATCTTCGTCAGCATATTTGGGTAGTCCAATTTCACGCATGTTCCTAACAATTAGCTCAGCGATGGTTTTATTAGGAATTAAATTATAAATCCCATCAACAAACTCGACTTTCAAGTCAGTTTTAGTCATAATTGCTGCTCCTTTCGCTATGTCAAGTATCCAATTATATATGAACTCCACTTCATCCCTTTCCGGCGCCCTAACATAGTACCAGCTTCTAGCATATGGTGGTACAACATTTGGTTGGTCTCCACCCTTCTCGATGATGTAATGGATTCTTGCGTCTTGAATTACATGCTCCCTCAGGTAGTTTACTCCGATATTCATCAGTTCCACAGCATCCAATGCGCTTCTACCTTGCTCAGGAGAACCACCAGCATGAGAAGCTTTGCCATAAAAATGAAACTTGGCCGAGTTGACAGACAGGCTGCTTTCCAAGTCTACGGCATTCATGCTGCTTGGATGATGGCTAATTACAGCGTCTACATCGCTGAAGTATCCATCCCTAACCATATACCCCTTACCGTCGAAATTCTCCTCAGCAGGGCATCCGAAGAATTTTGTCGTGCCTCCAATTCCATATTTCTCCATCACCTTCTTTACCGCTATTGCCCCTGCCATGCCGCTTGTTCCGTGAATATTGTGGCCACATCCATGTCCCGGTTTTCCTGGTTCTAATGGTTCCTCCCATGGAACATTTTTCTGCGATAGCCCCGGTAGTGCATCGTATTCGCCCATTATTCCTATAACTGGTTTTCCCATACCCCATGTGGCTACGAAGGCTGTTGGCATGCCTGCAATTCCACGTTCAACCCTAAACCCGTGCTTCTCCAATTCATCTGCTAGAAGCGCTGAAGACTTAAACTCGATTAAGCCTAGCTCAGCAAGCTCCCACACGTTATCGCTTATTTCAATAATTAATTCCTTATTATTCTCGATCCAATCAAATGCGTACTTCTTATCAATAGACATGAATATCACCCAGAATATACAAATAAAAAGTCGATTGGTTTTTATGGTTTTCTAAACTATGTTTTACTCTGCAAGTAAGAGGAGTTCAATCAGAACAAAAACTATTTAGTGAGGCTTATGTATCGACTTAAAATATCATGTAATGTCTAGGTGTTCTTATGGATGCGACAGCTAATACGCAGGCAATTGATGTGTGGAGAAAACAATTACTGGAACAAGAGGAGAAGCTGAGGGCTAGAATGAGCAAGATTAACCATAAAATAGCTGTTATAAGCGGTAAAGGCGGTGTGGGCAAAAGCACAGTTACTGTGAACCTTGCAGTGGCTTTTGCCATGCACGGGCACGTTAACTACGTAGGCATTTTAGATGCAGACGTACACGGCCCAAGCGTACCAAAAATTCTTGGATTAACAGGTCGGAGACTTCAAGCTGGACCGCCAGGAGTTTTTCCAGTTTTAGGCCCGTTAGGAATCAAGGTTGTTTCTATGGATTTTCTGTTGCCAGATGAAAACGCTCCGGTTATTTGGCGTGGACCATTAAAAATGACGGCTATACGCCAGTTTTTGTCAGATATTGTTTGGGGAGACCTGGATGTTTTGCTTATTGATTTGCCGCCGGGAACAGGTGATGAGTCGTTGAGTGTTGCTCAGCTTTTGCCGGAAATGGATGGGGTTATAACAGTGACTATTCCTTCCGAGGTTTCGCAGATTGTTGTTAGGAAGGCTGTTACGTTTGCAAGGAGGCTTGGAATGCCCATTATAGGCGTCATAGAAAACATGAGCGGGTTTGTCTGCCCAAATTGCGGAACTAAAATTGACATATTCCAGTCTGGAGGCGGAAAGAAAATAGCAGAAGAATTGAGCATTCCGTTTCTTGGAAGCATACCCATAGACCCGAAAATTTGCGAAGCCTCTGACAGGGGTGTACCCTTCATTCTTGAGTATGCAGATTCTCCGGCATCAAAAGCCTTCATGGAAATCGTCAAAAATGTCGAGGCTTTCCTAAAAAGCAGAGAAAACAGGGATGCCAAAACATGAATGTAAAGGCTGAGTTGTGCTTTGTCGGAGTTGTCGAAAAAGCTGGGGAGCAAGAGGCTAAGGTACGCATTTTTCCAGAATTCTGCGCTGGACTTAAGGGCATAGAAGGTTTTTCTCATCTGATTATCCTCTACTGGATTCATCTACATGACAATGAAAAGGACAGGCAAACTTTACTGGTTTTCCCAAGAAAACATGCGGTTAATGTGGAGACGGGTGTTTTTGCCTGTAGAAGCCCTTCTCGCCCAAACCCAATAGGCTTATGTGTAGCAGAACTGCTGAAAGTTGAAGAATGCGTTTTGACAGTGAATGGTCTTGATGCTTTGGAAGGTTCGCCGATAATCGACATTAAACCGTACATTCCACGGGCTGATTCCGTTCCAAGCGCACGCGTCCCAAAGTGGACGGAGCATGGTCCCTCAACATAAAAGTTGAAATATCTCATGCCTCCTCGATAATGCATAAACTTTTTTAGCTGTTGGTTATTTAGCACCTTCAAGGTGTCGCCGATGAAAGTTATCGAGGTTAACGGCTTGGTTAAAACTTACGGCAACATCAGAGCAGTCGATAGCGTTAGTTTCAGTGTTGAGAAGAATGAATTCTTCGCTTTAATGGGGCCGAACGGTTCTGGCAAAAGCACACTAGCCTCAATAATAGCCACCGTGAATCCTCCAACTGAAGGCTCTGCAAAAGTTATGGGCTTTGATGTGGTTTCAGAAGCAGAAAAAGTAAGAAAAGTTATTAATTATATTCCAGCATTCAATTTTTCCTCTCCTTATCTCAATGGTGAAGAAAACCTCATGTTTTATGCGCAACTTTTGGGACTATCAAGGTCAAAGGCAAAAGAAGCCAGCAAAATCATCCTCAATAAAGTGGGTCTTTCCGAGGCTTCTAAGAAGCTTGCTTTTACATATTCAAGTGGGATGAGAAGGCGATTAGAGATAGCGTCTGCCTTCATGGGTGAAGCTCCTGTTCTGATACTTGATGAACCTACGACGGGCTTGGATCCTTCGATTAGAAGAACAATGATGGGATGGCTTATTGAAGAACTCAGTAAGGGAGTAACTATTCTCTTTACAACACACATTGGAGAGGATGCTGAAGCTGCGTCCAAGGTGGCTTTCATGATGAAGGGAAAGATAGCTGCTGAGGGCACACCACAGGAGCTGAAGGATAAGTATGTCAAAGAATCCACTGTCTATTTGAAGGTGACTGCCAAAATGGCGAAGCTTACAGAGGCGTTGAAGAATTTCTCAATAGACAGTAAGGTTCTCGAAACAGAGGATGGTTACAGACTTTATTCAGATAAACCCGAAAAAGTGATTCCGCTAATAGTTGAAACTGTTGATAAGATTGGCTGTAAAGTGTTGGAGATAGAGTCTACTAAGCCGACACTTGAGGATGCCTTTTTTAAGATGACAGGAGCGTCGCTGGGGTGAATGGAATGTTTGCGCGTTCAATAGCCATATTTGTGAGAATTTTTAAGGAGTTCATCAGGAATAGGGCTGTATTGTTCTGGACGATAGCGTGGCCAGCGATTTGGCTCGTATTAGGTTCGGTAGTTTTCACAAGGGGAACACCTGAGGAATGGCTCCCTCAAATGAAAGGAAGTATTACAATTACTATGATTGGTTTCGCGTTGATGACTTCTGGAATGGGTAATCTAGCTGGTTGTATAGGTAGGGATAAAGAGAGAGGGATATATCAGAAAATTGCTTCCATGCCTGTTAAAGCTTGGGAAGATGCTCTCGGAAGGCTGATGGGTATTCTCACATTCGCATTATTTGGGTCAGTGCTGGTGTTAATTGTTGGATTTGCTATGGGAGCAAAATTTGGCGGCGGTGTTATTGATGTAGTGCAATGCATTGGTTATGCTATTCTAATGCTTCTATCGTCAGCTGGAATAGGGGTAATT
>Ga0315309_1002004_pt1 | contig 12021 bp, 19 predicted proteins | sample TDP4_MG_FD_203080 | JGI IMG/M metagenome (GOLD analysis project Ga0315309, IMG submission 203080) | Freshwater sediment microbial communities from Lake Towuti, South Sulawesi, Indonesia - TDP4 | ecosystem: Environmental > Aquatic > Freshwater > Lake > Sediment | place: Indonesia: South Sulawesi...
CCGTTCCGTTGAATATCGTTATAGTGTTTGTCCATGTGCTATTGCTGGTGTTGCTTAGGTTGTACTGAATATCACCGCCGGGTTGGTTCACAACGACATTTCCACCGGTATATGTTGCCAGAATCGCCGCATAGACTAAGAAAACCGTTGTGATCGCCATCACCGTAATCATGGTAACACCCAAAAATGCTCGCTGGGGCCTCTGAGTTGTACTCATTTCTTCAACTCACCTCCAAATGACCTCTTAAGTTTCTAACAGGAGACCTCCCGCTTGCTCCTTGGCTATAGGAGAAGAATATCGTGAATATTAAGTCTGTTATCGTCAGATACATATTTAAAGTCAAATTACGAATATTGCATCAATGAAAAATCGTGTGGGTCTTTTGACGCAGACGCTCATCCTTAATGAGAATCATAACCGAAAACCCACAATATACTTGAACATTAGCCCATATTGGAAATGAGCTTCTTGATTATTCTTGTTATCTCTTGTGCTTTTTCCAAAATTCCAATGTCTGTTTGAGAGGGTGTGAACGTTTGTAGTATTTTGTCGGGCGACAGAAGGATAAGTGAAATTAGTAGCATGAGGCTGAAGAGGTAAAAGACTTTCTTAGACTCAGTTGATTCATCTTCTAGGTTTATTATCGCAGTAATGCATTTGACTTGAGAGGAAATTCTAATAACTATTTGTTGCAGCTTAGACCTGACCCTTGACAGCGTTCCTTTAGAGAATCTTTCCAAACTGAACACCAACCCCGTGGATCCAAGAGGCATTCAACCTTCTGAGCCCGGTAGAAAAATTATGGTGCTCGAATACTATAACCATTGTGAAAACAAAATACGGATTCAAAAACTCGCAACTCGGATTTCGAATTCACAAACAGTTCCCTCTTAAACTAGCCCAGAAGTTTGATTAGGTTCGCCATGTCTTCTGCAAGTCTGTCGAGTTTATGAGTTTGGCGTTAGATTTAATTATAGAGCAAGACAAGTTTGATATACTCATTAGGAGGTGAGCCGCGTTATGGGTTGTTGGAGATGGTTCAATAATGTTTTGAAGGAGGCTAGCGTTACTGTTACACCACAGAACAGGGCGAAGATTGACAAGGTTATTCACGAATACATTGGCGCCAAAGCCGAGCACGAACACTGCTCTTCAGATTGGACGAAATCGGGCAAGAAAATAAGGATGAGTGAAAATGAAAAGAAAAAGCTGATCAAGGCTCTTAAGTCTGCCTTAGCCTAGTCTTCTCCTACTCTTTTCTTGCATGTTGGAGGTTGTGCCTCAATGAAAAAAGTGTTACTCCTAACCGAAAACGGCTTCGAAGACCGCGAGCTCATGTATCCATACTATCGTCTTCAAGAAGCAGGATATCAGGTAGTTGTCGTTGGACCAAAAGCCAAAGAAACCTATAACGGGGAGCATGGTATGAGCATCAAGTCCGATGCCGCGCCGGAAGGCGTTAAAATGGATGATTACGATGCCGTCATTGTTCCTGGAGGGCGCGCTCCAGATCGAATGAGATTGAATAAAGGCTTGGTGAGACTCGTCAAGGATGCCACTCAAAAGGGAAAGGTTGTAGCGGCTATCTGTCACGGTGCTCAACTTCTCATAGAAGCCGACGTTGTGAAAGGTAAGAGAATGACATGCTACATGTCTGTGGCGACCGACCTGAAAAACGCTGGAGCAATCTACGAGGACAAGTCGGTGGTCGTGGACGGCAAATTCGTCACATCCAGGTCTCCCGCAGACCTGCCCGACTTTTGCCGCGAAACCCTAAAGGTCTTAAGCGAAAAATAGGCAAAGCGCAATAGAGGTTGCGAAAAATGATGGGTGAAGCGAAAGTGAATGTTGGCGAAAAAGCACCTGACTTCACATTGCAAGACACAGAGCGCAAGCCGAGAAAACTTAACGAGTTCCTCGGCAAAAAACTTGTTCTGGCCTTTTTCCCAGGCGCATTTACGTCCGTGTGCACCAAAGAGATGTGCGCATTTCGGGATTCTATGGCCAGACTGAGCGAACTTAAGGCTCAAGTTGTGGGAGTCAGCGTCAATGATCCTTTCTCAAACAAGGGCTTTGCAGAGAGAAACATGTTGACTTTTCCGTTGCTGAGTGACTACAACCGTGAGGTAGTAAGGCTCTACGGCATTGAGTTAAAGGATTTTGCTGGGCTAAAGGGTTACAGCGTTGCGAAACGCTCGGTGTTTGTCTTAGACAAAAAAGGCTTTGTTCGCTACAGATGGGTTTCAGAAGACCCTGGAATAGAGCCGGACTATAAAGAAATTGAGAAGGCGTTGGACCAAATAGTGTGAAGTGCTCCTTAGACTAAATCATATGTGCGCCGACCACTTGTTATAACTTGTACTTGTTATAGATTGAATGCAATCAGAAATATCTGTGCGTTCTTGGCAGAAAGGCGACATCATAAAGGTTGCCGCATTTGGCAAAATCTCTGTTGCTGTAGCTCCTCAGTCACATGAGTTTAAATATTCCTCTGGCTTTCAACTATGGCTCGCGCTCACAGAGAGGATCGGCGTCATTAAAGATGAGAGACAGAACAGAGATTATTGCTCAGATCTTGGCGTTGTGTACACGAAAAAGACGCAAAACTAGCGTAGGGTACAGAACCAACCTCAATCACAGCCAACTCCAAGATTACCTCACACTGCTTACGTCGCTGAGTCTGCTTACACGTAACTCAGATGAATATATGACAACAGAAAAGGGGCATCGATTCTTAGAGGCTTTTGCTCGACTCGAAGCCACGCTCAAGGAAAGGGTGCAAGTTTTCGACAGCTCGTAGATGCACCCACACGAAATCTGTGAAACGGCCGATAAATGGAAAATATGGGATCTTTGAATACAAAGCCGCCTCCAACTGTGCCGTTCCTCTGTCGTCTGCTTCATTTAGGCGTCTTCAAAGCTAGTTTCTCCACTTTGGCTCCTTTAAATCGGTTAGTATAGTCCCTTGGTGTATCCGCCGTCTACTTGGATAACTGCACCAGTCATGTAGCAGGCTCGTTCAGACGCTAAGAAAACCACTAGGTTCGCTATTTCGCTTGGTTGAGCTAATCTTTTCAATGGAATTTGGCTCTTCCAGCCTTCAATCACTTCTTCATAGGTTTTGCCGCTTATCTTCGCCTGCGCTTTGGCTAAATCTTCGACTCTCTTTGTTAACGTCCAGCCAGGGCAAACGGCGTTTACCAGAATGCCATCCTGTGCCAGTTCGTTTGCTAGAGTCTTTGACAGCCCCAAGATTCCAGCTCTGAGCGCGTTTGACAACACAAGGTGGTCGGCGGGCTGTTTTGCGGCAAATGAAGTCATGTTGATTATTCTACCCCATTTGCGCTCTTGCATGTGCGGTACAACCTCAAGGCACGAGGTGACAACGCTCATCAGTAGCAGGTTAACTGCGTTTCGCCAGCGGTCTTCCGACGTTTCTAAGAAGGCTGCTGTCGAGGGACCGCCCGTGTTGTTGACGAGAATGTCTATTCTGTCGAAAGCTTCAGCGGTTTTAGATACAAGTCTTCTTATGTCATCTTCCTTTGTTAAATCTGCTTGCACCGCGTAAACCTGCACACCAGTGGAATGTTCAATCTCTCTGGCAGTTTCGTTGAGTTGTCTCTCGTTTCGTGCACATATCGAGACTCGCACGCCCTCTTGAGACAATCCTAAGGCTATTGCCTTTCCAATACCCTGGCTTGAACCCGTTACTATGGCGACCCGTCCCCGAAGCCCTAAATCCATTTTTTCACATCCGTAGCTTAACAAAAGAATAAACTCTGTCAAAACAAAATATGTCTTCCGCCATCATCAACGCAAGAAACCCATGGAAGAAGAAGTAGTGATAGTGTGCAACATTTTCCAAAGGCTTATAAGACCTGTTTTTAACTTATTTCACGATTTGTTGGATGGTGCAGTGGCTTGTTTCGGAGGATTGACCTTTGCCTCTAAGATGCTGGTTTCAATACCTACCATAGCTGTGCGCATGGGCATCGCCGTTCAACAATCAAGAAATCATCGCGAAAATTTTGGTGAAAAGGAGAAGAAACCCTATGGTCTTGAAGGTTTATAACACGTTGACCAAGCGTTCAGAAAGTTTCAGGCCTCGACACGGAAAAAAAGTGCAAATGTTCGTGTGTGGGCAGACTGTCTACGACGACGCCCACATGGGACACGCTAAAACATACATACAGTTCGATATCATCGTTAGATGGCTTCGACGGCTGGCCTACGATGTTTTCTATGTTCAGAACATAACTGACATTGAGGACAGAATAATTAACCGAGCGAAAGAGAGGGGCATAGACCCATTAAGACTGTCTGAACAATACACCCAGAGGTTTCTCGAAGACTTGGAAGCAATCGGAGTGAAAAAGAATGTTGACATGTTCCCCAAAACCACCGACTATGTGCAGCAAATGACGGAACAAATCAAAATCCTAATCGAAAAAGGCTACGCATATGTCGTAGATGGAGATGTCTACTATGATGTGGCGAAGTTCAAGGACTACACCAAGCTCTCCCGCATGTCCATTGAAGAATTAAAGACACACAGAATCGAACCCGACTCAAGGAAAAAGAACCTCTACGACTTCTCACTGTGGAAGAAACAGAAACCTGGCGAGCTCGCGTGGGACTCGCCGTGGGGAAAAGGAAGACCAGGTTGGCACATCGAAGACACAGCCATGACTTGGGATATTTTTGGTCCTCAATATGACCTGCACGGCGGCGCCACCGAACTCATCTTTCCTCATCACACCAACGAAATTGCCCAAGCCGAGGCTGCTAGTGGAAAAAAACCTTTCGTAAAATATTGGCTACACACTGGCGTTCTGCAGATTGGTGGAGTTGAAATGCACAAGTCCTTGGGAAACTTCGTCACCATAAGAGAAATGTTAAGTAGACACGATGCGGAAGTGCTTCGACTGTATTATGCTTCGACTCATTATAGAAAACCAATAGAATTCGACGAGAAAGATATGGAGGAGCCGAAGAGAGAACTCGAATACCTGTATAATACATTAAGAAACATTAAGAACGCCGCCTCTAGCGAGGGCGAGGAACCAACTGAGCTAAGGAAGTTGTTAATCGAAACCAGAAGGAGGTTTAGAGCGGCCATGAACAACGACTTCAACACACCCTTAGCCATAACGCATCTCTATGCCCTAGCCAGAAAGGCGAACACGGTGGTAAGCAAACATAAAATCAGCCCAAAACTCGCCGAGGACACGATTAAGACAATGAAAGAGCTAGGAAACATCTTCGGCATTTTCGAAAAAGAAGTGGTAGCTGAAGAAGAACTGCCCGAAAAAATCAGGGAATTAATTGCACAGCGCGAGGAAGCGCGAAACAGAAAGGAATGGAAGAAAGCAGACGCGATAAGAGAACAAATCAAAAAACTAGGCTTTGTTCCTGAAGATACCCGTGAAGGACCGAGATGGAGAAGAACCAAAGACTGAAGCGCATTCCTAAACTTCTGCCAAGCATTCTAGCCTACCTATATAGATATTTAGCCCATTCCTACAAAATTCTAACTTGCTGGTTGCGGTGTTGGGAGTTGCTGTTCGGTTTTTTCAGATAGGAAATTGACGGCTTGAAGTATGCTTTTGGCGAGTCCCAAAAGGTCTATCGTAATCAACATCATCAAATAGACTCTCAAATCAGCCCAGACGTTGATTGGCATCCCTTCGACATTCAAGTTCAAGCTAACAATTCCGCCGTTCAGGGCGAGGACAAAAAATATCATGAGAATTATGGCTTTTCCCACATTAAACGCGTGTTGGAATATGGTTCCAGACGTGAGTTCGCTGGCCACAACAAAGAAGATGACAACCGCAACGAAGAGGTTGAGGAGTTGCCCATAGCCAGCAAACAGTTCCGGAGCGAACCCGGACACTTGAGAGATCAGGAAAATGGGAAAAACATATAAGAAAACAAAGTAGAGAACGCCCTTAATCGCTGCCTTCACAATGCGAGGCAGCATCTTTCTGATAAATGACCCAGCTGTTTGATTTTCAAACAAGTGGAATCACCATTGGACCATAACTAAAAACTGTGGTCTGGAAAGTTAGGCGAGCCTTTCTAATGTTTCTTGGGTCGCCTGAGATAGAAACGTAGACTCCAGGTCCATAGCTACTCTGGGGCTGCACGTTTAAGACTGCTACTGTTTGACCTACGACATGATCCGTGTTGTCAACAATTTCTAGTCTCATGGTTCCATTCAATTCGAAGAAGGAATGATTTTCGAAACTAAGGGGAACGATGGCGCCCATGGGTGTAGGGTTGGGTCTGTCCAAGGTTAAGTTGCTGAGTGGCGCGCCCCAAGGCATAGTGGAGTTCGTTGAGATTTTGAACGGTACTGCGTTGGCGTAGTTTAGTTTTAGAGCAATGTCAACATAAAAAGTGCTGTCATTGAAAAGCAGATATGAAAGGTTCTCTGTAGTCATCTGGCTGATACTCATTGACATGTTATGGGTCACGGATGCATTGCTGCCTCGCGGTATAAGCTGCACAAAAGTTGAGGAATCAGATATAGGTGTGCCCCGATTGTCCTTAATTCGTGTTGTGAGATTCAAGTTAGATATGTCGTAGAAGCCACCATTGTCGATGTAGAAGGGCAACGAGGCGGTTACAGTCCCATTATACGCCGTCATCGCGTAGGGTCCAAATTCCGGGCTAATCTGAAAGGCTGAATACACGGCTGTGACAGTAAGAAATAGCAGAATTATCCAGAATACGTTGGTCGCCCAGCCGAGCGCCCGAATTGCCTGTCTCATTTAGTATCACTCGAAAGACTCTGTCCAAGTGAGAGATTCAGCTGTCTGTCAGGTGCTTATTTCGCCTGGGCTTCTTGGAGTTCCTTTGGGGGGGTAGTAGGTGGCTCTGGAGCTGGAGTTTTTTCCGGGCTTTCAGTTTTTTGAGCCTCTTTAACTTCAGGCTTTAGTTCAGTTTTTGTTGGGGGTTGAGGAGCAGGTTGTTTGACTTCTGACCTGACCTGTGGCTGCGTTGACGCTGTCTCTTTCTCTCGTTTTAGTAATTGGATAGCTCTTATTGTTAGGATGGAGCCTATCCATCCCATAACGCCTAGGTATAGTATGCGGATGATAGCTTCGATTAGAGGTGCCATCGCTCTTCCGAAGAGTTCTGTGAGATCTGTCGATGCCAAGATTGAAAGGCTTCCACTGAGGAAACCGTAGGCGCTGAAGAACGTGAATGCCAAGAGAATCACGCCGACGAACAACACTATCAAACCGGAAACTTCTGTCTTGTCAAATCTCAATGTTAAACCTCCATAGCCATCTGTTTCGATTCAAGCCATATAAAAGGGAAATGAATTCAAAGTATTAATCGAGAATACCTCATAAACAAGAAATAGAATTAAGAAGAGGTTCTCAACCATAATCATTAAGTTTCTCTCTTTTGTTTCAAGGTGCGAATTAGCCTGGACGCTTCTTGAGCAGTTTTTGCGGATGCAACAATCTTGGTTCTTTCAGTGTTGATTCGGGCTTCGCAGTGGGGACACTGCCTCGTCTTCTGAGTACTCTTTGCCAAGAGTAATCGTCCACAGTTGTGGCACACAATGATGTTATACATCGCGATTTGCCTCTTTCCAGCGAAAAGTTTTTTCTCTTGGAGTGTGAAACTGTTGTGTTTGAGGTTGCTAATTAGATGAGTGCCCCGTCCTTGATAGATTCTGTTGCTACTTATTTTCGGCAGAAGGGTTACAGGGTTGAGCGCGACACGGTTTGGGAGGGCAAAACTTCAGGTCTGTCGCACAAGTTTGACTTAATCATTCGAAAGGGTAATGAACAGCGTTTGGTTTGGATTCGGTCATGGAAGCGCACCGTGGGAGTCAACATGGTCATCAATATGGATAAGGCAGCTGAAGATGTAGGTGTGCCCAGCCCGATTCTGATTTCTGAGAAGTTTAGCGGCCATGCCAAAGCGTACGCGAATAGACGTGGAGTAACATTGTTGACAAGGAGAGAGATTCTGCAGCGCTTGGGTTAAAACTCTTTGAGATACTGGTCAAGACTGTTTTCTTTTTCGAGTTTTCCAATCCAATCTGTAATTCCAACAGCACACCTTTTCTTTCCATTCAAAATAGATAGAATCTCACTGACGGTGTCTTCAACTGTTTTGTTCGTTGTATCTATTTCGCACACTTTTTCGATGCTCACGTTCATGATCGCGTCGTATAAACAGACGTCTAATATTTCTGCGGTGAGGTTTTCCCATAGCTTAGTGCCTTTGAATCCCCGCCTTTCCATCTGTTCCTTTAGCTGCTGTGGATGACGCCTTAACACGAAAACCCTAGTTACCTGAGCTTTTGGAATTGCAGCTGATGCGTAGTGTCCATCGATTACGACATTGTCTTTCTGTTGTTTTATGATTTGCTCCACTCTCTTTGCGAGCTTGTTAGTATCCACTATTAGTGTTTGTCTTAGCTCGTCGTATCCGCTCGTCAGTTTTTCGCGTTTGACTATCTCTGCCAAATCGATGTGCAGAGCGCCTAACTTTGTGGCTAACTGTTCTGAAACTATTGTTTTGCCTACGCCCGGTGTTCCCGTGATTATTATGACCTTTTTGAAGTCTTTTCTCTCCTTTAGGCAATCACACTTCGGGTTTTAATGGTAATTTTAGCTTTAAAGCTAATCATATGGCTCTCGAATTCCTACAATCGAGAAAGACTCTGACTTTAGAAGCCCTCGATTTTTATGATGCGCCGTTTTTCTAGGCGTTTTATAGCGTCGAAAAATTCGCTTTTCTGTTTTCCGTTGAGTTTGAAGTGTTGAAGCATTTCTTTCACTGGGGTGTGTGCTCGTCCAAACTTGCGAATCTGGTCTCTGAGATAGTTTACGACGAGGCGTTCCACTCGTCCGCATTTCCATGTTGTGTTTCTAAGGAGGACGGCCAAGGCTTGGATCATGCGTTGACCTTCTTCCCTTGATCTTTTCCCCATGCCTCTTTTCATCTTTATTTCACGACTAAATCATGATTACAACTGTAGCATTTAGCGTTTATCCTCAAATAAGGCTATGTATTAGAACAAAACGTACTAAAGATTAGAACACGTGTTTGTATGTCGTAAAATCGATATGCAAACATAGTTGAATCACAGATGGAGACAGCGTCTCGTGGAGTTAGATAGAAGAATCGCAGAAATCACCATTGAATCAAAAACCAAGCAAGTCGTCAACGTGAATTTTCGTGGAAACCCATTGAGGTTCAGATGCCAACGATGCGCTGTTTTCTGCTGCAAACTAGGTGGCCCAAGACTCACAGCAAGAGATGTTGAGCGGTTAAGTCAAGCAGGATACGACTCGGACATATTCCTCGATGACAGGCAGACAAGCCTGAAAAGTGGAAAAGACGGCTCATGCATTTTCCTGTCCTTCAATGCTAAAGAAGGCTTGTACCAATGTTCCGTTTACGATTACAGACCAACATTCTGCAGACTCTATCCTTTCCAGCTTGAAAAATCAGGACTTCGAACCTGTGCGCTGAAATTTATTCCATGCTGCAATGGTCTAAACACTGAGGATGGTGAGGGAGTAAATGAGAAGTTCTTCGGTAAATTCTTACAGAAAATCCTTCTAGATTTGATGGACTCTGATGCAATTTGACTGTTCTTTTTATCGACCGCAATTTTGAAAAGGAGACAGGATGCACCTATCTTAAAAGGAGAACATACCAATCATGAATTTTATTTCTTCTAAGGCCCGAGTGAAGGGGTTTTTCGAAGGCGAAAACGTTGTTTTAGGGCCTTCCACAATCGGCGTTAATTCAGTTATGGGCAGAAACGTGATCGTTGGCTATCCTGTTAGAAAATCTCTTCAGATTTTCGCTTTCTCAAAGGAGTTTAGCATCGAAGGATTCGACAAAATCAGTCATGGAGCCAGAATTGGAGGAAACTGCGTCATCCGTTCTGGTACAATAATCTACGAAGATGTCTCAATCGGCGACTGGGTTGAAACAGGGCATAACGTGTTGATTCGTGAAGGCAGCGTGATAGGCCACAAAACACGCATTGGCTCGTCAACTCAGCTTGACGGCACTATCAAGATAGGACGAAACGTAAGCGTTCAATCTAACGTTTACCTGCCGCACCTCAGTGTAATAGAAGACGATGTGTTTCTTGCACCTAACGTTGTCTTCACCAACGACCCTTATCCACCAAGCCAGCGCAGAGTGGGCATTGTTGTTGAGAAAGGCGCCGTCGTGGGTGCCAATGCGACAATTGTGGCTCGAGTCAAGATAGGCGAAGGCTCTGTCGTGAGCTCTGGAGCTATAGTGACAAAAGATGTGCCGCCTCACAAAGTCGTGGTTGGTGCGCCAGCAAAAGTTTACGCAACTCGTGAGGAGTATAACAGAAAGATGACTAAATGGGAAAAGGGCGATGAGAAGGCGTATGGAATTCGCTGAATGCAAAAGCGGGAAGCTCGTGTTCGCTCGACTATCTGAAGACGAAGACGTATTAGAAACCGTAACAAAAGCAGCCGAGAAGGCAAAAGTGTCCGCGGGATTCTTTTTTCTCATTGGTACTCTGAAAAAGGCAAGGATGGGGTTTCTCCGTGAGGGTAAATACGAAACAGTCGAAATGAATCAGCCCTTAGAAATCGTTTCTTGCCTTGGCAACATTTCGGTCAAGGAAAACAAAGTCTTCGCTCACGCTCACATTTCGGTTTCTAACGATAAAGGCAGGGTTTTTGGGGGGCATGTCATGCCTAGATGCGTCATCGGAGCTACCGGCGAACTCGTCTTAATGGAGGCTGTTGACATCGAATTGCTGAGGAAATTCGACGACAAAACTAGACTTTATCTCTGGGCGATGGGCAAGCCATCTTCTAAAGCTGAAAAGAAGCGTTCCGGTTCGGCTTGAGTTGTTTTTTGAGCCTGAGACCGTGAACTCCGCTTGAATAGTAATCATCCAAGGGTTCTGTTTCGACATATCCTCGCTTTCTGTAGAGTCTTCTGGCAGCTTGGTTGTCCACCCTGACCTCCAAGTAGCTGGTTTCAGCGCCTTTTTTGACGAAGGCGTTTTCCATTTCCTGGAGGAGTCTTATTCCCACTCCCTGTCTTCGATACTCGACACCTACGTCGACGGTATAAACATGGCCAGTCTTGGTTGTGCCGTGGCTTTCAATCATGCCGATTATAAAACCCGCAACTTCACCGTTGATTCTTGCCAGTAAAGCGATAGCCTTTTGGTTCCTTAACAAAATTTCTATTTGTTCCCTTGTAAACGCTTCTCTGGTGAAGCATTCTCTCTCAATTCCCAAGAGCTCATTTAGATTCCCCAGTTCTGCTTTTTCTAAAGTTATTTGCAATTTATTCTCATCCTTTGATGGAAAATCAGCGTTGTCTTAGTTCCAAACAGGTGCATGTACGCGTTAACAATCTTTTCCTTAAGGCGTTCTTCAGGGAAACGTACAAGATGGCTTTTGCAGTGTTGCTTGCAGTCGGATGCGCCAAAGCCGGCAATAGGAACTGTTGCGCCGTCAATGTTCATAATGACTTTGTTTACCTGGCACTCTCTGTTTACGTCGCTTTCTGCCGCGACGACATCCACGACTGTTGCGTTCTTGTTGGCTATAAGGAAATCGATATGCCAGTGCCTGACTTTTCTCTTCTTAAGATGCCTAGCCACACGTTTTTTGAGGCTAACTGGTCCATAGCCAACAGCTGAACCAGTGTAAGTGTAATATCCTTTTTGAAGCTTGAAACAGTCAAGCTTTTGCATCTTGAGACTAGTTTCCTTATTCAGGTATATGATTAGAGTGTAGACTCCTTTGGTGGGCAGTGTTTTTAACGGCGATAAATCTTTCACTGTGTTAATTTCTAAACACCCTGTCAAAGCGCAATTTCACTGACTAATCAAGGTGGAAAACCATAAAAACACTTGGATTGTTATCATAATGAAATTACATAGGTGAACGTGAAATGAGCCAAGTGGGCAAAGAAGACCCTATTAAGATTCACAGGGAAGGAACAGCACTGTATGATAGTGGGAAATATAA
>Ga0315309_1002008_pt1 | contig 12000 bp, 9 predicted proteins | sample TDP4_MG_FD_203080 | JGI IMG/M metagenome (GOLD analysis project Ga0315309, IMG submission 203080) | Freshwater sediment microbial communities from Lake Towuti, South Sulawesi, Indonesia - TDP4 | ecosystem: Environmental > Aquatic > Freshwater > Lake > Sediment | place: Indonesia: South Sulawesi...
GGGAATTCTGCCTCGCAGGGGCGGAGATCCTGGGCATCGAGGGCATCCTCAACGGCACCACCAATTACATCCTCACACGCATGCACCGGGAAGGCGTTGACTATGAAGAAGCCCTGACTGCAGCTCAGGCGCTGGGCATAGCCGAACCCGATCCATCCCTCGATGTGGAGGGGTGGGACACGGCCAATAAATTGGTCATCATTGCCAATCACCTGCTCGGTGCTTCCCTCACGCTGAGCGATGTGAAAGTCAGCGGCATCACGGGGGTGTCGAGGCAGATGATCGAGGAAGCCAAGGCCCAGGGCGAGGTCATCAAATTGATCGGCCGGGCTGCCAAGAAGGAGGGGCGGGTCGTAGCTAGTGTAGCCCCTCGAGCCCTGGAGCCTGAACACCCTATGGCAAACATACACGGGGCGGAGAAGGGCCTCACCTTCTTCACCGATTCGATGGACAGGGTCACCGTCACCGGTGGCAAGTCAGACCCGAAAGGGGCGGCGGCAGCCATGCTCAAAGACCTCATCAACATCCATCGCGGCAGATAAACGTTTCAACAAAAGGAGGGAGCGCCTTGACCAAGATAATTGACCTAACCTTGGACATCTACGATGGCATGCTGACTTTCCCTGCCCACTGGCACCCTCGGGTGGAAATCACCATCCTGGGGAGGCATCGCCTGGAGGGGCGGGCCACCCGCAAGCTGGTGCTGGGCACCCACACCGGCACCCATGTGGACGCGCCCCTGCACTTCATCAAGGACGGCCAGTCCATAGACGAGGTCCCTTTGGGGACAATCGTCGGGGAGGCGGCGGTCATTGACCTGACCGATAAGGGTGCCCCTCTGACGGCCATCACTGCCCGGGACCTGGAGGCGAGGGGAGGCGCTGTCCAGAAGGGGGACATCGTCATCCTCCGCACCGACTGGTGGAAGCGGTGGGAAACGAGGGCTTTCTACTTCGAGCACCCTTACCTCATGGAGGACGCCTGCCGGTGGCTGCTGGAGCACCAGGCGCGAGCCGTGGCTATGGACATACCGGACATGGAAAACCCCACCGAGGAACTCCCCCCAGGCACCCCCGGCCCCTTGCACGTTTTGTTGATGAACGAGGGCGTGGTCCTGATCGAGAACCTGACCAACCTGGACCGCCTGACCGGGGAGCGCGTCTTCTTCATAGCTCTGCCTCTCAAAATAAGGGGTTCCGACGCCTCTCCCGCCCGCGTCATTGCCATAGAAGAGGATTGAACAAGTTTTTAGGAGGTTATAACAATGGCTAACTGGGAAGCGAAAAGGATGAAGCACATCCCCTTCTCCGGCATCAGGAAGGTCTTCGAGAAGGCCAGAAGGCTGGAGGAGGAAGGGCACAGGGTGATTAACTTGGGCATTGGACGCCCGGACTTTGACACACCGGCCCACATCAAGCAGGCGGCCAAGGAGGCACTGGATGCCGGCATGGTGCATTATTCCTCGAACTATGGGCTGCCGGAGCTGCGGGAGGTCATCGCCGCCAAGCTCCAGCAGGATAACGGCCTGACCTACGATCCCAATGACGAGATCATCGTCACCGTAGGGGCCAACGAGGCGGTCTTGATGGCCATGGCAGGCACCCTCAACCCCGGGGACGAAGTGATCATTCCCGACCCCGCCTGGCTGCACTACTTCTACTGCGTGCGCCTGGCCGGAGCTGTCCCCGTCGCCGTCCCCCTGCGCGAGGAGATGGAATTCAAGCTTGAGCCCGACGACGTGGCCCGGGCCATTACCCCCAGGACGCGGATGCTGGTGGTCACAACTCCCCACAACCCTACGGGGAGCGTCCTCGATGAGGAGATATTGCAGGCTCTGGCCGATATCGCCGAGAAATACGACCTCCTCGTGCTCTCCGACGAAATCTACGAGAAGATAATCTACGACGAGGCCGAGCACATCAGCTTCGCCAGCCTGCCTGGCATGAGGGAACGAACTCTGACGGTCAACGGCTTTTCGAAAGCCTACGCCATGGACGGCTGGCGGTTGGGTTACGTGGCCGCTCCTAGGGAGCTGATTGCGGTGCTCATCCGCGTGCACCAATACACCACCGTGTGCGTCACCACCTTCATCCAAAGGGGAGCCGTAGCTGCCTATCGCGGCCCTCAAGATTGCGTGGCAGAGATGGTGGCGGAGTTCGACCGGCGACGGCAATATCTGATACCGGCGCTGAACGAGATAGAAGACATCTCCTGCGTGCGGCCGCGGGGAGCCTTCTACACCTTTCCTTCCATCAAAGCCACCGGCAAAAGCTCGGCGGAGATAGCGGACTTTCTGCTGGAAGAGGCCAAGGTGGCCCTCATCCCCGGCCCCGCCTTTGGCCAGTACGGCGAGGGATACCTGCGCATTGCCTACTCCAACTCCCTGGAGAACATCCAGGAAGCCATGGAGAGGATCAAAACGGCTCTGAGGAAAATGTAGGGGGGGCTTCGTGGAGGAAATCAACCTGATCCGAGGGGCAAAGGTTCTGGTTGACATCTGCGGCAATGTCCAGCCCCGGGAGGATGTGCTCATCGTGGCCGACACCGAAAAGCTGAAGATAGCGAAGGTGGTGACTATGGCCGCCGTGGAGAGGGGCGCCGAGGTGACGGTGGCCCTGATGACCCCTCGTTCGGCCCACGGCCAGGAGCCGCCGGCTCCCATTGCGGCGGCCATGCTTCGCGCTGACGTGATCTATGCCCCCACCACGTATTCCATCTTCCACACCGATGCGCGGCGGGAGGCGATCAAGGCCGGGGCGCGGTTCCTGAACATGGTGGATTACGACGAGCAAATGCTGGTCGCCGGCGGGTTGATGGCTGACTTTTTCGCCATGAGACCCGTGGCCGAGAGGATTGGCGAGATCTTCAGCCAGGGCCGGCGCGCTGAGGTGACATCGCCCCTGGGGACGAGAGTCGTCATGGACATAACCGGCCGCTCCGGTTCCCCCCAGCCGGGGATGAGCCGCGAGCCGGGCACAACCTCTTCTCCGCCGGACATCGAGGCGTCGGTGGGGCCTTTGGAAGGCACAGCCGAGGGCATCATCATCGTTGACGGCAGCATCCCCCACCCTGACATCGGCGTGCTCGAGGAGTCCATCGAACTCAAGGTGAGCCAAGGCCGCATCATGGAGATAAAGGGGGGCAAACAGGCCCAGGCCCTCCGGAAGCTCCTCGAGGAAGCAGGTGAGGACAGCGTCTACGTGGTGGCCGAGCTGGGCATCGGCTTGAATCCTCGGGCGAGGCTCTGCGGGAGGATGCTGGAGGATGAAGGGGTATACGGTTCGGTCCACTTCGGCTTCGGCGACAATCGTTCCCTGGGAGGCGTCACGAAGGCGCTGATGCACCTTGACGCCGTCATACTGAAGCCCACGGTGACCGTGGACGGCGTAACGATCTTGCAAGAGGGACAATTTATCAAGGAGGCATTGCGATGAAAGTATGGCTACAGGAGAAGAAGTGGGAGGAGGTTCGTGACCATCTGCAGAAAGACGACGTGGTCATCATCCCCGTCGGGAGCACCGAACAGCACGGCACCCACCTCCCCCTCGGCACGGACAGCATGGTCGCCATCGCCTTGGCCGAGGATGCGGCCAGGGAGGCCGGCGCCCTCGTCGCCCCGCCCATCTGGTTCGGCTGGAGTCCCCATCACATGGCTTACCCGGGCACAATTACCATCCGCCCGGAGACGCTTATCGAGCTGATTATGGACGTCTGCCACAGCCTGATTTACCACGGTTTTCACCGCCTTATCATCCTTAACGGGCACCGTGTCGCCAACATGGCCCCGTTGACCATCGCCGCCACCAGGCTGAGGGAGCGGACCGGCGCTTACGTGGCGGTGGCGGATCCCTTCTTCATTGGGGATCGGATCGGCCGCGAGGTGAGGGAGTCGGAGCCGGGAGGGCTGGGCCACGCCGATGAGCTGGAGACGGCCCACCTTTTGTATTTCGCGGGCGAGCTAGCCGATATGAGCAAGGCCCGGAAGCGTGTTGGCGCGCTGGGCAGGTTCTGTTACTTCCATCTCCACGACCCTCTGATCGAGGCCGATAGCGTGTTTTTGTCCAGCACCGCCGAGGAGTTTAAGAAAAAGACCGCTCCCACCGGCGTCTCCGGCGATCCCACCCTCGCCACCAGGGAGAAGGGCGAAAGGTATCATCGGGTAGTGGTTCAGAACCTGGTGGCCCTCATCGAGGAGGCCAGGGCGACCGAGGTAAGCATCAAGGAGACGGAGATCCCTGTGTAGCTTTGATTTCAGAGTGCTCTGTAATCACCCTGAACGCTTATGAAGAAAATTAAAAACCAAAGGAGAGGCACGATTATGAAAAAGCTATCGTTATCAGGAGCATACGCCCCCATCCCAACCCCTTTCGACGACGACGGGGCCGTCGCCCACGACAAGCTGGCCGAGAACATCACCAGGTGGAGCAAAACGTCTCTGGCTGGCCTCCTCGTCCTGGGCTCCAACGGGGAATTCAACTACCTGAGCGATACGGAGAAGCTCGAGGTGCTGAAAACGGCCCGCCAGGCCATCCCTAAAGACAAGCTGTTCATCGCCGGCACAGCCTGCGAGTCAACCAGGTGCACCCTGGAGCTGACGGAACAGTCCGCAGCCATTGGGGCGGACGCAGCCATCGTCCTTACACCCAGCTATTACACCTCCCAAATGGATGCCAAGGCGATGCGGCGACACTACCTTGAGCTGGCCGAACGTTCCCCTTTGCCCATTATCCTTTACAACATGCCCGCTTGCACAGGCATTGACCTCTCTGCGGAAACCGTGGTGGAGTTGGCGCAACATCCCAACATCGTGGGCATCAAGGATAGCTCAGGGAACGTGGTCAAGTTAGGAGACATCATCAGGGCTGCGCCTCCCACCTTCAACGTCCTGGCCGGCTCGGCCAGCTTCCTCTACCCGGCCCTTGTTCTGGGCGCGGTAGGTGGGATTCTGGCCCTGGCCAATATCGCTCCGGAGCAGTGCTATCGCATCTACCGCTATACTCAAGAGGGGCATCACGAGGAGGCGCGGCAGTTGCAGTTGAAGATGATCCCCCCCAACATGGCCGTGACGGCCCGCTTCGGCGTTCCCGGCCTGAAGCTGGCCCTGGATTGGCTCGGTTACTATGGTGGGCCAGTGCGCTCGCCCCTGGGCCCGCTGGACGAAGCCCAACAAGTCAAGTTACGAGCCATCCTGGTCGAAGGAGAGATCCTGCCAGCCTGAGCCAGGCAATGCCCTCCATCTCCATGTAATCGGCATGCTGCTTGCCTGCATTGGCGTTTATTTGATTTCATGAGGTAGACAACCGGGTGAGGACGACCAGGGCATCATCCTGCGCTCCCCTCAAGCTCTTTGACCCGCAGCGAGACCCGCCCACTCTGCTGAGAGCCGGAGACTGGGTGCGTTTCGTGCCTATTTCGGAGGAGGGGTACGGGGCCCATCTGGAAAGGGAGGAAGAGAAGGGTGGCTTTTGAGGTTCTCGAAGGAGGGATGCTGACCACTGTCCAGGACCTGGGGCGGTACGGCTACGAACGCTTCGGCATCCCGGTGACCGGGGCCATGGACCCCTTTGCCCTGCGGGCGGCCAACACTCTGGTAGGGAACCCCTGGGACAAGGCGGGCCTGGAGATAACGCTGACTGGCCCCACTCTGCGAGCGACCGAGGACTGCCTGGTTGCTGTGACCGGTGCTGACCTGACCCCTTGCGTCAAAGGCCGGGAAATCCCCCTGTGGATGGCCGTTTTCGTGCGCCGGGGTTGGATCATTGATTTCGCTGGCCAGAGGACGGGGTGTCGAGCCTATCTGGCCGTAGCTGGAGGAGGAATTGACGTGCCCCTGGTCATGGGCTCCAGGTCAACTTACCTAAGGGGCGGCTTCGGCGGTTTTGAGGGCCGGGCCTTGCGCCAGGGTGACCTCCTGGCAGTGGGACCCACCTGGCTGGACCTTTCTGCTCTGGCAGGGCGGAGCATTGGAGCCGATTTTCTTCCACCCTACAGTGAGGAGCCCCAGGTGGAAGTCATCCTCGGCCCCCAGGATGATTACTTCACTGAGGAAGGGCTCGCCGCCTTCCTGTCAGGGCAGTACAAGGTCAGTTCTACGGCAGACCGGATGGGGTATCGCCTGCAGGGCCCGCCCATCGCGCACAGGGAAACAGCGGACATCATCTCTGATGGGATCGCTTTGGGAGCGGTTCAGGTGCCAGCCGACGAGCAGCCCATCGTTATGATGGCCGACCGCCAGACGACCGGCGGCTATCCTAAAATCGCTACGGTGGTCAGCGCGGATATACCTTTGCTGGCCCAGTGTCTGCCGGGCAAAAGCAGCGTCAGTTTCAAGGAAACCACTATTGAGGCAGCCCAGCTTCGCTATCGAAAAATGATAGCCGACCTTGAGAGGGGCCTGGAAGAAGATCTGGATATGTTCTAATGGTTTTGGGCCCAGTACTGGTTTGGAGGATTATTTTGGACAGCACTTTTTGCAAGGATTGTGGATCACTGTGGTGGGCATGGGCCTGGTCTTTCTGGCCCTAGGCATATTGGTATTGGCCATGATGGCCCTGGAGAGGCTGTTCCGGCCAAGGGCTGAAGGGGCGATGGCGAGGGGGGCCGCACAGGCGCCCCCGATGGAAGAAGAGGAGATTGCGGCCATCGCCGTGGCCCTGGCCAGCCTGCTGACAGAGAAGGAGGTATAGGGGTTAGAGTGGGTGGAAGACGGTAGGCGAATTCAATCAGGGCGAACCCCCCGCCGTCCACTGTAATGGTTTGACTGACCCCCAGCCCCTGGGGTATGACTTCGTAGATGCCAGCCGAGAGGCCGCCAAACTCGCAGGCAAATTCGCCGTACTCGGGTTTGGAACCGGTGAAGGCTGTGACACTGAAGGGGCCCGACCTGAGCTCCACCGGCAGGCTCTTGAGACCGATGACTTGGACGGCGATGACCGACGCCCGCCAGCCCAGCACGTCACTTCCGGTGTTGCGTAGCACCTGTGCCATCCAGCGCGGCGCTGTGGTTACAGTGGGACTGGGCATGGGCACGGGGGTGGAGATTACAGCCGAAGCCGTCGGGCTTGTCCTGAGCGTAGTCGAAGGGGTCGGCGTTGGCAGGTTCGACAACGGTGCACTCGGAAAGCGGACCTGGCCAGGAATCGAATGAGGCAGACTTGGCAGAGGCACCCGTCTGGCCGGGGAGCCGGTATAGATGCGGAGCGAGGTCGGCAGGCCTGGCAGGGATGTCCGCGCCACTGGAGGGTTGACGTGACTGGGAATCGAAGCTGGCAGGCCGGGCAGGGGTATCCATGCTGCTGGCGGACTGGGCTTGCTGGCCACACTCTCTGAGCGGGCAGGCGTGGGGGGCAGCAGGGTCGGAGTGGGAGCGACGGTTGGGACAGTAGTAGGCGCAGGCGTGGAAGGCAGCGAGCGCTGAATGAACTCCACCAGAGCGAAGCCGCCCTCATCAACGGTGACGGTCACGCTCGCGTCTAGGCCTTGGGGGGTGATGGTGTAAGTGCCCGCTGGCAGCGCCCCGAACTCGCAGGCCGTGTCTCCGTACTCGGGCTTGGTGCCAGTCAGGGCCGTGGTGCTCCATTCGCCGGAGCGGATTTCCACCGGGAGCCACCATTTGCCAATGACCCTCACAGCAATGGCTGCCCGCGAGATCCCTCGACCAGCCCCGCTGACCTGACGCACGATGCTTCCCGTCCAGACGGACACAGGCTGCGAGGTTGGAGAAGGGGTGGCGGTGGGCGTAGCGGTAACCAGGGGCGTAGGTGTCCACGTCGGCTGGGGTGTGGGGCTTGGTGACGGCGACGGCGTCGGAGTGGGCGTAGGCAACACACGGTAAACCTGAGCAAACTCGACGACGATGAGGTTGGTGCCATTGGCCGTTATCTCCAGACTGGCCCCCAGGCTCTCGACGGACACCGTGTAGAAGCCCGGTGGCAGGGGCGCGAACTCGGCCATGTAGGGACCGTACTCCGTCTTGCTGCCGCTGAGGGCAGTGGTACTCCAGTCGTAAGCGGAAACCGTGATCGGCACTCCCACCAGCCCCTCGACCGAGACGCGCAGGATGGAGCCGTTGGGCGGGGTCGCGTTGGGGGTATCGCTGACGATCCGCCCTTCCCAGACCAGTTGGGGTGTAGGGCTGGAGGATAGGGCAGCAAGAGGGAGATTGGCCTCCACTGACCCAACGGGACTGTGGATGCCCAACCAAAAGACCAGAACCAGAGTCAACAGGGTGATAATAAGTCTCAGGGAAAGAGAGTTGTTGGTCACGGTGTTCATCCCCCCCTCCAACTCACTGGCTGCGGATGCGCATGTACTGCCAGGCCGCATTCACGTACTCCCTGGGGGTGAGACGGAAGGGGAACATACGCCGCTTGATGGCGTAGCCCTTCCAAATCTTGTAAACGAGCCAGAAAAGCCTGTTGCGGGGCAGCTTGATCAGCAGCTTGACCAGAAGCACCAGGAAGGGGAACTCCACAGCCAGGGCAAAGAGCTTTTGCAGGTTCTCGATCTGACGCTTCTCCGACTCGCTGCCAAATCTGAGGACGGTGTCGTCGCTGACCGAGCCCGACAGGTCGTCAAAGGAGCCGGCCATCCAGCCTTCCCGGCAAGCCCACTCGCCTAACTCGGTCTTGGGGTAAGGCTGGAAGAGGAAAACGTTGGCGTAGCTGGGCCGGCATTGCACGTTCAACTCTAGGGTCTCGAAGTCGGTCTTCAGGGAACCGGTAGGCAGGCCCAGCATGTTGTTGGTCATAAAGGCGATGCCGTGCCGGCGGAAAATGCGCGAGGCCTCCAGGATCTGCTCCCGGCTCATGTTGCGCTTGAGGATAGCGTTGCGCAATCGGTCGTTCCCCGCCTCCAGGCCAAAGCTGACGCTGACACAACCAGCGTCCTTGAAGAGAGCCATCATCTTGTCGGTGACCAGATCGGCCCGCACCTGACACCAGAAGGGCAGCCCAACCTCGGTTTTGTAGCGAACGGCGAACTCTTGCAACCATTGGCGATTGAGGATGAAAGTGTCATCCATAAAGGTGATGAATTCGAGGGGGTATCGCTCGCGCACCGCTTTAATCTCCCGGATGACGTTTCCCACGCTGCGGCGGCGCATGGCCTTACCCAACCCTCGATAGAGGTCCCGGTAGGCTTTGTTGAAACAGTAGGTGCAACTGTAGGGGCAACCGCGACCGGTGATGAAGGGGCGGATCTTGTTGCGACGGCTGGCAGGGTGGACGTTGTAAAGGAGATCGCGGTCGGGGAAGGGCAGTTCGTCCAGTTGCTCGCCGGTCAGCAGAGGCCGCACCGGATTCCGTATGATCTCCTCCTTCGATCTGTCGGTCGAAGGTGTAATAGGGGAGAATGTAGGGGACACCCACACACCCCTGCCCTGCCGGGCTAGCTTGAAATGCCAATTGGGGATGCCGGCGATTTCAGCACCGGCTTGCAGGGCGTTGAACAGCTCCAGGGTTGCATACTCGCCTTCGCCCACACAAATCCCGTCTACTCCCTCGTGCTCGATCATCTCCGGGAAGAAGGTGGGATGGGGGCCACCAAAGATGGAGAAGACGCCGGGCAATTGAGCTTTTATTTGGTGGTTCAGGTCCAGGTAGTAGTTTTGAGTACCAGTGTAGACGGTGTAGCCCACCACGTCGGGTTTCAGTCGTAGAGCAGCCTCGACAGGGTCCTCCTCGGTAGCCACCACCAGGCTCGTCTGATGTCCTTCCTGCTTCAGCAGAGCGGAAATGTGCATGATGCCGTGGGGCTCGTTATCAATCTCTTTGATGATGAATAGCAGATGCACCTAACGTAAATCTCCCTTCGGTATTTGACAAAAACGGTGTTTTGCGATATGGTTATCAATAGTTCTGAAGAGGAGAAGGGACATGAAAACGACACTCTCCGTGGGGATGGTTCACAACAGGTTGACATTTTGACAATCGCATGGGCTTGCCAACGGTGGCGATTTCGGGGATAATAGCCGTGCTCGCAACGACTACACTTTGGCCGGAGGTGAGGCATGGCAGAGTATCGTGTCCCCGAATTCACCCTGGAACAGCGCACCGCTGCGGCGGTGCAGATGCTTGTTCCTTTGCCAGATCGCAGGTGGGGGCTGGTTTCCGAATTGGCGCGCCTGTACGGTGTTTCTCGTACGCTCCTGTATGAGATACGAGGCCGCGCCTGGGAGGCCACCGTGGAAGTCCTGCTGCCCCGAGAGGCCGGTCGGCCGGCCCAAACTGCGACGCTCACGGTGGACAAGCCCTTCATCGACCGGGCGATCGCCATCCTGCCCATGCTGAAGGGCACCGTGCGTGACATCCGGCTGGGCCTGGACCTGATCTTGGGTGTTGGGCGTTCAGTGGGCTACATCAGCCAGACGCTCACGGCTGCCGGCGAGCAGGTCACAGCCTACAATCTGGAGATCAGGGTGCCGCTTCCGATCCTGGGCGAAGCGGACGAGATCTTCCAAGGGCGGAAGCCGTGCCTCACGCTGGTCGACGGGCGTTCATTCCTGGCGTTGAATCTCACGCCGGCCGAGTCCCGCGATGGCACGGCCTGGGGCCTCACCTATCTGGACCTGGTGGAGCGCGGCATCCAGTTCCATGACTTGGCCTGTGACGGCGGTACAGGGCTTCGAGCAGGCGTGCGTGAAGCAGAATTGGCCATTCCGCTGCGCCCGGACTTGTTTCACATCCTGCAAGACGCCCATTGTCTCACACGGCGACTGGAATCAGCGGCCTACAAGGCTATTGAGACCGCCGAACGCGCCCGGCGAGCCGATCTGGAGGCACGTGGCATCATCCGTAGACGTGGCCGTCGTCTCAAGATCAAGGTGCCGTTGCCCCAGGCGGAGGTCGAGGAAGCCCAGGCCATTGAAACCTTCGACAACTGGTGTTGGCTTCTTGGTGAAATCCGCCAGGCATTGGAGCCCATCACGCCAGCCTATCGCATCGTCTCAGTAGCAGAGACAAAAGCCACCGTGGAGACGGCCGTGGAACTGCTCAAGGAGCTTAACCATTCGGACATCACGGCCTTCGCTGACGATCTCCAGGGGAAGATACCCCAGTTGCTCGCTCCACTGGAGTGGCTGGAGCAACAACTGACTCCAGTGCTCAAGGACCTGGATGCTGATACTCAAACGTTTATCATCTGGGCCTGGCAGCATCGTCAAGAATTGAACTTGAACATCGACACTGACATCCCAGAGGCCCTGCGCTCGGTCGTGCACACCGTATGGGATACCTTGGAGCTGTTCCACCGCTCCTCCAGCTTAGCGGAATCCTTGCACAGTTGGCTGCGCCCCTACTTGCAGATTCATCGTGGTATGCCCAAGTGGTTGCTGCCTTTGCTGCAACTCTTTTGGAACCATCACAAGTTCGAACGAGGCAAGCGAGCAGGTAGCAGCCCTCTGGAACTGGCGGGAGTGGAAGACGCACCTTCTCTGGCAGCCGTGCTGGACCAGTTGTTCTGCCCCAGCCTGTCTGCTCAGCCAGCTTAATTTTTCAAGGTGCCAAAAGTGTCAACCTATTTCAGCCCATAATTGAACCATCCCAGTAGCTGTATAATCTTGAGGGATGGGATTGGCATGACTCCTCCTGTGATCGATAGAGTTTGCGATAAGCTCTATTTTACCACAGGGTGTTCAACCTACCCACTCTGCCCCTCAAAAATGGCCAAAGTCCAGCCCTCGAGACGTTGACCTAATTGAACAATTTCATCTAGGGGAAGCCCCCATTGAGCCGGTTCTGTTATCAGTTCAGATTTTGCGTCCATACTGCTATGTATACCACAAGTGTGCTGTTTAGACCAGCCTAATGGTTCATAGCTGCTGGACAGTAACTGTGTAGAACGCTTGCAACTCAGCAAGCGCGTCCGAAAACAAAACCATAGAACAAACGCTCTTATCGGGAATTAGGTGAAGAACATGCGTTCTTCAGATTTTGCCCCCATATATGGGAGTCCGGCGGCGATTTGCCCCTATATATGGCGGTCAAAAAGACATCTGTGGGC